>Ga0190272_10000432_pt1 | contig 22253 bp, 15 predicted proteins | sample Popmic504T_FD_133746 | JGI IMG/M metagenome (GOLD analysis project Ga0190272, IMG submission 133746) | Populus adjacent soil microbial communities from riparian zone of Shoshone River, Wyoming, USA - 504 T | ecosystem: Environmental > Terrestrial > Soil > Riparian zone | place: USA: Wyoming... | reverse complement strand
TGATCAGTCCGCCTGGAGTTTCTCCCGCAGCGACAACAGGGTGCGGCTGAGCAGCCGGGAGACGTGCATCTGGGAGATGCCGAGCTCCTCGGCGATCTGCGTCTGCGTCCGGTTCCCGAAGAACCGCATCGCGATGATCGTCCGCTCACGTCGGGGCAAGGCGGCCAGCAGCGGCGCGAGGGCGTCCCGGTCCTCCAGCCGTGCCAGTTCGGCGTCGTAGTGGCCGATCTCGTTGATCGACATCGGGCGGCCGTTGTCCTCGTCGAGCATGCTGTCGAGCGAGCGGGTGCTGTACACCTGGCCTGCGCCGAGCCCTTCGATCACCGTCTCGATGGGCAACGCCAGGTGCTCGGCCAGCTCCCGCGCCGTGGGGGCCCGGCCGAGCCGCTGCGAGAGCTCACCGACGGCGCCGGACAGCGTCAGGTGCAGTTCCTTGAGGCGCCGCGGCACCCGCGCCGCCCAGCCGTGGTCGCGGAAGTGGCGGCGGACCTCGCCGGTGATGGTGGGGACGGCGAAGGACAGGAAGTCGGTGCCGCGCCCGGGGTCGAAGCGGTCCACCGCGTTGATCAGCCCCAGGGTGGCCACCTGTTCGAGGTCGGCGAGGGGCTCGCCACGGCGGGCGAACCGGCGGGCGATGTGCTGGGCGATCGGCAGGTGCCCCCGCACCAGCCGGTCCCGCACCCTGCGGCGGCCAGGGTCGTCCGTCGGCAGCGCGGCCAGCTCGGCGAACAGCGGGGTGAGCCAGCCGTACTCGTCGCGGCGGGTCCGCCCGTCGCGCGCCTCCGGCTGCGGCTCGTTGCGCGCCTCCTGCCGCGACGGGTGGTCGACGGGGGATCCGTCGCGCGCCGGGTCCGGTCCGGCCGGTCGGCGCAGGTCCGCGACCACCAGGTCGCCATGCCGGTCGTGGGTCACCGTCCACTGGTCGGCTGGGGTTCTCATGCTGTCTCCGTGGTCGGCTCGTTGCCGAACCACGGCGCCCGGGCCTGAACGGGCCCCGCTGCGCCGTGTCCGGCGGGGAGCTCGCTGCTTGACCACCCGGCTCGACGCTAACAGCGTCCGCGCCCCTTCGCTCGGCCAAATGCCGCACGTGTCGCACCAAGCCCGATGAGCCTCGGGGCGGGTACCGGTCGGACCGGTACCCCGCCCCGAGGCCGTCACGTCAGACGCGGGTCCGCGCCGCGCGTGGCGCGACGAAGAGGCCGAGCGCGATCATGCCGAGGCCCAGCCCCAGGTGGAGCCAGTTGTCCGCGTCGTTGACCGGGACGAAGTTGGCGTCGCTGTCGTGATCGATCAGCAGCCCGTACAGCCACAGCACCAGGTACACCGCGCCGCCCCCGATGAGGTAGGCGCGCGCACCGGAGGCCGTCCTGGCCAGCGCCAGGCCGACCACGCCGAACAGCAGGTGCACGATGTTGTGCAGCACCGACACCTCGAACACTCCCAGCAGCTTCGCCTCGGTCTCGTGGCCGGCGAACGTCATGGTGTCGAAGTCCGTCGTGATACCGGGTATGAAGCCCAGCACCCCGACGAGCACGAACACGGCGGCGACGGCCATGGCCGCGCGGCGGGCCAGCTCCGCCTTGGCCGTTCCCTCGCTTGTCGTCCGATCTGTCATGGTGACCTCCCTCGATCGGTTGGGGTGACATCCCGCTTGCGGCTACCCGCCGCGGGCCACGCCAAACCCGGCTCAGTCCTTGCCGGACCGGGCCTTGGTGAACAGATCCCTGGCCCGATCGAAGGCCGCGACGACGGGCCCGACGGTGAGGTTCGCCTTGGCCGACTCAACCCCGGGGTGCGGATGCGTCGGTGCGGTGGCCTCCGCCGCCCTGACCATCGTGGCCATGGCCCGTAGTCGCGCCGGATCGACGGTGCGGCGCAGGTAGCGGAACTCGTGGGCCTCCTCGGAGTTGGCGTGGGCCAGCACCGCGACCCGCAACCCGGCCAAGAGGGTGTCGAACTCGGCGGAGCCGGGGTCGCGCTTCTCCAGCTCGCCGAGCAGTTCCTTGGCCTGGCGTTCCTCGGCGAGGCGCGCGTCGACGACGTCGTCCCCACCGTCCAGCGCACCACGGGCCATGGGGTGCACGACCTGTTCCTCGGCCGTCTCGTGGACCGCCAGCAGGGTCACCAGCCGGCCGAACGCGTCGGCCCTCGCGTCCCCGGTGGCCGCCTCGACCTCGGTGAACAGGTCGCGGATCTCCATGTGCTGGCCGATGAGCAGGTCGATCACGTCGGGGTCCATGGTCGCGGTGGGAACCCTGCCGGCCGTGCGCTCCTCGGTCATCGGTGGCTCGCCTCCCGCCTGCGCAGCGTCGGGTCGGGATGCGGGCCCTCGGTCTCGACCCGGTAGTCCTCACCGAACTGCTCGACGTGCCGGGTGACGACCTGGTCGCTGACCGGGTCCTCGCCACCCATGAGCGCCTCCTGCATGCGCTCGAACCGCTCGTGTGCCTCCTGCACGTAGCCCGTGCCCAGGGTCGTGAGGTCGATCTGGGTGTCGAGCAGCTCACGCAGGTACGCCTTGTTCGGCTCGAACGTCAGCACGTTGGGCAGCTCGGGCGCCAACACCTCCTCCGGCTCCCTGCCGTCGTTGCGGCGCATCAGGTCGCACGCCAGCCGCAGGTGCTCCAGCTCCATGTTCAGGTGCAGCTCCCAGATCGCCCTGACCCGGCGGTCCGACTCGGTCTCCATGAACGAGTAGTAGAGGTAGCACTCGTTGTACTCGTGGGTCACCAGCCGCTCCCACCAGGTCTCCCCCGGATCCACCAGCGACTCGTAGTGGGTGACGTGCTCCTCCTCGATCATCGCGATCTCCTGGTAGAGCTGCCGCGCGATCGGCTCCATGTACTGCGGACCGACGTTCAGGTAGAAGCTCAACGTCTGCTGCTCGGCCGCCATGATGGTGAGCGCGTGCAGCCGCGACAGCGGGTCGACCGTGGTGCGGTCGTACGGCTCGCGGACGTTGTCGGCGGGGTGCCGGTGGTGGAACCTCGTCGGCCGCCCCGGTATCACCTCGGTGAGCCCGTCGACGATCTTCTCGGCCTTGCGGTGCTGGATCAGCTCGTACAGGTTCGCGTACCGGTACAGGTGGTCGAAGTCCTCCAGCACGCCGAACTGGTACGCCTGCGTCAGGTACGGGTCGGGCTCCATCCTGGCGACCCACGCCGTGAGGTCGACGGCGACCTGCTCGTAGGAGATCGTCGTCTCCAGCGGCGACGCCGAGCCCGGCAGCAGCCAGTTCACCACCTTCTGCTGCTGCTGTTCGATGTAGCGCACCTCGGCGAGCTGCCGCTTCACCTCAAGGTCGGGACAGACCCTGGTGAAGTTGTGCCCGAACATGATCGACTCGATCTCGATGCCGTTCATCGCGATGATGCGGCACTTGGTGTACGGGTCGGCGTGGTCCGGGTCCACCGGCTCGACGTCCAGCTCACGCCACGTCCGCAGCTGCCGGTCCAGCGGTATGCCGCGTTCTTCCAGCGGGTTGAAGGTCATGGGAACGTCCTCCGTGTCACGGTTCCGAATGTTCGAACCGTGGCTTTACCCACCATCTGCCGACCCACACCCGGTTCCGGAAATTTCCACCCGGCCGCCGGATGGCCCGCTAGATCCGTGGCAGCATGCCGGCCGGCGCGGTGTCGGCCCACTCCACCAGGAGCAGCGTCGCGTCGTCCTGGAGCCGCCCGTGCTGGTGCTCGAACACCGCGTGCGCGATCTGGCGCAGGGTCTCGGGAGCGGGCAGTCCGGCGTCGTGGTGCCGCTCGGCCAGCTCGACCAGCCGATCGAGGCCGAACATCGTCCCTCGGTTGTCGCGGGCCTCGGTGATCCCGTCGGTGTAGAGCAGCACCCGATCCCCTCGCTCCAACTGCTCCCGGCCGAGCCGCGGAGCGCCGACGGTGAGGTGTCCCAGGCCCAGCGGCGGCCGGATCGGACCGTCCAGCCGCTTCACCACCCGGCCGCCGCGCAGCAGAACGGGCGGTGGGTGCCCGGCGTTGAGGTAGTGCAGCACACCGGTGTCGAGGTCCAACCGGGCCAACAGCGCCGTCGCGAACACGACGCCCGTTCGCGCGGCGAGGATCTCGTCGGCCAGGGCGGCGGACGCGATCAGCTCGAGTCCGGCGCGTCGGGCGTTGCGGGTGGTCGCGACCGCCATCGAGGCCGCCAGCCCCGCCTCCAGGTCGTGCCCGACGGCGTCGAACACGGCCACGTGGGCCTGGCCGGCGACCACGGCGTAGTCGTAGGCGTCGCCGGCCACCTCGTCGTACGGCTGCAGGACGGCCGAGACCACCAGGTGTGGGCAGGCGAAGGTCTGTGGTGGCACCAACTGCCACAGCAGCTCCGACGGCACCGACAGCGGCCGGGTCCGGCGCACGGTGTGGAACAGGTCGCCGTAGTGGATCTTGCTGGCGACGATGTGGCCAAGGAGTCCTGCGAGCACCCAGTACCGCCGGCGCAGCTCGGGGTCCTCGGGGTCCGTTCCGGGCGGCAGACCGACGCACAGCACGCCGAACCGCTCGGCGCCGTCGAGCAGCGGGACCCATAGCAGCGGCGCGGACCCGTCGGCGTACTCCGTGAGGATCTCGACGTGCCGAAAGGCTTGACCGGCCGCGCCCTCCCCGATCGGCAGCGACGACCCGACCGGCGCGTCGACGGGGTGCAGCCCGCGCTGCTCCAGGTCGGCCAGGTACATCCGGGTGGACAGCCCCAGCGGAGCCACCGCATCTCCGACGATGGCCGCCAGCTCGTCCGCGCCCGACACGTGGGTGTCGTTGATGATCTCGCTCAGGGCGGCGTACCACTGCTCGACTCCTGGCTTCACCCCAGCAGGGTAGATCGCGTCGCCCTGCCACAACGGGTCGTGGGCGAGGTCAGTCGAGCGTTCTGGGTGCCAGCGGCCGGGTCGCCGGGCCGGTGACCACGGTGCCGTCGGGGGCGAACCGCGAGCCGTGGCACGGGCAGTCCCAGGTGCGCTCGACATCGTTGAAGGCCACCAGGCAGCCCAGGTGGGTGCACCTGGCCGACACCGCGTGCAGCATGCCGTCGTCGTCGCGGTGGACGGCGCAGCGGTGGCCGTCGATCCGCAGGATCGCGCCGCCGCCGGGCGGAATCGTGGTGGGGTCGTCCCCTGAGCGGTGCAGCCGGTCACCGACGAAGTGCTTCGCGACGGCCAGGTTCGCCTTCACGAAGGTCTTCGCCTCGGCGAGCGGGTGCAATCGGACCGGGTCGTACAGGTCCGCCCACTCGGGCCGCCGTCCGTCGATCAGGTCGGCGAGCAACCGGCCGCTCATCACGCCGGTGCTCATGCCCCAGCCGTTGAACCCGGTCGCTACCCAGAGGTTGTCCGCGCCGGGGCGCAACCGCCCGACGTAGGGCACCTGGTCGGTGGTCGAGTTGTCCTGCGCCGCCCAGTGGTAGGCGAGGTCGTCGACGCCGAAGCGCTGCCTCGTCCAGTCGGCCAGCTCGGTGAGGTGCTCGGTGACGTCGGCCGCGCCGGGCCGGAACGACTCGCCGGTCACGATCAGCAGCCGTCGGCCGTCGGTGTGCGGCGCGGTCCGTACCGACCGGGTGCCCTGCTCCGGGGTGATGTACATGCCGTGCGGATCGGCGGCCGCCGGGATGGACGCGGCCACCACGAGCTCGCGATGCGGCTCCAGACGCGGGAAGAGCAGCGCTCGGTCGAGGATCGGGTAGTGGGTGGCCACCACGACGTGTCCGGCGAGGACCTGGGCACCGGTGTCGAGCCGCAGCCGACACGGGTGGCCCTCGGTGAGGCCGACGACGCGGCTGCGTTCGAAGAGGTGGCCACCGGCCTCGGCCAGCCGATCAGCGAGTGCCAGCAGGTAGCGGCGCGGGTGGAACTGGGCCTGGCCGTCGACGCGGATCGCGGCGGCGACCGGGTACGGCAGCTCGGTCTCCGTCACCAGCGTCGCCGACAGCCCCGCCTCGGACGCGGCCCGTACCTCGTCGCGGATCTGGTCGACGCGGTCGGGCGACTCGACGTAGGTGTACGCCGGCAGCCGCTCCAGGTCGCAGTCGATCCCGGCCGACCCGATCGTGGACACGAGGTGCTCGATGGCCTCGGTCTGCGACCGGGCGTAGAGCCGCGCGGCGTCCGCGCCGCGGGTGTCACGCAGGTGCGCGTAGACGAGCGTGTGCTGCGCCGACACCTTCGCCGTGGTGTGGCCGGTGACCGCGGCCGCGATCCGATCGGCCTCGAGCAGCGCGACGGAACGTCCGGTCCGGCTCACCTCCCACGCCGTGCACAGCCCGGCGATGCCACCGCCGATGACCGCGACGTCCACCTCGATGCCATCCGGTGCCGTCGGGTACGACGTGGTCTCGGTGGTGTCCATCCAGATCGACGTCGGGCTACCGAAGGCTGCTGTCATGCCGGCTACATACCCCGCCCGCGGCCGGCCAATCGCGGTTCGGCGCGGTTCTTCGCGGGTACGGGTGGGTCATGGACGCCGCGGCCGACCGTCGAACGCTGCTCGCCGGCCGCGTCCCGTGAGGACGGAACGCGACCGGCGCAAGGACCGATCGGTCGGTCAGTCGACGGACAGCGCGTCCAGCAGGTCCCCCACCGGCGCATCCGGCAGGGCGCGGGCCACGTCGGCGAGGGCGACGATGCCCACCAGATCGTGCCCGTCGATCACCGGCAGCCGACGCACCTGGTGGTCGCGCATCGTGCGCAGGATCTCCTCGGCGTCGTCGTCGGCCCCGATCGTCACGGCCTCACCCTGGGCCAGCTCGCCGGCGCGGACGGCCAGCGGGTCCTTGCCCTCGGCCAGCACCTTCACCACGATGCGCGGTCGGTGAGCATGCCCTTCAGCCGGTTGTCCTCGCCGCAGATCGGCAGCGCGCCGACGTTGAGCTTGGCCATCTGCTCGGCGGCCGTCCGAACGGTGTCGCTCTCCCGCACACACGTGGGGTCAGGGGTCATCAGGTCTCGCGCGGTGGCCATGGACATCACTTCCTCGATAGTCGGTTCCGGTCCATGAGGTGCTACCCGTCCTGCCGCCCGGCAAACCGGCGGGCACCGACCCGCCTACGGTTACCCCGATGGACAGTGCTGATCAGGTGACGGACGAGGCGACGGCCACCGGCCGCTCGATGGGCGTCGAGGAGGAGTTCCTCCTGGTCGAGCCCCTGCACGGCGGCACGGTGGCGTCGGCGTCGCCGGTGCTGGCCCGTGCCCGGTCGGCGCTGCGTCTCACGCCGTCCCCCGCACTGCACGCCGAGTTGCTCGCCACCCAGGTCGAGGCCGCCACCGCCCCCTGCACGACGGCGGACCGGCTGCGCGACCAGATCGTCGAGGGCAGGCGGGTGCTGGCCGACGCGGCCCGCGCCGAGGGGGTGCTGCTGGTGTCCGCCGGAACGCCGGTGCTGGCCGGCCGCCCACCCGCGGCCACCGAGGGGGCCAGGTTCGAGCGCATCACCGACACCTACGCCGGGGTCGTCGCCGACTACCAGGCCTGCGGCTGCCACGTGCACGTCGGGGTGCCGGACCGCGACACCGCGGTGGCCGTCGTCAACCATCTGCGGCCGTGGCTGCCGACGCTGCTGGCGCTGAGCGGCAACTCACCGTTCCACCACGGCGTCGACACCGGCTACCAGAGCTGGCGGCTGGTGCAGCAGTCCCGGTTCCCCGGCTCCGGCGTGACGCCGTGGTTCGGCTCTGCCCAGGAGTACGACGCGGCGATCGACCGGCTGGTGGACTGCGGCGTGCTGATCGACGCGAGCATGTCGTTCTGGCTCGCCCGGCCGGCGTCGCGGCTGCCCACGGTGGAGCTGCGGGTGGCCGACGCCGCGACCACCGTCGACGAGGCTGTGCTGCAGGCCGCGCTGTCCCGGGCGCTGGTGCGGACCGCGCTGGCCGAGCTGGCCGCCGGCCGGGAGGCGCCGCCGGGAGATCCCCAGCTCGCGGCCGCCGCGGTGTGGTCGGCCGCCAGGTACGGGCCGCACGGACCCGGCGTGCACGTGGTGCGGGAGGAGCCGGCGCCCGCCGTCGAGCTGGTGTGCGAGCTGGTCGACCTGCTGACCCCGGCGTTGGAGGACACCGGCGACCTGGACCTGGTCCGCTCAGGGGTGGCCGCCGTGCTGGGCCGCGGTACCGGCGCCGACCGTCAGCGCGACGCCTGGCTCGGCGGACCGGCCGCCCTGCTCGACCTGCTCACCGTGCATGAACCCGGTGCCAGCGGGTACTCGACCGCATCATGAGCACCTCTGCGCCCCCGGCCGGCGACATCGGTACCAACACCCCCGCCCTGCCGACGCCACGTGGTCCGCTGTCCGACGCGGTGGTGACCGCGTTGGCCGGCTCACCGGGGGCGCCGCTGCCGCCGGCCGGCCGCGACGTCGACCCGTTCGGCGAGGACCTGACGATCGCCCTCCACACCTGCTACGAGCTGCACTACCGGAGCTTCCGGCACGTCGACCCGCTGTGGGAGTGGGACCCGGAGCTGCTGCGACTACGGGCCGGGTTGGAGGCTGTGTTCCTGGACGCGGTGCGGGCCGAGGTCGGCGACGGCACCGACGTGGCAGCCGTGCTCGACGAGCTCCTGGTGGAGCCGGTGCCGGGCAACGGCGTCTCGCACCACCTCCGTGACGCGGGTGAGTGGTGGCAGGTCCGCGAGTACCTGGTGCACCGCTCCGTGTACCACCTGAAGGAGGCCGACCCCCACGCCTGGGTCATCCCCCGGCTGCAGGGCCAGGCCAAGGCCGCGCTGGTGGCGGTCGAGTTCGACGAGTTCGGCGGCGGCCACGGCGAGCGGATGCACTCCCGGCTGTTCGCCGACCTGCTGGTGGCCTCCGGGCTGGACGGCGGCTACCTCGGTCACTTCGACGACGTGCCCGCCCCGGCCGTCGCCGTGGTGAACCTCATGTCCCTGTTCGGGCTGCACCGGCGGCTGCGCGGCGCCATGGTCGGCCACTTCGCCGCCGCCGAGATCACCACCGCGCCCAGCGCGCACCGCATCACCCAGGGGTTGCTGCGCCTGGGCGGCGGCCCGGCGTCCACGCTGTTCTTCACCGAGCACGTCGAGGCCGACGCGGTCCACGAGCAGGTGCTGCGCCGCGACGTGATCGGCGACCTGCTGGCCCGCGAACCGGACCTCGCCCCCGACGTGGTGCTCGGGGTGCGCGCCACCAACCTGCTGGAGACGCGGCTGGCCGATCACCTGCTCGAGTGCTGGCACGCCGGGCGGAGTTCGCTGCGCCGCCCGCTGCCGCCTCACCCCGGCCCGGCCTGACTGTCCCCGTCCGTGGCGTCCTGGGTGTCGGTGCGGACCCGGCGGCGGTGGCTGGTGTCGCACAACGGGTAGCGCCTGCTGCGCCGACACACGCACACCGCCACCAGGAAGCGGTCGGAACACACGACCGTCCCGTCGTCGCCGACGAGCTCCACCGGTCCCTCGACGAGCACCGGCCCGCCGGGCACCACGGTCACCCGCCGGGGCGGCTCAGGCGGCATCGGAGCGCTGTCCGAGGTCGGAGAGGACGGGGCGGTCCGCCCTGATCACCACCAGCTCCTCGTAACGCTGCCCCGAGCCGATGAGGCCGCGGCTGCGTAACAGCTCAGCACGCCCGGACAGCACCGGACCGAACGGCACCACCTGCCGGCGCACCACGGCGGTCTTCAGCCCAGCCCCGCGCAGCTGCAGCAGCGTCGCGTCGACCCCGCACAACGCCGAGTGCACCACCAGCAGCGTGCCGCCGGGGGCCAGCAGCAACGGCGCCACCGCGCACACCCGGTTCAGCAGCGCCCGGCCGTCCTGCCCCGCGTCCCATGCCCTGGCCGGGCCACGGGCCGGCAGCTCGTCCGCGGCGGCCGGCACGTAGGGCGGGTTGGCCAGCACCAGGTCGAACAGGTCACCGGCGGCCACGTCCAGCGCGTCACCGTGCCGCACCCGCACCGGCAGCCGCCGCACCCCTGCGTTCAGCCGGGCGGCCCACACCGCCCGGCGGGACAGGTCGACCGCGGTCACGGTGGCCGCGCCGGCCCGCGCGGCCGCCACCGACAGCGCGCCGGTGCCGGTCCCCACGTCCAGCACCCGGGCACCGGACGGCACAGCGGCCTCCCGCAAGGCCCGCGCCAGCAACCACGTATCGGCCTGCGGTCGGTACACGCCAGGCGGTCGGATCAGCCACATGGCCCCCAGGTACCTCACCCGACCGAGATCAAACCAACGACGACGCCGAGGGGCCCCGCCGCGTGGCGGAGCCCCTCGGCGTCGGGTGGCTCATGCGCTCACCTCGACCTCGCTCATCATGTGCCAGGCCGTCGGCCTGGCGGCGTCCGCGGACACCGCGAACCGTACGTACCTGGCCGGCCGGGCGGTGCCGGTGACCGTGTAGGCCACCGAGGCGTTCCAGGTGCGCGACGCCGAGGTGACGCTGCCGAGAGAGCTCCAGGTGATCCCGTCGGTGCTGGTGGTCACGGTGACCCGGGTGGGCCGGACGACCCCCCACGACGCGGCGTCGACGAACCAGGAGGTGGCGGCGCGGACCGAGGTGGCGCGGGTGAGGTCGACGGTGGTGGTGAACCCGGCACCGGCCTGCCATCCGGTGACGGCCGGACCGGACATGAGCGGGGCGATGTTGCCGTCGGTCAGCCGGACCCCGTTGTCGGCGTAGGAGCTGGGGTCGGTGGACTGCGGGCTCGGCGTGGTGAGGAGTCGGTAGCGCACCGAGGCGGTCACGTCGACGCCGCCGGAGTAGAAGCGCACCTCGTCGGCCAGGAACCAGCCGGTGGGCTGCACGACCAGGGTGGCGTAGCGGGCGGTGACGGGCGCCGGAGCGGCGAAGGTGATGGTGCCGTCGAGGGAGCGCCCGCCGACGCCGTTGGCGCCGGTGACGACGGGTGCCGCCCCGGAGAGGGTGGTGACGACACACGCCTCGACCGATCCGCGCTTCGCGGTGGCCAGCACCGGGCACCCGGCGGACAGGTGCAGCGCGGGGGTCATCGGCCAGTTCACCGACGAGTCGGCGGCGTCGTGGGTGGAGAGCACCACGCGGTCGATGGTGCGGGTGGCGCCGAGATCGAAGACGACCCGCACCGGGGAGGTGCCCCACCAGCCGACGGGGCGGGCGTTCCACCAGCCGGTGGTGGACGACGCGCCGTCGGTGAGCAGTCCACGGCCGTACGTGCTGGTGGTGTCGGTGCTGTCGCGGTACTGGCCGACGGGGACCGCGCCGGTGGAGACCGCGTACGGGGCGCCGACAGCACCGCCGGCGGTGCCGGTGGGCCACACGGTGTCGAGCACGATCCGGTCGACCGCCACCGGCGGGGCGCCGGCGGCCGGGGTGAGGACCATCCGCAGTCCGGTCACCTTGGCGGCGGCGGACAGTGACACCAGCACCTGCTGGTGCGTGCCGGCGAGGGGTGCCGCGCCGGCGTAGGTGGTGCCGGCGGCCTGCCAGACACCGTTGGCCAGTTGGCTGACCGTCACGGTGCCCCGCCACGGCGCGGCCGCGGTGGTGAGCTCGATCCGGACGGCGGTCAGGTCGTCGCGGGTGGCGAAGGAGGTGGTGGCGGTGCGGGTCGGGGTGCCGGTCCACTGCCAGGCCGGCTGCGGGTCGACGGACCTGACGGTGCCGCCCCCGATGTAGTCGGCGAGGGCCGTGTAGCCGTCGTCGCTGCTGATCGGCCTGCGGGACCAGCCGAGGAAGTACGCGGTGGCCGCGTTGCGGTAGCCGAGCCGGGCGCCCTCGCTGAGGTACTGCTGGAACATGGCGGCCTCGTACGGTGAGGCACCTGAGCTGCGTGCCTCGATCTCGACGCCCAGGCCGGCGGCCTTGGCCAGTTCCGCGGTCGTGGTCAGCCTGGACGCGTCGACCTGACCGCCGTCGACCGGCGAGGTGAACCCGTAGCTCGGCTGCATGATGGCGACGTCGAGGCCGAAGGTGCGCCAGCGGTCCCAGCCGGGTGCGCGGTAGTACGGGATCCAGGCGATCTTCAGGCCGCGCTGGTGCGCGGTGGCCGCGGTGGTAGTGACCCAGGCCTCGTCGCCCGGCACGATGTCCTCGCGCATCAGGTAGACGCCCCACAGGTCGAGGTTGCGGTACCCGGCTGCGGTGAAACGCTGCTTGATCCGGTCGATGAACCAGGCGGACACCCGGGCACGCTCGGCCGGCACCCGCAGGTCCGCCGCGCGGCCGTCGACCACGCCGAAGTTCGCCTGGGTGTCGGCCGCCCATGGGATGGTCACGACGACCTTGCGCCGGGTGGGCGGCTGTCCCATCACGGTGCCGGCGGTGGTCCTGGCCGCGGCGACCCTGGTGACGGCCGCGTCGATGGCGCCGATCGTGCCGCCGCCCGGCGCGGTGCCGAACCACCGGTTGAGCAGCGCGGTCCAGTCGGCCGCCGTGGTGACGCCGGTGTCGGTGCCGGTCCCCGACGGGGCCGTGAGGTCCAGCGTGAGGAAGCTGTCGAACAACCAGCGGCCATTCACGGGTGCGCCGTTGCTGTGCTGGGCCACCCACGCCGCCCAGTCGTCCGCGGTGCGCTGCGGGTTGTCGTAGACGAGGCCGAGGTGCTGGAAGCCGACGGCCGCCGGGGTCGGGTAGCCGACCGGAGCGGCGGCGGTGGCCGCGGTGGCGCTGCCGCCGGTGGCCGGCAGCAGGGCGACGGTCGCGCCCGCCGCAACCATCAGGCCAATGGCTGCACGAAGAATTCTCGACATCGGACATTACCTCTCGTCGACGCCCGGGGCGGCGCTCTCGATTCGATTCGAGAAATTCGCCATCGAGCCCCGTTAGGCGGCTGCTCTTACTGCTGAAACGCGATCCCTGGTGCGGATCACCATGCACAGCAAGAATGCGGCGCCGGGGCGCGACGCAGAAGCGGCCAAGGGGCCTTCCTCTGATTCCGAACGTCACGGCCCGGTCGAGCGCCGCACCGCGGAATTAGTTCCCGTAATCAGGACATTCGCCGAACGGCAATTCGATCGGGGTACGAAAGCGGGCCGTTCGTCCCGCCCCGGGGCGGACGTATCCCGCCGCCGGCCAGGCCGTAGGTCGACGCCCGCGGCGCCGACCGGGCCGCAACCCCGCCGCCGTGACCGACGCGACGATGGGTGGCGTGGCCTGTGGCGCCGATGATGGAGGCGAGTTCCGGTAGGACCGGTAGTGCTCGGGCGGCCGGAGAGCATCCACGTCGGATCGTGCTGGATGCGATCGTCTACCTGGCCCGGGGTGGGACCGCCTGGCGACAGCTGCCCCACGACGTCCGGCCCGCGATGACCAGGCACGGTGATCATCCGCCCAGCGAGGCGATTCCTCGCAGGCAAGGAATCAACCCAACCGGGGGGAGTCCCTCAACCGGTCACGGACAGCTGCGTGAACCCGCGTCCAGGAACACCCGATCCAGTTCGATTTCCGGCAGTTCGTGGAGCGCTGGCCTCAATTTGAGAACACAGCGTCATATTGCGCCGACTTCCCCTGAGAATTCTTCTGAAGAGAATTCGTTACCGAACGGATCGAAAAGCACACGTTAGGGCCACCGACCGAGGCGGGCCGAGAAACGGCCCTAAACTCAGGAACTGCGAGCGTGACCCTCAGTCGAACGCTCCGTCTCAAGGGGAATCCACGTGAGGACAGCGCTCTTTGCCCGGGACCTGACCACCACCGAGGAAACAATGCGACGCCACACCGGACGTCGGGCGATCCGGGGCGTCATCGGCGCGGCCGCCGTCGCCGCGCTGGCCGTCGCGATGGGCGGTACCGCGTCGGCGCAGCCCGGCCAGACCGACACCGGCAGCACCACGGCCAACGTCGAGGTGGAGTCCTCGATCGCGCTCACCGGGCTCACCGAGGCGTTCACGCTGACCGGCCTGCCGGGGGCGACGGTGGTCGGGCTGTCGGCCGTGACCTTCAACGTCGAGACCAACAACCTCGGTGGCTACGTGGTCACCGTGCAGGGCCAGGGCGCCACGCTGACCCCGGCGCTGGTGGCGAATCCGGACTCGGTACCGATCGGAGCCCTGTCGGTCCGCGAGACCGGCACGACCCCCTTCACCCCGCTGAGCAGCACGGCGACGGTGCCCGTGCACAGCCAGGCGGTGCGGTCCGACGAGGGCGGCGACGACCTCGCGAACGACTACCAGGTGATCGTGCCCTTCGTGAACCAGGACACCTACTCGACCACCCTGGACTACATCGCCACGACGCTCTGACCTGACGAAGGGAGAAGGTGCGGGCGATGACCGGTGTAGTCCGACCTGGCACGGTCCTCGCGTCCCTCGTTCTGATCCTCGGTTGGTCGGCGCCTGTCACGAGCGGGTCCGGGACCCCGGTCTCGGACCCCGCGGCGCCGGCCGGCGCCACCCCCACGAACTCCACCTCGTACGCCCCCGTCCCCTCGGACTTCTCGCTCACGATCAGCCCCACCCGGCTCGTCATCGGCCAGGCAGACCTCGACCCCGACGCCGCCACCGTGGCCGAGATCCTGGTGGTCAACCGCGGCCGGGCCGCGGTGACGGTGACGGTGCAGAAACGGAACTTCAGCGGCGGCGCGGCCGGTGAGTTGGTGTTCAGGGAGACGGCCCCGTACTCGGCCTCCGACTGGGTCACGGTGTCCCCCACGAGCTTCGCGGTGGCACCCGGCGCCGCCCAGACGGTCACCGCGGCCGTCCGGGTCGCCGCCAACCCGGAGCCGGGTGACCACCAGGTCGCCATCGTCTTCCTCGTCCCCGCCGGCGAGACCGGCGCCAACATCCGGATCAACCGGGGCGTGGCCACGCCGCTGTACGTCACCGTGCCGGGGGCGACCGACGACTCGGCGTCGCTCAGTGGTCTGCAGGCCCCCGGGTTCGCGATGGGCGGCCCCGTGACGATCTCCGCGGACGTCCACAACACCGGGACCGTGCACCGGGACTTCCGCGGGACGACACCGCTGGTCGTCCACGCCGCCGGTGAGCGTGTGGTGTTCCCCGACTTCACGGTCATGCGCGGCTCCACCCGCCACGTCATCACCGCCTGGGACCCGCCGTTCCTGTGCGTCTGCCACCCCACGGTGTCCGTCGCCAACACCAACGGCCCCATGCAGACGGCCACCGTCCGCGTCATCGTCTTCCCGCTGCACCTGCTGGGGGCCGTCGTCGGCACCCTGCTGGTCCTCGCGCTGATGCTGTATCTGTGGCGGCGCCGGTACCGGGCGAACGTGCTCAGGGCAGCGGCGCGGATGAACGCCCCGGCTGGCGTCGTGTGATGCGCGGACAAGCCCCGCGGGGCCGGCGGATCCGGGTCGACGCGGTACTGGTGACGATCGTGGCACTGGCCGCGGTGATCGGCGCCGTCCCCCCCACCGCGTCGGCCGCCGGCACCGTCCTGTTCGACAACCTGTTCAACAACCGGACCGTCGACGGCACCGGGACGGTGACGGTGCCGACGCCGACGAACGGGTCGAACGTGGCGTGCCTCACCGCGAGGGGCAACAGCGCCACGCTGCCGTTGCTGAGCTGCGCCGGCAACATCGACTCCCAGGGTGCCGGAAAGCTCCGGCTCACCAACTCGGTGACCAACCAGGTCGGCGGCATCTTCGGCCAGGGCAGCTTCCCGACGTCCAACGGCCTCGACGTCACGTTCAACTCCTACCAGTGGGGTGGCGGCAGCGCCGACGGCATCGCGTTCATGCTGGCCGCCGTCGACCCGGCCAACCCGGCGGCCCCGACCGGCATCGGATCGTCCGGTGGGGCACTCGGCTACTCGGCCGCCCCCGGGATCAACGGGCTGGCCAACGCCTACCTCGGTGTCGGCCTCGACGTGTACGGGAACTTCAGCAACAGCGGTTACACCGGCACCGGCTGCGCCACGGTCCCCGGCTTCGGCGCCCAGGCCGCGGGAGCCGTCGCGGTGCGCGGGCCGGGCGACCTCCGGGTCGGCTACTGCGGGCTCACCACCACCTATGACGGCACCATCGGCTCCAAGCTCATCCTGCGGGCCGCCACCAGGGCTGCCTCCGTCGTGCCGGTCCAGGCGCTCATCAACCCCACCGCGGCGGCGTTCACCTCCGACTCGGGTGTGTCCGTCGCGGCCGGCACCTACAAGATCGTCGTCACCCCGGTCGGGCAGTCGACGAAGACCCTCACCGGCCCGCTGCCGGCCGTCCCCGCCGGGATGTACCCGGCGCCGAGCTGGCTGAACGCCAACGGGGTGCCCAGGCAGCTGGCGTTCGGCTTCGTCGGCTCCACCGGCTCGGTGACCGACGTGCACGAGGTCTCCAACGTCCGGGTGCTGACCTTCAACCCGGTTCCCCAGCTGTCGGTCGCCTCCACCAGCTACTCGGCGGCCACGTCGCAACCCGGCCAGCCGGTCACCTACACCGTCCTGGCGAGCGTGCTGGCCGGCGCCGACGAGGCAAGCCCGATCTCGGTCACCCACACGGTGCCCGCCGGCGTCGTCCCGGCCGGCGCGTACGGCACAGGGTGGGTGTGCCAGGCACGCGTGGGTCAGACCATCACCTGCACCACGAGCGCCTCGTCCTTCGCCGACGGCACGACCTTGCCCGTGATCACCGTGGTCGCCATCGTGACGGGGTCCGGCGTGACGTCGACGTTCATCCAGAACGGCTCGACCTCACGGGCCTCCTCCGCGGACGCGAACCCGGGCACTGACTCCGTCATGACGGCGGGCACCGTTCCGGGCGCCCCCACCGGCGTGGCCGCCGGCCCTGCCATCGGGCCGATCGCCGGCGGCGGCATGGTCTTCGTGACCGCGTCGACCAACAACCTCCCTCCGTCCGCCATCGAGATCGGCACCACGGCCGAGCAGCAGGCGGGCACGCCCGTGACGTTGTTGCCGTGCCCGTCCGGCCGCGCCGTCGGGTGCTTCAACATCGAGGGCTCCAACCTGGTCATCCAGTCCATGCCGGCCAGGGGCGCCGCCGCGACGGTGACCGTGACCGTGGTGACGCTGGGCGTGGCCACGGCCACGAACTACGTGTACGCCGACAAGCCGGCCACCGCGGCGGTCCCGACGGCCACCGCCGGCATCGCCAGCGCGACCGTCACCTGGGTGGCCCCGGCCACCAACGGCAGCCCGATCACCGGTTACGTGATCACCCCGTACCTCAACGGCGTCGCCCAGCCGCCCCAGTCCTTCGACGCGACACCGACGACGGGCGTCCTGACCGAGCTCACCGCCGGCGCCTCGTACCGATTCACGGTGGCGGCCGTCAATGCCTACGGAACCGCTACGGCCAGCGCCCAGTCCGTCGCGGTCATCCCGTACGCGCTGCCCGGCGCGCCGACGATCACGGCGGCCACCGCGGGCAGCCAGTCCGCCGTCCTCACCTGGACCACGCCGAGCGCCAACGGCAGCGCCATCACCGGCTACCTGGTGACCCCGTACATCGGCGCGGTCGCCCAGCCCACTCAGGCATTCACCGGCACGACGTCGCAGTCCGTGACCGGCCTGACCCCCGGCACGGCCTATCGGTTCACCGTGGCCGCCCAGAACCTCGCCGGCACCGGGCCGGCGTCGGCGCTGTCGGCGTCGGTGACGCCCAACGTGTCGCCCGGCCTCACCTTCCCCGCGCCGCCGAGCGGAGAGGTCGGCGTCGCGTACAGCACCCAGCTCACCGTGGACAACGGCACCTCACCGTTCGTCTGGTCGGTCAGCAGCGGCACCCTGCCGGCCGGGCTCACCCTCAACGCCGCCGGGTTGCTGAGCGGGACCCCGACGGCGGCCGGCAGCACCACCTTCGTGGTTCGGGTCGTCGACGCCAGCGGGCAGTCCGCCACCAGGTCGATCACCCTGGTCATCGCGGCCGCTCCCGTGCTGGCGTTCATCCCCGCCGCCGGCGAGGTGGACGTCGCCTACAGCCAGCAGCCCACCCTTACCGGCGGCACCGGCCCGTTCGCCTGGGCGGTCAGCGCCGGCACCCTGCCGGCCGGCCTCACGCTCAACCCGTCGACCGGGCTCCTGAGCGGAACCCCGAGCGTGGCAGGCAGCTTCCCCATCACCGTCACGGTCACCGACGCCTTCGCCCAGGTCGCGGCCAGGACCGTGACACTGGTCATCGTCGCCCGCCCCGCGTTCACCGCGGCCGTGCCGCCGGCCGGCCAGGTCGGGGTGGCCTACAGCCACACCTTCGCCGTGACCGGCGGGGCCCTGCCGCTCGCCTGGGCGATCACCGCGGGCAGCCTGCCGGCCGGGCTGAGCTTCGCCACCGGCACCGGCGTGCTGTCCGGCATCCCCACCGCGGTCGGCAGCTCGCCGTTCACCGTCACGGTCACCGACGCCAACGCCCAGACGGCCGTCAGGGCGGTCACCGTGGTGATCGGCACCGGGCCGCTGGTGATCACCAAGACCGCGAACGTCTCGTCGGCCGCGGCCGGCGGCACCGTCGCGTACACGATCACGATCGCCAACACCGGCTCCACCGCGTTCACCGGAGTGGCGCTGAGCGACCCGCTCACCGCGGTGCTGGACGACGCGGCCTACAACGGCAACGCCGCCGCCACCGCGGGCACGCTGACCTACACGGCGCCCACGCTGGGGTGGACCGGGAACGTCCCGGTCGGTGGCTCGGTCACCATCACCTACTCCGTCACCGTGAACACCCCGGTCAACGGCAACAAGGTGCTGGCCAACACGGTGACGTCGTCCACGCTGGGCACCAACTGCGCCGCCGGCAGCAGCGACGCCCGGTGCACGTCGACGGTCACGGTGCCCGGCCTCACGATCGTCAAGACGGCCGACGCGGCGACGACGACCCCGGGTGGCGTCGTCCGCTTCACCATCGTGGTCACCAACACCGGGCAGTCCCCCTATGTCGCGGCGAGCCTGACCGACGGTCTCGGCGGTGTGCTGGACGACGCCACCTACAACACGGACGCCACGTCGACCTCGGGCAGTCTGTCCTACACCGCCCCGACCCTGACCTGGACCGGCGGCCTCGCCGTCGGCGCCTCGGTCACCATCACGTACTCGGTCACCGTCGCCAACCCCGACCTCGGCAACAGGTCGCTGACCGGCACCGTGGTGTCGTCGGCGGCGGGCAGCCCGTGCCCGAGCGGCAACCCGGCCGCCCAGTGCACGGCCACCGTGACCGTCCTGATCCCGGCGCTGGTGATCACCAACCTCGCCGGGGTCACCACGACCACCCCCGGCGCCACCGTCGCCTACACGGTGACCCTGGCCAACACCGGCCAGACCCCGTATGTCGGGATCAGCGTCACGGTGGCGCTCGCCGGCGCGCTGGACGACGCCACCTACGACGGCAACGCCGCCACGACCGGGGGCGTCGTCGTGTTCTACCCGGACTCGTCGTCGCTGCTGTGGACCGGCAACCTGGCCGTCGGAGCGACGGCCACCATCACGGCGTCGGTCACGGTGCTCAGCCCCGATCCGGGCGACCGGACGCTGAGCACCACGGCCACCTCGTCGGCGGCGGGCAGCACCTGCGGCGCCGGCGCCAACCCGGGGTGCACCAGCGTCGTGCAGGTCCGGGTCCCGGCGCTGACGATCGTCACGGCGGCGGCCGCCGCGACCACCACACCTGGCTCGGTGGTACCGCACACCCTCACCGCCACCAACACCGGTCAGACCCCGTACCTCGGTGCCACGGTCGCCGTCGCGCTGGCCGGGATGCTCGACGACGCCGTCTACGGGAACGACGCGAACGCCTCCACCGGCACGGTGTCCGTCAGCGGCTCGACCCTCACCTGGACCGGCGACCTGCTCGTCGGCGCCACTGCGACGGTGACGTACTCCGTGACCGTCACCGACCCGGACCCGGGCGACCGCGTCCTGACCGGCACCGCCACGTCGACGACGCCGGGCAACACCTGCCCGGCGGGCGGCAGCGACCCCCGCTGCACGAGCAGCGTCACCGTGCTGATCCCCGGCCTCGGCTTCAGCACCACGGTCGACGGCCCCACCACCACGCCGGGCGAGATCGTGCACTACGCCCTCACCCTGACCAACACCGGTGAGACCGCCTACAGCGGTGTCGCGGTCACCCTCGACCTCCTCCAGGCCCTGGACGACGCCGACTACAACTACGACGCCACGATCACCACGGGCGACCTGGTGACGAACCCGGACGGCACGGTCTTCTGGGTGCTGAACCTCGCTCCCGGCGCGAGCGCCGTCGGCACGGTGTCGATGACCGTGAAGAACCCGGCCACCGGCGACCGGGCGCTGGGCATCACGGTCGTCTCCGACGCCCCCGGCAGCGCGTGTGCGACCGGGTCGGCGGTGCCCGACTGCCAGACCGTGGTCACCGTCCTCGTGCCCGGCCTGACCATCACCAAGACGGCGGACGCCGCGACGGTGACCCCCGGCAGCCCGGTCGGCTACACCATCGTCGTCGCCAACACCGGTGAGACCGCCTATCCCGCCGCGAGCCTCACCGACGACCTCACCACCGTCCTGACCGACGCGATCTACGCCGGCGACGCGACCGCGACCACCGGAACGGTCACCTACGCCGCGCCCGTGCTCTCCTGGACCGGCGCGCTCGCCCCTGGTGCGACCGCGACGATCGCCTACTCGGTGACGGTGCGCGACCCCGACCCCGGTGACAAGCACCTCGTCAACACCGTGGTGTCGGCCGCCGCCGGCACGAACTGCGCCGCGGGGAGCACCGACGGCAGATGCACCGCGACGGTGAGCGTCCTGGTCCCCGGCCTGACGATCCTCAGGACAGCGGATGCCGCGACCACGGAGCCGGGCGCGATCGTGGGCCACACCGTCACCGTCACCAACTCCGGCGCCACCGCCTTCGCGGGCGCGACCCTGTCCGACTCGCTGACCGGGGTGCTCGACGACGCCGACTACAACGGCGACGCCGCGGCGAGCGCCGGCACGGTGAGCCTGGTCAGCCCTGACCTGATCTGGACCGGTGACCTGGCGATCGGCGCCACCGTGACCATCACCTACTCGGTGACCGTGCACGCGCTGGACGACGGCGACGACCTGGTGACCGGCACCATCACCTCCACGACGCCCGGCAGCAACTGCGCCACCGGCAGCACCGACGTCCGCTGCACGGTGACCGTGCCGGTGGCGCGGCTGACCCTGGCGTACGACGCCATGGACCCGACCACCATGCCGGGGGCGGTGCTCGTCTTCTCCGCGACGTACACCAACACCGGCCAGGTGCCCTACGTCGGCATCAGCGTCGACGTGTTGGCCGCCGAGGCCGGCGACGACATCCTCGCCAACGGTGACCAGACCGCGAGCTCCGGCACCCTCACCCTGAGCACGCCGGGGATCACCTGGCAGGGCGACATCCCGGTCGGCGAGGTTGTCGCGGTCAGTGGCTCCGTCACGGTGAAGGACCCCCCGGATGGCGACGGGCTCATCGCCATCCGGATGGAGTCGGCGGCGGCGGGCAACAACTGCGCGGCGGGCGGCACCGACGGCCGCTGCGGTGTGCTGATCACCGTGCTCGTCCCCGAGCTGACGATCGCCAAGGTCGCGAACACCACGGCGACCGTGCCCGGAGCGACCGTGGGCTACACGATCACGGCGCACAACACCGGGGAGACCCCGTACACCGGCGCCACCGTCACCGACCCGCTGGTCGGCGTGCTCGACGACGCGGGCTACAACGGCGACGCGACCGCGACCACCGGCGTCGTGGCGTTCGAGTCATCGACCCTGACCTGGACCGGCGACCTCGCCCCCGGGGCCACCGTCACCATCACCTACTCGATCACCACGGCCGCCACGGCCGGCGACAAGACGATGATCAACCCGGTCACCTCGACCGCCATCGGCAGCACCTGTCCGCCGGCCAGCGGGAACGCCGCGTGCCGCAGCGTCGTGGTCGTCCTGACGCCGGCGCTCACCATCGTGAAGACCGTCGACCTGGCCAACGCGACCCTCGGCAGCACCGTCACCTACACCGTCACGGCGACCAACTCGGGGCAGACCGCGCACCCGGCCGCGGAGTTCACCGACGCGCTCGGCGGCGTGCTCGACGACGCCGCGTACAACGCCGACGCGACCGCGACCACCGGCACGGTCGGCTTCTCCGCCGGCGAGCTGAGCTGGATCGGGGCGCTGAACCCCGGCGCCTCGGCGACGATCACCTACACCGTCACGATCGACAACCCGTCGACCGGCGACGGCACCATGGTTGACACGGTCGCCTCGACGACCGCCGGGAGCAACTGCGCCACGGGCAGCACCGACCCACGGTGCACGACGACCGTCGCCGTGACCAACGCGGTCAGCCTGACCTTCACGAAGACGGCCGACGTCGCCGTCACCACCGCCGGGGGTGTCGTCACCTACACCGTGAC
>Ga0190272_10000431_pt1 | contig 22325 bp, 20 predicted proteins | sample Popmic504T_FD_133746 | JGI IMG/M metagenome (GOLD analysis project Ga0190272, IMG submission 133746) | Populus adjacent soil microbial communities from riparian zone of Shoshone River, Wyoming, USA - 504 T | ecosystem: Environmental > Terrestrial > Soil > Riparian zone | place: USA: Wyoming... | reverse complement strand
GTCGCACCGCTTCCAGTTTGAATTCTCTTGTAAACTGCCTTCGCTTTTCTGACATGTACACCTCCTTGGCCCGAAGTATGATTCCGGACCTTTCTTGGTGTCCACAAAATCGAGGCAATTCCAGGACAACCCGCTGTGTCAAAACATTGGCACGGTCCACAGATGACACAACTAAAGCCAAAATTCGAAACTAACCCTGCGTCTGGTCTTCCAGCGGTGTTTGCAAAGAGCAAAGCGCCGAGAGAACGGCTCAAACGCGCATAACTGTTTGGTTCTTCGAAGTATCGGCGCGCGTGTTCGAGGAAGATGTTGTCATTAGGTTTTGGATTGTATTGAATAACAAAAAGAAGGTTGATATCTCTGTTCGCAGTCGAGTGGTCGTTGACGGCTTCCATCACCTGCCAAAGTCCACAATTCGCATCAATCCAATCGAAACAGATCAAAGTCAGAAACCGGCATTCCGCCCCATTATCGAACGTACCATTGAAAACAAACACTCCCTGTCCTCGAAACATTCGTTGGGCCACAACGTTGTTCTCGAGTTGTGCGGGAGCGAGCTTAGGCTGAATCCAGCGCCGAAGGCCGTTGTTTGTTTTCACCCACGTGATACAGCAATTTATCCATTCATTCGATGCTACTCGATCAGGTAGGTTCTCTTCATGGGTGATGGTCTCGATCTTGTCGTCGAAGAGCCCCGCGTACTGCGTCTGGTCTAAGCCGTCGACGCCAGCAATTACTACAGCGTTCAACGGCCATTGATTATCCGCGAGTATTCTTTCGATAGCTGCAATTCCGTTGATTCCTGGTACGGAGTATTCAGGGAAGACTGTGAAATTCACGTGTTGATTAGCCGGTCGATCGATTGCCAACTGCAGCGTCCGTTCAATGAACGCAATTTGTTGATTCGCCTTACTCTCGACCCAAACAAATGGTTCGTCATTGAAGTCGATTTCAAGAAAAGGCTGCATCATAACCACACCGATGGATTGGTGGGGCACGATGATGTCCAGTGGAACTTCGGTTATCTGCATGACCTTTCATACCAGCCGACTTGCTGCCCCAGTAGTGTCAGCGAGAATGAGAATGGCAGGCTATCGGAGATAGAGATGACAACTGCGCACAATATTTCATTAGCGTTGCGGCAATGTCAACGGATCCTCGACAATTGTAAAGGCGAACCAGTCAAAGCACAGGGCTGGGTTCTCGCCAACATTCCGCTAACTTTTCCACTTTCAGCGGAGAAATCTAATTAGTTTCCGCTGCAGGTCGATTGTGCCACGAGGATCCGTGCACAACCTTCGGCGAGGTCTCCGAGTGCTCCACTCCAGTTCTGATTGACGCGCTCCCGAGGCAGCGCTTGACGCCCTAATCATAAATACCTTCCAAATGTTAGTTGTCACCCAAGATAGACATTGATTGTTCTCTTAAAAATGACCGAGAATCGACGGCGGTGTTATGACGAGTTGAGTGAAGTCATTTTTTGCCCAATTCAGTGTCACTTTATACCCCACGAATTTCACTTTATGCTCGACGAAATTCACTTTATGACCGAACCCACAGAGACTGTAGGGCGGGCCAGCGACTCTATTAACCTTGCTGAATGAATGGTCATTCAGTATTATAGGCCGCACTTACTGGCGAAAAGAACGATAACACCAACGCGAGGCTCACGTAGATATCTTATGAAGGTTGAAAAAGCTGCCGTTCTGGGCGCAGGAACCATGGGGGCGCAGATTGCCGCGCACCTCGCAAACGCGGGCGTGCCCACACTGCTGTTGGACATTGCCCCGACAAAATTGACTGCCGAGGAAGAAGCTAAAGGGTTGACCCTGGCGTCGAAGGAAGTTCGCAACCGGATTGCGCGTAATGGATTCGAGTCTGCAAAGAAAGCCAAGCCGGCTGCCTTCTTCACGCCCGACGCTGCCGGACTTGTCGGCGTAGGCAATTTCGATGATGACCTGACGAAACTAAAAGACTGCGATTTAATTATCGAAGCTGTAGTCGAAAATCTCGAAATAAAGCGCGGGCTTTTCGAGCGCGTGGAACAACATCGAAAGCCAGGAGCCATCGTCGGCTCCAACACCAGCGGCATCCCGATCCGTCAACTGGCAGAAGGTCGGTCCGACGATTTTCGCGCACACTTTCTCGGTGTCCACTTTTTCAACCCCCCACGCTACCTGCACCTGGTCGAGACCATTCGCACTGAATGGACCAAACCCGAAGTCTCCTGCTTTCTTTATGGATTTCTGGATCAGCGTCTGGGCAAGGGAGTGGTTTCAGCCAAAGACCAACCAAACTTTATCGCGAATCGAATCGGCACATATGGCTCGATGATTACGATTAAGACAATGTTGGACGACGGATATTCAATCGAAGAAGTCGACAAGATCACGGGACAGGCGGTAGGGCGTCCCAAGAGCGCCACCTTCCGGACGCTGGATCTCGTTGGTCTCGACGTTGGCGCTCACGTCATTAAGAACCTTTACGAAGCCCTGCCGGAGGATGAAGAACGCGACGTCTTCATCGCGCCTGATTTTCTAACGCAGATGGTTGGACGCGGAATCCTGGGCAATAAAACCAAAGGCGGTTTTTATAAACGGCAACCCGGTGAGGGGGGCAAGAAAGAAATCTGGGCCATAGACCACGCAACGCTCGACTATCGACCGGCGCAGAAAGTGAAACTGCCCGCCCTCGACGCCGCGAAGAATATTGAAGATCTGCCTCAGCGAATCAAGGCGTTGGCATGGGGGAAAGACCGCGTCGGCTCGTTTCTTTGGAAAACGATGTCGCGCACGTTTCGTTACACGGCCAACCTTATTCCCGAGATCGCCGACACCATAGTCGAAGTCGATCGCGCAATGCGTTGGGGCTACAACTGGGAGTTGGGCATCTTCGAAACCTGGGATGCGATCGGCGTGGAGAAATCGGTCGCGCGCATGAAAGAAGAGGGACAGACGATTCCGGCGAACGTGCAAAAGATGCTCGATTCCGGCGCAACCTCTTTTTACAAACAGGAGAACGGTCAGGATTTCCATTTCGATTTTGTTTCGAACCAATACCTGGCGCTCCCTGAACAGCCGGGCGTGATCGTGCTGAAGGCGGTAAAAGATCGCACTGGGGTTATCAAAAAGAACTCCGGGGCCTCGCTGATCGATATTGGCGACGGGGTCGCGTGTCTCGAGTTCCATTCGAAGATGAACTCGATTGGTGGCGACACGCTGCAGATGTTGAAGCAGTCGCTTGCCGAAGTGGAAAAGAATTTCGTCGGCATGGTGGTGGGAAATCAGGGAACGAACTTCTGCGTCGGCGCCAACATCATGTTGATGTTGATGGGAGCTCAGGAAGAAGACTGGGAAGAGCTGGACATGATGGGCCGGGCGTTCCAGGGCGCCACCATGAGCCTGCGTTATTCGCCAAAGCCCGTGGTAGTTGCGCCGTTCAATCTGGTATTTGGCGGCGGCTGCGAAATGGTTTTGCACGGGGACCGCGTGCGTGCAGCAGCGGAGACCTACATTGGCCTGGTTGAGGTTGGCGTGGGCATTATTCCGGCGGGCGGCGGTACTAAGGAATTGCTGCTCCGAACAATGGATTCGATTCCGAAGAATGTTTCTGACGCCGACCCCTTCCCTTTCGTGAAACGCGCCTTTGAAACTATTGCGCTCGCGAAAGTTGCAACTTCAGCAGCCGAGGCGCGGCAGCTGGGCTTCCTTGCTGAAGACGATACGATTTCGATGAACAAGGATCGACTAATCGCCGACGCGAAAAAGGAAGTGTTGGCGCTGGCGGCCAGTGGCTACGTGCAGCCGCAACAGCGGACTGACATTCGGGTCCTGGGAAATCCGGCGCTGGCCACCTTGAAACTCGGCATCCATCAAATGAAGCGCGGCGGATATATTTCAGATCACGATGCCGTGATTGGCGAAAAGCTGGCACGCATTCTGACGGGCGGCGACTTGAATCATGAAACGCGAGTTTCGGAACAGTACCTGCTTGATCTGGAGCGCGAGGCGTTTCTGTCGTTGGCAGGAATGCGCAAAACGCAGGATAGACTTGCAGCGATGTTGAAGACGGGTAAACCGTTAAGAAATTAGAACAAAGGAGACAGAGTAGACGGAAGTGAGAGCCGCTTGAATTCACCAACCGTGGACCTACCCCGTCCGCGCTTCATGAGGAGGAATCATGCATCGGCTACCAACTCGCAACTTTCAAGATCTGATCGTTTGGCAGAAGGCGCACCAATTCGTATTGAGTGTTTACAAGCTTAGCAAACAGTTTCACGCGAAGAAGTCTACGGATTAACTTCCCAATTTCGACGAGCTGCGATCTGAATCCCAGCAAATATTGCCGAAGGATTTAAGAAAAGGGGACGGCCAGACAAGATTCGTTTCATGAATATCGCGGGGTTCGCTTGAGGAGTGTCGATATTATCTTATGTTGACAAGAGATCTTTGCAATGGAAATCCGCTGGAGTTGTTTGGACAATTGGAAGAAGTAGCAAGCTGCTCGGAAGCTATTCAGCGGCGATAAGAGCTTCTGTATTCTGGATTCTGAGGTGACTATGAGAGACGCAGTAATCGTATCGGCAGTTAGAACCGCGGTTGGAAAAGCTCCCAAGGGCACGTTAAGAAACGTGCGACCTGATGAAATGGGCGCCGCCGTAATCAAAGAAGCACTCGCCCGAGTGCCTGGTCTGGACGCAGCTGAGATCGAAGACGTAATTATGGGTTGCGCCATGCCGGAAGCTGAGCAGGGTATGAACGTGGCGCGCTCCGCGGCAATTCGCGCTGGTCTGCCGGTAGGCACCAGCGCAATGACTATCAATCGTTTCTGTTCATCCGGCTTGCAGTCAATTGCAATTGCTGCCGACCGTATCAGGACAGGCAGCGCGGAGGCTGCAGTCGCGGGCGGCCTCGAGACGATGTCGATGATCCCAATGGGCGGCCACATCATTCGCCCAAATCCCTACCTCGTCGAACACTATCCCGACTTTTACCTGAACATGGGACTGGCAACGGAAAACGTGGCGCAGAAATACAACGTCAGCCGGGAAGAACAGGATGAATTTGCTTTGCGGTCGCACCAGCGCGCGGCTGCGGCCCTCGATGCTGACAAATTTAAAGATGAGACCGTGCCGCTCACCGTTTCCTTTGAGGAACTCGACGAGAAAGGTCGTAAGCAGAAGCGCGAGGTCGTTTTCGATGCTGACGAAGGGGTGCGCCGAGACAGCACCATCGAAGGTCTCGCAAAACTACGGCCGGCCTTCAACCTCAAGGGAACGATCACGGCCGGCAACGCCTCGCAGATGTCTGACGGTGCAGCAGCCGCCGTAATCATGTCGGATGAACGAGCACAGAGTTTGGGTCTCAAACCGATGGCGCGATTTGTTGCCTATGCGACCGCAGGATGTCCACCGGAAGAGATGGGCATTGGACCTGTGTTTGCGATACCGAAAGTTTTGAAGTTAGCCGGACTTACCATCGATCAGATCGATGTGATTGAATTGAATGAAGCATTTGCGGCACAGTCGTTGGCCGTGATCAAGACCCTGGGACTCGACATTGAGAAGGTAAATGTAAACGGTGGAGCGATCGCCCTGGGCCATCCGCTGGGCTGCACCGGCGCGAAGCTCACGGCTTCGATCCTGCGCGAGCTCGAGCGACGCAACGGTCGTTATGGAATGGTAACGATGTGCGTGGGGGGTGGCATGGGCGCCGCCGGAATTTTTGAAAGACTCGCTTAACAAGTCCTCGGAGAGCCTGCTGATCAGAAAAGCACTAAATCAAAGGACGAAGTGCGTTGAACGCCCGCGAAGAGAAGTTGAGCAATGACAGGTTCAGAGGTTTTTGAATCTATCACCGGCAGCGGCAGCAGCGACTTCGCTACTCTCGTGAGTATCTTGAATCGCCGTGGCCCGTGGAGTCGATTGGCGGCTTGGCTGTCAACTGTTATGTCGAGCCTGTGTATACGCTTGATGCCCATATTGTAGTCATCGGAGCCGAATTGGCAGGAATAAAGGATGAGCTGATTAGTGCGGGGTTCGTACTGGAAGAATTTCCACATTCTCTGAATGCCAGGATGGAGATGAGCGATTTGCGAATTCAGTTCACGCTCGACCCGCGCTATCAGGATTTTGTCCAGGACACAACAACTCGTGAAGTTCTCGGACAGCCGGTCTCAGTCGCTTCCCTGTCCAATGTCGTTCGCGGGAAGGTTTGGGCCTGGAGTGATCCAAAACGACGGTTCAGCGAACGCAAGAAAGACGAACTCGACCTGATTAGAATTCTAGAAAAATATCCTGAATTATCAGAGCTCATGCCCAACGCGATCCGAACCCAGTTGGAGCAGGGCTAGCTTATTGCACATCTTGAAAGGAACAAAACTATGTCAGCCGTAGCCGAACAAAAGCAAGTTGTTCTCGGTGGTTCATTTCTGATTGAAGATCGCACCACGCAGGAAATTTTCACTCCCGAGGACTTCACCGAAGAGCATCTCATGATTGCTGAGACTACTCGGCAGTTCATCGATAATGAAGTCGCTCCACGTGTCGACGAACTCGAACACCACGATTGGAACCTGGCCCGCGAGTTAGTCGGCAAGGCAGCGGATCTGGGTTTGATTAGTGCAAACATTCCCGAGGAATACGGTGGCCTTGGTTTGGACCAAACAAGCGGCGCACTCGTGGGCGAAAACATTGGGCGTTGCGCTTCTTTTGCCACAACCCTGGGCGCAGAGAGCGGCATCGGCCTTCTGCCAATCATCTATTTCGGAACGGAAGCGGCCAAACAGAAGTATCTGCCGAAGATAGCGTCAGGTGAGTTGATCACCGCCTACGCGTTGACCGAAGCCGGCTCAGGATCAGACGCGATGGCTGCGAAAGCGACCGCGCGATTGAGCGACGACGGCACCCACTACATTCTCAACGGCGAGAAGATGTTCATCACCAACGGCGGTTTTGCCGACATCTTCATCGTCTTCGCTAAGGTTGACGGCGATAAGTTCACCGCATTCATAGTGGAGAAGCAGGATGGCGTTACGCCGGGCGCTGAAGAGCACAAGATGGGCATCAAAGGATCGAGTACGACGCCTCTCGTGCTCACTGACGCTATTGCGCCGGTGGAGAACGTGCTCGCCGAAGTTGGCAAGGGCGCCAAGATTGCCTTTAACACGCTTAACATCGGCCGGTTCAAACTCGGCGCCATGTGCGTCGGCGGCATGAAGCTGATGGTCCATGAAGCGGTTCGTTATGCGAACGAGCGGCAGCAGTTTGGAAAACCAATTTCTTCATTCGGCGCGATCAAGTCGAAGCTGGGCGAGATGGCGATTCGCACCTGGGTGGGCGAGGCCATGACTTACCGCACCCTCGGAATGATTGAAGATGCCATCGAAGATCCAAACGATCCGAATGCAAAGATGAAAGCTATTGAGGAATATTCGGCCGAATGTTCGATCATCAAAGTTGCATTGTCGGAATACTGCGATTTCGTGGTCGATGAAATGGTCCAGATATATGGCGGTTACGGTTACTCGGCCCACTATCCGGCCGAACGCGCCTATCGCGATTCACGCATCAACCGTATTTTCGAAGGCACAAATGAGATCAATCGGATGCTGATTCCCGGCCGGCTGATGAAGAGCGCGTTGAGCGGCAAGCTCGGGCTCCTGCCGGCAGCGCAAGCGCTGATGGATGAAATCCTTTCACCACCGATGCCCGGCTTTGACGATGACGAAGGCGTGCTGGCAACGGAACAGAAGCTGGCGAAGAATGCAAAGAAAGTTGCTTTGATGACGCTTGGGACCGCAGCGCAGAAATACATGATGGCGCTCGCCGATCAGCAAGAGGTTCTGATGGGCATCGCGGACATCATCATGGATGCCTATGCGATGGAGTCGGCAATTCTGCGCACTCAAAAGCTGGCAGCAGCACAGGGCGAAGCGGCGGCGGCAAGATACATCGACATGACGCAGGTTTTCTGCAACGACGCGGTTGAGCGCATCGAAGCACGCGCTAAGAACACGCTGGCAGGAATCGCGGAAGGAGATGAGTTGCGCACCTTACTGGCCGCCCTGCGACGTTTCACTAAAATGACGCCGATGAACACAATCACCGCGCGACAGCGCATTGCGGATGTGCTGATTGGGGCGAATAAGTACGCGTACTGATCAAGGAACAAGGCAAAAGGAAAAAGGCAAAAGTGCGATGGATTCTCCGGAGTTCTTGATTCTCCGCTCTTATCTTAACTTTTGCCTTTTACCTTTTTAATTTTGCCTTATGAACATCATTCCCATCTCTTTGCCCACGCCGTTCTACATCGGCCCAGTCAACGTTTATTTAATCGCCGAGGATCCGATCACCCTCATCGACACCGGCCCAAAAACAAAAGAAGCAATCGAGGCTCTGCGAGAAGGGCTTCGAAAAGCGCGTATTCGCGTCTCCGACATTCGCCGCATAGTCTTAACTCACGCTCACGAGGATCATTGCGGTCTGGCCCGCTCACTGCGCGACGAAGCCAGGGATGCCGAGGTGCTCGTCCACAAATGGGAGACGGGTCATCGGGTGGGCCGGCTCGAGTATGCCGAACATCGAACGCTGCTCGAACGTGCCGGCGTGCCGGCCGATGAAGTCGCAGGGATGCGCAAGATGTATGAGGGCGTGCGCCAGTATGCCGATTCATTCAAGGACGACGAATATAGCGAGCTGCGCGACGAAACTGAACTGGAGTTTGCCAGCGGAGCGTTGCGCGTGATCCATACGCCCGGTCACACGCCTGGCTCCTGCTCTTTTGTACGGGAAGCCGACCGGACAATAATCGCCGGCGATTGCGTGTTGAAGCGAATAACACCTAATCCGGTTTTGTCACCCGACCCGATTGATTCATCGAAGCGTTTTCCCTCGCTGGCCGAATACCTGGTCAGCCTGGCGCGGCTGCGGACATTCGCTCCCACTCTCGTGCACGGCGGACACGGCGATCCGGTGCACGATTTCGAGGAACTCTTCAATCGCTACTTCCGCGCTATTCGTGAACGACAGGCCGATGTGATCCGCCTGGTTCCCAAAGCAGGCGCCAGCGCCTGGGATGTGGCTACCCAAATGTTTCCCGGAGCCGACGACGTTCACCGATTTCTCGCTGTTTCGGAAGCGGTCGCCCACCTCGACCTGGCGCATTCAGAAGGCAAAATCGAGCTTGAGCTTGCGGAGTCGAAGGAAGTTTACCGCCGCATTTCTGTAAACTAAGTCCGCAGACCTATCCACCGAATACGTCGATTACACAGATTTGCCTTGGTCAGAACCGCCGGTGTGAGTGAGGCGGTTATGATTGACTACCTTACTAGCAGACCCAGCTGCTGACCCCAGTGGTTCTGAAATCTGCGTAATCGGCGAATTTGCGGATCTCTCCTCGCAATCTGCGACAGTTCTTCTTTTTGGAACTCCACCCACCCCTGCTGCGTGTAAACCTCAAAATTCTACCCGGAAGGACTCTCTCAGTTATGAATCGCAAGAATGCTTTCTATTTCGTAGTTTCCCTGCTCTTGACCTGCGGCGTGGCGCTCGCGCAGCAACCGGCTCCAGCATCGCCCCCGGATGCGCCGATCGCTATTGCGCCAGGCACACCGCATACATTTTCTTTCTTGATGGACGGCGGTAGCTTCCTCGGTGTGCATGCCGAAGACGTAAACAAGGAAAACATGGCTCGCTACGGCATGCGCGAAGCTCGCGGTGTCGGCATCACCGAGGTCGTCAAGGACAGTCCCGCAGAAAAGGCCGGATTGAGAAAAGATGATGTGATTGTGAAGTTTGAGGGCGACAGTGTGACGAGTGTGCGCAAGCTCACGCGGCTCGTTTCAGAAGTAGCCCCGGATCAAAACGTACGGCTCGCAATCAGTCGCAGCGGCGGAGAACAGGAAGTGGCCGTCACCATGGGCAAACGCACTAATTCCTTTGGCGCGATGCATAAGCTCGAAGGGCTTGAAGGACTAAAGGGACTCAAAGGCTTCGAGAATTTCAAGAACCTTGAAGAACTCAAGAATCTGGAAGGATTCAAGATGATGAATCCGCCAGGAAATGTTTGGAAGTGGGAAGGGCAGGGCCCCGGCGGCGAAGGAATGGTCTGGGCCTTCGGCAACTCTCGTCGCATCGGTGTCAGCACCATGCAGTTGACCAAACAGTTGGCCGAGTATTTTGGCGTGGCGGAAGGCGCCGGCGTATTGGTCACAGCCGTCACCGAAGATGGTCCGGCAGCGAAGGCGGGCGTCAAAGCCGGGGATGTGATCACCGCGGTCGATGGCGAGAAGGTTGATGGCGCGGGCGATCTCAGCCGCACTATTAACAAGAAAAAAGACGGAGATGTAACGCTGACCGTGATTCGAAAGAAAGACACCAAGACGATCACTGTTACTCCGAAAACCAGCGCGCCGGCGGTTAAACCAGATGCGGCACCGATGATTCGACGCACGGTGGCTGAAAAAGCCGTCATCCGCAATCAGATTCGCAATTCGATTCGACAGGGGATCAAAGATGGCCAGATCATAATCCCAGCGATTTCTCTGGGCGCTATTCCCGCCATCAACGTCTCGACGCCGCGCATTAATCTTCCGATGATTCCCGAGATTAATGTGGTTGTGCCAAAGGTGAGAGTTGTTCGCAGCGGATCGCGACAGCCGATCTAAATAGTAAGACAGGCATTCCTGCCTGTCTCTTTTTCGCAAGTATTATCTAAGTTAGAAATGGACAGGCAGAAATGCCTGTCCTACTATTTTGGCTGGGCCAATTTTTTCTTTCCTTCGAGAGCTTCTTTGTAAGCTCCGCCCGGAACGTCTCCGATCACAATCGCTGCTTCAAATTCTCGAGCTGCCTCGCTCCCGTTTTCCATAAACGAATAGATACGTCCCATTGCCGCATGCGCCCTTGAGACGAGGGCACGGTCAGTCTCCGGCGAAGACGCCTCGACCGCGAAACGATAATTTGCAAGTGCCCGGTTAAGTCGCTCTGCTTGAATCTCTTCGTCTGTTGCATCGGCAGCCGCCAGGCTTGCGGTCTGAGCCAATGCAAAAAAGACCCGCGGCTCACGCGCATAATCCTGCAGCAAGGCCTTGAGTCGGGTCTCGGCGTTGGGGTAGTCCTTCAAGCGCAAGGTTTGCTCGATTTCCGCCAACTGTTTCACCAGGAAGGATGCCTTTCGGGCCTCCGCTTCGGAATAAACAGGCGTTTCCACTTCGGCCTTTCTGGCATTGAGTCGCGTCTGGCGGGCGGCGATGGCGCGCTGGCGAACCGCCGAGTTGTCAGCAAGACGGCGGGATTCCCGCACGGGATCGAATGTCGAGATCATATCCACCAGGAAATTTGCCACGTCGAAGCCAGAGTTTTCCATGCCCTTGAGCTGTTCGGCAAAAAAGAAAGCGAGCACCGCCCCCCGCTCATATTCTTCAGCCAACCGGGCAATGCTCTCATCCTGAACTTCAGTCAACGTGCGTTGCAAATCAGTTGAAATCGCCCGGCGCGCGGCGTCATCCGGTGCGTTCGCTATCCTGGCTCGCGCCGCAGTCGAAAGGGCTTCCATTTTTGTGGCTTCGTCATAACGCGCATCAGCCGCAGCCACCAATGAGCGCGAGACCGCCAGAAAAGCGTCAGGGCTTACACTTGCCCCAGCTTTTGTTCTCTCGGCGAGCACTTGCTTAATTGCGTCGCGACGATTAGCGATGTCACGGTTGAACCGCAACATCAGAGGATCGATCACATACTGAAGGTAAGCGCGCCGAAGTTCCGAAGAGGCTGGATCGGCTCCCTCCGGCAACACGGCGTAATACTCATCACCAATCACGCGAAAGTTGATAGCCCCCGAAGCTCCCAACAGATCCGGGACAATGACAAACTGTCGCGGGCGTTCCCTGGTCGTATAGTTTCTTGGAGCGTTCTGCTTCTTGCCCGCGGTGGGCGCCGTAACCAGAACGCGTTCAAGGGTACTCGTGATCGGCCGCGTGTGTAGATATGACAGGACAGATCGAACCACTTCGGCGGTTGGTTTTCTTAACCGATCGCCTTCCGACTGATATGCGCGCGTGTAACTCACCAGGTCTTCGCTAATACGCGAGCGTTGATAAAACTCCCTTACCAGCGGGGCGAAGTCGAGCACTTCGAGCAGACTGGTGGGCAACTCTTCAGAGCGTGGTGGCGCCTCCAGCGAAGGTGGCGCGCCCAATGCGAATGCTAACGACACGTATCGCGCGGCCTGGTCGGCTGCGGTGGCAGGCGCCGGCAGCTTATTGCGTTCATAGAACGTTCGAAGCCGGCCACGCAGATCGGGATCAAGGTCGGCTAGATCCTTCCTCACTTGCGCGCGAAAGACCGACGGAGTTTCACCCACCGGCGTTGGATCAAATCCCGCTGCCTCTAAAGCAGCCATCATAATGATTAGCCGTGGTTCACTTTGAAGACTCACACCATATTCCGACAGCTCAAACGCTGCGGGCTGTCGTATTTGAACTTGCGGGGTGGCCGAAGGACGCGGCGTCGCCGCAGGGCCAGGTTTTGCCTGACCCGGTGCCTGGGAAAATGCTGCAATGGAACTCAGAACGAGGATAAATAATGCGGAGATAATCTTCTTCATAAGGACAGTTTCGAATTTACGCTGCTTTTTAATTTCTGGTCGTTAGGAATCTTTCTCCGGGGAATGTTAGAGATGCAGGCGAAAGGGTTAACAGATGCCAGTTGGCCAGGACAAGCTTACAAAAACGCCAATGCTCTGCACTGTCAACCGTTGTTACTTTTCACTTTTTTCGCCGCGCGCTTTTGCAACAGCCAGAATGTTACTGGATAAGCAACCAGCGAACAAACGACTGAAAGTACCATTCCACCGAGGGTAAATGGCCAGACGACCTGCCAACCCTCCCGTCCAAGCTTGCGGTAATAGTCAGCCGTCAACAGGTGAGGGTCTTTCAGCAGATCGATGCCCTCCTGTGAAATCCTGAGCGGCCGGCCTAAAAGAAGCGCTCCAGTGGCGTAAGAGGCAATGATGATGGGCACGAGCGTCAGGGGAGGGTTGTTGATAAACGTGCCGGAGAAGATAGCGACCTTGTTAAATCGAAACACAAACGCGGCCAGCGTAGCCATTATGGTGTGTAGACCGAGGAACGGGGAGAAGGCAATGAAAACGCCAAGAGCAAAAGCAAGCGCCGTTCGCTCAGGAGGATCGTCCAGCGTGAGCAAACGGCGAATGGAAGCGCGAAACATTACGCAGGTGTCAGGTACCGGGTAGTGGGTGCCGGAGGTTGGCTCAGGCTGACACCTGACACCTGGAACCCAAAACCTATTTGAAGCTGCTCAAACCCTCCGTCTCGCTTTCGAAAGCATCGAAAACAGTAAGCAGCTTGGTGATGACCAACAAGTCGCGAATCTTTTCAGTCAGATTCAGAAGCTTCAGTTGTCCGCCATCGCGCGTGAGCGACGTGTAGTTGGCGATCAATTCCCCGATGCCGCTGGAATCAACGTTCTTGACGCTGGCGAGATTTAGCAGAATTTTATTCTTACCACCCTCGGCCAGGCCGCGCAGGGCGTTGCGCAGAGAAATACAACCCTCGCCCATTCTTATCGATCCATTCAAATCGAGAATGGTCACGTCGCCTGACTGTCGTTCATTAATATCGAGTTCCGCCATCTTTGTCTCCCTGGTTAAGTCTTCCAACAAACTTGATTACTAGTTTGTCGCCAAAAATTTTGCCACACGACAAACCGAAGTTTGCCGGGTCTACCAATCAACTAAAGCTGCTCAGGGCTTCTTCTTCGCTTTCGAATACGTCAAAAACGGTAAGCAACTTGGTGATGGTCAACAGGTCCTGAAGTTTCTGCGTCAGATTGAGAAGCTTCAACTGACCATGTTCCTTTTCAATCGCGGTGTAGCTGGAGACCAGTTCTCCAATTCCGCTGGAATCAATGTAGCCGACCCCCGCAAGATTCAGCAGGATCTTCTTCTTCCCTTCTTCAAGCAGACGGCGCACCGCGCTCCGAAGAGCAACACTACCTTCGCCGATCGTGATCTTCCCATTCATATCAAGAATGGTGACATCGCCAGCCTGTCGTTCAGAAATATTTAGCTCAGCCATTTGTCAGTATCTCCTTAACGGTTGGCGGCAGAAGCCTCCTGGCTCCTGCGTCGCAATAACAGGCCTCGTTTTTGACGCGGGGCTACTGCCTAAAAATCAGTCACAACTTTTTGATCATGCGGACTGTGGTTCCACCGCCGGGATTCACGGTCCAGTCGACTTCATCCATGAAGTTACGCATGAAGAAAATGCCGCGACCGGAAGTTTTGAGAATGTTCTCGTCTTTGGTCGGGTCTGCAACCTCGTTTGGGTTAAAGCCCCTTCCCTCGTCGCGCACGCTAATCTCAAGAGTTTCAGGCGACTTCTTTAAATCAATCTCAGCAAATTTAGCACTATCGAGCTTATTACCGTGAAGCACCGCGTTGGTAACCGCTTCGCGCACGGCCATGTCGATCCCAAAGGCTGCATCCTCGCTTATTCCCACTCGATTCAGGAATTCAGAAACTGCAGCGGCGGCTTCGGCCACAGCCTCGATACGGCTGGCGAATCTGAGTTCAGTCGTCTCTTGGGTCACAATTGAAAGAGTTGGCCGCGGCAAGATCCATTAGATGTAGGTCTCGCTGTTTATGAACTCCAAAACTACTGGGAGACCGAGGGTTTACCATGCGCGACTACCGCGTGTCAAGAAGGTCACCTCGCCGGAATACCGTGCCTCGAAAGGCGTTAACTGTTTTTCCAACGGGTCTTTAGCATTCGTTAGCCAAGACCTGGGCTTGCTAAGATTAGACCATGCGAATTGCACCAGCCCGACGTCTTAAGGGAAGTATTAATCTGCCCGGAGACAAATCAATTTCTCATCGCGCTGCCATGATTGCCGCGATGGCAACCGGTGAATCGCATCTCACAAACTTCTCGTCCAGCAGCGACTGCTCTTCCACTCTGGGTTGCCTCGAGCAGCTGGGAATTCAGATTGAACGGAACGGATATGAGGTGCGAATTGGTGGAGCCGGCCCGCGCGGGTTCTCAGCGCCAAAGGAACCGCTTGATTGCGGCAACAGTGGTTCGACCATACGCATGCTCGCCGGCCTGCTCGCAGGGCAGGATTTTTCCGCGACAGTGACTGGTGACGAATCGCTCCGCGGACGGCCGATGCGACGCATCATCGAGCCGCTCGAAATGATGGGCGCGGCTTTCCAGTCCAGGGATGGCTACCCGCCGCTACGAATCACCGGCCGTCAACCGTTGCGCTCAATCAGCTACGAGCTTCCGGTCGCCAGCGCTCAACTCAAGACTTGCCTCCTCTTTGCAGGTCTGCTTGCCAACGGACGAACGGAAGTCATCGAGAAACGAGGCGGCACTCGCGATCACACTGAAAGAATGTTGCGATGGTTCGGTGTGGACACTGAGACTGGGGCGTCTCCAAGCGACGGTGAACTACTGAGCAAACACTTCGTTGAGGGCCCGGCAAGATTTGCTGGGCGCAACGTGGCGATTCCCGGCGATTTTTCGTCAGCCGCTTTCCTGATTGCCGCCGCTGCGTTCCTGCCGGAGTCAGAACTCGAGATTCAGGATGTTGGACTAAACCCAACCCGGACGAAATTGCTGGAGCTCCTTCGTGCGCTTGGAGCAAGCATTGAGACGACCGGCACCAGCGAAATCTGCAACGAGTTATCGGGAACACTTCATCTGCGAGGGCCTGCTGGGCGGGCTACCGCTGATTCGAGTCTTAACCGGGAATCGCGCATTCCGCTGTCTCCAGTGACGGTCGAAGGAGAAATGGCCGCAGCATTAATCGACGAACTGCCTTTGGTTGCCGTGATCGGAACTCAACTTCCGGTTGAACTGATCATCCGCGACGCGAAAGAACTTCGCTTCAAGGAGACTGATCGGATCGCAGCAACCGTAGCGAACCTGCGCGCAATGGGCGCTGAAGTGGAAGAGCAAGCAGACGGCTTAACGGTGAATGGCACGGCGAAGCTTCACGGCGCGAAGCTCGAATCTTTTGGTGATCATCGCATTGCAATGGCGTTCACAATTGCTGCCTTACTGGCGGAAGGTGAATCGGATTTATCCGGCAGCGAATGCGTAGCAATTTCGTTCCCTGAGTTTTTCGAATGCCTTGAGTCGGTGACGGAAAGATCATGAACGAAAACTCGTTTCGGGAGCCACGGTTGGTGGTTATTGTCGGCTTCATGGGCTCAGGTAAGACGACCGTGGCGCAGGAACTCGCGCGTCATCTTAAATGTGCGGCAATCGATCTTGATGAGTTGATCTGCGAGCGTGAAGGGCGCACACCGGGTCAGATTATTGACCAGAACGGCGAGGAAACGTTTCGCCGGATCGAAACTGAGGCACTTTACTATTTGATAGCTGAGCGGTCTGACGACGAGACGACCCGCATCATCGCTCTGGGTGGCGGCGCTTGGACGATCAAGACAAACCGGGATCTGATCAGCCGGCACCAGGGCCTTTCCGTCTGGCTGGATGTCCCGTTCGAGACTTGCTGGCGCAGGATCCAGGCGAGCGACTCCACCCGGCCGCTGGCCTCCTCGAAGGAGAAGGCTAGTACCCTTTACAGTGTGCGCCGCTCGGTCTATGGTCTGGCAACAATCCACCTAGTGATTCCTGAGGCAGAAACCGCCTCGGAGACCGCCCGCAGAATTCCAACAGCCCTGGAATAAAGCCCTCCCCTTGATGTCGCGCCGAACCCTCAATTCCCCATCACCTTGAACGCGTTCAAAAAAGAGCTTGACAGCGAGGAAACGGGATCGTATTCTCCGGGAGTTGAACGCGTTCAAATTCTTAGAACAAACTGAAGGAGACGCCATGACAATCGCAATTTCCACCTACCTTTTTTATCTCGCCATCAGCATCGCCCTGACTATCTGGGTCGGGCGCACGCTCCACAAGAATGGTCGCGTGTTTTTGGTAGACGTCTTTCACGGCAACGAAGGTCTGGCAGATTCGGTGAATCACCTGCTGGTGGTCGGTTTCTACCTGATTAATTTCGGCTACGTCAGCCTGGCGCTTAAGCTCGGCTACGCGGTAGACACAACCCAGGAAGGCATCGAAGCTTTGTCAGTGAAAATTGGAATGGTGCTGTTGGTGTTAGGGTCGATGCACTTTTTCAACCTGTTCATCTTCAGCCGGATGCGTCGCCGCGCTACCCTCCATCACGCGCCGCCACCCGTAATGCCAGATGCCTTCACAGCTGTAAGGGAGGCTTAACGCCATGACATCGATGACTGTTCTGTACGATCCCGCCTGCGGATTGTGCCAGCGAGTTCATGAATGGCTGGTGGACCAGCCCAAGCAAATTGAACTCAAGCTGGTACCGATTAAGTCGGAGGAAGCACGGCATCGGTTTCCTCACCTCGACCAGGAGCTAACGGCGAAGGACCTGACCGTTATCGGTGAAGACGGTGGCGTTTATTTTGGCCCCAAAGCCTGGTTAATGGTCTTGTGGGCGCTCTCCAGTTATCGGGAATGGTCTTACCGGCTGGCTACTCCGGAATTGTTGCCCACCACCAGACGAGTGGTGTCATTGATTTCTCGTCACCGGTACCAGATCAGCCGCGTCGCCGGCTTAGCGAGGTAATGTGGAATGGTCAAAGAAGCCAAGGCAACTAAGACACAGAAAGGCGAGCAGACAAAGGCGCTCATTCTCAATACTGCGCTGGAGATGTTACGCGAGCGTGGTTATGAAAACACCACCATGCGGGCCATCGCCAAGGAGGCAGGAGTATCGCTCGGGAATGCCTATCATTACTTCGGGTCGAAGGCGGATCTCATTCAGGCGTTTTATCAACAAACCCACAATGAGCACGTCAACCGATCGACCCGAGGTCTGCAAGAGCAATTGACGCTGAAGGAGCGTTTGCTTTCCATCATGCGGCAGAAAATAGACACGCTCGAGCCCTATCATGAGTTTGCGGGCGTGCTTTTCAAGACTGCCGCAGATCCTCGTAGCCCTCTCAATCCATTTGCGGATGCGTCGGATCCCGTCCGTCAGGAAAGCATCATGCTGTTTCAGGAACTGGTATCCGGCACTAAAGCCCGAATACCGAATGATCTACGTGTTGAATTGCCCTATCTGCTGTGGCTTTACCATATGGGGATTATCCTGTTTTGGATTCATGATCGATCACCCGAACACCGGCGTACCTATCAACTCATTGACCAGACAGTTGATCTCCTCGACAAGCTTATCTCCTTAGCGAGTAACCCGCTGATGCGACCAGTCCGAAAGAAGGCGCTCCGGTTGGTTGCCGATCTGCGAAACGACCTGGCTGCGTGAGGAACAAATGAAGATTGTAATACCAGGGGGTTCGGGTCAAGTTGGAACAATTCTGGCGCGCGGACTCCATCAACGTGGCGATGAGGTGGTTATTCTTACTAGAGGGCAGCCGGCTAAAGCATTGTGGCGCAGTGTCAAATGGGATGGCGAGACGTTAGGTAACTGGACGGCTGAGATTGAGAACGCTGATGTCGTAATCAATCTCGCGGGCCAGAGTGTTAACTGTCGGTACACTCCGGAGAACAGGCGGGTCCTTATTGACTCCCGGGTGAAATCAACTCGCATTGTCGGGCAGGCTATTGCCGAAGCCAACAATGCCCCTCGCGTCTGGCTACAAGCGAGCACCGCAACCCTCTATGCACACAGTTACGACGCACCCAACGACGAAATCACGGGAAGCATAAGCGGTTCGGAGATCAACGCCCCGGACACCTGGCGTTTCAGTATCGACATAGTCAAGAAGTGGGAACGCGAAGCGAATGCCGCGGCGACACCAAACACACGCAAGGTGCTCATGCGCGCTGCAATCGTAATGGGCCCAGGCGAAGGCGGACCTTTTGAAATGCTGCTGCGCCTCGTGCGCTTTGGACTTGGGGGCCGCGCGGGCGATGGCCGGCAGTATATGTCCTGGATTCACGATCAGGATTTCGTGAACGCTGTGCTTTGGTTGATAGAACACGAGGAACTCGACGGTCCGGTGAATCTGGCGTCGCCCAATCCGCTGCCCAATGCAGAGTTTATGAAATACCTGCGTGATGCCTGGGGCATCGCCTTTGGCTTTCCCGCGAACAAACTGATGTTGGAGATTGGTGCGTTTGCACTGCGGAGCGAAACTGAACTGATACTGAAGAGCCGCCGGGTAATTCCTACAAGGCTGTTGGAATCAGGATTTGTTTTTCAATTTCCGAAATGGGTTGACGCCGCTCGGGACCTTTCGACCAGGTGGCGCGAGCGAGATAGCTCAACCGGAGAAGACGATTAATTTTGGAATTCTCCGGCCTTTGCCGCGGAAGTCTCGTGAAAGCGCAACAAGCTTTTAGCCAATGGGTCGCAGGTTCAAATCCTGCTCAACTCCTCTTCTTGCAGACTGCTTACGAGCACCTTTTTTAGAAGCCAGAGAACGCTTCAGCAGGGATGTCCTTGAGTCGGATCCCCCCGCCGCTGTAATATCCGAACAATCCGGGCAGCCAATCTTCAAATAAGGGAGTACAGCCATGCGACCCACTCGAGTTCTCCTAATCACTCTCGCCGTCAGCTCGACATTGATTGGACATCAGCATACTGGTTCAGCTCAGACCGACTCCACAGCCGGTGGCCACGTTCACTACACAAAATCCGTCGATCAGGATAAGCCGTCGCCAACCGGTGCCCTGGCGCCGCGACTGCAAAAGCTTGGGAACCACGTTTTTCCTGTATCCACCAAAAACGCCCAGGCGCAACTCTTCATGAACCAGGGGTTGAATCTTTCCTATGCGTTTAATCACGCCGAATCTGGGCGCGCTTATCGCGAAGCGGCGCGACTAGACCCAAACCTAGCGATGGCCTACTGGGGCGAAGCACTCGCGCTGGGACCGAACATCAACGCGCCAATGGATCCGTCAAACGAGCCGAAGGCCCTCGAGGTCGTTCAAAGGGCCGTCGCCCTCAAGTCAAAAGCTTCACCGCGCGAGCGAGCGCTGATCGATGCGTTGGTGCATCGCTACTCAGGGCGAGCGGAGGACCGCAAAGCTCGTGATACTGCTTACGCCGACGCGATGCGCAAAGTGCATCTCCAATTTCCGAACGACCAGGACATCGCAATGCTCTACGTTGAATCCGTTATGGACTTGCGGCCCTGGGGTTACTGGACACGCGACGGCACGCCTTATGACCGCACGACGGAGATCGTAGGGCTCACGGAAAAAATTATCGCCCAAAATCCCAATCATCCCGCCGCGTTGCATCTTTACATTCACTTGATGGAGGCCTACGAACCATTCAAAGCTGAACCGGCCGCCGATCGTCTGATTACGCTTATGCCCGCCGCAGGTCACATGGTGCACATGCCGGCACACATCTATCAGCGCGTGGGCCGCTATGCCGATGCGGCGCGCAGCAATGAGCTGGCGATTGCCGCCGATGAGGACTACATCTCGCAGTGTCGTGCGCAGGGTCTCTACCCGATGGCCTACTATCCGCACAACCTCCACTTCCTCTGGTTTGCCGCGACTGCCGACGGACGCAGCAAGCTGGCGATCGAATCAGCACGAAAGACGGCATCGCGAGTTGATGATGAGACTTTGAAAGCCGTGCCGCTGCTCGCAGGCTTTCGCGTCGTGCCTTACTTTGCCCTAACGCGTTTCGGCAACTGGGATGACATGTTGCGCGAGCCTGAGCCGCCCGCGAGCAGCGCGTACATGCGCGGCACCTGGCATTACGCGCGCGGGACGTCGTTCCTCGGCAAAGGTCAGGTGACCGAGGCGGAACAGGAATTCGCGAAGTTGAAAGAGATAATGGATGACGAGTCGCTCGACCAGCCATTGTTCTCGCCAAATACCGGTCGCGCAATCCTTTCAATCGCCCGGGAAGTTCTGGCAGGTGAAATCGCTGCGCAGAAAAAAGATTACAACCAGGCTGTCGCTCATCTAGAGACGGCAGTGCGGTTGGAAGACGCTCTTGTTTACACCGAACCTGCGGAGTTTCACTACCCGCCGCGTCACGCGCTCGGTGCGGTGCTATTGGCGGCAAGTCGCGCGCCTGAAGCTGAAACTGTTTACTGGGAAGACCTGCGGCGTAATCGCGAAAACGGCTGGGCGCTATACGGATTGATGCAGGCGTTGAAAGCGCAAGGCAAGAGCGAGGACGCCGTGTTAGTCGAAGCCCGGCTCAAGAAAGCCTGGGCACGCGCGGATGTGAAGCTCACTGCGTCGCGGTTTGGGAAGTAAGCAGGGCTTTTCGCAACCCGAAGGCTTGCGAAAAAGTAGCCGGGAGTTTTTGCTCAAGGCTGATCCCAACTACATCTGGCGCTTGATGATCACGCTGGCTAAACGGTCGGCGATGGCGGGATCGATCGCTTTCAGTTTTTCCTGTTGCTCTGAGGCTTTGGCAGCGTTGCCCAACATGAGGTAGCTAATCGCGAGATTGAAGTAATAAGACGCATCCGAAGGCGCGAGGGCAATCGCCTTTTCGTGCATCGGGATCGCTTCCTTACCTCGCCCGGCTTTGGAAAGCGTAACGGCCAATCCGTCATAGGCCAGCGAATACTGCGGGTTGCTTTTGATCAGATTACGAAACACAAACTCGGAGTAGCGAAAATTGCGCATGCGGTCGTAACTGACCGCCTGGTTGTATTTGGCCTTCAGCAGCGTCGGATCAAGCGTGGCCGCCTTGCCAAACATCTCAATCGCGCGTGGATACTTTTTCAGCTCCCCGAGCGCTTCTCCTAAATTGTTATAAGCTTCGGCGTAGTTTGGATTGAGAGCAATAGCGCGCTCGAAGCCAAACACGGCATTTTCAAACTTGCGCTGGACCATGTAGGAGTTGCCAATTTTCAGGTGCGCCGTGGCTGCGGTCTGCGGCCTGTTTGCCGACAGGGCAATCGCGCGATTGTAGAGTGCGAGAGCATCGTCAAAGCGATTCTGATCCACGGCGATCTGCCCGGCGGCCAGGAGTTGTTGTGGATCGTTTGACTGTGCCAAAGGCTGCAACGGCAGTGTTGAAATGCGAGGCTGAGAAGGCGCCGGCGGAGTTTTCGTGACCGGAGTTTGGGGCTGGATCTTTCGCTGAGTATTACTGGTGGGATGTTGCGCCGCAACCTCAATCGCAATGCCGCCCACGCACACAACAGCCAACACCGACGTCCGCAGCACACTGCACCACGCATCAATCCCTGCCTTTGTTCTTGCCTGCCCGCTTAACTCCATGCTAAAAGATTCCCCCTTTCGGTAATAAACGGGTAATTCACAAGAAAAACTGGAAACACGTGCGGATTCCGATTTTTCTTATCACCACATAC
>Ga0190272_10000430_pt1 | contig 22344 bp, 20 predicted proteins | sample Popmic504T_FD_133746 | JGI IMG/M metagenome (GOLD analysis project Ga0190272, IMG submission 133746) | Populus adjacent soil microbial communities from riparian zone of Shoshone River, Wyoming, USA - 504 T | ecosystem: Environmental > Terrestrial > Soil > Riparian zone | place: USA: Wyoming... | reverse complement strand
TTCGCATATGAAAATACATTCGCAGCTCCCGACACTACTGTCTGGTTAACAATTGACTGGGAAGCAAAATCAAACAAGGTAACATATCGGTCTGTGCCGTTAGGGGCATATTTTCCAAATCCTGAAATCAGCATGTTCTCATTCGGGCTGAACCGGAAACCACGCTGACTGTTATCAACTCCCGATAATTGCTGTACGGCAAAAGAGTCAGTGGCGGAATATGGACCTTCAAAAATTCCGATCGAGCTGGCATCCGATGCAGACGGGTTTCCATAAAACATATAAATTGTCTGCAAGCTGTTTGCAGCAAGTGCATCCATCTTAACCCAAACATTGGTTGCAGGTGTGTTTACAGTCGGTGCGTCAAGCCAAAACGGCAAGGGATTGGTTCCATTATTATTTTTACAGAAGCGGATGTCGGAGCCATTTGCATTCATTTTTCCTGCTGTTATCAGAGCCTGTGTATTGATCACCAGCTTTATCTGATAATCAGTAACAGGTGATCCGCTGTTTTCTGTAACTGATATGGGTTGAATGTAAATCCAGCCGGGTAGCTGGGCCTGTACGCTGTAGCTAACCTGCAGCAGCAACACAAGTAACAGAGCTTTGGATAGGAATTTTCTTTTCATGGAGTTTTGGTTTATATTAATTCAGTAAAAAAATGTATTTAAAGTGCTCATTCCTTTCAAATCCATTAACCAGTATTAAAAGCCTGGAAAGGCAGTGGATTAAAAAAGAAAATCTGGAAAGCGGATTCCGTATTGCTCTAAAAATATCAAACGAAAAATCCGGCTACAAGAAAAGAAATATTGAAATAACAATATCTAATATATTTGTCTGATTGTGAGGTTAAATAACCCCAAATCTTGAAATTAAGAAATACTGAACTAATTTATGGTCTAATTGCTGAAAATATTGAATAGTCTGACGAATAAAAAAGAAAATACTCAGGATTTCGCCCTGGCATTTTATATTTTTCTAGTACATTAATATTATTTTTCTACCTCTGATGAAATTAACAATTTAACCTTCCTGATCAAAGTCATATAGCCAAGAGCGAAGAATATCGTTGCATTGACATAAACATAATCATTAGCTGTTTATAAGAATTATAATGTCACCAAAAAAAAGGCAGAATCCTTGAAAGAATTCTGCCTTGCTATTGGTATACGGTTTGATTAATGTCGTATGATTTTAAACACTTTCGATTCAGTACCTTCATTGAACCTTAACAGGTATAGACCTGCAGGATAGCTGGTCAGATCTGCTTCAAAGTGATTGATTCCTTTGGCCAGGTTGATTCGTTCAGCTCTTATCAGGCGGCCATGCATATCATAAATCAGCAATTCAGCTTGAGTATCACCAATTGCTTTAGCATCCAGAAAAACCATGCCATCCGTCGGATTCGGGTACAGATTCACTGTAACCGGCTCTCCATCAGTCATTCCGATCTTCAGAGGCAGAATAGCTGCAGAACCTGATTTGGTGCATCCCCTGGCATCCATAACTGTAACAGTATACGTACCCGGAGTCAGTCCGGTGATGGTCTTTGTTGTTTTGCTGTTGCTCCACAGATATGAATAAGCCGCGACGCCTCCTGTTGGATTTGCTGTGGCAGATGTGGCAGTTTTCGATACAGAAACATTCAGAACAGAAGGCTGCGTCACTGAACAGCTGAGGGTTTTAAGGCAGTTGTTGGCATCCTTTACTGTACATGCATAAACTCCCGGAGCAAGTCCGGTAATGGTTTGTGTTGTCCTTGCGGGTACGGTATTCCAGCTGTAGGTATACGGACCGGTGCCTCCCGCAGGATTGGCTGTAGCTGTGCCGTTTGCTGCCCCGTTGCAGGTAATGTTGGTTATGACTCCTGTAACGATAAGCGCAGCCGGCTGAACCACAGTAATAACTGCAGACTTTGTACACAGGTTGCCGTCGGTAACAGTAACAGTATATGAATTGGCTCCCAGGTTTGTCCTGCTCACATTCGTTGAACCGTTATTCCACAGATAGCTATACGGAGGCTGTGTATTGGAAGCAGAAACAGATATTGAGCCGTTGATCTGCCCGTTGCATTTTACATGTGTAATGGTTGAGCTTATTATCATGGCCGGCGGCTCAGCTATCATAACAGATTCCGTGGCGGTGCAGCCATTGGCATCTGTTACCAGCACTGAATATGTCCCTGCTGCCAGTCCTGTGGCTGTTTGCACTGTCTGTGCGGGAGATGTACTCCAGCTATATGTTACCGGCGCAGTTGCACCCGTTACGGTTAAAGCAGCCTGGCCGGTTGAATAACCACTACACACTAAATGAGTTGCATTTATAGCCATCGCTATGTCACAACATGCATCATCCACCTGACCGTTGCAGTCGTCATCGATGCTGTTGCCGCAGATCTCAATTGCTCCGGGGTGAACATTTTCATTCCCGTCATCACAATCTGAATTATCGGGTATATATCCTAAGACTGGAAAGCATGAATATGCCACATCATTGGGATCTCCGTATCCGTCACCGTCTTTGTCTGCATATAGTTCACAACCGCTGGCGCATGTGAGGCTGATATCAGCCGAAGTTGCTCCGATATCTGAATTATCCGACATAATATAATAGGTATTACCCGCAATAAGGCTGAAAGGAAGCGCTTCCGGGTTTACATACGAACCAAAAGAACTCGTTATGCAGGACCAGCCATTCATATTGCAGCCTCCGGCAGCATCTTTAATATAAAAATATACTTTTTGGCTTTGAATATTACTTGCTGAAAAATAATAGACTCCTGAAATAACGGGTGTAACCTGGAAGATATGTTCACGTCCCACCGGCTCATAATAAGAATTACAATTTCCAAGATTGTACGATCCTGCACCCGGCGGGATAACTGCTGTGTTTCCATAAGTTCCGCAGGTTAGCGATGGAATTGCCAACCAACATGGGTCCGGTTCAGGACATGTTATGGCGAATGTATAGCTGGATCCATTGAAATCGCCTCCATCCACAAGAATGAGATAATTGGTTCCGGCAACCAGGTTGAAAGGAAAGATCCCATTTTGAATACATTGCCATCCATTGGTTGTACATCCGGATGCAGCGTCTTTTATAAAATACAGGTCGAATCCTGAAGTCGCATACAAGGCCAGGGAATAGTTTCCGGAAACAGGTGCAGTAAATTCATAAATATTTTCCTTCCCCGGTTCCTGATTATCATTACAATTGGCATCAGGAGAAAAAGCTCCTAATCCTGGGGATCTTACTCCATTTATCAAGGTTCCGCAACCGCTGATTAATGAAATTGACGGACATGGATCATACTCAACAACCGGACAAACTAACTCCCAGTCCTGCCCGTCTGACTCGCCATCTATCATCAGGTAATAGCTTGTGCCTGCAGTCAGGGAAATCGGAACAGTAAAGCTTACATCGTCCAGGGCAGCACCCAGGTAACTCCAGTTATCATTGTTACATCCATCAGAGGCTTCTTTTATAAAGTAACCCGGAAAATATGAATAAGGTGAGAGTACGTTAGTAATGTTCACCAGGTAATTTCCACTGACCGTTGGTGTGAATTGATAAATGGTTTCTTTGCCTGTAAATTGGAAAAAATTATTAACCTGTGGATCGAACATCCCCAAACCTGGGCCATTTGAAACGGAATAAGATGATCCGCAATTTGCTGGGAGCAAACTCTGACAGGGATCAGCACCGGAAGGACATTCGATTGAAAAAGTTTTGATTGCCCCCGTAACACCCTGAGGCTCAAGAAGAATATAATAAGTAGTACCAGCCATTAAGGGATATGGTGTTGGGTTCGAACTATAATACATGGGTATGCAATTCCATCCTGCATCATTGCATCCCGAAGATGCATTTTTGATATAATAATTTACATAATCTTGAGTATTGGGATCAAGATCGATTGTATGCGTACCTGAAACCGAGGGAGTAAATGAATAAATTTTTTGCTTGCCCCGGAAATAATTGCTGTATCCCTGGCATTGAAGATCATAAGGGCCAAGACCCGGAGAAAATATTGCTGTAACCTGGGTCGAACATGCAAGTGGAGATATATTCGCGCAAGGATCATAATCTTCAGGACAAATGATCTCAAATTCCTGTGTTTTTCCTCCCAGATTGGAAACATCAGCGAGAATATAATATGAAGATGAGGTACTCAATGGCACAGGGAACATAAGGTATGATGATGCATACGGAAACTGGCCCAGGCATGTCCAGCCTGTAGAACTGCATCCACCTGAAACATCCTTGTAGTAATATTTTACCGCTCCGGAAGAATAATTTAAATCTGTTAAGTGAAGCGCAGCAACTCCATTTGATGATGGCGTAAACTGGAATATCTGTTCTTTGCCGATGGGGAGGTCACCGGGACTTGAACAACCAGGAATATAAAAAGATCCTGCTCCGGGTGCAACAGAAACAATTATCGGTACACCGCAATCAACCGTCACAGGTGCGGCGCAGGGTAATGAAGGCACCACGCAGTCGATCTGGAAATCCATGATGGCTCCTGCAAAAGAATATGCATCAGCCAGAAGGTAATATTGTGTATTTGCACTCATATATCCCAGCAGGAACGTTTCATTGAAAGAGGTTTCGATAATGCAGTTCCATGAATTTTCGTCGCAGCCTGAATTGGCGTTCTTATAACTGAATCCAACGGTATTATAATCATAACTCTGTAAAATACTGAGCGTATAGTTTCCTGAAACCTGGGGGGTAAATGAATAGATAACTTCTTTTCCTGTATTCTGGTAATACTGACATTGCGTATTGGAGAATGCTCCCAGGCCGGGCGCAATATTTAATGATACTGGTAAGGAGCAGCCAATAGTTGTAATAGCCTGACAGGGGAAATAAGGCGCAAAACAATCCAGCATGAAGGAAGTTTGCGTGCCAGAGATGTCAGAAACATCATTAAAAAAATAATACTCGGTATTGGCGTTCAACATGCCAATTAAGTATGTTCCCGGTCCAAAAACATTCAGACATGACCATCCTGTACCTGAACATCCGTCAGAAGCTTCCTTATAGCCGAAGTAAGAGTACCCGTCACTAACGGTAATTGTATACGTTCCCGTAGCCTGTGGTGTAAAAGAGTAAATGTTCTCCTTACCGTAAAAATTTGAATTAGGTCCGCATTCCGAATCCATTGAACCGATGCCACTTCCGATTACAGATGTAACAGTTTGTCCGCAGGAAATTGTCGTAATTGCCTGACATGGAAGATGAGGAATGTAGCAATCCACCATAAAATTCACACTACCTGCTGAAGTCGAAGGATTGTCAATCAGTATATAATAGGTATTACCTGCCGACAAGGCTCCGAGAATGTAGGTTCCCGGACTATAGGTATCAATACATGTCCAGCCTGTTCCTGAACAACCGCTTGTCACATCTTTATAAGCAAATTTTGCATTACCAGAAATTATGGTAAACGTATAGGTTCCCGAAACTGCAGGCGAAAATGAATACATTATTTCACGTCCCGGAGTATCTGAAAATTGCCCGCATTGAAAATTAAAAGCACCGGCGCCTGATGTCATGACTGATGTTACAGGAACACCGCAATTCAATGTTGAATTAGTTCCGCAAGCATCATACAACGTAGTAAAATTATACGGTCCTGTATTATTACTGAATCCGTCCATGGAACAATCCCGTCTTACATACACCTGATAATCTGTTCCCGACTGAAGGCCGGTTAATGATACAGCCGTAAGCATTGTATTTGATACCGTACCATTAACACCAGCTGAAGAAGTAGTACCAGGAATAAAACCTGTTGGGCCATATTCAACGTAAAATGGTCCGGTACAACTGTTACAGGTCCAGCTTACGTCAGCCGAATTCATCAAAGTATTGGTAATATTTAATAATGACACATTTGAACATGGCAAGGCAGCTGTTATCATTACACTATAATCATGTACCTCACCTTCATAATCAACTGTGCAGGAATTCGTGGCTTGTAATGGAAATTGCGTTACAATGGACCTCACTCTTAACCTATGAAGACCTGATGAAACTCCGGCTGGTATGGACAATAAACCAGAATACTGACCTCCCGACGTTGAATAAAGCCATTCATCTGCATCATCGAAATCGCCATCATCATTAAAATCTATCCATAAACCTACATGATCATATTGTGAATAATAGGATGGCGTGTTTGTGGTAAAAGAAAAAGCATAGGTCTCTGCCTTCGCCAGCGTGCAGGTAAGGGCCGTAAAATCTGTGTACTCTGATGGACCGCAACCCGTAGCAGAATGACTGATGCCGGCCAGCTGAAAATCTTCCAATGCTCCGTTATAGGTGCACCCGTAATAATAAAGATTTGTGGTACAGTATGGTTGTGCCATGACCTCCTGGTTAGAAAGCACATATACTAAGCTTACAATGGTCAATAGTTTGTAAAAGTGCCGTGTTTTAAAATTATTCATCATGAATGTCGGTTTTAAATATTTTATATATTAAGTTAAATCTCAAGCGCGTTAAGGTTACTCCAAAAAAAATAAAACAACATCAATTACTGGCCGGGTTACCCAGTGAAATGTTCAAATCCGATTCGAAAAGTTTGAACTTCTTTATTTGGGGATTTACTTTTTAAATCCCGGTTTAATTCAATCCTGAAAAGTTTGCGGTGCAAGGAAGACATTATAAATGCGGAGTCCAATAAGACAAATGTCTTAATTCCCAAAGGCTGAATCATTCAAATGAGGATTCCGATGGGCACAATCCAAAAAGCTCCAAAGTAAATTTCTTCAGTTAAAATAAATGAATCGTATGCTTATTATAAATTCACCTTAATCACTTTGGAACCACATACCCCACGCTTCCCATCCGCGCGCCCATTTGTTCCCATGTTTTTGTATCCTCGGCAGAAGGAGCAACGGTTGCCAGCCCGTCCACATAGCGGTTGTACATGCAAAAAGCTGCTGCAATCAATACGGTGTCATGGATGTCACGGTCGGTTGCCCCTTGTTCCCTCGCACGGGTTACATCATCCGGCGAAACAGTCCTTGCATCTGCCTGAACCCTGTGCGCAATGGTAAGGAGTGCTTTCAATTTATCAGAAATTGGGGCATGCATGTAGTCATCCAAAACAAGATCTACCGTCTGTTTTTCATCCTTAAAATGATAACGTGCTGCAGCGGCATGACTCGATTTGCAGTAAAAGCACTCATTCCTGTGTGAAACAAAAGCTGCTATCAGCTCGCGTTCACCGGATGGAAGACCTGAAGGTGACCGAAGGAGAACTTCAGCAAGTTCATAAAGCGGTTTCCCCGTTTCAGGCCGCCAGGCGGCAAGGCTTCGTATACCGTAGACGTTATCAGGAAGAGGAATATGCGGCATGTTTGGTTGTAAGTTATGAGTTATGAGTCGGGAGTTAAAAAAATTGCTTGCCTGAAATAAGTTGACTTTTTTAACTGGTTATTTTAGTTTATGTTTTTTTCTCATAACTCTCAACTCCGAACTATTTCAGATGATCGTATCCACTCGCCAGCCTGTTATAACCATGGGTTGTGATCCTTTCACCAAGCTTATGATAAAAGGACGGATCGGATGGTGTCACGCTGGCTGTTCCATCCACATATTTATTATAGAGGCAGAACAGCGCAGATATTAAAACTGTGTCGTGGATCTCGAGGTCAGTGGCACCTGCCTGCTTTGCACGGACAATAGCCGGTTGATCTACGCGCTTACCATTCTGCTGCACCAGCGTTGCAATATATAGCAGCGCTTTCATCTTATCACTTACCGGCGCCGATTCAAAATCTTCAATAACTTTCCTGCTGGTTTCATGCTCCTCCTGCAGGATATCCGCTGCTGCAACATGGGCTGCAGTACAGAACCGGCATTCGTTCCTGGCAGAAACCAGGGAAGCGATCAGCTCACGCTCGCCTGCCGTAAGTGTTGAATCACCACGCAGCAGAATCTGTGTAAGCTCCCTGATCGGTTTGGCTGTATCCTGCCGGTACTCAAGAAGTCCGGTGATACCTGGCAGATGGTCGGGTAACGGAATATGCGGCATTGAATTAAAGTTTAATAGTTAGGAGTTAGGAGTTAGGAGTGAAAAATGTTTATAGTTTATAGTTTTTAGTTTATAGTTTAGTTAGTAGCATTTGTGCGGGAAGCCCTTCAGGGCAAGTGGGGGTGCGTGGGATGGGAGAAAGCTGGTTTATTGTTTTGTGCAGCATTTGTGCGAGGAACCTTTTTAAGAGTTTTGAGTCCGGAGTTATGAGTCGGTAGAGAATTAACAGTTTATAGTTTATGGTTTATAGTTTAAAGTTTTTTTGCATTTTTAGTGGTGATTGCTAACCTCACAAACCCAGGGTTTCTTCCTTGGGTAGGTGCATTGGTTTACATTGTCACTCTGTGTCAATTACCCGGAGTGGGTGCAGAATTATTAGTCTCCGCTAATTCCCTGTAAGCATCTCCAAGTGATTCTATAATATCTGTGGCGATCATGCTTTGTTGTGAAAGTTTTAAGGCTGCCAGGTCACCGGCCATTCCATGCAGATAAACACCACCTGCGCACGACTGAAATGGGGTGAAACCCTGCGCGAGCAAACCCGTGATAATACCGGTGAGCACGTCACCCGATCCAGCAGTTGCCATCCCGGGATTTCCGGTCGGATTAAAATAACATTTACCATCCGGGCATGCAATTGACGTAAACATGCCTTTAATCAATATGTAAACCTTATACTTTGCGGCAAACTCAATCTGCATGGCGTTGCGTTCAAAATCATTGCGCGCCTTCCCTGCAAGCCTTTCAAATTCTTTGGGATGAGGTGTGAATATGCTGCCTGGGGGTATGAATTCAAGCCAGGTTTTATTCTCAGCAAGTATGTTGATGGCATCCGCATCGAAAACTGTGGGATAACGGTATCCCTGTATGAGAAGTTTCAGTGCATTGGCTGTTTCTTCCTTCGTACCGATGCCGCAACCTATTCCAAGGGCATCATACGAATCTGTGGGAATATTGTCGCTGAAACAGTCCCAGTCGGTGTCATCCGAGAACATCGCTTCAGGTACGGCCACGGGCATCACCTTGAAAACGCTCTTCGGAACATGAAGTGTGAGAAGCCCGGCGCCGGCTCTCAGGCAGGCCCTTGCCGCCAGTATTGCCGCTCCTGTTTTACCCGAGCTTCCTGCAACTATCAGGGCATGGCCAAATGTTCCCTTGTGTGAAAATGGCTTGCGCCTTGCTGCAATCATCGAAACATCAGCCGGTGTCGTCATTGCAAAAATACCGTTATGGCTGTCAATATATTCCTGGTTAAGGCCGATGTCAAGGACTGTAACAGTACCAGTATATGAATAATTTTCAGGGAATAAAAATGCAAGCTTCATCACCTGGAAGCTCAGGGTATGCGATGCCTTTACAATATATCCCGTATCCGGACCGGAATGCTGGTCGGCAAAAAGCCCTGAAGGCATATCAATTGAAATAATTTCGGTCCCGGCCCTGTTCATAAACAGCACAACTTCCGCTGTGAGTCCTTCGGGTTGCCTGTTAAGTCCGGTGCCAAAAATTGCATCTATGATAATGGTGCCCGGTTCAATCCCGGTAATATCGTCCATTGAAAATACATTACGTACAAGGCTCAGGTCAACCTGCAACAGCCGTGCTTCATTCAGACTGTTATCTTCCGAGGGGGAGTGTGATGTCCTGACGATGTAAGGCAGCACTTCATAGCCATGAAGGTGAAGCATGCGGGCCAGGGCAAGACCGTCGCCACCGTTATTTCCGGTACCGCAGAAAAGTACAAACCGCTGGTCGTGCCTGTACCTGGCACTGATCCAGTTGAAGCATGCAGCAGCAGCACGCTCCATCAGCTCCGCGGATTTTATCCGGTCACTGACAAGCGTGAAGGCATCCGCTTCCCGGATTTCCGTTGCATTTAATATTTTCATCTGCAATTTTTGTATTGCTCAGTTGAATTTTGCCACTTCAAATCCTCTTCCTGCCATTTCAGTCCGCAGCATTTTTCCGTCACCATGCAAAGTATAAATTTTTTTTGGATTGGTAATGCTGATCACTTTTAAAATATCCTGCCAGTCACCATGATCACTGATCATCAGCCGGATATCGCATCTTTTCTGAAGCATATCCCACCCGGAAGCAAAGGCCAGCAAATGACGGTTGCTTTTCCGGAAATTACGGAAATGATATGGCGGCGCAATATATACACCGTGCCTGATCTGCTTGAAGTAATCCGACCTGTATGGCACCCATGCACCGAGACTGCTACCGAATGATTCATATACCCGGTTGAAACTGTGAATGTCGGGATGCACCATGACCAGCCGCTGTGGACAATGTTCGGCAAGCAACCTTAAAAGCCGTTGTGCCTTTCCCATGCTGTAGGCAGCCAGAATGAAATTCCGCTGGTCATGGCAATTGATTTTTTTTATTTCTTCAACCGGATCGGGATGGCATACCTCCGGATCGGCAAAAGTTGTTTCTGTAATCAGCACATCGGCATCTGCAAACTGGAATGGCTCGCAGGTTGGATCGGCCTGCAGCTTGAAATCTCCGGTATACAGCCATTTCTCATTTCCGTCCGATACGAGGACCTGTGCGCTGCCCAGCATATGGCCTGCAGGAATCAGGGTAACCTCCACTTCTCCGCATGAAAAAGGTTCATTGAACTGCACCTCCCTGAACTTGCCGGTTTCTTTGGTTTTGTAACGGTGCTTGATCAGTGATGCTGTTCCGGGAGTACATATCATCTCAGCGGAATACGGATTCGCATGGTCGGCATGGGCATGTGAAAGAACTGCCCTTGCCACAGGTTTGATGGGATCAATATAAAAATTCCCTGCAGCACAATACAACCCTGACGGCGTATATGTTATTAAGTCCTTATACGGCATCAGGTTTCAGGGATAACGCTTTTAAAATGCTATGAACCCGGAGCACCTGTGGAACGAGTAACTGCTCTTCATCGTTATGGATGACAAAATCCGCAAGGCATGTCTTTTCACTCTCCGGCATCTGGTTCTTCATCACTGCCCGCACATGACCCTCATCAACACCATCACGCTTCATCACACGTTGTATACGAAGATCCTCAGGTGCGGCGACAACAATTACCTTGTTCAGTCCTTTATCCGAGCCCGATTCAAAAAGAATAGCAGCTTCCTTCATTACGATAGGAAAATGCTGATGTTCGCTACACCATGATTCAAACCGTTGCTTCACCAGCGGATGGATCAGGCTGTTGATTGCTTTTCTTTTTCCTTCATCATGAAAAATAACTTCACGCAGCTTCTTCCTGTCAGGGGTGCCGTCGCTACCAATTATATCCGCACCGAAGTTTTCCTTTAATGATCTTATCAGGTCAGGATGCGAATTGGTGATGTGAGCTGCTTCGGCATCCGCATAAAATACAGGCACACCGATTCTTTCGAAAACTGAAGCTACAATTGTTTTTCCGCTACCGATCCCACCTGTGATGCCAACCCTGACCATTACCTGGCAGTGAGATATTTGACTGATCCATGATTAATCCGCGCTTTATAAACACCTTGCGGCATATTGCAAAGCTCCAGGCGTGCATCGCTTGATGAGCCTTTGATACCGGACACATCGGCACAAACCCTGAACTCTTCGCTGTTGATCATGTCAATTGATTTGAGCGGTGCCTGGTATGTAACGGTTACACGGTCGGGCAGCAGAAGAAGGTCGGTGCCGTTGCCGTTGACGGTTTCAACTGTTACTTCCACTGTTTCTTCTGCAAGCTCCTCAACTGGAAAATATATCCATACTTTTTCAGGATCCATTTGCAGACCAGGCGCCAGGTTTTTTTTAAGCTTAACCGCCACGATCGTCTTACGGTCAAGCTGTGAAAGCTGAAGTGGCTCGGTTGTTACCTGCTTCACAGCGCTGATTGCTTCACGCGATCCTGCCACTTCAATGCTGTCAGGCCTCACGATCCACCTCCCGGGAGCATAAAACTGCTTCTTGTAGGTAACCTGAACTCCGGCAACAACCGGTACTTTCTTCCTGAACTTCGGTGAAAAGTCGAATGTGATATATTCAGGTATCACCTGCCGGATGGTCATCTCGGGCTGCAACCCTGTTCCTTCGGCAGCAAGAATGGTGCGCGTTTGCACCACAATATTATTTCGCGCGGCATTGGCAGGTGTAATAAGTGATGCAACATCAACCCTGACCGGTTCGATGCGTTGCCTGAACGAATATGCGATAAGGTTGAAACCACGGGCTTCCAGTTCAACCGTTACGATCTCCGGCAGATCGTTTGTAATATTCTTTTGAAAAGGAAGGTTGTAGTACTGTATACTAAATGTAAAGCGTCCCGTATATGATTTGCTAAGTGAAGTGAAAATCCAGCAGATGATCGCAATCAGGAGACAAACCAGGAAGGCTGTCAGTCTGTTGTTGGCACGGAAGCCTTTGTAAAGCTTTTCCGGGAAACCGAGATCATCCAGGTAACCTTTCACTTTATTTCAGATAAGTACTGTACATATTTTATTTTGCAGCTACCGCCGGCTTTTCTGTCTGGTACTGCTTGGTGGCCTCTGCAGACACGGCCGACTTTTCAATCTTCAGCTTCACATTATTGTCAACTTCAAGCGTAAAGGTTTTATCCTGCACCTCAGTAATTTTTCCATGCACTCCGCCGATGGTCACCACTTTATCACCTTTCTGGATTCCTTCCTTGAACTGCTTTTCCATTTCAGCTTTTTTCATCTGGGGACGGATCATAAAAAAATAAAATATCACAATGATCAATCCGATCATCAGTAATTGCTGGATGCCAGCCCCGGTACCCGGTGACTGTAATAAAATCGTTAGGTTCATTCTTCTGGTTTTTTGGTTTGATATCTGTTATTTTGCAGTAACTTCTGCACTAATTGTAAGCACTTTTGTATTGGGAACCGTATTGGCAATAAGCGTAATGGTTTTACTCACCATTCCGGCCTGGCCTCGGGTATCGAAGCTCACATCCACCTTTCCGTCATCGCCCGGCTTCACAACTTCCTTTGAGTATTCAGGAACCGTGCAACCGCATGAAGCCTTTGCAGAAACAATGAACAAATCGGCCTTGCCGCTATTTTTAAACCTGAAAGAAAAATTAAGCACCTCCCCTGCTTTCACTTCTCCGAAGTGGTGGTTCGTTGTTTCAAAATCAAACGCAGGAAGATCTCCCTGCTTCTCACCGGTAGCTGTTGCAGGATTTTCAATAATGTCAGGCGAAACCGTTTCGTCGCCCGGTTTGTTTTTGCACGACAGAATACTTAGCGTCAGCAATAACAACATCAGAATTCCATGTGTTTTTATTTTCATTATATATTTCATGCTATCCTACCTTGAACAATAAATATTGAATCTTGAACTAAGAATCCCGCAAGTCTGCAGGATAGCTTAGTGAGAATTAATTTCGTATATTATATTTCTGCATTCGCCACAACCTTCAAACTTTCAAACCTTCAAACTTTCAAACCTTCTAAACCTTCTAAACCTTCAAAACCTTCTAACCTTCTAACCTTCTAACTTTCAAAACCTTCTAAACCTTCTAAACTATTTCATAACTGCATTCGCCACAACCTTCAAACTTTCAAACCTTCAAACTTTCAAACCTTCAAACCTTCAAAACCTTCTAACCTTCTAACCTTCAAACTTTCAAAACCTTCTAAACCTTCTAAACCTTCTAAACTATTTCATAACTGCATTCGCCACATTGAATCCCGCAATTCTGCGGGATGGCTCAGTAAGAATTATCTTCGTATATTGTTTGTTTGCTTTCGCCACTTTGAACTTTGAACTGCTTATTCAATCAACCCCCTACCCATCTTCACCACCATTCCCTGTTCCTTTAATTCTGAAACGATCTTGTCAAGGACGCCGTTCACGAACACGCTGCTTTTGGGTGTACTGTAATCTTTTGAAAGATCGATATATTCATTGATGGAAACCTTCACGGGAATCGAACTGAAACGTACAATTTCACTGATAGCCATTTTAAGTATGATGATATCCAGAACAGCAATCCGGTCGAGATCCCAGTTAGTGGATTTTTCGCCGATGTATTTTTCTGTTATCAGCTTATTGTTTACTGTATCCTTGAACAGATTCTTAACAAAATCCTTATCGTCTTCCTCGTCCCTGTAAGTATTAAATATCTCGATCTCCTTCAACGGCGATTTTGCAACGGATTTGATATTTTTGATCACCATGCTGTTGATGAAATCGAAGCTTTCGGCGTAATAGATATTTTTTTCTTCCAGAACCTGAATCACATAATCATAGCCTGCAATGTGCTGCTGGTATATTTTGAGGATAAATTCAGCGTCGGTTGCAAGATTTCTTTCAGGATTACCTTCGGCAAGTTCATATTCCGGTGATTTTTTTACCTGGTGAAATACCTTGTTAACAACATCACTGTCTTTCTGCCACGAGATCCTGCGGCGCGAAACGAGGTCACGTAGCTTCGGGTTCTCACACAGCGCCTTCAGGTAAAGATTATCCTTTAAAAGGTTTTTCGGCATTTGGCTGCGTGCCGACGAAAGCTGTGTCCTTGGCTTGTCGGCCAGGTAACGCGATTCCTCGTCAACAAGTTCAACCATCAGTTGAAGCAGCGTAAGGTAAAGGTCATACGACTTTTCGATGCCCCTGAAAAGCTCCTTCTCAGCTGCATACAAATCATGCTTGTCGTCCTGGAAATAGGCGTACAATGCCTGTAAAACCTTAATTCTTAACTGCCTTCGGCTCAGCATAATTTTATAAAAAGAACTTTGTTGGTACCGTTCAGGTACCTTAATTTAATCATACTCTTATTTTGCGGCGGACTTCAGCTTTTCTGATATCCGGTTTTCCGCAATTTCTTTAGCCGCCTGTGAAGACGGTATATTTTCTATTTTTGATTTATTCAGGATGTCGAGCGTTACATCATAGATATGCTGGGCATCTTTCATGGCCCGCTCCCTGTTATAGCCATGAAGCTCGGAATAAACATTGATCAGACCTCCTGCGTTGATCAGGAAATCGGGGGCATAAATAATTCCTTTCTCCATCAGCATCGGTCCATGGATAAATTCGTCTGCAAGCTGGTTATTGGCCGCACCGGCAACAATGCTGCATTTTAGCCGTGAAATGGTGTCTGTATTAAGTGTTGCACCGAGCGCACATGGAGCATAAATATCAATATCCAGGTCAAAAATTCCGTCACCTTTCACAACTTCAGCGCCGTATTTGGAGGCTACGTTTGCCAGAGCCTCTTCGTTGATGTCGCAGATATAAACCTTTGCATTCTCTTCCGTCAGGTGCTTAACCAGGTTTTCTCCCACATGGCCTACACCCTGTACGAGCACTTTTTTACCGCTGAGCGAATCATTGCCCCAGGCCTGTTTGGCCGATGCCTTCATACCCATGTAAACTCCGAATGCTGTAACCGGCGACGGGTCTCCCCCACCTCCCATGGCTTCCGAAATGCCGGTGACATGCTTGGTTTCTTTCCTCACATATTCCATGTCCTTTGTGGTTGTTCCCACATCTTCTGCTGTAATATATTTGCCGTTGAGGTTATTGATGAATTTTCCAAACCTGCGGAACAACGGCTCCGATTTGTCCTTCTTGGAATCTCCGATTATCACCGCTTTGCCACCTCCCAGGTTGAGGCCCGAAATAGAAGCTTTGTAGGTCATCCCGCGCGAAAGCCTGAGAACATCGTTCAAAGCCTCGGCTTCGTTGTTGTACATCCACATGCGTGTACCCCCCAGAGCCGGTCCGAGAACCGTGCTGTGAATTGCAATAATCGCCTTAAGTCCTGTCTCCCTGTCATGACAAAATACCACCTGTTCATGTCCGTAGGTTTCCATTAAACTGAAAAGTCCGCCCGCCGCTGTTTCCTTTTTTAAATCTTTTACCTCAATCATTGGAATTAATATAAATATTGTTGCTTAAATAGTAATTTTGCCTGGCCCTGACTGGTTCTTAATAAGGCTTGCAAAGGTATGCTTTTTTTGATTCAACCCAAATTGTTAATTAGTTGGAAGTTAGCAGTTTTGAGATATGGGCGTGGCATGCAGCATATGTGAAAAGTTGGGACAAATGATAAGTGGTGAGAATGGGGAGTGAGAAAAGTGAATTCCGGTGTGATTTGACAGGCTGGAAACACACTATAAATATTTAAAAGTGATCAGAACAGATAATTCCTTCCCTTGCACGCGCTCCGCTACCTGAATAAATTCTTTATTAAATACAGATGGCGGCTTTTGCTGGGTATTTTTTTTGTTGCCATTTCAAACATTTTCGGCATCCTGCCAGCCCAACTGATCCGTAATGCCCTGAACGTGGTGGCCGACAACCTGCAGCTATACAGGCAGTTCGATGGGTTCGACGCACAGACATCCGTATACAGGTTTATAACCAGCAGCATCCTCATTTTCGGTCTCCTTGTCCTTGTAATGGCACTGCTTAAAGGAATTTTCATGTTTTTCATGAGGCAAACCATTATCGTGATGTCAAGGCTTATCGAATACGATATGAAAAATGAAATTTTCGATCATTACCAGAAACTTGACTCTTCATTTTATTCCAAAAACAATACGGGCGACCTGATGAACCGCATAAGCGAAGATGTCAGCCGGGTTAGGATGTATCATGGCCCGGCCATCATGTACACCATCAACCTGGTGGTGATGTTTATCCTGGTGATCGGTGCCATGCTGCAGGTGAATGCCCGACTTACGTTTTATGTCCTGCTTCCTTTGCCGGTTCTGGTTTACGTGGTTTATTACGTGCATGATATCATTAACAGGCGAAGCGAACAGGTTCAGGCAAAGCTTTCCGATATGTCGACCTTCGTGCAGGAGTCGTTTTCAGGGATCAGGGTGCTCAAAGCCTATGCAAGGGAGGATGAATACCACCGTGCCTTCGTAAAACAAAGCATGGACTATAAAGATATCTCGATGAAGCTGGTCAAGGTCAATGCCCTGTTCTTTCCGGCTATGCTTGTGCTCATTGGCCTCAGTTCCCTTCTCACCATTTATATCGGTGGGCTGGAAGTGATCAGGGGAAACCTCACTATCGGGAACATTGCCGAATTTATTATCTATGTAACCATGCTTACATGGCCTGTGGCTTCGCTTGGCTGGACGGTTTCCCTGGTGCAGCGTGCAGCGGCGTCGCAGCAGCGGATCAACGAATTCCTCGAAACCCAACCGGCTATCATTTCAACAAGCGATGCTGTACGGGAAATCAAAGGCGAGATCCGGTTTAAAAATGTATCGTTTACTTACGAAAATTCATCCCGACCTGCGCTCAAAAATATTTCCTTTCATGTACCGGCAGGGAAATCACTGGCAGTGATCGGCCGGACAGGCTCGGGTAAAACAACGCTGGCCAACCTGATGCTGCGGATGACAGATGTTTCAGAAGGGGCCATCCTGGTTGACGGTACGGATATACGAAATCATAACCTCGATAACATAAGGAGCTGCACAGGCTATGTTCCTCAGGATGTTTTCCTGTTTTCGGATACAATCGCCAACAACATTTCTTTCGGTCTGAAAGCAAGAGAAAACGAAGGTCAACTCCGTGAAAAAATTCATGAAGCTGCTTCAGATGCAGCAATTTATGAAAACATCATAGGTTTCCGCCTCGGGTTTGACACGATGGTGGGTGAAAGGGGCATTACCCTTTCCGGTGGACAGAAGCAGAGGATCTCCATTGCACGGGCTCTAATTAAGCAACCCGCAATACTCATACTGGATGACTGCCTTTCGGCTGTGGACACAAAAACCGAAGAGCAGATCCTCACCAGCCTGAAACGGATCATGAAAGAGAGGACCACCATTATCATCGGCCACCGGGTTTCATCTGTAAAAAATGCTGACACCATTATAGTTCTCGATGAAGGACGGATCATTGAACAGGGTACTCACCAGCAGCTTATTGCAAAAAAGGGCGCCTATGCAGGCATGTATGAACGGCAGCAACTGGAAGAAAAGAACCAGGTAGAAAACTAAATAAAAAAAGTTATAAAATGTTTTTTATCCTATCCAAGATATTGCATTTTCTTGTTTCACCGCTCAGCTGGATCATGCTGCTTTTTATAACCGCACTGTTCATTAAAAAACGCAGGACGACTTTTATTTCCTGGGCAATTGTATTGCTTATCATATTCACAAACCCGTTTTTGATCGACACGGTAATGGGTTGGTGGGAAGTGCCTTCAAGGAAGACTTCATCGGTTGCAGCGCCTTATGATGGCGGCATTGTTCTGGGTGGTGCCATGAGATATTACAATTCAGCCATGGAACGCCCGGTTTACGGAAGTGGCGCCGACAGGCTCATGCAAGCAATCGTTCTGTATAAGACAGGTAAGATCAGAAAAATCATACTGGTAGGCGGGTCCGGTTTTGTTACGATGCAGGATCCCAAGGAATCGCTGATCCTGAAAGATCTGCTGATTAAGATGAATATCCCGCCGGAAGATATCCTGGTTGAGACAGAATCCAGGAACACCTACGAAAATGCGGTTAATGTAATTGCGATGATCAGGCAGAATAACCCGGGTGGAAAATTCCTGCTTATCACTTCCGGCTATCATATGAGGAGGTCACTGGCATGTTTTTCAAAAGGAGGACTAGCCGTTGATGCCTTCTCTGTGGATGAAAGAAGCGGAAGCGGGCTTTATACACCCGACAAACTTATCATACCTGAAGCCGAGAACCTGGAAACATGGGACCTGCTCATGCATGAATGGTTCGGATACATTACTTACAGAATTGCAGGTTATATCTGACAGCAAAAATTAAAAAAGATCTACTGAGATGACTGCAATAAATCCATCAGAGCTTGCCCGTTACCGGCATGACCTGGAAGTTGTTCGTGACACGGCTTCGCAGGTGATAAAGGATTTTGGCATATTCAGCATTGAGATCACCTTCAGCGGAAATGAACAAACTGCTTATGAAGAGCTGAAGCAACAGCTCATCCCTGAGCTGCTCAAACTGTATGAGAACAATTATTCAAAGCTTCAATCACTTTTTTACCGGATCGACCTGCCTGAAAAAAAGTTCAGGGAACTTCCAACTACGGATAAAAGCATGTTCGTCGACGGCCTTGCAGATCTTATCCTGGAAAGAGAGCTGTTAAAGGTTATTACGAGGAAATTGCTTTCAGGAAAATAAAATTCAAGGGTAACAGCCTGATTAAATGCGTCCTGAAATATTTCCGGTTGCATCAATCATGGCCATTACCCTGAACTTGGATAAAAAATTATTTACAGCACGTGTCTTTGTTGCAGCATGATTCTTTTGGCTTCTGCGCATAAACCGTGATGCTGTAAATCTTCAAACCGCTGCTCTTATACTGGCTGATCTCTTCTGTGGTAAGATAGTTTGAAAGAATATCATCAGGTACAGTGACTGTTTTGTCCTTCTGTATGGTAACGTTCTCAAAACCCTGGCGACGGATGATCGAAAGATATTCATCCTTCTGGACAGCACCGGAGATACAACCGGCATACATCTCGGCAGTCTGCAATATCTTTTCAGGAAATACACCTTCCATCACGATATCAGAAATTGAAAAATGACCGCCCGGCTTCAGCACCCTGTAAATTTCACTAAATGCTTTCTGCTTGTCCGGAACAAGGTTGAGAACACAATTGCTGACAACAACATCTGCCTGTTCTGCTGTGACAGGTAATTTTTCGATTTCTCCAAGCCGGAACTCTACGTTATGAAAATTCAGCTTTTCTGCGTTCGCCCTTGCGCGGTCAATCATCGCCTGCGTCATGTCAATGCCGATTACCTTTCCTGATTCCCCTGCTTCAGCCCTTGCAATGAAGCAATCGTTGCCCGCTCCCGAGCCAAGGTCTATCACTACATCGCCTTTTTTGATCTTTGCAAACTGCGTTGGCAGGCCGCAACCAAGGCCCAGGTCGGCATCTGGCTGGTAGCCTTTCATTTTAGAATAATCATCGGCCATGATGCTGTAAACTTCAGTTGAACATCCGCTGGCACCGCAGCATGACGATTGGTTAGACTGTTTATCCTGCATGGCAATTTCACTGTATTTTTCCCTTACCAGGTTTTTAATATTTTCTGATGTGTTCATTTTTTAAGTGTTTTTTGATGTTTAAATTTATATATCGTAATATTACGTTTAATGAAAGCAAATTTTTTTAGCAGCAATTTTTACCAGCAACGGGGCTGTCGATCAATGTACCCAGGTACTGTTTCGCAAGCAGCCATTCCTTTTCATTGATGCAGTAACATGTGGTCACACCCTCGATATCACCCGTGATCAAACCAGCATTTTTAAGTTCCTTCAGATGCTGGGATACAGTAGACTGGGATAAAGGCAGCTCCTCAACAATATCACCGCAGATGCACGACCGTTTCTTCAGAAGCATTTCAATTATGGCTACACGGGCAGGATGTGCCAGGGCCTTCGCATAAGTGGCTATTTTATTTTCCCTTACCGTAAACTCTTCAATTTTTGCCAGACCCATATCCTGATTAAATATATCGCAATATTACGATGGTTAAATTATCTATCCAAATAAAATAAGAAATATTTTTTCGGAATATGATAAACTAACTGATTCATAACTACTTAAATTTATCAAGACGTCATGCCATAAAAATATTAATACCTTGGCCGAAAAACCGGTTATGATTGCATCCGCAAGGTGCCTGTTTATTTCATTCCTGCTGTTGCCAGGTGTTTTGTTTGCACAGGAAGTGGTTAAATCCGTACAGCTTGACTCCGTGATGGTAGAAGCTGTAAAGGGTGGATTCAAGGTTGAAGATTTTATTGAACTTGTAAAGAATGACACTTCCTTTTACAAATCTTTCCGCAATCTTCACTATTATCCCTTCAAGTTTAAGACAAGCCTGATTGTTTTTAACAGGGATGACAATGAAAAAGCTACCCTGTACCGCGAAGCAACCCATCATGTGAAGGAGAAAAGGGAGTGGACGGAGATCACGAAAGAAACCACAAGCGGGAATATTTATAAAAGGAATGGAGAATTCCGTTATTATACGGCTGAGCTGCTTGACTATACTTTTTTTCCGAAAGACACCGGCTATGCCAGCAATACCATTGCAGGCGACCGTAGCAGGCAGGGCGGAGGAAACAAAGACAATTATGAAAGGCTCAAGGTACTGATCTTCAATCCGGGGTCTGAGGTAGAAGGTGTACCCCTGATCGGGAAAAAAATGGCGATCTTCGATGATGATGTCAGCAAATATTATGATTATTTCATCAATGCCGATAATTACCAGGACAGCATCCGTTGCTATAAATTCATCTGCCGTGCCAAGCCTGATGCGGGCAACAATGCAGTAATCAAAGAGCTGGTATCATGGTTTGACCGCCGCACCTTCAATATCATCTGCCGCAAATATTCGCTTGCATACAGCTCGATTGTTTTTGATTTTGATGTAAACATCGAGATCAACCTGGTTCAGATCAATGGTGTGCTGGTGCCGGTGCTGAATACTTATAAAGGCTCTTTTGACGTCCCGCTGAGAAAGCGTGAAATTGTGGGGTTCAGGATGGAATTTGATGACTATGAGATCAGGTAGTCCAGGTGAGCGGCAACGTGGCAAAAACAGTTTTCCATCTTTTCACCATTTAATTACCTTTGCGCATGCACCAGACGATACTGATCATTGATTTCGGCTCGCAATACACCCAGCTGATTGCACGGAGGATACGTGAGCTGAATGTATATTGCGAGATACATCCATTTAACCATCTTCCTGAATTTACTCCTCATATTAAAGGTGTCATCCTCTCCGGCGGTCCCTCTTCCGTACGCGATGCCGATGCGCCCGTTATCCAGACTTCAAGCCTCCGTGGCCGATATCCCGTCCTCGGTATCTGCTACGGCGCCCAGCTCATTGCCCAGCAGGGAGGCGGCGAGGTAAAGCAGTCCTCAAAGCGCGAATACGGCAGGGCACACCTGAAGGTTGAAAATAGTCCTGACGTTTTATTCAGCAGCATTTCACCCCAGACCCAGGTATGGATGTCGCATGCCGATACCATCTCGCATGTACCTTCTTCCTTTTCCGTTACGGCAAGCACAACGGATGTGATGGTGGCAGGCTACAGGGTGAATGGTGAAAAAACCTATGGCATACAGTTTCATCCCGAAGTGGTGCATACGACCGAAGGCATGCAGCTGCTCAGGAATTTTGTGGTGAATGTCTGCGGTTGCTCACAGGACTGGACTCCCGGACAATTCATCCAGGAAACGGTTGCAGCCCTGAAAAAGCAGCTGGCTGACGATAAGGTCATACTAGGACTTTCAGGCGGTGTTGATTCCGGTG
>Ga0190272_10000429_pt1 | contig 22415 bp, 20 predicted proteins | sample Popmic504T_FD_133746 | JGI IMG/M metagenome (GOLD analysis project Ga0190272, IMG submission 133746) | Populus adjacent soil microbial communities from riparian zone of Shoshone River, Wyoming, USA - 504 T | ecosystem: Environmental > Terrestrial > Soil > Riparian zone | place: USA: Wyoming... | reverse complement strand
GTCGTTTGGTGCATTGGGCGCCGATCTTGGCACCGCTCGTTATGCGCTGCTTTCCAGCGGCGTCAGTGAGGCCCTCGTCAATACAGCCGCCGGGCTGGCCATCGGCATCCCAGCCATGATTTTCTACGCCTTTTTCCGAGGGCGCGTGCAGAAGATCATCTCCGAGCTGGAATCGGCGGTGACGCATGTCCTGGCCTTGCTTTCACTGCAATACAACAAGCGGCCGGTCGATCGCGCGCCAGCGGTGTTGATCGAGGATGAATTTTGAGGGGCCAGGTTCGTCAAAACTGACGCTTCTTCCCGTTTTTTTGCCATATGAACTTGCGACGGCACGCGACCCCGCAGCACCCGGGCATTCAGTTGGCGCCGCTCGTCGACGTTCTCCTCCTGCTTCTCATTTTCTTTCTCATGACCTGGAACGCGGCCCGCAACGAAAACGAGCTGGACGTAAAAGTGCCGAAGGCCACGGCCGCAAAGGAAAAGCCCGCTCCGATTGGAGACGTTGTCGTTAACGTCAAGGCTGACGGCGGCGTCGTGGTCAATCGGCGCACGCTGAGCGCCCCTGAGCTGACCGAAATGCTGAAGAACCTGGTGCAGCTCTACCCCGAACAGGCGGTCGTGATCCGCGGCGATGAATCTGGCGCCTACAAAAACGTGATCGGGGTTCTGAATATTTGCAGCGAAGCGGGTGTGACCAACGTCGCCTTCGCCACCGCAAAATGAAAACGAAGCGAGGCGCCAGTTGCCTCGTGCCCGCGGCGCTGGTCCTTTTCGCGATTCCGGCGGCCCTGGCCCAGCAGCGCACCCCGGAAGTGCGCCGGGCCCAGCCGGTGGAAGAGCCACCTGTGGCGAAGGCTGTCCCCTTCGATCCCCCGGCGGCTTCGACGAGACCGCGAACTAGCGTGCCCCCTTCGATTCCCCAACCCCCGGAAGCCCCATCTTCGAACTTGGAGGAGCCTCCACTGGAATCCGCGCCGGGTGAAACAGAAGCGCCGGATCGGCGTCAGCTCGATTACGCCAACGGGCTTTTTTCCCGAAAGCTTTACGACCTGGCCATACCCGAATATGAGAAATTCCTGGCTCAATATCCGGGTGTTCCCGGACGCTCGAGTGCCTACTTTTATTTAGGGGAATGCTATCGGGCACTGAACCGCGGGGCCCAGGCTCGAGCCAGTTTCCAGAGCGTGCTGGACAATTATTCTGACAGTGAGTTTGCCGGCCCCGCCTCCTACGGCGTGGCTGAAATTCTTTTCACCCAAAAGAATTACTCGGGGGCACTCCCGCTCTTTCAGCGCGCCGCGGCGAAATCCAAGGAATCGACTCTGGCCCTCTCCGCGCGCTATTTTGCCGCGCGCTGCCTCGAGAACATAGAGCGCAAAGACGAGGCGCAGGCGCTTTACCAGCAAGTCGCCGAAACGAAAAACCCGAATCCCTACCGGGACGACGCGCGGCTCGCCGCCGGTTCGATCGCACTGGCGCGGGGGCGGAAGGCAGACGCGTTCAGAAATTACGAGGCGCTTGCGAATGAAACCCAAAAGCCGGCGTTGAAGGCCGAGGCAACCGTTCGCGCGGGAATGGTCGCGGTGGACCTTCAGCAGACGGAAAAGGGAAAGTTCGACAAGGTGATGGCGGAGAAAGCGTTGAGTTTGCTCCAGAAGGGGCGCTCCATGCCGGAAGCGGGTCGCTGGCGCGGAGTGGCCGAGGTGGGCTTGCTCCGGCTGCAATACCAGTCGGGTCAATACGATAAGGTGCTGGCGGAGTATAAACGCGGGCAGGACCAGATCCCCGAGGAAGTACGGGCGGAAATGATGCTCATCGTGGGCAACAGTCACCGCCAGCTTGGGCACACGAAGGAAGCCGACGATGTTTATCGCCAGATCATCTCCAAGTATCCGGACCGGGAGGAGGCAAAGGACGCGCAGTACCAGCGGTTGATCAATTTCTACAACACGAACGCTCCGACGCTCCTGGCGGAAATTGAAGAATACCTGAAGTCAAACCCCACCCCCGAGCGCGCCGATCAGGCGAAGCTGCTCAAGGCGGAATATTTTTACAAGGAACAGAAATTTGCCGAGGCAGCGCCCATTTACGCGGAACTGCGCGCCTCTCATCTCTCGCCAAGGTTGCGCGCCGAGGCGGCTTACAAGCTCGCCTGGTGTTTTGTTCAGCTGAAGGACGGACCCCAAGTCATTGAGGCGTTCAGCTATTTCGTGAAAGGATTTCCCGACAACCCGCAGGTGCCGTCCGCTCTCACTCAACGCGCTCTGGCTTTCCAGGAGAGCAAGAACTACAGCGCCGCGATCGAGGATTTGAACACGCTGCTCGCGAAATTTCCCGCGGCGCAAGAGCGGGAGGCGGCGCTGCAACAGAAAGCCCTCATCTTTGGCCAGCAGGAGAATTCCAAAGGAATGTCGGACGCATTTCGGCAATTGCTCAAGGAATTTCCGAAGAGTTCGGTGGCGGCGCAAGCCAACTACTACATCGGCAAGGCTGCCTTTGAGGCCAAGGATTATAAAGGAGCGCTGGCGCCTCTCGATGCCGCGCGCCAGTTGAGCAAGGAGCAGTATTATAATCTCGCTACCCTTCGGATCGTCTCCGCCTGGTTCTATCTGAAAGATCGCGCCGCTCTCACGAAGGAGGTGAACAATTTCCTCGCCGCCAACGCCAATGCGCGGGTCCCGGCGGAGATCCTCGAATGGCTCGGCGTCGAGTACTACAACGAGAAGAATTACACGGCCGCGCAGAAATACTTCAGCGTTCTTGGGCAGAGCGAGAGCCTTGGAAGCGTGAAGCCCGATTTCTGGTTTTACCTCGCCGATACCGAAACGAAACTGAAGAATTTCGCCCAGGCAGAAGTGGCCTACGAAAAATACCTTCAGGTGGCCACCGATCCGGCGGCGAAGGCGAAGACCCTCCTGGCGCTGGGGGCAACGAAAATCGCGGCCCACAAGCCCGATGACGCGCAGAAGATCGCCGAGGAAATCATGAGCCTCCAACCCGAAGGGCGCGTCAATGCCGAAGCGCGCTTGCTCGCGGGCGACGTGCAGATCGAGCGGCAGCACTTCGACGAAGCAGGCAAAGCGTTTATGGGCGTTGCCCTGCTGTATGACGATCCTGCGATTACTCCGCGCGCTCTGCAAAAGGCCGCTCTGGCGTATGAAAAGGCGGGGAAAAAGGAAGAAGCCGATCGTGTCGCAAAACAGCTCCGCGAGAAGTATCCCGACTACGCCGGCGGCTAGACAGCCAAATGCTCGGTGGGACGTGCTTCCGCACGTCCCACTTTGGATGGCGGGCGCGAAGAATGGGACGTGCGGAAGCACGTCCCTCCGAGGGGGGACCGGCGCGGCCTTAGCCGATCGTCAGTGTTTCGAGCGGCAGGGTGGCAAGAAATTCACTCGCGTCGTCGATTTGCAGCACCGGTTTCGCCAGATGCGCGGCCAGGAGGCTGGTATCCGGCGTGGGCGCGATGCCGGCTTGCGCGACGATTTCAGCGTCCGCTAATTGTTTGATCACGCGCTCCATCTTCTGCCTTAGATTTTTTGTATCTGTAAATTGAACCGTCGAAATACCCGCGGCCGTGGCTTCCACATAGGGCGCGAGGGTGCCGGCAAAATGCAGCAGGATCTCCTGTAACAGTTTTTCCTGGGAAGGGATTCTCGTTTTTATCACAAGTTGAAGAGACCGGGCCAACCCCTGGCTCGGCGTCATCCCCCGATGCACCCCGGTTTGTTCCGCGACGGCATTGAGCTGAATGATCAGGGCCTTTTTTTCCAGATCGTCGATTAAAGCCACAGGTTTGCCGCTCAACTCGGGTTGATGACGGAGCGCGGCCTGCAGATAAAAACTCGGCAAATAAATCGTGGCAAACATCAGCTCGCTCCCGCGATGGCCTCTCTCCCTCCCTGCGCCCGTTTCACGAGAATCGGTAAACGCGCGGTCAGGTCGTTCCGCTCCAGGTCCGCCAGCGTCCAGGCGTTATCGAGGGAGAGCTTTAATTGCGCGCTGCTGATGATGCTCTCGCGCGTAAGAACGAGAAAAGCGGTCGGCGCTGCTTCCACCAGGCGTTGCAGCCGGTACCAGCTTGTTTGAGGGATTTTGCGGAGCTCAACGGAGACATTCAAAACAAGATCGAGAACAACCAGGGGAAAATTCCCATCGCGCAGCAGGAGATCGGCGGCCTTGAGGGCGTCGAGCGCGTTGGTGCAACGAACCCAAAGGAGGTTGCGCAAGCGCGAGTTGCCGAGGGGTTGGGGATCAAACGAATCCCGTCCGTCCACCAGAGCAAGAAAATAGCCCGACTGATATGCGTTCTGCAAAAGAGCGTAAAGCAAAAGCGCGGTGCCCGCGCTGACGTGGGGGCTGCTTAGTTCGGTGATGGCGCTTTTTGGTAATCCTCCTCCGAGCAGCTTGTCGATTGCCGCCAAGCCGGTGGCCAATCGCAGATTGGGCGGAGTGAGTGGCTGGGGGAAACGTTCGGCCAGGAGATTGCGGAGATCGATAATCGCACTGCTCGCGGCCATGCCCCAAACTGGCACAACCCGTAATATGTTCAAATGAACACTAACGCGCGAATGCTTTCGGAGTTAATTGCGTTTGCGCCGCTGGACCGCCATCTGTCTTCGAACCAGGGAAACCATTACCCCCTGGATACGGAGTTCTCGGGCCGGGACCAGATTCGGGTAAAGCGAATTCTCCGCCTTCAAGTAGGGCCGTCCGTGCTCCGTGACATAACGTTTCAGGGTCGTTTCGCCATCGATCAAGGCCGCCACGATGTCGCCGTTTTGCACATCTTTCCGATCCTCGAGAATCACGATATCGCCGTCCAAAATGTGGGCGTCGATCATGGAATCTCCGCGGACCCGAAGGGCAAAGGTGCGTCCATTTTTTGAAGCGTTCACCGAACGTGTGTCGAGGGAAATATGGCCTTCAAGGGTTTGCTCGGTCAGGGTCGCCATTCCGGCCGGAATCTGCCCGTAAATCGGTATGTCAGTAATCCGCACCTTCTGCACCGGCGTGATCAGCGCCCGGGCCTTCCGAGCGTGACGATCCAGGAAGCCTTTGCGGGCGAGCGCGTCTATGTATTGCATCACCGAGGTCTGGCTTGCGAAGCCGAAATGATGCTGAATTTCACGCGTGCTTGGCGTTATCCCTTTTTCACGCTGCTCGGTCTGGATGAATTCCAGGACCCCTCTCTGTCGCTCCGTGAGCATGCTTTATCTTCTCTGCTAACGAATTGAGTTCAAGTTCAAATGAACACAAAGCTTCGAGTTCTTCATCTGTCATCCTGAATCGCCCAGACGATGAAGGACCTCTCAACTGCAATTCAAACCGTCCACTTCATCGGGGTAACAGTCTTTGCAATTGAGGGGTCCCTCGCCGACTGCGCCTCGTGATGACGCTTACCCGCTTTCACCTCTCAATGAAGCGATAACTGAAAAGTCATCTCATCGAGTTGAGTCGACCAACGGGTCAGATACGCGAACGCGCAATAGAGATTCGACAGCTCTTCGATCTGTTCTGCCGGATTCCTCGCCCAGGTTGCATTAATCTGGCGCAGTTTCTCGAGCGCGGCGCCGGATAAATCCTGAATTTTCCCGCGCACCTCTTTCGTCTCCTGTTGCACTTCCAGGATCTGCGACTTCAAGAGCGACCGGCTTAACGCGTTTGATGTTGCCTGAATTTTTTCCAGCAGAAGATTCGTCCGCTGGGTCAGACCGCCAATTTGCGGAAAGAGATCGTGCAACTCCTTTGGAATCGTCTGGCCGGTGGAAGACGGTGCCGCTCCTTCCAGGCTGAGAAGGTGGTGCAGCCGCCGCTTGGGATCCTGTAAGACTTGATAGGCCTCATTCAGACTCGCAAAGGCTGCGTCCGTTGGGTTTGCATCGCCGCGGCTCGTTTGTGCGTCCGGGTGTGCCTGCAATGTCTTCTGATGGTACGTCTCCTTCAGCTTTTCCAGATCGAGCCACGGCGCCTTTGGCTGATCGAGCAGGGCGAAGTAATCGATCATGCAGCGAAACTCTCGCCGCAGGAACAGTGAGCGACCGCATTCGGGTTAGTTACTTTGAACCCGCCCTTCTGAAGGTCGTCACTGTAATCGAGCAGGGAACCGCTCACAAAAAGGGCGCTTTTGGGATCGACCACTACCCGGACGTCCGACGACTGGACCATGATGTCGCGATTTGCGGGGCCGTCCACGAGATCCATCTTGTATTGCAACCCGGAACAACCTCCGCCGATGACCGCCACCCGGAGAGCCCCGGTGGCGCGGCCTTGTTTGGTCAGGAGCGAAGTGAGTTTGCGCGAGGCGTTCTCAGTCACCTTGATCAGGCGTTCGTTGCCGATCTTGTAATTGATAGCAGCGGGTTGGGCGGAAGTTTCGGGCACGCGCAAACGTTAGTTTGCGCCTCGATTACCGCAAGGGACTGCTATGAGGCAGGCTCGGCGACCAGAGGAAGGTGGCCGGCGGCAATCTCGTCAATTTCCGCAAGCGTAGCGACGTGTTGAAATTTCTCGCGCAGCATTTTGCTGTTTGGAAATCCTTTGGAATAGGCCATGAGTCGCGCGCGCATGGACCGAATGGCCTGGTCCTCGCATCCCCATTCCTGCACGGCGAGCTGACAATGCCGCTGAATCAGCTCCCATTTCTCGGCGAGGCCAGGCGAAACCAGCTGTTCGCCGGTGGCCAAATAGTGCTTTATCTGACCGAAAATCCAGGGGGAGCTCATTGCGGCCCGACCGATCATCGCGCCGGCGATGCCCGTTTCGGTCCGCCGACGAGCGACGTCCGAGCCAGTTGTCAGATCGCCGTTTCCGACCACGGGGATCGAAACGGCCGAAACGACTTCACCGATTACGTTCCAATCTGCCGTACCGGAATAGCCCTGGGCCCGGGTGCGACCGTGCACCGCCAGCGCGAGGATGCCGGTCTCCTGAAGGATGCGCGCGACATGAGGGGCGTTAATCGAGTCTGTGTCCCAACCGATCCGGATCTTGGCGGTCACAGGAATCGGCGCGACCGCGCGCACGACCGCTTCCGCCACGGCCGCCAAAGTTGGGCAATCCTTCAAAAGGGCAGAACCGCCGTTCTTCGCCACGACTTTGTTCACCGGGCAGCCGAAATTGAGGTCGATAAAATCCGGGCGGACCCAATCGACAACGTGTTTCGCCGCTTCCGCCATGTGTTCGGCATTTCCGCCAAAAAGCTGGACGCCGAGCGGTCGCTCGCATTCGTCGAAATCGAGATATTCGCGCGTGCGCTCGTTTCGCCGGAACACGCCTTCGGATGAAACAAATTCCGTGACGAGCACATCCGCGCCGCGCTCCTTGCAGAGTTGGCGGAAAATCTTATCCGACACCCCCGCCATCGGCGCGAGGTAAAGTGGAAAACTGGCCGGCGAAAACCAGGGAAGTCGGGAATTCATCGGACTACTGGACGGCGTTTCTTAGCAACTGGGAGACTTCATTTTGGACATGTTCGATCTCATCGAGCCGCAAGCGGACATCGGGCACAATGAAAACGTCCCCATTTTTTGCGTGTTCGTAGATCAGCACGGGACGGCCTTCCGTTTGATCGGTTTTGATTTGCTTCAGCACTCGCTTTCGCTCGAGCATAACAGCAAGAACGTAACATGCGTTCGTATGCGACGCTTCGTTCTCCGCCAGGAGACGCCGCAGAATCTCTTCGGCGTTTTCCTTTCCGAGCGGTTCCGGGGGCGCCAGAGGAGGGGGCTCATACCGCGTCTTCCAGAATGAGAACGGCCGGATGTTTTCGTTGCGTTCCGACCATGCTTCTTCGCTTAGATCTTCGCGGCGGAAACCGTCCCCTTCGCGAAAGAGCAGGGTGTAAAAGTGCTCGCCCGGCTCAAACGGGCGCTGCGTCCTGGCGCAGGCGTCCGCGCGATGCTTGATCGGCCATTCGTTCGGCAGGGGAATCATCGCGCGATCATGCGGCCTTCGCCGAACAGGTTCAGCCGCGGAGGTTCCCGGTTCGTCGCGCGGAAATAAAGGAGGGCCAGGCCAAGCGCCCCGAAGAGGATGTTCGGCACCCACGCTGCCGCCCAGGTTGGGATTCGTGCTCCCTCGCCGAGCGCAAGAAAGAGATGGGTGACGAAATTCATGGAGAACACAAGAATGATCGCGGTGGCGACGCTCGATAAAAGCCCCCGTCGCGAATATCCGATGCCGAGCGGCGCGGCAATGAAAGCGATCACCAAACAGGTCCAGGGCAAAGCCATGCGGTATTTTAGCTGGGTCGCAAACGGCGCCAGGAGAGTCTCGGGAAAATCAGAATTGAACTTCAGATAGTCACGCAACTCCGGGACGCTCAAGTGCTCGGCGCGAACATTGGCGCTGCTGAGGCGGAAGGGAGTTTCACTCCAGTCGGTAATCGTGATCGACTCAAGAACGTCGGATTTCGTGATGTTACCGGTCTCGTCGTACTGAACCACCTTCACTTCTTTAAACTCCCAGGCGCTCGTTGCCGGATAATATGAAGCACTGGTCGCAATGTAATTGGCCACGATATTGTCATTCCCGTCCTGCTGCACCACGTGCACGGTCCTGAACTCGTTCTCGCCCGGCTTGAACTGCTGGATAAACCAGGTGCGGTTATCCGTCCGATTCCGGAAAATCTGGGCGAGCAAGCCCTTTTGCCGGCGAGACTTCGGATCTTCCAGAAGTTTTTTTTGAGCGTATTCCGCGTGGGGCGCGAGCGAGTAATTCAGCGCGGTGCTCAGTCCGGTCGTGAGCAGCGCCACCAAAAGGAGAGGCGCGATCGCCCGGGGCACGCTAACGCCGGCGGCAAGCATGGAAACGATTTCGTTGGAGCGGGACAGACGTCCAAGAGCAAAGAGCAGCGCGAGCAAGAGCGCCACCGGCAGCAAAATCACAAGAATTTGCGGCACCTGCGTGAGATAGTATTTCGCAATGAGCCCGCGCGAAACTCGGTCGTCCAAAAAGGTGGAGATGTTGTCGCTGATATCGAAGATGAACCAGATCGAGATGAACGCCGCGATGCAGTAAAAAAATGCCAGCAAAAAATGGCGCAGAATATAGCGATCGAGCAGTCTCACGAGAATTTACAATCCAGTTTGCGCCCCAGCTTACCATGTCCCCAGAGCGCTTCGGCTGATTCATACACAAAACGCAAATTGCAAATCGGCAATCGCAATTCCTCCTTATGATCGCTCTTCGGGATTCCTTTGGCAGTAACTTCATCGACGAAGTCCGGTCCCTTTTTTCGGAGACAGGATTGCTGGCGAAGGCAAAAAACTTCGAGTACCGGCCTCAACAACAGGAGATGGCAGTGGCCGTGGCCCGCGCTCTGGAGGAGGAGCGCCACCTCGTGGTCGAAGCGGGGACTGGCGTCGGCAAATCAATCGCGTATCTCGCCCCGGCCATTCTTTTCGCGATCCAGGAGAAGAAAAAAGCCGTGATCTCGACGCACACGATCAACCTTCAGGAACAACTTCTCGACAAGGACATCCCGATCCTCAGGAAAATTCTTCCGATCGAGTTCGAAGCGGCGCTCATGAAAGGGCGGCAGAATTACCTTTGTCCGCGCCGCCTCGAGCGCGCGTTGCAACAGGCCGGCGAACTATTCACCACCTCGGAGACCGCCGAATTGGCGAGGATCGCGGATTGGGCGCGCACCACGAAGGATGGATCGCTCAGCGATCTCCCCGTCGAACCGGATCCAAAAGTCTGGACGCAAGTTTGCAGTGAAGCACATATCTGCACTTCCAAAACGTGCGGCCAATTCGCGAATTGTTTCTTTCAGCAGGCCCGTAAACGCCTGCTCGCGGCGGATGTGATCGTGGTCAATCACACCCTGCTCTTCATGCTTCTCGGCGCCCCGGAGGAGCAGGAGGAACGCGAGAGTGGCTTCCTGTTTCCAAACGACTTCATCATCTTCGATGAAGCCCACACCCTCGAGCAAACCGCCTCCCGGCAAATCGGGATCGGTGTTTCCCAGTACGGACTGCGCGCCACGATCCAGCGCCTTTACAATGCCCGAACCCGCAAAGGCCTGTTCACCGTCACCCGCGATGCCGCCGGGGTAACTCTGGCCGCCGCGATGGTCGAGGACGTCGACCGATTTTTTCGGGCGATCGATGAGCGCAGCGATTTCCGGAAAGGCCGCGAGGTCCGGGTGCGCGAACCGGATTTCGTGCCCGACACGATTTCAGGCCGCTTGATCGCACTCCAGGCGCGCGTGGCCGAGGTCGTAAAACGCACCGAGGACGAATTTCTGAAGGCGGAACTACAGGAGCTAGGACGGCGCATTCACGAATCGCGCGTTGGGATCGTGACCTTTCTGGAACAGAGTGCCCAAGGGCATGTCTACTGGGTGGAGCGAACCGGGAAAGCGGCGCAGTTTCTCACCCTGAACGCGGCGCCGATCGACATTGCGCCCGTCTTGGAGCGGATGCTTTTCCGGGAAAATTGCTCCTGTGTGCTGACCAGCGCGACGCTGGCCGTCGGCCGGCCGGATCTCGCTTATTTCCGGGACCGGATCGGCGCTGGGTCGGTCGAGCCCCTCCAACTGGGAAGTCCGTTCGATTTTCCCACGCAGATGAAATTGTTCGTCGTGCGAAAAATGCCCGATCCGCGGGATTCGGGTTATGCGAAGGCACTTGCGCACTGGGTCGCGCATTTCGTCACCGAAACCGACGGGCGCGCCTTTGTCCTTTTCACCAGTTATCGCGGAATGCAGCAGCTCGCGGAGGAGATGCAGCCGTTCTTTGCGAAAAACGGCATGAATCTGCTGGTGCAAGGACAGGGGGCGCCGCGCGGGAAATTACTCGAGCAATTCAGAGTAACTCCGCGCAGCGTTTTGTTTGGGACCGATAGTTTTTGGATGGGGGTCGATGTGCCCGGGGATGCGCTTTCGAATGTGATCATCACGCGATTGCCGTTCGCCGTGCCCGATCATCCCTTGATCGAGGCGAAATTGGAGCTGGTGGAGGCGCGGGGCGGGGACGCGTTCACGGAATATTCCCTGCCCGAAGCGATCTTGAAATTCCGCCAGGGGGTGGGGCGCCTGATTCGAACGAAGAGCGACAGCGGAATTGTCGTGATTCTCGATAATCGCGTCGTAACCCGCCCCTACGGGCGGGCCTTTTTGAAGGCGTTGCCGGATTGTCCGGTGAAAGTCATTTAAGGATCAATATGAGCACTTGAACATATATTGATTCCAAGGTTAAATTTCCTTTATGCAGCGCTTCGCCCTTCCAGTTTGCCTTGCGATCACGGCGCTTCTCACTGGGATTTTCATCGGTCGTTACAGTTCTTCCTCTGTTGTAGTTTCGCCGCGGAAGGATCCCCAGCTCTCTCCGGAGACGACGCCAAACTCGCTGGATCCTTCTTCTCCGGTTTCGCCGGGCAACGCCTTGGTTGCGTCAGATTCCAAAGCACCGAAAGCGGAAGTCTCGACCGAAAATATCATTTCCAAAATTAAGGCGGCGCTGGGGCATTCCGCCAGCCGGCACACTTACGCCACGTTCAGCAAACTCGCCGAGGCGATAGACGCAAAAAATGCGCGGGAGATCCTGGCCTTCGTCGAAACTTTGTCGAAACCCCTCGAGAAGAGCATGCTGACGTCGTTGTTCATTGGGCGTTGGGCAGAGCTGGAGCCGAAAGCAGCCATCGCTTACGCGCAAACTCTCCCGAGTGGCACAGCGCGAAACTGGGCGATCACCAGCGCGGTCGGCGGCTGGGCGGAACATGATGTGACCGGGGCCACGGCGTGGGCCCAGCAGCTTCCCGGGGGGCCGGCGCGCGATCAGGCGATGCAAACGATTGTTTCGGTGCTGGCCGATAAGGATCCGCCAGCCGCGCTCGCCTTTTTGCAAAGCCTCCCAGCGGGCCGCAATCGCCAAAGTCTTTACTGGCCAATTTTCAGCCGCTGGACCATGTCCGATCCGATCGCGGCGGCGGAGCGGGTGATGCAAATGCCAGCCGGAGCCAATCGCGATACCGCGTTGCAGGTGATCGGTTCAAATTGGAGCAACCAGGATCCCGAAGCCGCTTTCGCCTGGGCCAACGCGTTACCAGCCGGTCAGGGTCGCAATGTCACGCTGCAAAATATTTTCTCGAGCTGGGCCAACAAAGATCCGGAAAAAGCGGCCGGGATTATCGCGGCGTTACCTCCAGGGACGGTGCGCGATCAATCGATCGGCAATGTCGCCCGGCAGTGGGCTCTGAGCGATCCACGGGCTGCTTTGAAATGGACCCAGGAATTATCTCCGGGCGAGGCGCAACAAAGTGCCTTGCGCTCCGTTTTGGTCAGCTGGGTGCAATCAGAACCGGACGCGGCGGCCGAATACGTCGCCGGGCTCCCGGCGGGACAGGCCCAGGAGGAGGCCATGGCCTCCATTGCCCTCCAATTAGCAAACAGCGATGTGGAAAGCGCGATCAGTTGGGCGCAGAAACTTCCCGAAGGCCCGGCGCGCCAAAATGCGCTCACAAATATTCTTTCGCAATGGACCGAGTCCGACCCGCAGGCCGCGGCTGATTTTGCGCTTCGGACGAAGGAAGAAGAGGGCCGGAAAACTCTGCTGCAAAATCTCTCTCGCCAATGGACGCGGAACGATCCGCAGGCTGCGTTGAGTTGGGTGGAGAGCTTGCCGGACACAGCGACGCGCGAGCTTGTCCTCCCCGGCGTCATCGCGGTCGTCGCGGAATCGGATCCGCGCGAAGCCGTGAAATTGGTTTCGCAATTGTCGAACCCGGAAGCTCAAGCAACCGCGACTGCAGCGATTGCCTGGCAGTGGGCGGGGACCGACGCGCCGGCCGCGAGTAAATGGGTTGCCTCTTTTCCTGAAAGCAAAAGCCGCCAGCAAGCTTTCGAGAGCCTGATGAATCGTTGGGCGCAAACTGATCCTTATGAGGCCGGCGTCTGGCTGGGGACATTGCCTCAGGGAGAATCGCGCGATGCCGCGGTCACTTCTTTCACGCGGCGCATTGTTTCGACCGATCCCCACGCTGCGGCGGAATGGGCTGATTCCATTGGGAATCAAAACCTGCGCGACCGCCAGATCGAATCGATTGTCGTCACCTGGCTGCGCACCGATGCCAATCGCGCCACCGCCTGGCTCGCGAATTCGTCGCTTTCGGCGGAAACGAAAGCGCGGCTCCTTTTGATGAAATAGAGGTCCGGGGAGATGCCGAGGCTATCAAAAAGAAAAGAACGAGGCGCTGAAATGGCCCGCGTCCTGGACATCTTGCATCGGTGGGGGATCGATACCGTCGGTCGGCTCGCCGCATTGGATAAAGGTGAAGTGGGGACGCGGCTTGGGCCCATCGGTCTTCAGCTTTGGGACCGGGCCAGGGGAAAAACCTTGCGTCCTTTGAAACTGGTCGCACCCCCGGAGTCTTTCGAAGAAGCATTTGAATTCGAAAACGAAATTGAAACCGTCGAGCCCCTGCTCTTTATCTTGCGCCGATTTCTCCAACAATTAGCACTCCGGCTCGACGCGCTTTACCTCGTCGCCAGTGAGCTTCGACTGGAAATTACCTTCAGCGATAAGAGCGTTTACCAGCACCTGTTCAAGATTCCGGAACCGACCAACAATGCCGAAGTCCTTTTTCGCATGCTCCACACGCACCTGGAGAATTTTACCTCCGACTCTTCCATTGTTGCGGTGGTGCTGAAGGCGGAGCCAACCAAGCCGTCTTTTCAGCAATTCCATCTCTTTGAGACTGCCTTGCGTGATCCGGCACGTCTTTCGGAGACGCTCGCCCGGTTAACCGGCCTCCTGGGCTCCGATCGCGTCGGCACGCCGATTTTGGAAGAGACGCATCAGCCTGATGCTTTTCAGATGGAGCCATTTGCCTGGCAGTTGAAAGAGAAGGCGAGCGAAATAGAGCCGTTGCCTTCCTGCGCGCTGCGCCGATTTAGGTCGCCTGTGCCGGCTGCCATATTGCTGGTGAAAAATGGCCCGGCTCATCTTCGCAGCGTCGAAATCCAGGGCGAAGTGCTTCGGCGGAAGGGCCCTTACAAAGCCTCGGGAAATTGGTGGGACAAGAAACGCTGGGAACGCGCGGAATGGGATTTGGAACTCGAGAACGGCGCTCTCTGCCAATGCCATTCCCGCGAAGGCCGATGGGCCCTCGATGGAGTTTATGATTAGGGCGGGTCATTCCGAGCGAAGTCGAGGAGCCCCGTAATGCACGTGAAGAGATGGCAACGGGATCCTTCGACTCCGCTGCTGCGCTCAGGATGACTGATCATGTCTTATGTCGAGTTACATGCGTGCAGCGCGTTTAGCTTTCTGCGGGGAGCGTCTTTTCCAGAGCAATTAGCTGAAACCGCGGCCCAGCTCGAGATGCCGGCCATGGCGTTGCTCGATCGCAACGGGGTCTATGGCGCCCAGCGGTTTTCCGTCGCAGCCCGGGAGCAAAATGTCCGGCCCATTGTTGGCTGCGAATTAAGCATGGAGGATGGATCTGTTTTGCCCGTGCTGGTCAAAAATCGCACGGGATACAAAAATTTGTGCGAGCTGCTCACGCAGGCGCATCTGCGGAATGGGAAAGGAGAGTGCGCCGTTCAGTGGAATGAACTCGGGGAATTTACGGAAGGCGTCGTTGCTCTTCTGGGGAGCGCACGCGCCTCGCGTGCTGTTTCCGGCGCCCTCGCCGGAAACTCTTTCCGCTCGGAGAATCTCTCCGACCTTCGTTATGCATTCGGCGAGGCGCCAAATGCAGCACGCGAGGGCGCGTGCGCTCCCCAGAATATCGCAGATCACGCGCAAGTTCTGATCGATCTTTTCGGGCGGGACAATGTCTTCGTCGAGATCCAGCGCCATTTCCTGCGCGGTGAAGACCAGATCAACCGGCAACTTTGTGATCTGGCGGAGCATTACCGGTTGCCGGTGATCGCGACAAATGGCGTGCAGTACGCGCGTCCTAACGGCCGGCAGGTCCTCGATGTTTTCACCTGCATCCGCGAGCACACCCATCTCGATGCCGCGGGAAAATTGCTCACCCGAAACGCGGAAAGATATTTGAAGAGTGACGCCGAAATGCGCGCCCTCTTTCACGATTGCCCGGACGCGATCGAAAACACGATGCGCCTCGCTGAACGCCTCGAATTTTCTCTGGAAAACATCGGTTACGAGTTTCCGGCGTTTCCTGTGCCCGAGGGACACGACATGGATTCGTTTCTGCGGACGATCACGCTCTTTGGCGCGCAGCAGCGTTACTCGTCCATCAGCACGGCGGTGAAGCGACAGATCGAAGAGGAACTGGGCCTGATCCAACGGCTCGGGTTCGCCGGTTATTTTTTGATCGTCTGGGACATCATCAATTTCTGCCGGGAACATAACGTCATGGTGCAGGGCCGCGGGAGCGCGGCGAACAGCGCGGTCTGCTATTGCCTGGGAATCACGCCCGTCGATCCGGTGAGCAACCACCTGGTCTTCGAACGTTTCCTCAGTGAAAGCCGGAAAGGCTGGCCTGATATCGACCTCGACCTGCCCAGCGGCGATCGCCGGGAAAGCGTCATCCAGGAAGTTTACCGGCGTTACGGAAAGCATGGCGCGGCGATGACGGCGAACGTCATCACTTATCGAGGCCGGAGTGCCGCGCGTGAGATCGGCAAGGCGTTAAACCTCTCGCCCAATATCCTGGATCGCTTTTCGCATCTTTTTGCGAATGGCGATTTCCCCCACACCCTCGATCTCGCGGCTCAAATCGAGCAGGCGGGTTTACCGCAAGGGCATCCGCGTCTCCCGGCCTTCATCTCGTTGTATCAGGGCATTTACGGATTGCCCCGGCATCTCGGGCAGCATTCGGGGGGGATGATTATCTGCCAGGGTAAACTGAGTTCCTTTGTGCCTCTGGAAAACGCCTCCATGCCCGGCCGTGTCGTAGCGCAGTGGGACAAGGATGATTGTGAAGATCTCGGCATCGTGAAGGTGGACTTGCTCGGCCTCGGCATGATGTCCGTGATGCAGGATGCCTTTGAGCTCTGCCGCGAACGCGGACGACCCCTCGATCTCGCCCACATTCCGACGGATGACGCGGCGACGTATGAAATGATGCAGAAAGCCGACACCATCGGCGTTTTTCAGATTGAGAGCCGGGCCCAAATGGCCACGCTGCCGCGGATGCAGCCGAAATGCTTTTACGATGTCGTGATCGAGGTTGCGATCATTCGGCCGGGGCCGATCCAGGGCGATATGGTGCATCCCTATCTCGCGCGGCGCGCGGGACGCGAAAAGGTCACATATTTCGACCCGCGCCTTCAGCCGATCCTGGAGCGGACGCTCGGGGTGCCGTTGTTTCAGGAACAGCTCTTGAAGATCGCGATGATCATGGCGGATTTTTCCGGGAACGAAGCGGAAGAGCTCAGGCGCGCCCTCAGTTTTCACCGGTCGCAGGAAAGAATGGAGAAAGTGAGCGTGAAATTGCGGGCTGGAATGATGCGGAACAAGGTCGCGCCCGAAATGATCGAGAAGATCATTCAGTCGATCGCGTCGTTTGCGCTTTATGGATTTCCCGAGTCGCACGCGATTAGCTTTGCGATCCTCGCCTATGGCAGCGCTTACTTGAAAGTGCATCGCGCGCCGGAGTTCTACGCGAGTCTGTTGAACAATCAGCCGATGGGCTTTTATACGTCGGCCACCATCGTGAAGGACGCCAGCCGGCATGGGGTTCGGGTTCAGCCTGTTTGTGTGATGGAATCGGAGTGGAGCTGCAAGGTCGTTTCGGATGACACGGTCCGGTTGGGGTTTTGCGTGGTGAATGGGCTGCGGAAAGAACATGGCGAGGGGATCGTTAGGCAACGGCAGGATCGGCAATTCGATTCGCTGGACGATTTCAAACGCCGTGTTCCTCTTTCGAAAGAAGAACTCCGCAACCTGGCGGAATTGGGAGCGCTCAATTGTTTGGCCCGGCATCGCAGGGCGGCGATGTGGAAAGTGGAGGAGACGCCGTATGACGATTTGCTGGGAATCAGGCCTCTGGGGAGCGCACGCGCCTCGCGTGCTGTTTCCGGCGCCCTCGCCGGAAACTCTTCCAGACCGGCAAGCCCATTTGGCGAGGCGCTCCGGCAGCTGCCGGACGAGGGCGCGTGCGCTCCCCTGAAACCGATGACGATGCCGGAACGGGTAAAAGCCGATTACGACGCGATGAACCTCACCACGGGGCCGCACCCGATGAAGTTATTGCGGCCGCATTTACCGAATATCTGGCGCGCAATCGATCTCGCCTCCGCCCGCCATGGCGACACGATCCAGATTGCCGGGAATGTGATTTGCCGTCAGCGGCCTGGGACCGCGAAAGGCTTTGTCTTTGTCAGCCTGGAAGATGAGACCGGCGTTTCCAATGCGATTGTCACGCCGGATTTATTCGAGCGGGTCCGCCTCTTGATCACCGAAGAGCCGTTCCTGATTATCGAAGGGAAGGTGCAGAATTCCGAGAAGGTGGTGCTGATCAAGGCAGAAGAGATCAGGGCGCTCGCCCATGAACAGCTTGTTGGAACTGATTCGCATGATTTCCATTGAGCGAGTGAATGCACAACGTGTGTCATCCCGAGCCGCGCGCAGACGGCGAGGGACCTCCCAGTCGCAGGTTGCGTCACGCGATACGGATCACGCGTGGCCCAACGTAGGCGCATGATCTAACGCGGAAGCGCTAGAGCGCTTGTGAGGTCCCTCGCCGTCTGCGCGGCTCGGGATGACAACACATGCCCCACGCCCTCGCCTAACAGCAGCCGCAACCCGATCCGTGCGAACCAACCGAACCGACTGAAGGGCCAGTTGAGCCGCCGGGGACATGAACGCCGTACCCGCCGGAAATGACCCGCCGCACGGCCTCGCCGGTTTTCGGATCCACCTTAAGCGGCTCCTCTTTCATGCTCTGCTTCACCTCGAAACGGCGGATTGGTTTCGACGTATCCGTCGTTTCGTAAACGTAGATTGGCATGGTGAATTTACTCCGCCACGCGCGATTGCTCTTTCGGCTGGGCTGGTTTCTCAGTCGATTTTGGGTCGGGTTCCATCCACTCGGTGTGAAACACCCCTGGTTTGTCGACGCGTTCGTAGGTGTGGGCTCCGAAGAAATCACGCTGACCTTGCAGCAGGTTCGAAGGCAAACGCGCCGATCGGTAGCTGTCGAAGTAACCGAGAGAAGCGCTGAAGGCCGGGACGGCTACACCGTGTTTGACCGCAGCAGCGACCGCGACCCGCCAGTTATCCTGGGTGCGGCCGATGATACCGGTGAAGTATTCGTCGAGTAGAAGATTATCCAGCGCGGCATTGCGTTCATACGCTTCCTTGATCCGGTTCAGGAACTTGGCGCGGATGATACAGCCGCCACGCCAGATGGTGGCGATATCACCGAAGTTCAAATTCCATTTCGAACCTTTGCTGGCCGCGCCGAGCAGCTCCATCCCTTGCGCGTAGGAGACGATCTTCGACGCGTAAAGTGCGTCGCGCACGGCGTCGATCAAGCCGGCGCGATCACCGGTAAACTTCGAGACTTTCGGGTGTGGCAGAATTTTCGAGGCCGCGACCCGCTCCTCTTTCCGCGAAGAGATGACGCGAGCTTCAACCGCGGCATTGATCGTGGAAATCACGACCGACTGACTCAACGCCGACTGCAAGGTCCACAACCCGGTGCCTTTCTGTCCGGCCTTGTCGAGGATGACGTCAACCAGGGGCTTGCCGGTGTCGGGATCGATCTTGCGAAAGATCTGCGAAGTGATTTCGATCAGGTAACTGTCCAGCTCGCCTCTATTCCATTCGCCAAAAATCTCGGCCAACTCCTTTGCCTCGAGCCCGGTAACGTCCTTCAAAATTGCGTAGGCTTCGCAAATTAGCTGCATGTCGCCGTACTCGATCCCGTTGTGGACCATCTTCACGTAATGACCGGCGCCGTCGGGGCCCATGTAACGGCAGCAGGGTTCGCCGTCGACGATCGCGGCGATTTTGGTGAAGATGGGGGCAATGATCTCCCAAGACTCGCGCGAGCCGCCGGGCATGAGGGACGGACCTTTGAGAGCGCCTTCTTCACCTCCTGAAACTCCGCAACCGACGAAATGCAGACCGCGTCCCTCCAAGTCCTGGCAGCGGCGTTGGGTGTCGGTAAAAAGCGAGTTGCCGCCGTCGATGATCACATCGCCCTTCTCGAGCAGCGGAATGAGTTGATTGATGACCGCGTCGACGGGCGCGCCGGCTTTGACCATGATCATCGCTTTGCGGGGACGCTTCAGGGCGCCGACAAACTCTTCCATCGTCCGTGCCGGCTGAATGTTTTTCCCCTTCGCTTTCCCGGCGGCGAATCTATCGGTTACTTCAGCCGTCCGGTTGAACACGGCGACGGAAAACCCCTTCGATTCCATGTTGAGAACGAGGTTTTCGCCCATGACCGCGAGACCGATCAGTCCGATATCACATTGATTCGCGCTCATTTTAAGTATCTCCTTGATCACGCCGGCTTCGGCGGTGACACACTGTGACACACTCTATCCGGTTCCAATAGCCCATGGCAATTTCCGTTTGTGAAGTCTTGATTACCCAATCGCCGCTTGAATTGCCGGTGCGCGAGACCGATTCGGCCTCTGGCGCGATGGTGGACTTTTGGGGAATGGTGCGCGGGCTCGAAGATGGAAGAAAATTGACCGGGATCGACTACGAAGCCCATCGTGAAATGGCGGAATATCAAATGCGAGGCATTACCGAAGGTGCGACGAGCAAATTTGGCCTCGCGAAGGTCGTAATTCGCCACCGGATCGGCTTTGTCCCAGTGGGGGAAGCGTCGGTCGTTGTCCGGGTGGAGAGCGCTCACCGCGCCGCCGCCTTTGACGCAAACCAATGGATCATGGACGAGCTGAAGCGGACCGTCCCGATCTGGAAAAACCCGGTCTACCAGGAGACGGATCCCCCGTTCGTCGCCGAGAAACCGCAGGACAGTTTGGGTTCCCCATCCGTGCGCGCATGAACTGGGCGAATCGTTTAACGGTCAGCCGGCTGGTCTTGACCATTCTCTTTGTCGCGACCCTCAACTCGACCTGGCGCTACGCGCACACCTCGGCCCTGCTCATTTTCCTGCTGGCTGGCGTGACTGATTATTTCGATGGCGAAATTGCCCGTCGCTCCGGCTCGGTCACGAATTTTGGAAAGTTGATGGATCCGCTAGTGGATAAAATCATGATGGCGGCGGCATTTATTTCGCTGGTGCCCTTGGGTGCGATTCCGGTCTGGGCGGCGATCACGGTGGTGGCGCGCGATTTCCTGATCACTGGACTACGTCTGATGGCAAGTGCGAGGGGGCAGATCCTGCCGGCGGAACGGCTTGGGAAGCACAAGACTTCATGGCAGATCGCGACAGTTATCTTTTTCCTGGTGCTGCTTTCGGCGCATGAACTCAAGTATGCCGAGAGCGCAAGTGGATGGTGGTTTCGCGCCTGGTATCACGGAGGGCCGTTGTTGGTTTGGATCGCGGTGGCCTTCACCGTTTACTCGGGATTGCGCTACGCCTGGCGCCATCGCGAGGTGATCGCGCCAGATCAGTAGAAGAGCCGGCTAGCGGGCCTTCGTCGACAGGATATCTGTATGTACCTTATCCTAAGGTATTTGCGTCTAGAAAGCGGGTGAAGGGAATCGAACCCTCGTCAGTAGCTTGGAAGGCTACAGCTCTACCATTGAGCTACACCCGCGCGCCGGTAAAGCTGACGCGACTCGTTACCGCTGCCAAGTTCTTTTCTTGGTTCGATACGTTGTCGCGCGTCTTGCGTTTTCCGGCAGGCGATCTAGCTAAATAGCACGTATGAACGTCTCTGGGCTTTGCCTGATCGTGACGGCCTTTTCTTTGGTTACGGCGCGGGGTGATCTTGCTCTTGTTCAAAAGGTCGAAGGGGGTGGTTCGGTCAGCCAAATCATGATCAAACTCAAAGGAGACAAAGCGCGCGTCGAGGTTACACCGCAATTGACTACGCTGATTGATCGCAACAGCGGTGATATCATCACCTTGATGAACGCACAGAAAAAATTCGTGCGCATTTCCGCCGATAAATCCAAGGCGATCGCCGAGATGGCAAACAAGTACTCCGGTGATCCCGCGGCCGCCGCCGAAAAATCGTCGCTTCGTCCCACCGGCAGGAAGGAGACAATTCATGGGTACGAAGCCGAGGAATACGTTCGGGAGTCCCCGTCGCTGAAGGAAAGCTATTGGATCGCGCTCCAATACCCCGATTCGGCGGCAATCGTGAAACAACTTCAGTCGGTCATTCCCGTCGCCTGGAATGAGGTCGCCAAGGGAATGCTCGATTACCGGGATTTTCCCGGCCTCCCGCTGCGGACGATCATTAAAACGGACGGGAGAGAGATCATCAGCACGATCACGTCGATCAAACAGGACGCGTTGAGTGAAGCGGAATTCTCCGTTCCAAAAGACTTCCAGGAACTAAAAGTCCCCAACCTTCAGCGAATTCTTGGCGACAAGCCGTCAGTTGTACCGTCCACGAAGCCGTAGAGGCAACCCCTCCTCGCCGCGTTTCGTTCTCGCGTCCGGTTCGCCGCGACGCCGGGATTTACTCGAGGAAACAGGCTATGAATTTGAGGTCGTCTCCCCAACAGTCGAAGAAGTTTCGCACGACTGGCTCACGATCCGTGAATTGACGATTTGCAACGCGACCCGGAAAGCCCGGCACGTGGCGCAGACCTTGCCCGGCGCGATTGTGCTGGGCGCCGATACGCTCGTCAGCATCGATGATCACGTTCTCGGGAAACCGGCGGATTTCAAGCAGGCCAGGCAGATTTTGCGGCGATTGAGCGGCCGATCGCATGTGGTCGGGACGGCGGTCTGTCTTTGCCATTTGGCCTCGGGGAAATCGCAAACCCTTTACGTCATTTCCCGAGTGAAATTTCGCGACCTGACGGATGACGCCATCAGACGTTACCTTGCGAAAGTGAATCCGCTGGACAAGGCGGGGGCGTATGCGGCGCAGGGATCCGGAAAGGAAATCATCCAGCGGATCGAGGGCTCCTACAGCAACGTGGTGGGTTTGCCGATGGAGGCAACGACGCGCATGCTCCGCGCGTTTGGGATCAATCCGAGACCGTAGCGCTTTCGCGACAGCAAACTTCCAGCTTGTTTCCGTCTGGGTCTTCAAAAAAGACGGCGTAGTACCCGGGGCTGTACTCGACGCATAACTCAGGGCCTTCCACGTTTTTCCCGCCCGCCTTCCGGACGACTTCGGCCACTTTATCGACCGCGGCGCGACTTTCCGCCCAGAACGCGATGCGATTTGCGTTTGGCTTGTGATCGGCCTCTTCCTCGAAAGCAAAAAATTCGACCGGCGTTTTCCCCGCGGGCTGAAACTGACCGCATTCCTCGCCGCTCTTGTCGATGCCAAAACCAATCGCGGGCAGTATTTGGGAATAAAACTCCTGCGCGGTTTTTCGGTTCTT
>Ga0190272_10000428_pt1 | contig 22416 bp, 24 predicted proteins | sample Popmic504T_FD_133746 | JGI IMG/M metagenome (GOLD analysis project Ga0190272, IMG submission 133746) | Populus adjacent soil microbial communities from riparian zone of Shoshone River, Wyoming, USA - 504 T | ecosystem: Environmental > Terrestrial > Soil > Riparian zone | place: USA: Wyoming... | reverse complement strand
GCACCTGTGGGACCAGGCGGGGTTCCTCGCCGAGTGCGCGAGGGTGCTGCGGCCGGGCGGACGGCTGCTGGTGACGACGCCGAACCGGATCACGTTCTCCCCCGGCCGGGACACGCCGCTGAATCCGTTCCACACCAGGGAGTTGTCGGCCGCCGAGCTGGCCGGGCTGCTGGCCGACGCCGGGCTGCGGGTGGAGCGGCTGGCCGGGGTGCACCACGGGCCACGGCTGCGGGAGCTCGACGCCCGGCACGGCGGGTCGATGATCGACGCGCAGGTCGAGGTCGTGCTGGCCGGCGGGGACTGGCCGACGGGGCTGTTGACCGACGTGGCCGGAGTGTCCACTGTGGACTTCGCGGTGCGGGAGACGGAGCTGGACGCGAGCCTGGACCTGCTCGCGGTGGCGGTGCGTACATGACAGGGACAGAGCCCATCGGCAGCTTCTGCCTGGTACTGCACAGCCACCTGCCGTGGCTCGCGCACCACGGCGCCTGGCCGGTCGGCGAGGAGTGGCTCTACCAGGCGTGGGCGCAGTCGTACCTGCCGGTGGTCGAGCTCGTCGAGCGCCTCGCCGACGAGGGCCGCCAGGACGTGCTGACCCTCGGGGTGACGCCGGTGCTGGCCGCGCAGCTCGACGATCCGTACTGCCTGCGCGGCGCGCACGACTGGCTGGGCAACTGGCTGCTCCGCGCCCAGCACGCCGCCGGACGCCGCGAGAACCGGCCGTTGCGCGACCTGGCCGCCCACGAGCACCGCGCCGCGACGCACGCCATGGAGGTGTTCGAGAGCCGGTGGCGCCACGGGTTCTCGCCGGTGCTGCGACCGCTGGTGGATGCCGGGACCGTCGAACTGCTCGGCGGGCCGGCGATGCACCCGTTCCAGCCGCTGCTCGACGAGCGGGTGCGCGCGTTCGCGCTGCGCGCCGGGCTGGCCGACACGGCGCTGCGCGTCGGTCGTGCGCCGGAGGGCATCTGGGCTCCGGAGTGCGGCTACGCGCCGGGGATGGAGCGCGGGTACGCGGCCGCCGGGGTACGCCGGTTCCTGGTGGACGGGCCGGCGCTGCACGGCGACACCGCGTTCGCCCGGCCGGTCGGCGGCTCCGACGTGGTGTGCTTCGGCCGCGACCTCGACGTCACGTACCGGGTGTGGTCACCACGGGCCGGCTACCCCGGCGACGGCGCGTACCGGGACTTCCACACGTTCGACCACCCCACCGGGCTCAAGCCGGCCCGCGTCACCGGGCGACATGTGCCGCCGCACGAGAAGCGGCCGTACGAGCCGGACCTGGCCGCGGCCGCGGTGCGCCGCCACGCCGCGGACTTCGTCGACGTGGTGGTGCGCCGGCTGCGGGGCCTCGCCGACCGGCACGGGCGTCCCGCGATGGTCGTCGCCGCCTACGACACCGAGCTGTACGGGCACTGGTGGTCGGAGGGGCCGGCGTGGCTCGACGCCGTGCTCCGCGCGCTGCCGGACGCCGGGGTGCGGGTGACCACGCTGCGCGGCGCGCTGGAGGCGGGCTGCGTCGGAGAGCCGGTGGAGCTGCCCGCGTCGTCGTGGGGCTCCGGCAAGGACTGGCGGGTGTGGGACGGCGCGGCGGTGTCGGACCTGGTGGCCGCGAACGCGGAGCTGCAGCACCGCCTGCTGTCCACTGTGGACCGTGCGGCGGCCGTGGGGCCCGGCCGTGATCCGGTGCTGGACCAACTGGTGTCCGAGGCGATGCTGGCGCTGTCCAGCGACTGGGCCTTCATGGTGAGCAAGGACTCCGCCGTCGACTACGCACGGCGCAGGGCGTCCGTCCACATCGGACGGTTCGACGAGCTGGCGAACCTGGTGGACGCCGGCAACCGCGACAAGGCGGTCGCGGTCGCCGACGCGCTCCGTACCCAGGACGCCCCACTGCGCCACCTCGACGGCCGGCTGCTCCGTCGGAGGCGGTAGCCAAGGCCCGTAGCCAAGGCGGTAGTTACGGGTTGCCGCCCCCGCAGCCGCCACCGCCGGACGATCCGGCGCGGGTATCGAGGCTGCCCGGTGCGCCGTAGTCCCCGGCGGACCGACCCTCCAGCCCACCCGTGGAGTGCCGTCGACGACGGTCGACGACCATGCCGAAACCGAGCAGCACCACCAGAACGAGGACGACGTAGACCCATCCGCTCATGTCAGCCCCCGCCCCCGCTGCCGAGGGTGTGGTTGGCGTCGCCGGCCTGGGACTGGCGGCGGGCGTCGTACGGCCGTTGTCCGACAATCCCACCCGTGGAGTGGCGCCTGCGCCAGTCCGTCCACAACCCGATCCCCAACAACACCCCGATGAATATCGCGATGTACACCCAACCACTCATGACGCCGACCCCCTCGATCCGCGCTCGCCTACCGGTCCACTCCATGATGCCAGTTCGGCGGCCCCTCGATGGCGGCCAGTACGACGAAGGCCCGGCCGGCCCGGGCGGCCCGTCGGTCGGTCAGCCACGCGATCACCAGCATCACCGCGATGAACAGCAGCGCGTACAGCCACGGGGGCAGGGACACCGGAGCACGGTACCGGGCGGCCGGCACCCCGCGGCAACTGCGAGGATCGCTCACTGTGCGCGTACTGATGGTGTCCTGGGAGTACCCGCCGGTCGTCGTCGGCGGCCTGGGCAGGCACGTGCACGAGCTGGCGCTGCGGCTCGCCCGGCAGGGCAACGACGTGGCCGTCCTGTGTCGCCAGCCGGACGGCACCGACGCCGCGACGCACCCCACGACGGACACGGTGGTCGACGGCGTGCGGGTCCTGCGGGTGGCCGAGGACCCGCCCCACCTGGAGTTCGCCCGCGACCTGGTGGCCTGGACCCTCGGCATGGGCCACGCCATGACACGCGCCGGGCTGCGGCTGCTCGACGGGTGGCGGCCGGACGTCGTGCACGCCCACGACTGGCTGGTGGCGCACGCGTCGATCGCGCTGGCCGAGGCCGCCGGGGTGCCGCTGATGGCGACGGTGCACGCCACCGAGGCCGGCCGGCACGGCGGGTGGCTCACCCTGCCGCTCAACCAGCAGGTGCACTCCGTCGAGTGGTGGCTGGCGAGCAGCGCCGACGCCCTGATCACCTGCTCGCGGGCCATGCGCGACGAGGCGGCCCTGCTGTTCGACCTGGACGTCGACCGGATCACGGTGCTGCACAACGGGATCGAGCCGAGCGGGTGGACGCCACCGGCCGCCGACCTGGCCGCGGCCATGGCCAGGTACGCGCCCGACGGCGCCCCGCTGCTGCTGTTCTTCGGACGGCTGGAGTGGGAGAAGGGCATCCAGGACCTGATCGCCGGGCTGCGCGACATCCGCGGGACCCATCCGGGCACGCGGGTGGTCGTCGCCGGTCGCGGCCGGATGGCCGAGCCGCTGCTGGCCCAGGCCCGGAGGCTCCGGGTGCGCCGGGCCGTGCACTTCGCCGGGCACCTGCCCGACACCGAACTGGCCGCGCTGCTCGCCGCGGCCGACGCCGTCGTGCTGCCCAGCCGGTACGAGCCGTTCGGCATCGTCGCGCTGGAGGCGGCCGCGGCCGGTACCCCGCTGGTGGCGTCGACCGCGGGCGGGCTCGCCGAGGTCGTCGTCGACGGAGAGACCGGGCTGGCGTTCCCACCGGGCGACCTCGCCGGGCTGGTCGGCGCGGTGCGGGCCGTGCTCGACGATCCGGCGGCGGCCAGGTCACGCGCCGTCGCGGCCCGCGAGCGGCTGGCGACCGCGTTCGGCTGGGACGACATCGCGGCCGGCACGGCGGCCGTCTACGCGGCGGCCCGGCGGGGTCCGGCGCGCACCATGGGCCGCCCCAAGATCCCCACCGGCAACGTGTTCGGCCGCGTCTGAGGCCCCGCCTTACAACGCCACGCACACGATGCGGCCGACGAGGTACCAGTTGCCGGCGTACCCGTCGTCGTCCTCGTGGGCGGCGACCTCGAACCAGCCGGTGCCGGCCGAGCCGAGCCCGGCGAGGACCTGACCGGCCGGGGTGCCGCCGCCGGAGCCGACCAGCGACCAACCGATGGACAGCCGCTGCCGCCCCGGCCCGCAGACCAGGAGCACGTTCTTGTCCGCCGAGTCGACGACCGAGTAGCCGCTGAGCATCTCCAGGCCGGGCAACGGGTTCGCGCACACCGCGTACGTGGTGAGCCGCCAAGGGCCGGCGTGGCCGTCCTGGTCCTCCATGCCGGTGATGCTCACGCCGCTCAGGTCGGCGGCCTGGGACACCGCGTTGAGGAACACCTCGCCGTCGCTGTCGCCGAGGCTCCACCCGGTGGTGAGCAGCCGCTTGCCGGCCGGGCAGGTGGCGGTGACCTGCTTGTTCGACGAGGTGGACGCCGACGTCGTGCTGACGATCTCCAGCCCGGGCACCGGGTCGGCGCAGATCAGCTGCACCACGACCTGCCAGTTGTCCGGCGTGCCGTCCTGGTCCTCGCGGGCGACGGCGATGGCGGCGCTCGTCGTCGGGATGAGGGCGGTGATCACCACGTCCCGGTGGTTGCCCGCGATGTAGGCGAACGCCCCCAACGACTGCTTGCCGCGTGGGCAGACCGCGGCGATGCTCCTGGTGGTGTTCGAGTTGGACGTGGTCGGCGCGGACCACACCAGCTCAGCGCCGGGGATCGCGGCACCGGCGGGCGAGGCCGATCCGGCGGCGACCGTGCCGCCGACCGCGAGCGCCAGGATGGTGAGCAGGCGGAACAGCGACACGGTGGCCTCGCAGGCGCTCGGGGTGGGCGTACGCAGCGAGGACGCGCGGACGTTGCTACCGGTTGCCCGGCCTACTGGGACTTCTGCAGCGCCTCGCGGGCCTTGCGGGCCATGTCCCTGACCGCGGCGCGGTGCTCGGCGGCTGCCTCGTAGTCGGTGCGGCGGTTGCGAACCACCCTGGCCGGTGCCCCGACGCTGATCGAGTAGTCGGGGACGTCGCCGCGGACGACGGCGTGCGCCCCGAGCACGCAGCCACGGCCGACGACGGTGCCGCGCAGCACCGTGACCTTCGTGCCGAGCCAGCAGTCCGGGCCGATCCGCACCGGCGACTTCACGATGCCCTGGTCCTTGATCGGCCGGTGGATGTCGGCGATCACGTGGTCGAAGTCGCAGATGTACACCCAGTCCGCGACCAGGGTGGCCGCGCCGATCTCGACGTCGAGGTAACAGTTGACGGTGTTCTCCCTGCCGAACACGGCCTTGTCGCCGATGCGCAGCGACCCCTCGTGGCAGCGGATCGCGTTGCCGTCGCCGATGTGCACCCAGCGGCCGATCTCCATGCGCCCGTAGCCGGGGCGGCAGTGGATCTCGGTGCGTTTGCCGAGGAACACCATGCCGCGCAGCACGACGTGCGGGTTCGCCAGCCGGAACCGCAGCAGCCGCCAGTACCGCACCAGGTACCACGGGGTCCACGCCCGGTGGCGCACGATCCACCGCAACGACGCGAGCGTGACGAACCGCGCCTGCCGTGGATCACGGCGTCGCAGCCGCCACCGCGTCCGCAACGGCGCTCCCCACATCGACGTCATGGCGGGGCAGCCTACGGCCTGTGAGTGGAAACTGGTGTCCGAGCACCAGTTTCTACTCACAAGGCGGAGCCCATGATCGTGGTGGTCGGCAGCGTGAACCTCGACCTCGTCGTGCGGTTGCCGCGGCTGCCGGCGGCCGGGGAGACGTTGTCCGCCACCGGTTTCACGCGGGTGCCGGGCGGCAAGGGCGCGAACCAGGCGCTGGCGGCGCGGCGGCTCGGGGCGCCGGTGCGGCTCGTCGCGGCGGTGGGCGCCGACCCGATGGCCGACGAGGCGCTGGCGCTGCTGCGCGGCGGCGGGGTGGACCTCGGCGGCGTACGGACCGTGCCGGGGCCCACCACCGGGCTCGCGCTCATCCAGGTGGACGACGCCGGCGACACCACGATCGCGGTCGTGCCCGGCGCGAACGCAGCGCTGGAGATCGCACCGGCCGACGTGGCAACGGCCGACGCCGTGCTGACGGTCCTGGAGGCGCCGATGTCCGCGGTCGTCGTCGCCGCGGAGTACGCCCCGCCCGGTGCGTTCTTCGCGCTCAACGCGGCGCCCGCGATGCCGGTGCCCGCCGCGGTGCTGCGTCGCGCCGACCTGGTGGTGGTCAACCGCGCCGAGTACGCCGCGCTGGGCCCGGAGTCACGCGCCCGGTGTATTGCGGTGACCCTCGGCGCGGAAGGTGCCGTGCTGCTGCGCGACGGCGTCGAGGTGGCGCGGGCCGCTCCCCCGCCGGTGCACGCGGTGGACGGCACGGCCGCCGGTGACGCCTTCACGGCCGCGCTCGTGGTGGCGATGCTGCGCGGCAAGCCGGACGCCGACGCGCTGCGGGATGCCTGCGCCGCCGGTGCGCTCACCGCGAGCCGGCCCGGCGCCCAGCCGTCGCTGCCCACCGCCGCCGAGGTCGAGGAGACACTCGCGGCCCGGTGACGGGACACTGGCCGGGTGATCCCACTGGTGATCGACACCGACCCCGGCGTGGACGACGCCGTCGCCCTGCTCGTTGCCCTGGGCAGCACCGACGCGCGGCTGGAGGCCGTGACCACGGTGTTCGGCAACGTGGATCTGGCCACCACCACGGTCAACGCCCAGCGGCTCCTGGCGCTCGCCGGGCGCGCGGACGTGCCGATCGGCGTCGGAGCCGACCGGCCGCTGGTGCACCCGCAGCCGTACCGTGCCGCCGAGTGGCACGGCGAGGACGGCCTCGGCGGCCACGCCGGCACGCTGCCGCCACCGGCAGCGGCACCCGACCCGCGCGGCGCCGTCGAGCTGATCGCGTCCGTGCTGCGCGCCGCAGAGGTGCCCGTCACGATCGCGGCGATCGGCCCGCTGACCAACGTCGCGCTGCTGCTGGCCGTGCACCCCGAGCTGGCCGGGCGCATCGGCCGGCTCGTCGTCATGGGCGGCGCGCTGGGCGGCGGCAACACCACCCCGGCTGCCGAGTTCAACGTCTGGAGCGACCCGGAGGCGGCGCGGCGCGTACTCGTCGAGGAGGCCGTGCCCACCACGCTGGTGCCGCTGGATCTCACCAACCGCAGCTGGGTCGACGGCGCGTGGCTCGACACGCTGGCCGCCGGTGGTGCGCGCGGGGCGGCGCTGGCCGCGATCATCGAGCACTACCGGGCGCGCTACCGCGAGTTCTACGACCGCGACGGGGTCGTGCTGCACGACGCGCTCGCCGTGCTGGAGGCCGTGGCGCCGGGCACGCTGCGGACCACGCCGTTGGCGCTGGACGTGGTGTGCGACCACGGCCCGGCGCGCGGCTCGGTCATCGCCGACCGGCGCGGCAGCACCGGCCCGGCTACCGGCCGCCTCGTCGACGTGGCGCTGGACGCCGACCTCGATGCGATCCGCGCCGAGATCCTGGGCCGGCTGGCCGCATGAGACCCGCGCCGTCAGTTCGCGACGAGGAACGGCGCGACGTCGTGGTGGCGGATCAGCCCGTGCCGCGACGCGGTCATCAGCGCCTGCGCCCGGTTGGCCGCGCCGAGCTTGTCGTAGAGCCGCGCCACATAGGTCTTGGCCGTCGACGGGCTGACGAACATGACGGCGGCGATCGCCGGCACGGACATCCCGTCGGCCAGCAGCTGCAGTACCTGACGCTCCCGCGGGCTGAGCGCGAACCGGTGGTCGGCGCCGCGCTGCCTGGCCAGCGCCGGGCCGAGCCCGGCCGCGGTGAACGAGCGGGCGGCGACCGCGGCGTGCCTGATCGCCCCGAGCACCTCGTCCACCGGCGCGGTCTTGTCCACGAACGCCGACACCCCGGTCTCCAGCGCCCTGAACAGCACGTCGTCCTCGCCGCGGGAGGTGAGCACCACGATGCCGAGGCCCGGGTAGCGGTCGCGCAGCTCGCGGGCCAGGCCCAGCCCGTCCCCGTCGGTCAGCGTGACGTCCACGGTCACCACGTCGGGCTCGGCCGCCGCCACCACCCGCAGCGCGTCGGCGGCCGAGCCGCTCTCGCCGACGATCTCGATGTCCGAGTGGGTCGAGATCAGCCTGGCCAACCCGAACCTGGTCAGTGTCTGGCTGTCCACGACCACCATACGGATCGACATCTCTACCGTCCCCACCCTGCGCTGCCGTACTTCGTTCCTTGTGGTAATTGAAGCGGCACACTGTGTTCATTGCTATGGGTGTGGGACCTATCCGGGACCGACGACCTGCCAAGTCAGGCCCTGCGGTCCCGGGTGCCGGCCGGCTAGAACAGAGTGCCCCCGATGCTGAGCACGCCGGGTCCGATGATCACCACGAACAGCGCGGGGAACAGGCACAGGATCAGCGGGAACAGGATCTTCACCGGCACCTTCTGGGCCTGCTCCTCGGCCAGCTGCCGACGACGCAGGCGCATCTCCTTGGCCTGCTCGCGCAGCACCCGGGAGACCGGTATGCCCAGTTCGCCGGCCTGCACCAGCGCGGAGACGACGATGCGCAGCTCTGGCACCGTGGTGCGCTCCGCCGCGGACCGCAGCGCCTGGGTGCGCGACTTGCCGATCTGCATCTCCTGCAGCACCCTGGAGAACTCCGCGGCCAGCGGGCCGGTGGTGTTGCGGGCCACCTGCGCGAGCGCCGCGTCGAAGCCGAGACCCGCCTCGACGCACACCGTGAGCATGTCGAGCGCGTCGGCCAGCGCCTTACGGATCGTGGCCTGCCGTTTCTGGCCGGCGTTGATCAGCAGTACCTCCGGCAGGAAGAAGCCGGCGGCCGCGCCGATCGCGCCGTAGAGGAACAGGGTGCCGACGGACTTCATGCCCAGCGCCGCGCCGAGCGTGCCGATCATGACCAGCGCCAGCCCCTTGACCGCGAGCACCCGGTCGACCGTCCACCCCCGCGGGTTGCCGGCGAGGTCGAGCCGGCGCTCCAGGCGGTCGGCCACCCCGGACGGGGACAGCCGGATCGCCAGCGTCGCCAGCCAGCCGGGTGTGCCGGCCAGCAGGCCGACCGAGGTGTCCGCGTCAGCGCCGGCGGGCGGGCCCTGCCGGTAGCCACCCTCGATGGCCGACAGCCCCTTGGACACCCCGGTTGCCGCCGGCCGGCCGGCGGTCATGCCGACCGCGGCGAGCACCACGGCCGACCCGAGCGCGCCGAGCGCGGCTCCGAGCAGCAGCATCGTGTTCACCTCACACCTCCACCTTGACGAGCTGACGCATCCACAGGGCACCGATCCCGATCATCGCGCCGGCACCGACCAGCATCACCAGTCCGACCGGCGTGCCGTAGAGCGGGCGCATGTAGTCCCGCCTGGTCATGAACAGGAAGCTGCCGATCACGATGGGCAGCGCCACCAGGATGTAGCCGGACAGCTTGCCCTCCGCGCTCAGCGCCTTGACCTGCCGGCGGGTCCTGGCCCGCTCGCGCATGGTCTCCACCGTGGTCAGCAGTACCTCGGCGAGATTGCCGCCGACCTCCCGCTGGATGCGCACAGCCATGACCACCCAGCGGAGGTCTGCGTTGTCCATCCGGATCGCGGTCCGGTCCAGCGCGTCCTCCAGCGTGACGCCGATGCGGGTCTCGGCGAGCGCCCTGGCGAACTCGGCGGCGGCCGGCTGGTTGTCCTCCCTGGTGACCCCGTTGAACGCCTGGCCGAGGGAGAACCCGGACTGCAGCGAGCCCGCGACCATCTGCAGCACGTCGGGCAGTTGGTCGTCGAAGGCGGCGAACCGGTGTTTGATGCGCCAACCGAGGTAGCCGCGGGTGACCAGCCAGCCCAGCGCGGCACCGACCGGCACCCCGAGCAGCGGGTTGCCGAAGAGCACGCTCAGCGCGATGGAGGCCGCCAGCCCGGCACCGAGCCGCAGCAGCCGCCACCTGGGCACCGTGAACGTCATGCCGGCCAGGTCGAGCCGGTCGGCGACCAGCTGGGCGCCGGCACCGGCGCCGAGCAGCCGGTCCAGCCAGCCGTCGCGGGCGGCCACCGGCGTGACCAGCGGCTCGTCGTGCGGCGCGGCGTACCGTGCCGGGCCGTACCTGTCGAACTGCAGGTTGAGCCGGCGGCCCGCCGCGCCGTCGTTCACCTTGCCGGCCAGGGCCAGCGCCACGAGCAGAACCGCGGCGAAGATCACGCCGAGCACCGCGGGCAGCTGCCAGCCGGGGGCCGCTGCCTCGGTGCCGGCCACCGGCCGCACCGACGCCGCCGGCCCGGTGCTGAACGTGACCGGGGTCTGCGTACGAATCGTGCCGGTGCCGGTCACGACGCTGGCCCGCAGCTCGACCGAGACGCCGGCCAGCCCTGCCGGCACGTCGAACTCGACGACGGCGCGCTGGGTGAACGTGTCGGCGATGGCCGCGAACACCGCGCTGAGCTGGGCGGCGTCCTCGGCGGCCAGCACCCGGCCGCCGGCGGCGTCGGCCAGCCGCCGCAGGGCCACGGCGTCGGCGCCCTCGTACCGGAACGCGACCACGTCGGCCGGCACCCGGCCCGCCGCGAGCAACCCGGCTGCCTCGTCGAGCCCGGTCGTGCTGGTGGTGTCGTCACCGTCGGACAGCAGCACCACCCGCCGCTGGGCCGACGCGCCGAGCCCGGCCGCGTCGAGCGCGGCGACCGCGGTGCGCACCGCGTCGTAGAGCGCCGTGTTGCCGCCGGACGTCGCCGACGCCAGCGCGGCGCCGAAGCCGGCCCGGTCCGCGGTGGGCGCCAGCAGCAGGGCCGGTCCGGTGGCGAAGGTGACCAGGCCGACCAGCACATCGGTCGGCAGGCCGGCAACGAAACTCTGGGCGGCGGCGCTGGCGGCCACGATGCCGGGCGCGCCCATGGAACCGCTGGTGTCCAGCACCACCATCACGGCCCTGGGCGGCACCGGTGTGCCGGTGGCCGCCACCGGCGTGACGGTCGCTGCCACCGGCATGCCGTTCGCCTCGACGGCGACGCCGGCAGCGGTCAGCGGCTGGTCGCTCGGCAGATGGCCGGTGGTCAGCACGAACCGGACGTGTCCATCGGTGACCTCGACCCCGTCGATCTGGACGGTGGGGGTGTCTGCCGCTGCCGGCGCCGCGCCCAGCGCGGTCACCCCGACCAGGAGCAGCGCGCCGAGCGCCACGGCGGTGAGCCGGCTCCGACCCGAGCTCATCGCACGGCCTCCTCGAACCCGAACGTCGCGGGCAGCAGGTGGATCCCGCGGTCGGCCAGGCGCTGCAGGAACTGCGGCCGCAGGCCGGTCGAGCGCAGGGTGCCGCGGACGCTGCCGCGCTCGTCGACGCCGGCGTGGAAGTCGAAGGCGAACAGATCCTGCAGCGTGATGATGTCGCCCTCCATGCCGGTGACCTCGGTGATGTGGGTGATCCGCCTGGTGCCGTCACGCAGCCGGGACTGGTGGACGATCACGTCGATGGCCGAGGCCATCTGCTCGCGGATGGCCCGCGTCGGCAGGTCGTAGCCGGCCATCAGGACCATGGTCTCCAGCCGGGACAGCGAGTCGCGTGGCGAGTTCGAGTGCACGGTGGTGATCGAGCCGTCGTGGCCGGTGTTCATCGCCTGCAGCATGTCCAGCGCGGCGCCGTCCCTGACCTCGCCGACGATGATGCGGTCCGGCCGCATCCGCAGCGTGTTGCGTACCAGGTCGCGGATGGTCACCTCGCCGCGCCGCTCGATGTTGGCCGGGCGTGACTCCAGTCGCAGCACGTGCTCCTGGCGCAGCTGCAACTCGGCAGCGTCCTCGATGGTGACGATCCGCTCGTCGTCCGGCACGAACGACGACAGCACGTTGAGGCTCGTGGTCTTGCCGGAGCCGGTACCGCCCCCGATCAGGATGTTGAGCCGGCCGCGCACGCAGGCCCGCAGCACCTCGGCGACCGGCCGGGTGAGCGTGCCGAACCCGATCAGGTCCTCGACCGTGTACGGGTCGCTGGCGAACTTCCGGATGGTCAGCAACGAGCCGTCCAGCGCCACCGGCGGCACCACCGCGTTCACCCGGCTGCCGTCGAGCAGCCGGGCGTCGACCATGGGGCTGGCCTCGTCGACCCGCCGCCCCACCCTGGCGACGATCTTGTCGATCGTGCGGCGCAGGTGGTTCTCGTCGGCGAACACCGCAGCGGCCGCTTCGATGCGGCCGGACCGCTCGACGAACACCTGATCGTGTCCGTTGACCATGATCTCGGACACGGACGGGTCGCGCAGGTACGGCTCGAGCGGGCCGTGGCCGAGGATCTCGTCGGCCACCTCGAGCGCGATCCTGGTGCGGTCGGCAGCGGTGAGCGGAGTGTCCTCCCGCTCGAGCACGGTCTGCAGGGTCTGCCGTACCCGCTGCTCCAGCTCGCGCTGGTCCAGCTGTGCGTCGTAGAGCCTGGGGCCGAGCGCGTCCAGCAAGCCCTGGTGCACGCTGCGCTTGACCACGGCGAACGGGTCGCCGTTGCGGACCAGCCTGCGCGGCACCGTCGACTGTTCGTTGCCTGCGGCCGGCGCGACGTCGCGCCTGGCCAGCCGCTCGCTGAGCCTCATCCGGACCGCCTCCACAGGCGCAGCCGCGACAGCCGGCCGTTCCTGGCCGCCACCGGCTGGTCCAGCAGGTAGTGGCGGGTGAACTCGACAACGGCCTGGCTCACCGGATGGCCGGGGTTGACCAGCGTGATCGGCACCCCGCTGTTGGTGGACAGCGGCACCTCGCGGCTGGACGGCACGTGCGCGGCGATCGGGTTGCGGACCACCCGCTCGATGTCGCCCATGGTGAGGCCGACCTTCGAGTCGGAGCGGTTGAGGATGACGAACCGGCCGTCGATCGAGTACGACAGCAGATCGAGCATGTCCAGCGCCACCCGCATGTTCTTCAGCGCCGGCACGTCGGGCGTGGTCAGGAGCACGTGGTACTGGGAGGCGTCGAGCGCCGCCAGCACGTGCTCGCTGAACTGGGACGGGGTGTCCACCACGACGAAGTCGAACATCCGCCGCAGCACCCCGAGAAGCTCGGTGATCAGCGCCGCCGGGATCCGTTCGGCCTCGCCGGGCTCCACCGGGGCGAGCAGCACGTCCAGGCCGGGCCGGTAGGGCGTCAGCAGCGATGCTGTGCCGGTGACGTCCAGGTGGCCGGCCATCCCGATGGCCTGCTTGATGGTGTGTACCGGGTCCAGCTGGACCGTGATGGCCACGTCCCCGAACGTCAGGTCGAGGTCCACCAGGCACACCCGCCGGCCGCCTGCTGTGGCCAGCGCGGTGGCCAGGTTGACCGCCATCGTGGTCTTGCCGCAGCCGCCCTTGGCCGAGAAAACCGTGACCACCCGCCCCTCCCGCTCCGGCCCGGCCTCGCCGCTGCCGGCGAGCGCCTGCCGCGACACCTCCCTCGACCGAACGCACGCCTCGGCCAGTGCCGCCTCGTCCCCTGCCGGCACCACCTCGCGGACGCCGGCCCGCAGCGCCCTGGTGAGCAGCGTGATGTCGACGCCGTGCCGCACCAGCACCACCCCGACGGCCGGGCGGTCCAGCCGGCATCGGGCGGTGAATGCGAGCGCCTCGCCCGCGTCGGCATCCGGCCCGATCACCACCAGCGTCTCGCCGGGGTCCGCGTCGAGCAGCCGGACCGCATCGGCGAGGTCGGAGACGGTACGCACGGCTCCGCCGATGCGACCGGTGTGTCGGCCGGGCAACGCGGCCTGTTGGCAGAAGATGGCCATGGTTCAGCTCCCGAAGATCGAGCGGTTGTCGACGCCCGCACTCGGGGCGACATCGGACTTGGTGCCGAGCAGCGCCAGGTACAGCGTGCCGGTCTGTTGGGCGTGGATGAGCTTCTCGGCCTCTGCCTGGGTGACCACGAACGTGACCAGCGCCATCGCGGTGCTCCGCTGCTGGTCCTCGGTCGCCTGATCGGTCTTGGCGCTCACCTCGGCGACCGACTGGACGGAGCGCACCTCCACGCCGGCGAGCAGCAGGCGGGTGGCCTTGTTGTACTCGTGCTGCTCCTGCAGGCGGTCACCGGCCGGCGTCGGTACCTGCTGACCCTCCAGGACGTTGAAGGTGTCGAACACCGCGACCTTGGAACCGGCCTCGATGGCGCCACCCACCCGCTGCGGGGCGTCCACCGGCACCGTGACGGCGATCTTGCCGTCAGGGATGTCGAGGCCGCTGGTGAAGTCCGCGACCGGCACGAACATCGGCCGGAGCACGACCATGCCGGCCATGATGTCGCCGGAGGCCACCAGCGCGTCCAGGTCGGCGCCGATGGAGGACAACGCGTCCTGCGGCACCGACGTGGCCGGCAGCCGGTCGGTTCTGATCAGCCCGGCAGCCTCGGCGTCGTGGGCCGTGGTGCCGGCGGGGATGCGGCTGTCTGCGATGACCACGCTGACCGCCTGCTGCCCGGCCAGCGCCCTGGAGTCGGCCTGACTGACGTAGCCGAAGACACCGGCGGTGCCGAGCACGGCCAGCAGCGAGGCGATGGTGATGGTGACTACTCGACGGTTCATGGTTCCTCTTCTCGTGCCGCCGAGGCCGCGGCCGGCTGTGACTGGGCGTGACTGGTTGGGCGAACCGGCGGTCAGCCGGTGAGCTGGATGACGGAGACGCCGAGGTCGGGGCCGCCGATGACCCCTGACGACGGGACGAGCCCCTGGGTGAAGTAGCCGTTGATGCACTTGTCGGAGCCCTTGCAGTTGTTCGACGGCTTGAGCCAGTCCGACGCGTCGGCCCCAGGCAGGTGGTAGCCGGTGACGACGAACGCGCCGAAGCCGGCCAGCGTGTAGCTGCCGCCGCTGCCGTTGCCGGTCGCGGCGGTGAACACCGGGATGAAGATCACCTGGCGGCTCGCCCATGCCGATGCCAGCAGGGCCTTGCAGGAGTTCCCTGCCGACGCCCCGGTGTCGGCGGCGTAGGAGGTCCCGCTGACGTGCACCGAGCACGCGCCGCCCGGGTCGTCGACCCAGCCGAACATGCCTGGCCCGTCGGCTCCGGCGGGCCCGCCGGGGCAGGAGGTCTTCGACGTGGTGTGCAGCTTGAGCACCCGGTCCATCGCCGGTGTCGGCGCCGGGTTCGGCGGGTACGGCGGCGCCGGTGCGAACTTGGTGCCGTTGTTGGTGGCCTTCATCCACTCGCAGTACGAGATCGTCATCGCGAAGGCCTGGCTCGCTTTCGGTGAACCCCACACCGCCCGCGCGCAGGCGCCGACGTTGGTGCCGTCGTAGGACTCCTTGCCCAGCAGGGTGCGCGCGAAGACGGGAGGTAGCAGCGTCGATCCGCCGGCGGTTCGGGTGGAGGTGTGCACCTCCACGTAGGTGGTGCCGGTGGCCGGCTGCGGCGAAGGGCAGCTCGCGAGCCGGCCGGTCGGCGCCGGACACTGCGGCAGCACGCCGGCGCCCGCGTAGCCGCACACCAGGTCGACGGCGGCCGCGCCATCCTTGGCGTTGGCGTTCGCGTAGGTGGCCGCGGTGGCCGGCAGACAGGTGGTGCTCCCGAGCGCACAGCCCTTGGCCATGGCGAGCGCGCCGGCGTCCGCGCCGTTCTGCAGCTCGGCCCGCTCCACGTACAGCTGGCCGACGTCGACGACGATGGCACCGACGCCGAGCAGGACGCCGGAACCGAGCAGCACCCCGACGGTGACGCCGATGGCGCCCCTGTCGCCGGCGGCGCGCACCCGGCCCCACCGCATGGCCAGGCGGCCGATCACCCTTCGCATGGCATGACTCCTCGTGCCGTGAGGACGATGGGATCGCCGAGGCCGCCACCGCCGAACATGCCGGCGATCGCACCGACCGGCGTGACGAACGTGAACGTGTAGGTGGTGGTCACGACGGCGTTGCTGCTCGGGGTGGAGCCGGTGGGGCAGGCGGTGACGGCCACCCCCACCCCGGTCAGCGGATAGGCGGCGGCCTGCGTCCTGCTCACGACGTTCGGCTGCCCCAACGCGGCCAGGCGCACACCCTCGCGGGCCGCCTGGGTGAGCGTGATCTGGGCGTTGAGGGCGCGCCCGAAGTCGACGATGCCCAGCACGATCACCAGCAGCAGCGGCAGCAGCAGCGCGAACTCGACGGCGGTCGCTCCGCGGTCCACCCCGCCGGACGGCAACAGTCGGGACCGCAGCGGTCGTGGCTGTCGTGGTCGTTGCTGTCGTGGTCGTCGCGCGGGGAACATGGCCTGTCCTCTCTCTGTGGCGTCCGGTACGGAGAGTCGGCGGGGCGGCCCGGTGGCCGCCCCGCCGGCTGCGGGAGGTCAGAGCGCGTCGGCGATGTCCGAAAAGAGAGCGCTGAGCGCGTCGCCCAGCAGCGTGGCGCCGACGACCATGACCAGCGCGATCACCGTGACGATCAGGCCGTACTCGACGGCTGTCGCGCCCCGGTCGTCGCGCTTGATGCGGTCGGCGACGAAGGTCTGCAGGAACATGTAGAGGTTCAACATTGGGGACTCCTCGATATCTGGTCGGTACGAGTGGCAGCGGGTCGTCCGGCCACTGGGACAACTGTGTGTGATCAGCTCCGGCGCTGGTATCGGGCGATCGGACAGAAGAACCGCAGTTCAGGACGACACGGGCAGTCCGATCAGCCGACCCTGATCGACGGTCACCCGGTAGTGGTTACATTCCGTATCGACCGCGGACGCCCTACCGTCCTGGCATGGATCTCACCTGGGCGGCCGGCGGGGCGTTGGCCGGTGTGCCGCTCGGCGCCGCGCTGCGCGGTGTCGTGCACCGGATGTCGGTCCCGTACGGCGAGCCGGACCGCACCACCTGCGGGCACTGCGGCCGGCCCGTCGGCAGCCCCCCGCCGTGGCTGACCAGGTGGCCGCGCACCGGCTGCCGGCATTGCGGTGGCCGGCTGGCCACCCCGCTGGCCATGGAGCTGGCCACCGCGGCCGTGCTCGCGGTGCTGCTCGGCCGGTTCGCCGGCCGGCCGGACGTGGCCGCGTTCGCGTTCCTCGGCGTGCTCGGCGTGGTGCTGGCCGCGATCGACCTGGCCGTGCGGCGGCTGCCGGACCGGCTGACGCTGCCCGCGTACCCGGTGGCGGTCGCGCTGCTCGCGGCGGCGGCCGTCGCCGGGCACGAGCCGGGCAGCCTGCTGCGCGCCCTGCTCGGGGGCGCGGCCCTGACCGGCGCGTACCTGCTGCTGGCGCTGCTGCGCCCCGGCCAGCTGGGCACCGGCGACATCAAGCTGGCCGGACTGGTCGGCATCGCACTGGCCTGGCTGGGCTGGCCGGTGCTGCTGACCGGCGCGCTGCTCGGCTTCGTGTTGCTCGCGGTCGCCGGGCTGGCACTGCTGGCCGCACGGCGGATCACGCTGGGCGGCGACCTGCCGTTCGGCCCGTTCATGCTGGCCGGGGCGCTGGCCGCGGCGGTCCTGTGAGCCGCCGGCCAGCGCCCTGGCTACGGCTTCTGGCCGGTGATGAGCACGTTGTAGAACGCGGCGCGGGGCACCACGCGGGACAGCACGTGCTGGTCCACCCAGGACAGCCGCTGCCACGAGCGGTAGGCGAACATGGCCCAGCGCAGGCCGAGCCGGCCGGGCGGCACCGCGGCCTCGAAGGTCCGCACCGGCCAGCCGAACATCGCGGCCGCGAGCTCCTCGGTCACGGCACGCACGTCGACGAAGCCGGCGCCGAGCGCCACCCCCTCCAGCGCGGCCGGGTCGAACGTGTGCAGGTCGACGATCGCCTCGAGCGCGGCGGCGCGGGAGGACTCGTCGAGCTCGGCCTGCGGCCGCCGCCAGCCGCTCAGCGGTCCGAGCCGGGTGAGGCGGGTGGTGGCCCACCACGTCGCCTGGCCGAGGCGGCGCGCGTAGCGGTCGCCGATGCGGGTCGGCTCGCCGGCGAACACGAATCGCCCACCGGGCCGCAGCACCCGCAGCACCTCACGCATCGCGGCCGGCACGTCGGGGATGTGGTGCAGCACGGCGTGTCCGACGACCAGGTCGAACGTGTCGTCGTCGTACGGGATGCGCTCCGCGTCGGCCACCCGGCCGTCGACGTCGAGGCCGAGCCCGGCCGCGTTGCGCAGCGCCACCGCCACCATGCCGGGCGACAGGTCGGTCACCGAGCCACGGCCGGCCACCCCGCCCTGCATGAGGTTGAGCAGGAAGAACCCGGTGCCGCTGCCGAGCTCCAGCGCGTGCCCGTACGGCCACCCGCCCGACCCGGCGACGAGCCGGAAGCGGCCGACCGCGTAGTCGATGCAGCGCTCGTCGTAGGAGATCGACCACTTCTCGTCGTAGCTGTCGGCCTCCCAGTCGTGGTACAGCACGTTGGCCAGCTTGGGGTCGGTCCGGGCCGCGGCCACCTGCTCGGCGGTGGCGTGCGGGTTCGGCGCCGGGTCGGAGCCCCTGGCCTCACTCACCGGTGAAGGCCGCCTTGCCAGGGCCGCTCTCCATGAACGACTTCATGCCGATCCGCGCGTCCTGGGTGGCGAACATCGTCGTGAACAGGTGGCTCTCCAGGCGCAGCCCGTTGGTCAGGTCCACCTCGAGCCCACCGTCGATGGCCGCCTTGGCCGCGGCGAGCGCCATCGCGGGGCCGTTGACGAACTGCTCCGCCCAGCGGCGGGCCGCGCCGTACACGTCGTCCGGCGCGACCACCTCGTCGACCATGCCGATCGCGAGCGCCTCCTCCGCGGCGACGAACCGGCCGGTGAGGACGATGTCCTTGGCCTTCGACGGGCCGATCAGCCGCGCCAGTCGCTGGGTGCCGCCGCCACCGGGGATGAGGCCGAGGAGGATCTCCGGCTGGCCGACCTTCACGTTGTCGCCGGCGATGCGGCGGTCGCACGACAGTGCCAGCTCGTACCCGCCGCCCAGCGCGTACCCGGTGATGGCCGCGACGGTCGGCTTGGACAGCTCGGCGACCGCGCTGAGCGAGGACGACAGCCCGGCGGCGCGAGCGGCCATGTCGGCGAACGACATGGTGGAGAACTCCTTGACGTCCGCGCCGGCGGCGAACACCTTCTCGCCGCCGTACACGATCACCGCGCGCACGTCGGCGCGCCGCTCGGCCTCGGCGGCCGCCGCGCGGAGCTCCTCCTGCACCTGCTTGTTCAGCACGTTCATCGGCGGCCGGTCGACCCGGATGGTGCCGACCCCGCCATCGACGTCGAACCTGACGTACTCAGTCACGCCCGCAGGCTACCGGTGGCCCGACTGAAGGCGCCCTTCAGTCGGGTAGGCCGACTGAAGGCGCCCTTCAGCCAATTACGACCGAGTGGCGCGGCGGGCGAAGTAGCGGTCGTCGACGCGGTCCAGGGTCAGCGGCTGGCCGAACGTGGCCGACAGGGTGTCCGCGGTCAGCACGTCGTCGATGAGGCCCTGGGCGACGACCGCCCCGTCGCGGACGAGCAGGGCGTGGGTGAACCCGGCCGGGATCTCCTCGACGTGGTGGGTGACCAGCACCATCGCCGGCGAGTCGGGGTCCATGGCCAGCTCGCCCAGCCGGGCCACCAGGTCCTCGCGGCCGCCGAGGTCGAGCCCGGCGGCCGGCTCGTCGAGCAGCAGCAGCTCGGGGTCGGTCATGAGGGCCCTGGCGATGAGGACGCGCTTGCGCTCGCCCTCGGACAGGGTGCCGAAGGCGCGGTCCCCGAGCGACCCGACGCCGAACGCGGCGAGCAGGGCGTCGGCGCGGCCGGTGTCGATCGGCTCGTAGGACTCCCGCCACCGGCCGAGCACCGCGTACCCGGCGGACACGACGAGGTCGCGCACCCGTTCCCGCGCGGGCACGCGCCCGGCGACCGCGGCCGAGCAGAACCCGATCCGTGGGCGCAGCTCGAACACGTCGGTGCGGCCCAGCCGGGCGCCCAGCACGTCGACCACCCCGCTGCTGGGATGGAGCTCCGCCCCGGCCAGCCGCAGCAGTGTCGTCTTCCCCGCGCCGTTGGGCCCGAGCACGACCCACCGCTCGTCGAGCTCGACCTGCCAGTCGATGGAGTGCACCAGGGTCGACGCGCCCCGGCGCACCGCGACTCCGCTCATGGCCACGACGAGGTCGGCGTCCGAGGTCGGCCACGTGTGCTTCACGTGCATCATTCTTGCCGCCCCGTGCACAACCCGCCGACATCGGCACGCGGCCACCCGTCACTACGCAATATCGTCGCGCCGGGAAACGCGCGCACGCCGCGCCAGGAACGCCAGGAAACCGAGGGTGAGAACCATGACCGGGTACGACGTGAACACGGTGTTCATGGCCCAGAAGATCGGCCAGCTCAGAGCCGTGTCGGACTCCGTGCTGTCCGCCGCCACCTCGATGGAGTGCCCGTCGGGCGACCTCGGACCCGGCGACATCAGCGGCGCGGTGCAGGACCTCGCCGAGGCGTGGCGCGACGGCATCGAGGAGATCGGCACCCGGATCAGCGAGATGTCCGGACACGTCAGCGACGCGATGGACAACTACGAGGCCGTCGAGCAGGCCGGGTACGACGCGTTCATGTCGGGCGTGTGCCCCACCGTCCCGACCGGGACGCAGCCGTGAGCGGCAACTACCCGGGCCTCGGGTTCGACCCGACGCCCGGCGAGCCCAGCGCGGTGCAGGCGGTGCTCGACACGTTCGCCGAGGCCGGCGAGAACATCGCCTCGATCCTGCCGCAGCTGGAGTCCGCGGTGAAGGTCGCCGACGGCTGGAGCGGCAACGCCGCCGAGGAGTTCAGCGACTACGGCGACGACATCCCCAACGGGCTCGTCGAGGGCGCCGAGTCGATGGGCAAGGCGGCCGACGCGCTCATCGCCTGGTTCGGCCAGCTGAGCAACAACAAGGCGCAGACCGAGGTGCTCGACGCCATGGCGCGCAAGCTCAAGAGGCAGATCGAGGCGGCGTGGGACGCGGTCCGCAACGCCCAGAACGCGGTCGACACGGCCGTCGCTCCGCGGGCGGTGGCGTCGGCGCGGTCCGAGCTGAGCAACGCGGCCAACGCCGTCGGCATCCTGGAGGCCGACCTCGGCATCGTGATCGACGAGGCGCGGCAGCTGGAGCAGACGCACCTGGCGCAGGCCGAGGCCACCGCAGCCGCGATCCGCGGCGCCAAGGGTGACGCGTTCCAGCCGGTCAGCTGGGGCTCGCAGGCGGCCGGGGTGGCCGGCACCGCCCTCGGCGAGATCTCCACCTGGACCGGCCGCGCCGCGTTCGTCGCCGCGCTCGTGCCGGGCGGGCAGCTCGCCGCCGGAGCGCTGGCCGTGACCTCGGCGGCCACCGGGGTCGCCGGCACCGGGGGCAAGCTCTACGCGAAGTCGCAGGGCGCGCCGGCCATGGCGAAGATCAGCACGGCGTCGCTGCTGCTCGACGGCGTGCTGTCGGTCGGCGGGCCGGCCGGTAAGGGCGTCGGGCAGGCGCTCAAGGGCCTCCAGGCCGCTCGCACCGAGGCCGCCGCGCTGGGCGCCCGCGGCCTGGCGACGAAGGCGCTCAGGACCGGCTTCGACGACAGCCACCTCGGCAAGGCGATCAAGGCGTTCAACGACGCCCAGGGCGCCAACAGCGTCAAGGACGCCGCCCGCCGGATCGGCCAGACCCAGGCCGACGACCTGGCCAGGGTCGGCGCCGTGGAGAAGGCGCTCAAGGGCGGCGGGATGGCCGGCTCCGGCGCCACCGACCTCAGCCACTACGCCGACAAGGCGAGCGGCGGCGACGGGCTCACCCCGTGGCAGCGGCTGCCGGGCAAGGCGTTGGACGTGCCGGGGCTCGTCGGCGACGCGACCAACGCGGCCGTGCGCGAGCCGTTCCGGCCGCGACCGGGCAAGGGCGACTAGCGTGCCGATCTCGCTTCCCCTGCCGGAGTGGGTCCACGTGGTCCGGATGCACGACGTGGAGAGCGCCACGTACCAGCTCACCGAGCTGCTGGTGGACGCCCAGGAACGCGGCCGCGTCGGCCGCGGCGAGCTGGAGTCGGCCGCGAGCCAGATCGTCGACGAGGCGTTCCGGGAGGGCGTGCGGCTGCTCGGGCTGGTGCGGCCGCCGGGGCGCCCGGCCGCGCTGCTGTCCGGGATGGGCCTCGACCTCGACGTCGAGCTGGACGGCGAGGTCGGGGCCGTGATGTCGGCCTGGCTCGCCGACCGTGGCGGCCCCGGCATCGCCGGGCTGCGGACGTTCGGGGTGGACGGCGTCGGCACCGTCGTCACCCTGCACCGGCGCGACGCCTCCGGCGCGCAGGCCCAGGCCGTCCTCGCCGAGCCGGACGGGACGCACTGGTACCTGCTCACCCTGGCCGGGCAGGACGACGACCGCGGACCAGAGCTGCAGGACGTGCTGCTCGACCTGGTGCGGGGCGCCACCGTCGCCTGAGCCGCCGCCGTCCGGGATGATCCTCCGGTGAGTACCGTCGGCCACCCGTTCCCGCTCGGCGCCCACGTGAGGGGTGACGGCGGGAGCGACGGGGTGCGGTTCGCGGTCGCGTCGTCCTGCGCCGACGCGGTCGAGGTGTGCCTCGTCGACGGGCCGTCGGGCGGTCTCACCGAACGCCGGGTGGAGCTGACCGAGCGGACGTTCGGGGTGTGGCACGGCGTGGTGCCGGACATCGGGCCCGGCCAGCGGTACGGGTTCCGGGTGCACGG
>Ga0190272_10000427_pt1 | contig 22489 bp, 31 predicted proteins | sample Popmic504T_FD_133746 | JGI IMG/M metagenome (GOLD analysis project Ga0190272, IMG submission 133746) | Populus adjacent soil microbial communities from riparian zone of Shoshone River, Wyoming, USA - 504 T | ecosystem: Environmental > Terrestrial > Soil > Riparian zone | place: USA: Wyoming... | reverse complement strand
GCGCAGTGGGCACCTTTCGGTCGGCGTCTTTGTAGCAGGTGTAGACATGCTCCGCAGTGATCCCAGACAGGCCTGAGACTTTCTGTAGATAGTAAATGGCGATTGTGTTTATCTCCATGCCACTCGAAGGAGCTTTTTCTGCGACAAAGTCTCGGAAAGACTTCCTTCCCTCAGGCTTGAGATCCAGATCGCCTACAACTTTATGCGACTCCTTGCCGCGTTGCCGCGTCGGTTTCTGCCCCCGCTTCGCCTTCGACGCCTTTGCAGCGTCGGGTTCTTCCTGTGACGCTACCAATGCCGGTTTCCGTTCATCCTGTCGCGACGTGACCAGCGCTAGCACGTCTTTGTAGTCGCCATAGATTTCCCGTACAAATGTTTCCTCGCCCTCCACTTCGAGCAGCCCGTTTTTCAAATCGATGTGCAGTTTTGTCATATTATTTTTGTTTAGCGAATCCTTTCTCCACGACCTGCTCGCCGGTGCGAGTAATTACCCATGCCTTAAGGCTGTCTTTCTTCGCTTCGGCTTCCATCATGTAGCCGTTCGCGATACACATGCCGACTTTGTCGTTGATGTTTTTCGGCACAGCTTCTTTGGCGGCACGGTATCCCCTCTCGAGGTCCTCCTTGTTGAACGGCGTAATACCTTGCTCTGTCTCTAAGTAGTACGCAATTGCCAAGGTAGTCTGCACACCTCCCGAAGGCGCTTTCCCTATAAGGAATTCTTTTATTGACTGCTTACGCACTGCAGGTGCCGAGGGTGCGGCGCTCATCGTCGAAGGGGTTGTTGCGCGCTTCTCAAGCTCCGCTACACGAGCATCGAGACCTTTTACTGAGGCGAGAATTTCCTGGAGCATCTTTTCGATTTCCATTGCCATAGTTTTATACGCGATATTTCTCAAGGCGCGAAAGCACCGCCTCTATTTTTCGCGCTGGGATTTCATAGCTACTACCACTTCCAGCCAAAAATCCCTCTTTCTTCAATTTTTGTATTGCTGGGTCCACTGTTCCCTTGGGAAGTCCGGTCTGTTCGTGCACCTCCTTTCCCGAAGTGCCCGCGTCTTCAATGACACTCTCACTTTTAAGGAGCTTCTTCACGAGACAAAAGGCAAGCATTTTGTCTTCGTTCTTGAGCCCATGACCCTCTCCTGTGAAATAGACCTCCTGCCCGCCGCGCTTGATGCTGAGAATCGGCTTCAGGGCCTCAACAACACGCCTCACATCGAAGGCGCCGCTATCCGTATACAAATCTTCGAGAGGCGATTTCTTTTCGGTCATACTTGGGGTTCGTTTATTTATAATCGGCGCCCTTAGTTTTCAGCAATCGGCAATCGGTGGAACGCACCATTGCCGGATTGTAGCTGCGTACGCCTCTTGTGTCAAGTATGAATTGATGTTCGAATTTATCCGAACAGGTCTATATTTTAGACTTTTCTTCCGCCTATACAATTTGGCCATATTTTAAGCCATTTTCTATAGATTATTACAAGTCTAGTACTACATCGATACGAAGGTTAAGGTAAACCCTTATCTAGAGCCATATAACCTCAAAAACACTAAAGTGCTGCACACTATCCCAATTATGCATAATCTGTTATAAATATGCCTATAAATAAAGGTACTTTGAGCATTTAAATTATGGAATGATCCGATCCTTTCTCATACACAGCACGGGTTGCATACTACACCACAATCCGGCAATGGTGCGTTCCACCGATTGCCGGTAACTGAATATCTGGAGTATCGGTTATTGTTGGCCTTTTTGTTACTTAAGTGCCTCACAAGCCAGGCCGTCTTTGTCGGCGTCTAGTTTATGGGGGTCTTTGCTCGGGCCTCCCTCTTGGATGAAAAAGGCCTGGGCTTGTGCCTTGGTGGCAAAGTGCTCGCAGTTTTTGTCTACAAAGCCCGATTTGACTACTGTTTTTGCCTCCGCTTTAGCCACCGTCTTTACGAGCTCCTTTTTGGCATGGCAATGATGGTCCCCTGTTTTGCTGTTGGTGTGGCAGCCTTGCGCGTTGGTGCCGCCCGAGTGCGCCGCAGCGATCGCCGGAGCGACTATGGCTAGAGCGAGTATGGCAAGTGCAAGACGGCGCATATTAGGCAATGGTGTAGGCAATAACAAGCGCCGCGCCAAGCACAACCGAGCCAATGACAACGGCCACGGCTATGTTGCCGTTGCGCAGCTCGGTCCACTCGTCGATAGGAGTAATGATGGAGAAAACCTTGACCAAAATGCCCAGCGAAACCGCCATAGAAACTGCGCCTGTAATAGCCCAACCAAACGAGATCAGATATTGGGTAAGAATGTCCATGCCTCAAGGGTAGCAAATGTAGGGGTTTTTGCTACTACCCCACCGAAAAGATTTTGGAGGGGGATGTGTGGCCGCTCAGGAGGCGGACTTTTTCTAGAGGGAGTTTTAGGTGCAGGGCTAGGAGCTCGCGGACTCGCTTGTTGGCCAAGTTTTGCTTGGTGGGCTCTTTGACGCTTATCTTTAGCCGGCGCTTGGGCAGCTCCACAACCGACTCCTTTTTGGCTCCGGCCACTACCCTAACGCTTATATACATGCCCTACCAGTTAAGATACGTAATGGTAAGTTGCAGAACGGTCGCAAAACAGACCCACAAAAGGTACGGGATGTTTACGAACGCCACCCAGGCATAATGAGGATAAATGGAGACGAGTGCCCACACGAGTGTTGTTAGCACAAGCAGTATATCTAACGCCGCAAGGAAATTATTTTGTAAGCCAAATTGCAGTGGCGTAAAGGCAAAATTAAAGAGCAGGTTGAGCGCAAACGGCAGTGCAACTACCCACCCCAGCTTGCCGCGCGCCGCTTGGTAAAAAACAAAGCCGAAGCTAACGGCAATGATACCGTAGAGCAAGGTCCACACAGGACCAAACACCGCAGCCGGCGGCGCCCATGCGGGCTTGATAAGCGTTTGGTACCAGGCGAGAGTATCCATTTAGAGCGCAGAGAAGTGTACGCCTAAGAGGTAGGGCCAGAGGACTACGGCCAAGACACCCCACCAAAACGAGAGCTTGAGGTAGCCTATGGTAAAGAGCCAGGCTGCAATCCAGAGCCCGCCGCTAAAGGTATGGTTTTCTACTTTTATCTTTTGCATACCCCTATGGTACACCTTTGAAGCGGCCGAGCCGGCGACACGCGCCGGCCCTTGCGATTTTTAAATACTCATGTATAGTTTTGCCGGCGCACAAACCCGCGCAGCAGCCGTAGAGGACGTCATGGCAAAGACCGCAAGTACGGCTTTGTCCCGGGGGACCATCCTGGGCATTGTCGATGAAATGAGAAAGGTCGTCAGCGGGTGCGGTGGCAATCCCAACGATGCGACCCGCAGGGTATGGCTCAATACCGCGCGCCGGTTGGGCGGCGACCTGAGTAATTGCGAGGATGGCGATCTGCAAAACATCCAGCTCGCGCTCACTAGCGGGGCACTCAGCGTGGGTCTCGACTTCCACGATCCGGACGTCGATGGCCTAATCGACCACCTACTCGCCGAGCAGAACCAACGCCCTCCAGTGAAAGAGGGTGACACATAGCCCGAGGGGCGGCGATCCGGCCGCCCCAAGCCCACCTTTTGGTGGGCTAACTTAATGGCTGCTCTCTGCGGCGCGCAGGGCGCGGCGCAGCTCTTTGTGGTTAGGCAAGACCTGTGCCACAAGCGCCCAAAACTCTGGGCCGTGGTTAAAGTGCCGCAAGTGGCACAGCTCGTGCACAACGACATAGTCGGCGACCTCTTGCGGTAAAAACAGGAGCTTGTAGTTAAAATTTAAATTGCCGCGGCTGCTGCAGCTCCCCCACCTGCTTTTGCTGTTTTTAATAAACACCCGCGCCACTTTGTGGGCGTAGTGCGCGTTGTAGTGCAAAAGCCGCTCGTGTATTAGGGAGCGCGCTTCCTCTTTGTACCTTTGGTAGTGCCTGTGGTTTCGTCGTCTTAACATTCAAACATTTTGCAAAACACTAGAACGTTATTTAAGCATGGTGCCCGCTTGCTCCTCTATGGCCGCTTTTATTTTGCCCTCGAACATCCGGAGCATGAGCGGCAGTTTGGCATTTAACTCAAACTCTTTGTCGTGCACATCAAAGGTCCCCAAGATGCTCTGGCCTTGGGCAGTAAAAGCAAAGTGCAAGGTGTTGTCCACCCACTCCTCTTTTTCTATCGTAGCTTGGCCGGCAATCTTGACCCGGGCCTCGTTTAAGGCGCGCATTACGCGCTCTTTGGCCTGCGCCTGGCTAAATTGGTGCGGGATTTTAACCTGCATTACTTTAAGGTAACCGAGGTAATGACCATCGGCTCTGCGGGCCTGTCGCCTGCGCCCACTGGTGTTTGCTCTATAGCCTTAACTACATCCATGCCCGCCACCACTTTGCCAAACACCGTGTGCTTAGTGTCGAGGAAAGAGTTGTCTGCTACGTTGATAAAAAATTGGCTACCGTTGGTGTTGGGCCCCGCGTTGGCCATGGAGATGGTGCCGGGCGCGTTGCGGTTGCCCGCCGATATTTCGTCGGCAAACTGGTAGCCCGGGCCGCCGGTGCCCCATCGCGCCGCCTGGCTATCATCTTTTGTCAGCGGGTCGCCGCCCTGGATCATAAAGCCCGCTATAACGCGGTGGAACTTGGTGCCGCTGTAAAAGCCCTCGCCCGCGAGCTTGGTAAAGTTGGCGACCGTCTTGGGTGTCGCGGAGCTAAACTCGATGGTAATGTCGCCTTTGTTGGTGTGGAGAGTGGCCTGCATGATGTTGATTTGTTGGTTAGTAGTGGCTTGTTGTCCTGAGCTTGTAGAAGGAGCGGGCGTTTGCTGCGATTGTGAGCCGGTCGAGTAGTTGTACGCGTCTGGTGCCGGCCCGGGATCCGAGCCACTAGTAAAGTACCACAACCCGCCGACAATAAGTACCGCGGCGCCGATGCCTACGAGAGCAAGTTTATCCATGCCGGACTATTTTAGCACAACGCTCTTGCGGATGGCATCGAACTGAGCAGTGAGCGCCTGGCGGTCAAACTCGCGCACGCTGCCTTGGGGGTAATTTTCTATCGCGCCATAGTGGAGGAAGTAGCGTATGCCTACACAGCCACCGTCTGTGGGTGTTGCGTAGACTCGCTCCTCGTATCGGTTGCCCGCGGCTGCCTCGGCGGAGCGCGCCACAGAGTAGCGCCTTGCTCCATCGTCAACAAAGCCCTCGTGCGTAGGGTTGGTGAGGTAGATTTCCGCGCTGCACGAGTTGACGGCGCCGGGGCGGTACTCTACAGAGATGCCGGAGTCGCCCGCAAGATTAGTGCCCACTGTGGCCGCGGCGGGTACAACAAACTTGACCCCCGCAATGTCTTTGCCGGGGCCCAGTGCTTGGTAGGTGTACGGCTCGGCAACGCTGTAGCCTTGCGGATACCGCGCGGAGAATCCGTACATTGTGTTGTTATACGCCTGCCAGCCCTGGGTCGTTGTTGTTGCTGTTTGCTCTGTCTCTTGCTGCTGCGGAGGCTCGATGCGCCCCACAGATAGCGAGACCCATACGCCCACGGCAACTACGAGCACTATAAGGATGCCTAGAGCGAGCTTCATACCTATTGAGACGGCATTAATGGAGTGGTGTTACGCTGGCGCATCCACGCGTCGGCGGCCAGGGCGAGCGCCATAAGCGCGATGGACACGTCGCGGAAGAGTACCTCGAACTGCGGAATGTTGAAGATGATTATTCCCACCAACATAACCGCCGCGAGTAGCGACGGCCAAACTATCTTCCACCCTGAGAGGATCCAGAGCGCTATGACAACCTCGATAACGCCAAAGCCGTGCAAAAGCACCTCGCTAGGGATACCGGAGTTGAGCAGAAACGGCGGAAAGTATCCTATCCAGCTGTCGGGGTTGCTAATTGCGTTTATGGGCGGATAGAGGAAGGCAAACGCAACTCCAATACGCAAAAGCCAAGAGGCGGGGGTGCTCATGAGTTACTTGTAGTGAGCATGGTCGAACTAGCGTACGGTGACCGTGCCCTCGTGCGCTGCCCCGGAGTGATTGTGGTAGCCAAACGTCCCTGCCTTGGTAAAGACAAAGGTGTATGTAGAGCCTGCCTGGCACTGGTCAAACGGAGTGGGGCCGCTGTAACTTCCGGAGCAGTGTGTAACCCTGTCGGTCCCGTCGAACTCGGTGTGCGTTGGGTGCTCGTCTGCCCCTACCCACATGGCGGCCGAGGTGTCGTTAATAAATGTAACAGCGGTGCCCGGAGCAACGGTAATGTTAGCGGGAGAGAAACCCGAGGCGCTGTAGTGCACGGTTGCGCGCGACGCGTCACCAATGCCAACATCGGCATCTGCACCAACCCCTGCCCTGGTACCATCGCCTGCGCCGCCCACATTAGTGCCAGTACCTGCTGTGTTGTCTGCGGGGACTGCGGGTGCCTGCGTGGAGTATAGCCACCAGCCGCCGGCCAAAACTATAATAAGTACAATAATTACTGCCGCCCATCCGGTATTGCTCATAGGATAAAGATGAAATGTTAATGCTTAATAAGTAAGCATATCACACCACTTTTATCCTGAAGCGCACATGAAGGGTATCGACTAGCGAGACGATGCTGCGTATGCCATGCAGCGTAGGCACTTGGCCTGGGCCGCCCTGGTCTTAAGGTATTTGTTGCCGCAGTCGCACAGCAAAATAGGGGTCTTTTTGACCTTAACTATCCAGTGGCCGTCCTGCTGAAAGGTCTTCGTCGGCCCCCTGCCCATACGGGTAGGCTCTGGGCGCAGTTTGGACTTATGCTCTACCTTTTGAGTTATTTTTTTTGTGGTCTTTTTCATACGGTAAACGGTACTACCCGCCGATAAAGGTTAGGGCCTTGCCGGACTTGCCCGCCCTGCCGGTGCGGCCAATGCGGTGGATGTAGTCATCGTGGGTGTTGGGCAGGTCGTAGTTGATGACGTGGCTCACACCGTTTATGTCGAGCCCGCGAGCGGCCACATCGGTAGCGCACAAGATTTGTACGTGGTCCTTTTTAAAGTAGTCGAGTGCGCGCACGCGCTGGCCCTGGCTTTTGTTGCCGTGGATGGACTCGGACTTAAAGCCCCTAGCCACCAACTGCTTGGATAGCCTCTCGACGCCATGCTTGGTGCGGCCAAAGATAAGCACCTTGCTAAACCCTGGCTGGATAAGGAGGTCGTGGAGCACCTGGAGCTTGTCTTGCCCTGACGGTACGCGCACGATGTCTTGGTCGATGGTGGAGCTGGTGTCTCGAGTCTTAACGGAAATACGCACCGGCTCTACAAGAAACTCGCCGATGAGCTTCTCAATTTCCGGACTAAGGGTCGCGGAGAAAAAGAGCGTGTGGCGCGGTGTGGGCAAGAGTGCCAAGATTTGGCGCATGTCGGCTATAAAGCCCATGTCGAGCATGCGGTCGGCCTCATCGAGCACAGCCGCGCTAAAGTCGGAGAGCTTAAGCGCCTTGCGCTCGAGGAGGTCTTTGAGGCGCCCCGGCGTACCTATGACAAACTGCGGGCGGCGAGAAAGCTCGCGTATCTGCGGGCCAATGGAGGCGCCGCCCACACACACGGTCGCATAAAGCCCCAGGCCTTTGGCAAAACCTTTAAACTCATCAACTATCTGGATAGCCAGCTCGCGCGTGGGCACCATAATGAGCACGCGGCCCTGCCCCGCCTGCAAGCGCTTGTTAATGAGCGGGATGAGGAAAGCGGCTGTTTTGCCGGTGCCGGTGTTGGCAATACCCACAACATCGGCGCCGCGGATAATGTGCGGAATGGTGCGGTCTTGGATGGGAGTAGGCTCGACGTAGCCTTTCTCCGCGATGTTCTTTTTGACGCGCTCGTCGATTACAAAGTCGGCAAAGCGATGCTCGGGGACGAACTTTTCCACCTCCTCGGTGATGACCGCTTTGTTTACAAACTTGGAGACGTCGGAAAATACCTGCTGTTTGTGGCCACCACCGCGACCTCCCCTGCCCCCACCAAATTGCGGGCGGCTGCCTCCCATTGGGCGGCGCGAAGAGCCCCCGCTTGTAAACGGGCGGCGGAATGCGGGCTTACCCCCTGGCTTGTACGAGCTGGGACGCGAGCCTCCGTGAGACCGACTAGGTCCCTTATTGGATCCATGCGTAGGCATTTATGCGTATACTGTATCAAATGAAGCCCTAATTGTCAAATACTCCAACCTCTTTTGCTACGCCCTACTTAATGTGGTTCCACATGGCAGGGTCCTCGCCGCCGTCTATTTTAAAGATGGCCACGCCCTTAACTCCATAACTTTTGGCTTGCTCGATTTGCGCGCGGATGGCCTCGGCGTCGCTCCACCAGACAATGTTGACCGGGGCCTGGCCCGTGCCCGCCTGCGCCCCCGCGTTTTGCGCGCTCTCGGTTGAGGTGTTGCCGGTACCCGTTTCTGTAGCCTCGTCGGCGCTCGGCGCCTCGGCCTGGCTGGGGCTGTAGGTAAAGGAGAGCTCCCCCGCCGAGTTGCGCTTGGGTGTAATACCTAACTGCTTAGCTAGGTCGGTGGCGTAGCGCGGGTTAAACGCCCACTGATAGTCGTAGCTGTAGGAGTTGCCGCCTTGGCTACGCATTTCGTACTCGCGGCCGTAAGTGGCCACGCCTATAACCAGCTTTTTAGCGGGGATGGTTTGCTTTGTGAGCTCAATGACTTTGCCCACCCACCCCGGGTCGGCCACAGGTATGTAGGGCGCAAAGCGCGCTTTGTTAAGCACAACATCGGCGGTGCCCTGGTCGTAGGTCATAAGCTTGACCCTGTCGCAGTATTTGTTTATCTCGACATAGTTGTTGCCGTACTGGCCGGCGTCTGCGGGCCTGGGCCTAGTTTCGTCGTAGAGCGAGTCTAGCGGGGTGCGAGCCTCTATGGTGCAGGAGACCCACTTTTGTCCCATGCGCTGGTAGAGCCCCTTAAGGAAGGTCGAGAAGTACGGGCCCGTTTCGAAGCTCTTATTTTCAAAGTCGATGTCGATGCCGTCGTAGTTGTTGTCGTTAACCAACTTGGTGATACGGTCGGCAAGCGCTATACGCGTTGTTTGGTTGCTTAGTATGCGCTCCATGGCCTCTCTGTCGCTCCACATAATGGTAGGCACGACGCGCACTTTTTTAGCCTTGGCAGCCGCAATAAGGTTCTGCCACTCCGGCTTGTCCATGCCCGCCGCGTCTTTAATAGAGCCGTCGGGCTGGGCGATGTATACAAACGGGTTTATTTCGGTGAGCTGGTCGAGGTGCGCCATTGCGTCTTGGGTGCCCAGCTCGGTGCGCCAGTATGGTATCCACCCCGAGTACTCAAACTTGCCCGCGGCTGTTGTGCCTGTTGTTGCAGTTGTGCCAGTTGTACTTGTGAGACCTAACGCCGCCTGCGTGCGCGGCCCGGCAACGCCATAGCCCGCAGCTGCCGTGCCGCTGCAAATTATTGCTTGCGCGCATTGGAACTTTTTAACCGCGGCGAGTGTGGCCGGGCCAAAGTAGCCCGTAGGAGTTGCGGTTAAATGGCCTCCGGCAGCCAACTTTTGCTGCAAAGCTGTAACGTCGGCGCCCGACATGCCCTGCGAGAGCGAGCGGGCCTCGGCTTGGCTGGGTAGTATAAAAAAGATAAACGCAAAGCCAAGGGCGGCCAACGTGCCGGTTGTGGGTGTGATACGCATATATACAGTATAGACGAGCAGCCCGTTTTTGCCTTACGAGTAGTCGTCTAGTATTTCTTGCCGCGGGACAAACTCGTAGACCGAGCTGTCGTCGTCCTCTATATGCGCAAACGCGAGCGCGTGCTCCTCGAACAGGTCAAAAAACTCATCCCACTCGATGCGCATGTATTGATTGTCCTCCTCGCCCCAGTCAAACCGGAGCTCGGCTTGCGAGCCCTGTACTATGGCGGGCATGCCGCCCCGCTCTGCGGCCCACGCGCGCACCTCACTATGGTCGGTAGTAATTACTTGTTGCATATACCCCTTGTACCCCACAAGAGGTGTAAAGAACATGAAAACGGGGGGCCCATGGGCCCCCCGTGTTGTTGCTAGCGAGCGATGCGTTGCACATAGCGGTCGCCGACCGTGATAGTAACCGAGTTGCCCGCATTCCACTGAATCGCCTTCTCGATGACGCCGTCGCAGAAGACGTATCCTCCGTCTGGCATCTCCGAGGTCACGACAAGCGGTTTGCCGGGGATGACGCGACCCGTCACCAAGCTCGTGCCCGTTGTCGGCGAGGGAAACGGCTCCCGCACCACGAACACCAGCTCGTTCGCGTCAGCTTTCGGCAATGACGACAGTTTGTGCGGCGTACCCTCTCGGACAAGCCCCTCAACCATCGTCGCAACCGACCTCATCCAGCCGGTAGAACCGACACCCGTCGAGACGATTATGCCGCTCGAGGACTGCCGCTCCTTCCGGCCACCAAACGACATCTCGTAGCGCGCGGATACGTGGTCCTTGCGCCCGATAAAGACGTCGTTGACGCCCCACAGTTCTTGCCCCTCTTCGATGAAAGCCCGCATCAGCGGTAGACTTTCAAGCTTGTGCTCACCGCGCAGGACTTGCGCGATTACACCGCCGACCGCGTGCGGCTCATAGAGCATGAGCACGCCAGCGATCGTCGAAGGGTCGGGGTTCACTGTGAGGATGGGCTGGTCACGTACATACGGATTGCTTGCCAGGTTGGCAAAGAGCCCGTCCGGGCCGCAGACCACGATAAGGTCTTTGTCCCGGAACAGGAACCCCGGCAGATCCCCACGGCTTACCGTTGCGACCGGAATGTCATTGGGGACTTGCCGCCGCACTTCGGCGAGGGCCGCCTGGTAGGCGGCGTCCTCGGCCCTGTACGGTTCGATGGATTGCCCTTGCGTCTCCAGGAAAAACCGGGCGGCACCTTCGGTGAGGTGTTGCCGCACCAGTTCCTCGAGCCGCGAGGGTTTCGAGACGATGACGACACGGTCCATTGCAGCCTCACTTCTGGTTGACGGCAGCGAGGAACTCCGAGGTAATCGCCAAGCTTCCGAGACGACCGGATTTCGCGGCGTCCATGATGGATGCCCCGAGAAGCTTGCCGGGCTCGATTTTGTTGAGCTCGGCAAACCGGATTCCGATTGCCTTGGCATCGCCCTTGGCCTCCTCTTCCTTGTTCTTCGACTGTTCCTCGATGAGGAGCTTCTTCTTTTTTTCGAGTTCGAGAAGCGTCCCGGCCTCGTACTCCTTAAGTGCCCGCTCATTCTCGGCGGCCTTTGCCCGGCGATCGTGGACGGCCTTGTCGGCCGCCGCCAGCATGGCTTGGCGTTCCACAACGCCGATAGCCTTTGTCACCTCGTCGTCCTTGGGCTCGATCTTGTGGATCGAGCAGGACCCGGCGCTCATGCCATCGGTAGCGAGGTTTTCTTGGCCGAGCTTGTTGTCGACCTCGTCCCCGATCTCCTTTTGTGCGACCACGGCCGCCTCGACCTTGATCTCTTTGACCTTGTCGAGGACAACGCGGAGCACTTGCTCGGTGACCTTGGCGTTGACCGCCGGTTCCCATTGCGCGATGTACTCCCCCGTCTTTGGATCGACGGTGAAGTCGAACTTCGAGCGAGCGGTACTTGGAACGAACGTGACCGGCAGATTGCCGCGGACCACGACCTTCTGGTTGTCGGAGGTCTGGGCCTCGATGGCAAAGTTGACGATGTGCGGCATCGTTGGGATGACGGCGACCGTGGTCATGGGACCGATAAGGCCGCTGTAGGCTACTCCCTTGTCACTGGCCTTGCCGCCATTGAGCAGGAAGACATGGCCGGTAGAGCCGGCACCTCGGAAGAGACGGAGGAGGAGCATGGCAGGTCCTTTCTTGGTTGTCGTATGTACGCGGGTGTGAAGGTACTTAATGTATCTTGTACACTTCTTACCTGACTATAGCGCCTCCTATGTTAGTGTCAATAACACACTTAGTTATAAAACACTTATATATAGAGTGTCAAAAAGTGTATAATTGACAATATGTCAGTATTTGCTAGTATGGGTCCTATGGCAAAATCCAAGCCCACAGACTCAACCCCTATGCGGTTTGCGGTACTGGCTACCGATATCGCGCTTTTTACCGTAAGGAACGGCGAGCTTTTGGTTCGACTTATTTCTGTCAAACGGCCACCCCACTTCCCCGACAATATAGGATTGCCCGGAGGCTTACTTGCCGCAACGGAAACCGCTAAAGAGGCCGCCGTGCGCCATCTTGAAACCAAGACCGGTATCGACCCAAAAAAAGTCTATTTGGAACAACTGTACACATTTAGCCGGGTAGAGCGCGACCCTCGCGGACGAGTGGTAGCTGTTGCCTACTTGGCCTTGGCACCTTGGGAGGGGCTCTCCCCTGCCGAGCAAGCCGGGGACGGCGAGAGTTGGTGGGCAAGGCTTAGTGATGCTAAAAAACTTGCATATGACCACGATGAGATATTGTCCGTGGCGCTTGAGCGGCTCCGCTCGCGTATTAAATACACAACCCTGGGGAGCAAGCTTATGCCCAAGGAATTTACCCTTACCGAGCTTGAGCGCACCTATGAGAGCGTCCTTAAAAAGGACCTTGATAAGCGCAATTTCCGCAAAAAAATACTCAAAGCGGGAGCACTAACGGAGCTACCAAGAAAAAAGAGTGGCGGGCGTTTTAGACCCGCACAACTGTACCGGTTTGCCTCCCTTGAGGTTAAGGGAGCGGAAGTGCTTTAATGCTCCTGATTGCCACTACGCCAAGCCGCGCGCGGCAAGGCCCACAAGTAGGATGCCAATGACGTTCATGCAATAGGAGACGGCAAAAAAATACCGGCTGCTTATGCCCGAGAGCCCCAACAGTGCGAGCCCCAGCTCGTCGGGCAAAGGCGAGGCGATAATAAGCGCGCCCATGATAGGCAGTACGCGGCGGAAGTGCCGCCGCTTAAAGATATGCAGCGCTCGCTGTATCTTTGGTCCGCGCAAAAGGTAGGTTGCATCTTGCGACACCCGGTCGCGCACGAAGGAAAAGAGCACGTAGTCGCCTACAACGGCGCCCAAGCCGCCCACCAGCGCCACTAAAGCCAGGTTACCCGCAAGCGAGAGCTCGCCCAAGACGGCCAGTGCAGGAGCGGTTGTCGCTACCGAGGTAAAGAACATCCCCGCGACAAAACTGGCCGCGACAATGCCGTCGCCCGTGTAGGCAAGCAAGGTCTGCACCAGCTGATAGTGGACAATGGCCCACGCCGCCGCAAGCGAGAGCGCGATGATGAAAAGATCCTGCCAGAGATGTCGACGAGCGCGTCTCATGTACGTAGTATGACATGGTCTACTTACTTTTTGATATAGGAATAATTCTACGACCATTTTTAAAAACAAGGGTCCCCATCCATTTGGTGTGGATGGGGACTTAGGCAATCGCGAGCGACGTGCAGCGCTCAGACCGTTGGTAGAGAGAGAGCAAACCAGCGTTTCCGGCACCAGGTACCGTCTTCTTTTGGTCTAACCGCGCTGAAGTGAAACGGGTCATCGCGATGCACGCAGAGGTTTGCCGGGAGATCGTACTGATCGCTCAGAGGATCGTGGAGCCCGACAATAGACTCAATCCCCATTTCCGCCAGTCGATTTTTCGAAAAAAACCGGCGAACGGAAGGCATTATGCCGGCCCGGGGCTTTTCGTAACCAAAGTTCTTCTTGCAGAACTCTAGCAGTGCTTTGGACTTTCGTTTCGAATCGTCCTCAATGATCGTCCCGGGCACGATCACAGACCGGTAACTGGAGGTAATACGATGAACTTCATCGTAGCCGCGCGTTTCGGGTTTCGTGAGGCAGGCTCGGGCGGAGTCGTCGACATAATAGCCGAGCGCTTTTAGAAGCGCTTGTTCTTCCGTGCCCAAACGATCCGTACCGGGAAAGAAAGGCGACACGAAGTGCCCGTACTCGTTGGGACGGAGCGCTTGTATGTGCTCTGTCGCCTCTTCCCCGCGCAGCAACTGCGCGAGAGAGGCCTTGTACCCCCTCGTACCCTCCCTGAGCTCCGCGAGGAAGGCCATGAGCATTATCTCTTCATCTGGCCCAAGCTTTATGGGTTCGACGAACGCCAATACATGAGACATTGGTAGTCCTTTCTCTCTGGGAACAGTGTCTTTTGGCCCTTGTTGCGTGAACCTGTTAGCCGAGAGAATTATACAATGGACTTATTAAAGACGCAAGCTAGATGCTAGCGCGTGCGGCCACCGAGGTAAAGAACATCCCCGCGATTGCACCCGCCAGCAAGACGCCCTCGCCACTCTAACCAAGCAGCGCCTGCACCAGCTGATAGTGGACAATGGCCCACGCCGCCGCAATGCTCAAAGCGACGATAAAAAAGTCCTGCCGAAGACGTTTACGAGCCCGCCTCATCTCCTCTAGTATAGCGCGCTACTCGGTCGTGGAGCCGTCCCAGTGGTCGTTTTCTTCATCTGCTTCTGCATCTGCTTTTGTTTTATGGACTAAGCCGTCTTTGTGGTTGGGCGGCGTGTACACGGTGTAGAGCTTAAGGGGCACCTCGGGCGAAGTGTTGATTACGTTGTGCTTGGCGCCCGCAGGCACGGTTATGGAAAATCCGTCAGACACCTCGTGCTCTACACCGTCTAGTATTGCCTTACCCACGCCCACCTCGACGCGCAAAAACTGGTCAACATTGTGCACCTCCTCGCCTATTTCCTCTCCGGGCTTAAGGCTCATAACCACGAGCTGGCTAAGCTTGGTTGTGTAGAGCACCTTTCTAAAATCCTCGTTGGCAAAAGTCGCCTTTTCGATATCGGTTATGTAACCTTTCATGCCAAAAGTATAGCAAATGGACCCTGTTTTGGGCTTAACGGGTGCGGCCGCCGGGCTTTTTGCGCAGGCGCACAGACTTGGGGGTGACTTCCAAATATTCGTCGCCCTGCATAACCTCGAGCCCCCGCTCGATACTAAGCACGTATGGCGGAATGAGCTGGATGGCCTCGTCGCTACCGCTGGCGCGCATGTTGGTAAGCTGCTTGCCCTTGGTTGGGTTGGCAAACATTTCGTCGCCCTTGCTGGTGTTGCCAATAATCATGCCCTCGTACACCTCTGTTGCGGCGCCAATGTAGAGCACGCCCCTGTCTTGCAGGTTGTACAAAGAAAACCCAAGAGCCTTGCCCGCGGCCATCGAAACCATCGAGCCCACCGCGCGTTTTTCTATCTCGCCTGCGTAGGGGCGGAACTCCACAAAGCGCGAGGAAAATATGCCCTCGCCCTTGGTGTCTAAAACAAACTGCGAGCGGTAGCCCAAGAGCCCGCGCGTGGGGCCCTCGAATGTCATACGCACGGAGCCGCTGTGCGGCTTCATGTCTTTGAGTATTGCTTTGCGCTTGCCCAAGCGCTCGATGATGACACCTTGGTACTCCTCTGGGGCGTCTATGATTATTTCCTCGTAGGGCTCTTTTTTTACCCCATCTTCCTCGTGGTAGATAACCTGCGGCTCAGACACCTGGAGCTCGTAACCCTCACGGCGCATGTTTTCCAAAAGTATGGCGATGTGGAGCTCGCCGCGCCCGTATACGCGGAAGGCGTCTGCCTGGCTAAAATCAATTTTTAAACCCACGTTTATCTCAAGCTCTTTCTCGAGCCGGTCGCGTATCTGGCGCGTGGTAACAAACTTGCCCTCGCGCCCGGCAAACGGCGAGTTGTTAACAAGGAAGTTAAGCCCAATGGTCGGCTCGTCGACCGCAATAGTCGGCAACAGCTCGACATCCGCCGACTCCCCCGCCGTGTCGCCAATGTACACGTCGCCCAGGCCCGCCACCAGCACAATGTCGCCCGCTTGTGCCTCGGGGATCTCAATGCGCTCGAGGCCTTTAAAGGAGAATATTTTTATGACCTTGGCTGCGTGGCTTTTGCCATCAGGCTTTTTAACAAAAAGGTTTTGGCCGGTCTTAAGTACACCCTCATAAATGCGCACCACAGCCAAACGGCCTAAAAAGTTGTCGTAGCCCAGGTTAAACGGCTGCATACGCAAAGGCTTTGCCGCCAAAGACTGGTCAACCGAGGGCACGTGCTCGAGGATAGCGTCGAGCAGGGGGGTAAGGTCTTTGGAGTCGTCGGTTAATTTCTTTTTGGCGATGCCCTGGCGGCCTATGGCGTAGATTACCGGAAAGTTGCTCTGCTCGTCGCCCGCACCCAGCTCCAAAAATAGCTCCAACACCTGCTCCTCGCTGCGCGCTGGGTCGGCGGCGGGCTTGTCTATCTTGTTGATGATGACCATGGGGCGCAGGCCAAGCTCTAATGACTTCTTTAAAACAAAGCGGGTTTGGGGCATGGGGCCCTCTTGCGCGTCGACAACCAAAAGCACAGAGTCGATACTGCGCAGTACGCGCTCGACCTCGCTGCCAAAGTCGGCATGACCCGGCGTATCTACGATGTTGATTTTGGTGCCCTTATACTCAACAGCCGCGTTTTTGGCATAAATGGTTATGCCGCGCTCGCGCTCAAGATCGTTACTATCCATCGAGGTGCCCTCCCCCGCGGCACCCGTTTGGCGCAAAATAGCGTCGGTCAAGGTGGTCTTGCCGTGGTCTACGTGCGCGATAATAGCTATGTTGCGGATTTGCATAAAATGAAAGCTTCTTTATTGTTTCATTTGAAAATCCTAACGGTTCCCAAATGAAAAGGCGGGCCAATCCCGCACTCTCGTATATATAGTATACGCCAAAAACATGAATACACAAGTCGTGGCTAAATATATTTTTGTGTACCAAATTTGCGCCAAACCGTTAAAGTTTTTACATGCGCCACGGCGAGCAAACCAAACTATTTGACCTCCCAGAGCGCCTACCCAACGGGTTGGTGTATCGCCCCGACTTTTTGACCCAAGACGAAGAAGAAGTTTTGCTCGCGTATATAGAAAACCTCTCTATGCCGCTGTTGCGGTTCCGCGAGCACGAGAGCAAACGGCGCGGCGCCTCGTTTGAGTACGACCTGCCCGTATTTTTGCGGCCGCTGCAATACCGGATTGCCAAGTGGCTCGATGTCCCTAAGCAAGCCGTTAACGAAGCTTTTATACAAGAGTACCCAAGGGGCTACGGGATTGGCTGGCATCGCGACCGCGAGACGCCGCTTGTTGTGGGCGTCTCGCTTAAAGGTTGGGCGCGCATGCGCTTTAGGCAGCTTGAGCGGGTAGGCGAGCCTAAGGCGGTGGTGTCGTTTGAGGTAGAGCCCAGGAGCGCCTACGTGATGCAGCACGATATTGCCACGCGCTGGCAGCACTCCGTAGCGCCTGTTGTGGCCTTGCGCTACTCGATAACCTTCCGCACTCTGCCCACGCGATAACAAAACCCGCTGCCTTGTTGGGCAGCGGGTTTTGTATAAGCGCTGTGTTAGATCCTAAACCACGCGCGGTCCAGGGAGTAGCGCCCGCCGCCCAAGGCAAGCAGGGCCACGCACGCAGCAAAGAGGAGTATGACGAACTCGGAATCGCTCCATCCTTGGCTCATGTGCACCATAAGGTAGGCCACAAGCGCCACAATACCGGCAAGGAACGCGGCCCAGCGTGTAAGCGCCCCGAGTATAAGCAGGATGCCGCCTAGGAGCTCTACCGCGATAAGGATAACCGCGAACACCTCCGGCATCGGAAAGCCCAAGCCCCCGAGCATGCCAGCGACACCCTCGGTACCGCCCTGAAACTTACTCCAGCCGTGCATCATAAAGATGGCGCCGGTCGCCACGCGCAATATTAATGACGCAAAGTCGGCCCAGCCCGAGACCCAAGGAAACGAAAGAAAATTATGCATACTTACAATCTAAACGGTTAATGGAAACAGTATACCAAACGCCGCAGTAGCGCGGAGTTATTTGGACAAATCGAGCACCTCGTCTATGCGCACCTTGGCCACAAACTCTGGCACATGCGACACCAATATCATAGGCCCCTCAAAGGCCGATAGCGCCTCGGCAATAACAGGCAGGTGGCGAAAGTTAATGTGGTTGGTGGGCTCGTCGAGTATAAGGAGCCCGGGGCGCAGCAGCACCAACCGGGCAAATGCCACCAAGCCTTTTTGGCCCTCGCTGAGCGTGCCTATTTTTGAGTGGAATATATCGCCGCTTATAAGAAAGCCGGCCGCAATGCGGCGCACCTCCTCTTCAATAGGCCGGCTTAAGACAGAGGAGAGTTCTTGGTACACAGTTTTATTAAAGTTGAGGTTGGAAAAATCTTGGCGGTAGTAGCCAATGCGCACGCCCGCCGCAAGCTTGGCACCCCGGGCGCTGCCATCTGCCAGAGACTGCAAGAGCGTACTTTTGCCAATGCCGTTGGGGCCCACCAAGAGCAAGTGGAAGTTTTTGCGCAAAGAAGCTTGCATGGTGCGCTCAACCGGCTTGTGCTTTTTAATAACGGTGAGCGAGGATATAGAGAGTATCACTCCCCCAAGGCCGTCTTGGTATGGGATGCGGAACGGCCGTATGGCCTTGTCCTCTTTGCGTACGTCTACCTTGGACTCCTTGAGTTCCTCGGCTTTCTCTCTCATGCGCTTGGCGACCATGCGCATCTGGCCGCCCTTGTTGGCAAAAAAGTTAGCCTTGTCTTTATTTTCCTGTATCTCTTTTGAGAGGAGGGCGTTTTTGCGATTTTCCTTTTCGATGCGCAGCGAAATCTCCTGCAGAACATCATCGTAGTTGCCCACATATTGCTCTACTTTGCGCGTGCGTACGTCCAAGTACAAAACCCCTTGCGTAAACGAGTTAAGGAACTCGGCGTCGTGGGATATGACTACGACCGTCTTTGTATAGCCAACAAGGAACTTGGTCAAATGCGCAATGCCGTCGTGGTCGAGGTTGTTGGTAGGCTCGTCGAGCAAAAGAAGGTCAGGGTCTTGTATAAGCGCCGAGGCCAACAGTAGGCGTGCCTGCTGCCCGCCCGAGAAGGCGCGTATTATTTTGTCGGGCGGAGCCACTAAGTTAACCACATCTAACACAGCGTCTATTTTAGGGTCTATGTCGTAGACCCGACTAGGGAACATGTTTTGAAAAAACTCGCGCACCGTCAGGTCGAGGTCGCCTTGCAGCATAACCTGGCGGCTTAAGGCAACAGAGAGCCCTTTTTGAATATGTATCTGGCCCTCTTGCGGCTGTACCACCCCGGTAATTAGGGAAAAGATGGTGCTCTTGCCTGCGCCGTTTTGCCCCATAAGAGTAACTTTGGAGCCCCGGCGGATAGAGAAATCTACCGCGTCTAAAATGGGTTTTTTAATGCCGAAGTCGTGGGACACCCCCTCGAACCGGACCACAACCTCTCCACGCGTCATTTTGCCGCTTTGTTTAGGCTCTCCCCAAGAGCAACAACCATGCGGGTAAGGTTATCCACTTTAGCGGTCAGCGCCTCGACCTGAGATTTAATGTCATCTTGGCGCGGAACTATGCTGGTGCGCAGCACAGTGCGCTGGGGCCGATCACCATCTTGCGTACTAAAGCAGTCGCGGCAAAAAACCGGCTTTTTGCCGTTGGGCTTAAACGGCACCTCGCAAAACTTTTTGCAGCGCACGCAGGTAGCTTGGTGCATCTCCAAAGGTCGCCCACGCTCAAGGCCCTCTTTAAATCCGCCGCGCGGGGCCCGCTTTGAGCCCACGGGATTATAAGCACCCTTGCGGTGGCCCTTTTTAAGCACTTTCATGCAAAGAATATAACACCGATTTAAGAAAAAATCAATGTTGCCTGGGGCAGGTACTTTTATTTACCCTCCCCGCCCTTTTTGGGCTTCTTTTTATCCTTGCGGTACGCGTTGTTTCCTTTACCCATATGATTTGTAGCTCGTCTATATTGCACTACACGACGGCCACATGCTGATTATATGACCCTTTTTATGCCCTATCCCCCAGCCCACGGCTTATTTTAAGTGCTTGTTGAGGAATGCAACCGTTTTTTGCCACGCGTCGGCGGTCTCTGCCGGGGCGTGGTTGGGGTTACTGGGGTTGGCAAAGGCGTGCCCGACGCCCGGGTAGATGTATATTTCGTTCTCGACTCCAAGCGCATCGAGAGAGCTCTCGAAGGTACGCACGGTGGCGACCGGTATGGCCTGGTCCGCGTCGCCAAAAATACCCAAGACCGGCCACTTAATGGGGGCCAGGCGCTCGGTGGTGGTGGCCATATTGCCGCCGTAGTAGACGACCGTGGCGTCCAAGGACTCGCCCGAGATAGCGAGCTCGACAGATTGCCGCCCGCCAAAGCACCATCCCCAGGACGCGACCTTGGTGGCGCCCTGCCCGCGCAAGTATGCGGCCGCGGCGCGCATGTTGGCCGTGCCGGTGGCTTGAGCAAACTGCGACGTAGCGGCGCGCGCCTGCTCTTGCGTCTCGAGGACCTGCCCACTAAATAGGTCGACCGCCAAAACCATGTAGCCCTCTTTGGCCAGGGTGTCGGCGGCGGCGCGGATCTCGGGGCGCAGCCCGCGGTTTTCGTGGATCATTACAACACCCGGGTAGTTGCCCGTGCCCGCGGGCCGCACAAAGTATCCCCTAGCGCCCGGAAAGTACGCGACATCTTGTCCTTGTGCTGGCATGTCTTGATTTGGTGCCACAGCCGCGGGCGCGGGTTGCTGATACTTATAATATGCGACCCCGGCTAATGCGACCACAGCCAACACTAGTACTGCCGCGAGCTTATTCATGTAGACAGTATACCCCTCTCTTGCCTGTAGAGAGAGTGAGGATTTGCTGGGGGCTTGGAATACTTATTGCTCCAATCCAAGCCCGCCGGTTCGTAACAAAATTACTCTGCTGGCCGTCTCGGGCTGGAACTGTAGTCGGGCTTGCCCTGCTTAGTCGGATTAGTTCTATTCCACTCTTTCTAAACGACGCGTCTCGTGCGCTCTCATTCGGATAAAGATTCAAAAATAAATCGGGACCGTGTTATACCATCGGGCCACTCAACTTCTTCAATAAATTCTTTAAGATCACGGTGTTTTATTGTCCCATAGGTCAGCGATACATATATAACCCCTACATTACCTTTACGAGCATTAGTAGATTCCTCTACCAAATGAAGAACGAGGTATCGTCCGCCTTTATAGTGCTTATAGACTTTTCCTAGTTCAATGTTTTGCATAAAGTTTAAGCGACGCGTCTCGAGCGCGATAACCTAGCACGACCTGGCTGGGGGTCTTGGACGAAGTTGGAACCGTCCTTTTGGCTGGTAAATCGGCTTTTGCCTACCAAATCTTTATACCAGAGCTAATGGCTACCGCCTAAACCAAGGTATATGGCACGACCTAAACTTACACCCGAGGAGCGAGAGGAACGCAAGATAAGGCGCTCATTGAGGCGCAACTTCTTTATGGAAGCCCTGCGCCGCGAGACACAACAATCTTTATAAGTTGTACTTCTTGACCAGCCAATCCGAGATATAGCCCTTATACCGCTCGCGCACCTCCTGCGGCAGTAGACCAAAAGCCCCGATGACTTTTCTGCAACTGGGCGTCAGACACAAGCATCCCATTCTCCAATCGCTGTCCTCGGTCATATCGTAATCCCACAACAGTTCCTCGTCTTTCTTTACATCGCGCATAGCCACCAATGTAAACAGACCCTTAATGCCGCAGTTTGGCTCGCAAGAGTGATTGATTAGACGGGCTATGCCATCGCTATCTCTCCATTTATTCTCCTCAAACTGAATAGCGTGGTCAGCGATGTCTTTTTCTAAATCTGTTGCCTTTTCAGCCATATATTCTCTACCAATAAACTCGGCTATGACCTCACCTTTTGCTATATCAGATGTTGCAATCAGGCACCTCCCAAATCTATTATGTCCGACCTGTACTTTGGGGTTATCCATTTTATTTAAGGGATTTAGAAAACTCTATAAGATTAGACCCCACGAGTACGGCATTGGCTCCTGCCTCTATATCATTCACTGTTTTTATATTGCTTGCCTGACAAAGCCACCCTGTAAAAAGCGTTCTTGCTTGCTGAAAAGTTTCCGCTTTTAGCCCGCCATCGGCAAGGTCGCGACTATTCCATACTGTCTTGAGAGTAGACGGGGTGGTCTTGAGCTGCTCCAAAGAGAGTGGCTCTATAAAACATTTTTCAGTATGGACCGCGGGCACTCTACCAACAACTAACACAAAATCCGCGCCCCTGTTTATTGCCTCCTGAATGTCGGCATCTGTGGCGTGTATACCTTTGGCTAAAATCGGCTTTTGAGTAAGCGCCTTGGCTTTAGTGATGAGGTCAAAAGAGCCACCCCAGCGCGGGTCTGTATGGATAGAGATGATGTCGCCTACTTTGTTAGCTACCTCAAAAAGCTCCTCCCAAGTGTGGTCGGACTTATAGCCAAAGGGCGATTGGGTTTTTACCTCTGCGATTACCTGAACATCCTTATACATTGTCTTGGGCTTTCTTGAAAACCTCCTCAAAGTAATCCTTTTTGCCTGCGGTGTACATTGCGCGGTTGTCTGGATACTGCGCGGCAAGTTTTTGTTTTAGTGCCTCATACCGTTCCATCTCCTCGGGGTGCGTCCGCAGATAGTCCCTGAATGCGAGGGAGTTT
>Ga0190272_10000426_pt1 | contig 22524 bp, 21 predicted proteins | sample Popmic504T_FD_133746 | JGI IMG/M metagenome (GOLD analysis project Ga0190272, IMG submission 133746) | Populus adjacent soil microbial communities from riparian zone of Shoshone River, Wyoming, USA - 504 T | ecosystem: Environmental > Terrestrial > Soil > Riparian zone | place: USA: Wyoming... | reverse complement strand
TGCTTGTGAAACCGCCGCTTGCATGATCTTCTCCCCACAAATCGGGGGAAGCGGGGGGAAACGTCCATGCCTTCTCACCGGGCAACGGCAGGGTAGAGCCTTTCATGAACAGCATCGTCGTAATCGCCGGCATCGTCATCACGCTGCTGACGGGGATACCGGTCCTCATCCAGCTCCTGCGGGACCACCCGCGCGGGCTGTTCATCCTGTTCTTCGCCGAGATGTGGGAGCGCTTCTCCTTCTACGGCATGAGGGGGCTGCTGATCTTCTACCTGACGCAGCATTTCCTCTTCGACGACGCCTTCTCCAACAGCCAGTACGGCTCCTACACCACGCTTGTGTACCTGCTGCCGCTGATCGGCGGGCTGTTGGCGGACCGCTATATCGGCACCCGCAAGGCCGTTGCCTTCGGCGCCCTGCTGCTGGTGGCCGGCCACTTCACCATGGCCATCGAAGGCCGCCCCGCGACCCAGTCGCTGACCTACAATGGCGCGCAGTACGAATTCGTAGTCGAGGGCAGTGGCGAGGGCCGTCAGACGCTGCTGCAGATCGGCGACCAGCGTTATCCCTACAGCTCTGCGCCCGAGGGCGGCCTGGCCTTCGAGGGCTTGCCGGCGACGGCGCCGATCCCGGCGGTTCTGCCGGAAGGGTCCTACACCCTCGCCGAAGACCGCGACGAGAAGTACGTCAACATCTTCTACCTGGCCCTGGCCCTGATCGTCATGGGCGTGGGCTTCCTCAAGCCCAACATTTCCTCGATCGTGGGCCAGCTCTACGCCCAGGGCGACCCGCGCCGCGATCCGGGCTTCACCCTCTACTACTATGGCATCAATCTGGGGGCCTTCTGGGCGGCCGTGCTGTGCGGCTACCTGGGTCAGACTGTCGGCTGGTGGGCGGGTTTCGGCCTGGCTGGCGTCGGCATGCTGATCGGCTATATCGCCTACGTCATCGGCAAGCCGCTGCTGCAGGGCAAGGGCGAACCGCCTGATCCGGTGCGACTGGCCCAGCCCGTGGCGGGTCCGCTGAACCGCGAGCACCTGATCTATCTGGCGGCGCTGGTCGGCGTGGCGATCGTCTTCTTCGTGGTCCAACGCAATGACATGGTGGGCATAGGCCTCAGCATCGGCTCGGTCATCGTACTCGCCTATGTGGCCTGGCACATGGTCACCAAGAGCGACAAGGTCGAGCGCGAGCGGCTGGGCCTGGCCATGGTGCTGATCTTCGGCGCGGTGGTCTTCTTCACCCTCTTTGAACAGGCCGGCACCTCGCTGAACCTGTTTGCCGACCGCAACACCAACCTTGGCCTGATCGCCAATCCGGTCACCTGGGACTTCCTCGGGCGGACCATCTTCTTCGGCACCCGCGAGATGGCCATGGCCCCCGGCGCGCCGGCCGACATGCTGTGGATCGACATGGGCTTCACCGCCGCCCAGACGCAGTCGTTCAACGCCGGCTTCATCCTGATCTTCGCGCCGATCTTCGCGGCGATCTGGACCTTCCTGGGCAGGCGTGGGCGTGACCCGAACCCGGTGACCAAGTTCGGCCTTGGCCTGCTGCAGGTCGGTCTCGGCTTCCTGGTCATCGTCTGGGCCGCGGGGATGGCGGACACCTCCTTCCGCCTGCCGCTGTTCATCCTGGCCTTCACCTACCTGCTCCACACGACGGGCGAGCTTTGCCTGTCGCCGGTGGGCCTGTCGGAGATCACCAAGCTGGCGCCCCCGACCATGATCGCCCTCCTGATGGCCGTGTGGTTCCTGTCGAGCTCCTGGGCGCAGTACATCGGCGGCTGGATTGCGGGCGTCGCCGGCACCGAGACCGTCGGCGGCCAGGTTCTCGATCCGGGCGCGGCGCTGGCCTCATCGATCGAGGTGTTCAACGTTATCGGCTGGGTGGGTGTCGCCTTCGGCGTCGCCTTCCTGATTCTCTCGCCCTTTCTCAGGAGCTGGGCGCATGGGGTGAACGAGGCTGGGCCGGATAGCGAGCTGGCCTTGGACGGCGACCGCCAGTCCGGCCCGCTCACCGAGCGGCCGGGCGTCTAGCCCACAAAGGCAAAGGGCCCCGGAGCGATCCGGGGCCCTTCTTCCTTCAGACTTAAGGCCATCAACCGAAGGTCTTGCGGATCCGGACGTAGAGGGTGGGCTTGTTGTCCAGCTCCTGGGCTTCGCGGAACACCAGCGGGCTGACATCGCGCGGACCATCGTAGACCTCGCGGATGCGGGCCAGATCGCGGTGGGTGATGTTGGGGACCTCCACGCGCAGGGAGAGGTCCGGGCGCGGCTTCCACTCCAGATAGGGGAGGACGAAGGTGCGCAGCTTGAGCGTTGAGATCTCGTTGAAGGCGTAGTCGGTCTCCCGGAAGCCGCCATAGACATCGACGCCCCAGGTCACGTTCAGGTGCGGCAAGCCTTGTGTGAAGCGCATCTCCCACTCGACGGGCGGCTCACCGGAAATCTCGCGCAGTTCGCCGGTGGTCGGGTCAGTGACCTCCGACCGGCGCCAGGTGCTCTCGCCGCGCAGCACGCCGTTCTTCACCCCCAGGCGATCCAGCGGCAGACTCATGGTCAACGCCAGTTCGTCGCGCGTGCCTTCGCCGATGTTGGCTGGCGCGTCGAACTCGCCGGACGGGTCGGGCGCGCGGTCGATGACGTCGGTGATCTCGAAGTGGCGGACTGTCAGGACCACCGAGCCGCTGGTCCAGAAACGGCGCTCGTAGGCGGCTTCGGCCACCCACGCCTGCTCGGGGTTGAGGTCGGGGTTGCCGGAGGTGACGACGCCCGCCTCGGTGGCGGCCACGAAGTCGTCGAAGTTCAGCTGCCCGACCTCGCGCTCGACCCGCAGGCGGATCTGGTTGGCGGGGTTGGGCGACCAGGTGACCACGCCGCGCGGCTTGACGAAGCTCAGCGTCTTTTCGAGGCTCACGTCGCCTTCCGACGAGATCCGCGAGGTCTCGGCTCGCAGGCCCGCCTCGACGGTCAGTCGCGGGCTCTGGACCCAGGTGGCCTTGGTGAAGGCTTCGCCGCGCAGCTCCTCGACCCGCACGTTGGCGGCGGGAAGCTCGACCACCTCACCATTGTTGATGAAGCCGGTCTCGCTCTCCAGCCAGTTCCAGGCGCCCTCCGCGCCGCTCTCGAACGACAGGGCCGGCGACTGGGTAAAGGCGAGGGTCGCCCGCCCGATGCTCTCGCCGGTCAGCCGGTCGATGGTGAAGACCGCGTCGAGGTCTTCGGCCTCCTCCTGCAGCTTCACGAAGAGGTCGGTCTTCTTCAGCTGCTGGATGCCGAGGAGGTCGAGCTTGGTGCGCGGGCCAAGGTCGCGGGTGTAGTTCAGGCCGACTTCGCCGTCCGTACGCTTCTGGTTGTCGCGCTCGGTCAGGCCGTCGGGCGTGCCGTACTGGCCGTAGGCCACCTCGTCGTACCAGAAGCGCTCGTTGAACGCCCGGCCGTTGACCCGCACCTTGCCGCCGAACATCGGCAGCTCGTAGGCGCCCGTCGCGATGGCCTGCACCCCATCGCCTTCGGTGTAGACGTCCCAGCGGCCGATGAGGTCGCCGTCGGCGTCATAGCGCAGGCGCGGGCCATCCCCCGCGCCGTCATCGATGAAGCCGGCGACGACCAGCGACCCTTCGAGCGTCCTGCCGCCGCCGCGCCGCGTGGCTTCCAGGCGCACGCCCGGCGCCTTTCGGCCGTCGTAGGTGAAGTGGTTGACCACCGAGATCAGCCCGGTGACCGAGTCGCCCTTCCTGCGGACGACGTTGGCCAGCACGGTCTTGCCCTGCATGTCGATGCCGGGCGCGCCGCCGCGGATGACCTCGATCCGCTCGACCTGGGCAGCCGGCACGCGGCGCAGCACGCTTTCGAGGTCGTCGCTCTTGGTGGCGGGCCGCTCGCCGTCGATCAGCACATTGCCGCCCGCGCCGGAGAAGCCGCGGACCGAGTCGCCGCTGTCGAAGCTGAAGCCGGGCGCCCGGTTGATCATGTCCATCGCCGTGTTCGGCTGGGACGGAGCGAAGAAGGCGGCCGGGTAGGTGGCGACGCCGGAGGCGGCGGCCGGATCGGCCTGGGCGGCGGCGATCTGCGGCGCGGCGACGGCGGCCAGGGCCGCAAGGATAAACTCAGGACGCAACGGTTCTTCTCCCCAGCAATATGGGCAGGAAGGTGGCCTCAGGGCCGCACCGCAAACAGTTACAATACTGAAATGTAGGTTAAATCTTGGACAGGTTTGGGGTTAGACGGCGGTGCCGCCCACCGTCAGCCCGGTGATCTTCAGCGACGGCTGGCCCACCCCGACCGGCACGCCCTGGCCCGACTTGCCGCAGACGCCGATGCCTGGATCGAAGCTGAAGTCGTCGCCGATCATGGTCACCTTGGTCAGCGCCGACGGCCCGTCGCCGATCAGCGTCGCGCCCTTCACCGGCGCGGTGATCTTGCCGTCCTCGACCAGATAGGCCTCGGTGCACTGGAAGACGAACTTGCCGTTGGTGATGTCGACCTGGCCGCCGCCAAAGTTGGCGCAGTAGAGGCCGCGCTTCATCGAGGCGATCATCTCCGCCTGCGTATGGTCCCCGGCCAGCATGCCGGTGTTGGTCATCCGGGGCATCGGCATGTGGGCATAGGATTGGCGGCGGCCATTGCCGGTCGGCGCCATCCCCATCAGCCGGGCCGACTGGCGGTCGTGCATGTAGCCGACCAGCACCCCGTCCTCGATGAGGATGGTGCGTTCGGTCGGCGTGCCCTCATCGTCGATGGTCAGCGAGCCGCGCCGGCCCAGGATCGAGCCGTCGTCGAACACGGTGACGCCCTTGGCCGCCACCTGCTCTCCGATTCGTCCGGAGAAGGCGCTGATGCCCTTGCGGTTGAAGTCGCCTTCCAGCCCGTGGCCGACCGCCTCGTGCAGCAGCACGCCGTTCCAGCCGGGACCAAGCACCACGTCCATCTCGCCGGCCGGGCAGGCGACGGCGTCGAGGTTGACCAGCGCCTGGCGCAGGGCCTCGTCGACCTGCTCCTGCCAGGAGGCCGGGGTGATCCAGGTGTCGAAGCTGGCCCGGCCGCCGGCCCCCGAGGAGCCGCTCTCGCGCCGGCCGTCCTTTTCCACGGTCACCTGCACATTGACCCGCACCAGCGGGCGCACGTCGCGGATCAGCCGGCCGTCGGCGCGCAGGATCTCGATCTCCCGCCGCTCGCCGGCCAGAGAGGCCATGACCTGGACGATGCGCGGGTCGCGGGCCCGGGCGAAGGCGTCGATCTCCTGCAGCAGCGCCACCTTGGCGGCGAAGCCGGGGGCGGAGACCGGGTCGTCCTCGCCATAGAGTTTGACGTTGGTCGGGCGGGGACCCTCGGCCTGTACGCCGGAGTAGCCGCGCTTGGCCAGGCTGGCGCTCTCAGCGGCGCGGCCGATGGCGGCCTGCGAGATTTCGCTGGCGTGGGCGTAGCCGGCGGTCTCGCCCGCCACCACCCGCAGGCCAAAGCCTTCGCTTGAATCATAGGCCGCCTGCTTGAGCCGGCCATCGTCGAAGACGAAGGATTCGCTCTCCGAGCGCTCGACGAACAGTTCGCCATCGTCAGCGCCGTCCAGGGCGGCGGCAAGGACCTCGTGGGCGCGGCTGGGATCGACCCCCGCGGAGTCCAGCAGGGAAGGCGTGGGGGTGTGAATTGTCATGGCCTCAACATAGGGGTCCGGAGCGCATCGCGAAACCGCGCAGAGCGGTTCCGCCACCCTTGGCAACGCACGAGCGAGCGCGTATGCACGCGCCGAAGTCGGAAGGGTGGGCGCAAGGCCCGGACCCCGCGCGCGCGGGATTCGATGAGGCGCCGACTGGATGGACGTGAGGCGCATGAAGTCTAAGTCTGGATTGCTGGCGGGCGTGACCGCCGGGATTTTCGCGACGATGTTCGCGGGCCACGCCATGGCCGCCGACCTGCTCGGGCAGCCGACGCCGGGAGCCATCGGCCTGCAGCCGGCCGCTTCGCCGCTGATGCATGACGCCCACTTCTTCCACAACGCCATCCTGCTGCCGATCACCACGATCATCAGCCTGTTCGTGGCCGGGCTGCTGCTGTGGGTGGCGATCCGCTACAACAAGCGCTCCAACCCGGTCCCGGCGCGCTGGAGCCACAACACGGCCATCGAGATCCTGTGGACGACGGTGCCGGTGCTGCTGCTGATGGTCATCGCCATCTTCTCGTTCAAGCTGCTCTACGCCTACCACGACATGCCCAAGCCCTACATGACGGTGAAGGCGACCGGCTATCAGTGGTACTGGGGCTATGAGTATCCCGACCAGCAGATCAGCGAGATCACCTCGACCATCCTGCCGGAAGCCGACGCCAAGACCCGGGGCGTGCCCTACCGCCTGGCCGCCACCGAGCCGATGGTGGTGCCCGTGAACCAGGTCGTCCGGGTGCAGACCACCGGCGCCGACGTCATCCACGCCTTCGCCCTGCCCGCCTTTGGCCTGAAGATGGACGCTATCCCCGGCCGCCTCAACGAGCAGTGGTTCAAGGCCGAGCGCACCGGCACCTACTACGGCCAGTGCTCCGAGCTGTGCGGCATCGACCACGCCTTCATGCCCATCGAGATCCGCGTCGTCAGCCAGGGCGAGTTCGACGCCTGGGTGGCCACCAAGGCGCCGCCGCCGGCCGCTGCCGTGGCTGTCGACCCGGCCGCCGCCGCGCGGCCGGTCCCGGCCTCGGCCAATCCGGCCCCGACCTCGGTCGCGCCGGCCGACCCGGCCACCGCCGGTCCCGCGCCGACGACCGCCGCCACTCCCGCGGGCGCCCAGCCCGCCGCCGCACACTGATCCCAGGGATTAAAGTCCTATGGCTTACGCCGCCTCCGCCCACGACGACGCCGACCACAAGCCCGGGTTCTTCACCCGCTGGCTGTTTTCGACGAATCACAAGGACATCGGCACCCTCTATATCCTCTTTGCCATCATGGCGGGGCTGGTGGGCGGCGCCCTGTCGGGCCTGATCCGCTGGGAGCTCTACGAGCCGGGCATCCAGGTGTTCCGCGAAGGCTCGTGGCTGGCCCAGACCGGCCTCGTGGAGGCGTCCAAGCACGGCTACAACGTGGTCGTCACAGGCCACGCCCTGATCATGATCTTCTTCATGGTCATGCCGGCGATGATCGGCGGCTTTGGCAACTGGTTCGTGCCGCTGATGATCGGGGCGCCGGACATGGCCTTCCCGCGCATGAACAACATCTCCTTCTGGCTGCTGATGGCCGCCTGGGTGCTGCTGGTGCTGTCGATGTTCGTCGACGGCGGGCCCGGAACCGGCTTTGGCGGGGGCTGGACGATGTACCCGCCGCTGTCGACCGCCGGCCACGCCGGTCCGTCGATGGACCTGGCGATCTTCTCGATCCACCTGGCCGGCGCCTCGTCCATCCTGGGCGCCATCAACTTCATCACCACCATCTTCAACATGCGCGCGCCGGGCATGACCATGCACCGCATGCCGCTGTTCGTGTGGTCGATCCTGGTCACCGTCTTCCTGCTGCTGCTGTCGCTGCCGGTGCTGGCCGGGGCCATCACCATGCTGCTGACGGATCGCAACTTCGGCACCCACTTCTTCGACGCGGCCGGCGGCGGCGACCCGGTGATGTACCAGCACCTGTTCTGGTTCTTCGGTCACCCGGAGGTCTACATCCTGATCCTGCCGGGCTTTGGCATGATCAGCCACATCGTCTCGACCTTCTCCAAGAAGCCGGTGTTCGGCTACCTGGCCATGGCCTACGCGATGGTCGCCATCGGCTTCGTCGGCTTCGTGGTGTGGGCGCACCACATGTACACCGTCGGCATGAACATCAACCTGAGGGCCTACTTCGTGGCCGCCACCATGGTCATCGCGGTGCCGACCGGGGTGAAGGTGTTCAGCTGGATCGCCACCATGTGGGGCGGCTCGGTGAGCTTCAAGACGCCCATGCTGTGGGCGATGGGCTTCATCTTCCTGTTCACCGTCGGCGGCGTCACCGGCGTGGTGCTGTCCAACGCGGCCATCGATTACAGCCTGCACGACACCTATTACGTCGTGGCCCACTTCCACTACGTGCTCAGCCTTGGGGCCGTCTTCGCGATCTTCGCCGGCTTCTACTACTGGTTCGAGAAGATGTGGGGCGTGAAGTACAACGAGTTCCTCGGCGCGACCCACTTCTGGATCATGTTCGTGGGCGTCAACCTGGTGTTCTTCCCGCAGCACTTCCTGGGTCTGAACGGCATGCCGCGGCGCTATGTCGACTACCCGGAAGCCTTCACCCTGTGGAACCAGGTCTCCTCGATCGGCTACGCCATCACCCTGGTCGGCGTCGGCGTCTTCCTGCTGATGCTGCTGGAAGCGGCCATCCGCCGCCGCCCGGCCGAAGCCAACCCTTGGGGCGAGGGCGCCACGACGCTGGAATGGACGCTGCCTTCGCCGCCGCCGTTCCACCAGTTCAACGAGCTGCCGGTGGTCCACGCCGACCACCACTGACCAATCCCCCTCAAAGGGGCTACAAGACGGGGGCGCGGCCGGGGACACCCGCCGCGCCCCTTTCGCCAACTGGGTACTGAAGCTTGACCAAGCGCACCGCAGCCGTGACTTCCGAGACAGCCCGCCTCCCGGCGCTGTGGTCGGACTATGTGCAGCTGCTAAAGCCCCGGGTGATGTCGCTGGTGGTGTTCACCGCCGTCACAGGCCTCGTCTGCGCGGGCGCGCCCATCCACCCCTTCCTGGCCGCCATCGCCGTCCTCTGCATCGCGGTGGGGGCCGGCGCGTCGGGGGCGCTGAACATGTGGTACGACGCCGACATCGACGCCAAGATGCGCCGCACGCGCGGCCGCCCGGTGCCGGCCGGCAAGATCCAGGCCTCCGACGCCCTGACGCTGGGCGTCACCCTGTCGCTGTTTTCGGTGATGCTGATGGGCATGGCGCTGAACTGGCTGGCGGCCGGGCTGCTGGCCTTCACCATCATCTTCTACGCCGTCGTCTACACCATGTGGCTCAAGCGCTTCACGGCCCAGAACATCGTCATCGGCGGATTGGCCGGGGCGCTGCCCCCGGTCATTGGCTGGGCGGCGGCCAGCGGAACGGCGCCGGCCAACGCCTGGCTGCTTGTGGCGATCATCTTCCTGTGGACGCCGCCGCACTTCTGGGCGCTGTCGCTCTACACCTCCGAGGACTACGCCAAGGCCGGGGTGCCGATGATGCCGGTGGTCAAGGGCGCGGCCTCCACCCGCCGCCAGATCTTCGGCTACTCGCTGGCGCTGATCCCGGTCTGCCTGGCCCCGGCCTTCACGGGGCTCGGCGGCGTCATCTACCTGCTCGTCGCGGCCATCGGCGGAGCGGTCTTCCTCCTGCTGGCCTGGCGGGTGCTGCGCAGCCGGGCGGGCGAGATCCCGGGCGAGCGCAACGACGACGGCCTCTACAACGTCAGGACCACGTCCAGGGACGCCCGCAATCTGTTCGCCTTCTCGATCCTTTACCTGACCCTGCTGTTCGCCGCCCTGCTGGCCGAGCGGGCGATGGGCGTCTCGCCCCTGGAGCTGCTGCGATGAGCGACCCCAACTCCGAATCCGAAGCCTTCGCCAGGGCGCGCCGAGGCCGCAACATCGCCATCGCGCTGGGGCTGGTCGCCTTCGTGCTGATCGTCTTCGCCGTCACCGTCCTGAAACTGGGAGCCAGCGTTGTCGACCGACCGCTCTAAACAGCGCAATGCGCGTGTGGCGCTGATCTGCGCGCTGGTGTTCACCGGCATGGTCGGCGCCGCCTACGCCTCGGTGCCGCTGTACCGCGCCTTTTGCCAGCTGACCGGCTTCGACGGCACGGTGCGCCGCGCCGACGCCGCGCCGACCCGCGTTCTCGACCGCGAGGTCACCGTCCGCTTCGACGCCAACGTTCGGGGCATCCCCTGGGACTTCAAGCCCGAGCAGGTCAGCCAGGAGGTGCGCATCGGCGACACGGGTCTCGCCTTCTTCCGGGTCACCAACAACGGCGCCGAGCCGATCACCGGCCAGGCGACCTACAACGTCGTGCCCGAAGGGGCGGGGATGCATTTCCAGAAGCTGGAGTGTTTCTGCTTCACCGAACAGACGGTGCAGCCGGGCGCGACGATGGAGTTCCCGGTCGTCTATTTCGTCGATCCGGCCTACGCCACCGACCCCGAAACCAGGGGCAAGGGCGAGATCACGCTTTCCTACACCTTCTTCGAGGTCCCCAAGGCCCCGGTTCGCAGCGCCGACGCCTCATCGGCCCTTGGCGGACCGGTCCCTGGGCGGCTATAGCACCAACGATTCCAGCCCGGGCCGCTCGCCCGGTTTCGAGGGGTAAGACCTAAATGGCACACGGCGCCGTCAAGCACGACTACCACCTGGTTGACCCCAGCCCGTGGCCGCTGGTCGGCTCCATCGCCGCGGCGGTCATGGCCGTCGGCGGCGTGATCTGGATGAAGGGCCTGTTTGGCCTGCCGCAGGGCACCTGGTGGGTGCTGGCGGCCGGGTTCGCCGGCGTCCTCTACACCATGATGGGCTGGTGGGCGGACGTCATCCGCGAAGGCAACCGGGGCGACCACACCCCCGTCGTCTCCATCGGCCTGCGCTACGGCATGATCCTGTTCATCGCCTCGGAGGTGATGTTCTTCGTGGCCTGGTTCTGGATGTTCTTCGACATGTCGCTGTACGTGGAAAAGCGGGCCGCCTCGCCGATCGCCGAAGTGGGCGAGGCCTGGGCCGCCTGGCCGCCCAAGGGCGTCGAGCTGGTGCCGGCCTTCCACCTGCCGCTGGTCAACACCCTGACGCTGCTGCTGTCGGGCACCACCGTCACCTGGGCTCACCACGCGCTGCAACAGGGCGACCGCAAGGGCGCCAGGCTGGCGCTGTTCCTGACCGTCGGGCTGGGTATCCTGTTCACCGCCATCCAGGTGTACGAGTACAACCATATCCTCAACCACAACCTCTTCTTCTCGGAGGAGGCGGCCAATTCGGGTCTCTATGGCTCGACCTTCTTCATGGCCACGGGGTTCCACGGCTTCCACGTGCTGATCGGGACCATCTTCCTGATCGTCTGCCTCATCCGCCTGATGCGCGGCGGCTTCACGCCCCAGCAGCACTTCGGCTTCGAGGCGGCGGCCTGGTACTGGCACTTCGTCGACGTGGTGTGGCTGTTCCTGTTCGCCTTCATCTACGTGGTCTTCGGCACGCCGTAGTGGCCGGGCGCTTCCCGGTTGGACTGACGCTCGCCACAGCGGTTTCCTTCGCCGTCCTGGTGGGGCTGGGGACCTGGCAGCTCGAGCGGCTGGCCTGGAAGAAGGAGCTGCTGGCCCGTGTCGAAACGGCCCGCACGGCGCCCGCCGAACCGCTGGGCGACGTGCTGCGCGAAGTTGCCAGCGGCAAGGACGTCAGCTATCGCCGCGTCGTCGTCAGCTGCCTCGGCCTGGCCAGCGCCCCTTACGTCGAGCTCTACGCGCTCAGCGGCGGGGAGATGGGCTCACGCCTGATCTCCGCCTGCCGGCTTGAGGGCGCGCCCTACGGCTCCATCCTCGTCGACCGGGGTTTCGTCGCCGCCACCATCTCCTCGCGCCCGCCCGAACAGTCTGACGCCGCGCTGGTCACCATCGAGGGCGTACTGCGCGGACCTGAAGAGCGCGGCCGCTTCGCCAACGCCGACGACCCCGCCCACCGCCGCTTCTTCGGCCGCCAGGTCGGGCCGATGGCGACTTGGCTGAAGGCGACCAATCCCGCGCCGCTGTTCCTGATGGCCGAGACCTCCTCGAACCCTGAGTGGCTGGCGTTGAAACCCGCCCCCCTGCCGGTCGACATCTCCAACCGCCATCTGGAGTACGCCCTGACCTGGTTCGGCCTTGCGGGCGCCCTGCTCGCCGTCTATGGCGCCATGCTCCGGGGCAGATTGAAGAATTGATGCGCTATATCTCCACGCGGTCGGGCTCTCTCCGTGAGGCCGCGCCGATCGGTTTTCTGGACGCCGTGTTGGCGGGCCTGGCGCCCGACGGCGGCCTCTATGTGCCCGAACAGTGGCCGACCTTCACGCACGCCGAGATCGCCGCCTTCGCGGGCCAGCCCTATGCCGCCGTGGCCGCCGCTGTCTTAGGCAAGTTCGCCGGCGACGAGATCGCGCCCGCCGACCTGCAGCGCATGTGCGAGGAGGCCTACGCCACCTTCACCCACGCCGCCGTCACGCCGGTCAAGGCGCTGACCCCCAGCCTCTATCTGCTGGAGCTGTTCCACGGCCCCACCTTGGCGTTCAAGGACGTCGCGATGCAGCTGCTGGGGCGGCTGTACGACCATGCGCTGGGCGCGCAGGGCCGCACCATGACCATCATCGCCGCCACCTCCGGCGACACCGGCGGCGCGGCGGTCGAGGCCTTCCGCGGCCGCGCCAACGCCCGCATCGTCGTGCTCTTCCCCGAGGGGCGGATCAGCGAGGTGCAGCGGCGCTTCATGACCTGCGCCGCCGACGACAACGTCCGCTGCGTCGCCGTCGAGGGGACCTTCGACGACTGCCAAGCCATCGTGAAGGCCGCCTTCCAGGACGACCAGTTCCGCCGCGCCGTCGATCTCTCCGGCGTCAACTCGATCAACTTTGCCCGCATCGCCGCCCAAGTGGTCTACTACTTCACCTCGGCAGTCGCCCTGGGCGCGCCACACCGCGCCGTTTCCTTCGCCGTGCCGACCGGCAACTTCGGCGACGCCTTCGCCGGCTACGTCGCCAGCCGCATGGGCCTGCCGATCGAGCACATCCTGGTCGCCACCAACGCCAACGACATCATGGCCCGCGCCTTTGAGGAGGGCCGCTATGCCCAGGGGCGCGTGAACTTCACCCAGTCGCCGGCCATGGACATCCAGGTCGCCTCGAACTTCGAGCGCCTCTACTTCGAAGCCTCGGGGCGTGACGGCGTGGCGACGGCGGCGGCCTTCAACGGCTTTGCCCAGAGCGGCGAGATGACCATTCCCGCCGATGCCCTCAGCGAAATGCGCAAGCTGTTCTCCGGCGCCTCGGTCGGCGAGGAGGAGACCGCCCAGGCCATCAAGGCGACCTTGCAGGACACCGGCGAGGTCATCGACCCGCACACCGCCGTGGCGGTCGCGGCGGCGCGGCGCGGCGGCTTCACCAGCGCCACGCCGGTCATCGCGCTTTCCACCGCCCACCCGGCCAAGTTCCCCGAAGCGGTTGAAGCGGCCTGCGGCGTCACCCCGCTCGCCCCGCCCGGCGCGGCGGCGCTGGCCCAGCTGCCCGAGCGCTTCGACCGCCTGCCGGCCAACGATGCGGCGGTGAAGGCCTACATCCGCGAGTTCGCCCGGGCGTGAGCGTACGCCTGCACACCCTGGCCAACGGTGTCCGCGTCCTCTGCGACCCCATGCCGGGGCTGGAGACCATCGCCCTTACCGTCGTCGCCGGTCGCGGCGCGGCTTGCGAGGATGCGGCCCGCTCCGGCTGGTCGCACCTGATGGAGCACATGGTCTTCAAGGGCGCCGGCGAGCGCTCGGCCCGCCAGATCGTCGAGGCCATCGAAAGCGAAGGCGGCCAGATCAACGCCGCCACCGGCTATGAGCGCACCAGCTTCCAGATCCGGGCGCTGAAGGGCGGCCTGCCGCTGGGCATGGAGGTTCTCGCCGACCTGGTGCTGCGGCCCACTCTCTCCGAAGGAGACCTCGAGCGCGAGAAGTCGGTGGTCGGGCAGGAGATCGCCGAGGCCAACGACACCCCCGACGACCTGGTCTTTGAACTTGCCCAGAGCGCCGCCTTCGAAGACCAGCCGCTGGGCCGGCCGATCCTGGGCACTGTCGACAGCATCGCCGCCGCTACGCCCCAGACGCTGGGCGACTGGCGGGCCGCCCTCTACGCCCCCGACCGCCTGGTGGTCAGCGCCGCCGGCGCCGTCGACGAGGACGAACTGCTGGCGCTGGCCAACCAGGCGTTCGGCGCGGTGCAGGGGCAGGGCGCGCCCGAATCCCCGGCCAACAGCTTCACCGGCGGCCGCCGTCCCACCATTCGCAAGCTGGAGCAGGCCCACTTCGTCGCCATGCTGCCCGCCCCCGGATCAAAGGACGCCGCCTACTTTGCCCTGCGGGTCTTCGCCGAGGCGCTGGGCGGCGGCATGTCTTCGCGGCTGTTCCAAGAGGCGCGGGAAAAGCGCGGCCTGGCCTATTCCATCGACGCCTATGCCGACACCTACGCTGACACAGGGCTGCTGGGCCTCTACGCCGGCTGTCAGGCCAAGGACGCCGCCGAGCTGGCGCGGGTGGCGGCGGGCGAGATCGCCTCCCTACTGACCAACATCGACGAGGCCGAACTGGCCCGCTCCAAGGCCCAGCTCAAGGCCCACCTGTTCATGGGCGCCGAGCGCCCGCTGGCCAGAGCCGAGCAGAGCGCCGGCCAGGTGCTGATGTTCGGGGAAGCCTTCACCTCGGCTCACCTGGCCGCCTCCATCGACGCCGTGACCGCCGCCGACATCGCGGCTTTGGCTGAGCGCCTGACCGGTCCACGCAAGGCCGTGGGCGCGGTGCTGGGCCCCAAGGCCGCCATGGCCGCGCCGCAGGCTTTCGAGCAGGCGCTGTTCGGCTGACTTGACCGCGCCGCGTTTGAGGCGAGGAATAACCTCCCATGGCCCTTCTCGACTTCATCGCGCTGGAAAGCGGCTTGCGGCTGACCGGCGCCGGGGTGCGGCTGCGGCCGCCCAAGTCGTCCGACTACGCCGAATGGAGCGTCCTGCGGCAGGTGTCGCGCGCCTTCCTCCAGCCGTGGGAGCCGACCTGGGCCGAGGATGACCTGACCCGCGCGGCCTTTAGGCGGCGGATGGCCTCCTATCAGCGCGACATCGACACCGGCGCCGCCTTTCCCTTCTTCGTCTTCCGCGAGGAGGACGGAGCGCTGGTCGGCGGCATCACCTTGTCCAATGTTCGCCGGGGCGTCGCCCAGATGGCCTCGGTCGGCTACTGGATCGGCCTGCCGCACGCCCAGCGCGGCCATACCCTGGCGGCGGTGAAGGCGGTGACCCGGTTCGCCTTCGACCAGGTCGGGCTGCACCGGATCGAGGCCGCCTGCATCCCTTACAACCACGCCTCCGCCGCCCTGCTGCTCAAGGCCGGGTTCGAGGAGGAGGGGTTCGCCAAGGCCTACCTGAAGATAGACGGCGACTGGCGCGACCACCGCCTGTTCGGACTGCTGTCGCCCGAGCTACAGCGCCGCTAACCGCGTTTCCAGCGCCGCCATGTCGGGCGGCAGGGGGGTCTCGAAGCGCAGGGCCTCGCCGGTGATCGGGTGCCTGAAGCCCAGCACCGCCGCGTGCAGCGCCTGCCGCTCCAGCCCCGCCCCCTCGATCGCCTCGCGCACCTTGGGCGCCACGGCCCCGGAGCCGTAGGTCGGATCGCCCAGGCACGGCGTGCCCTTCGAGGCCATGTGGACGCGAATCTGGTGGGTGCGGCCGGTCTGCAGCTGGCAGGAGACGCGGGCGGCCAGCGGCTTTTCGGCCGGCCCGAACGCGCGCTCGACCACATAGTCGGTGACCGCCGTGCGTCCGCCCGTCCTCAGCACCGCCATCTTCTTGCGGTCATGGGTCGAGCGGCCGATCTGGGTCTCGATGGTCCCCTTGCGCGGATAGGGCGCGCCGCGGGTCAGGGCGACATACATCCGCTCGATGTCGTGGGCCGAGAACAGCGCCGAGAGCGCCTGGTGGGCGGCGTCGGTCTTGGCCGCCACCATGACGCCGGAGGTGTCCTTGTCGAGCCGGTGCACGATGCCCGGCCGGATGACGCCGCCGATGCCCGACAGGGTGTCGCCGCAGTGGTGGATGAGGGCGTTGACCAGCGTGCCGCCAGGCGTGCCCGGTCCCGGATGGGCGGCCATGCCGGCCGGCTTGCTGACGACGATGAGGTGGGCGTCCTCGTAGAGCACCACCAGCGCGATGGCTTCGCCCACCGGCTCGGCCGCTTCGGGCGGCGGGATAAGCAGGGTGTAGAGACCCGCCGCGGCGCGGCCTGAGGCGTCGGTCACCGGCTCGTCGTTCAGCGACACCTGTCCGGTGACGATCAGCGCCTGCACACGCACCCGCGACAGGTCGGCGACCTTGCCGGCCAGGGTCTTGTCCAGCCGCTCGCCGGCTTCGTCCGGGCCGATCTCGACGACGCGGACGCCGGGATCGTCGAGATCGAGACTCTCTACGTCAGCCACCGGGCCCGCCGGGCAGGGGGCCGCTCTCGACCTCTTCCTCGTGGCCGGCGATGGAGCCCTTGCTGAACAGGAACTCGCGCAGCATGCCGTCGAACTCATCGTCGTTGCGGCGGATCCACTCCAGCGCCATGGAGGCGTGCTCGATCTCCTCGCGGGCGTTGTGCAGCAGGATGGCCTTCAGCTCGGCATCGTCGCAGTCGTCGGCGCGCTGGCGATACCAGTCCACCGCCTCCAGCTCCTCGATCAGCGAGCTGATGGCGTAGTGCAGGTTAAGGGTCTCACGGCGAAGCTTTTCGCGGGGGACGTGGAGGCCTTCACTGGACATGCAACATACTCCTGTGTGCGAATGTCCCTATCGCATGAGAGCGCCCAAGCGCCGATAGGGAGAGGGACCATGAAATTCGACAGACGCCAGATGCTGGCGTTGCTGGGGGTTGGGGCGACGACCGCCTCCTGCGCCAGCGCGGAGACGAACCTTCCGGTTCCCGCTTTCATGCATGGCGTCGCCAGCGGCGATCCGCTGTCCGACCGCGTGGTGCTGTGGACGGCCATCTCCGGGCCGCAGATCGCCGGCCGCACCCTGACCTGGGAAGTGGCCGAGACGCCGGACTTCCTGCGCATCGCCCGCAAGGGCACGGCCCGCACGGGGCCGGCCGGGACGCTGAAGGTCGATGTCACGGGGCTGGGGCCCGGCCGCGACTACTGGTATCGCTTCAGGGCCGCCGCGAACGCGATCTCCCCCACCGGCCGCACCCGCACCTTGGCCGACGGCCCGATCGCCGACGTGGTGCTGGCCGTGGCCTCCTGCGCGCTGTGGGCCGGCGGCTTCTACAACGCCTATGAGGCCATCGCCGCGCTGCCCCGGGTCGACGCCGTCGTCCACCTCGGCGACTACATCTACGAGTACGGGCCGGAGGGCTACGGCGGGACTATCGGCCAGAAGATTGGCCGCGTCGTCGATCCGCCGCACGAGATACTCACCCTCGACGACTATCGCCGCCGCCACGCACAGACCAAGTCCGACCCCAAGCTCCAGGCCGCCCACGCCAAGGCGCCGTGGATCGTCGTCTGGGACGACCACGAGACGGCCAACGACGCTTGGGCCGGCGGGGCGGAAAACCATACGCCGGCGGCGGAAGGCGGCTGGAACGAGCGCAAGGCCAACGCCCTGCGCGCCTGGTACGAGTGGATGCCGATCCGCGAACCTCAAGGAGGCCGCGCCTTCGAGGCCATCAACCGCAGCTTCCATTTCGGCGACCTGGCCAGCCTGATCATGGTGGAGACGCGGCTGTCCGCCCGCGCCCACCAGATCGACTATTCGACCGACCTGCTGGTCGACGGCAAGCCCAGCCCGCAGACCTTCGGGGCGAAGCTGATGGACCCGTCCCGCGGCATGATGGGCGAGCGGCAGGAGGCGTGGCTTGCCGATGAACTGGCGGGTTCGGTCAGGTCTGGCCGCCGCTGGCAGGTGCTCGGCAACCAGGTGGTGATGGCGCGCGTCGCCATGCCCGCCGTCCGTTCGGCGATGACCGACCAGGCCTATGGCGCCCTGATCGCGGGGCTGCCCGACGACATCAAAGGCCCGGTGATGCAGGCCGAAGGCATCGCCGCGCTGGGCCTGCCCTACAACCTCGACGCCTGGGACGGCTATCCGGTGGCGCGCGAGCGGTTCTACGCCGCCTGCACGGCGGCCGGCGCCACGCCCATCGTGCTGTCGGGCGACAGCCACGCCTTCTGGGCCAACGAGCTGTCGGACGCTTCGGGCCGCCGCGTCGGGGCCGAGTTCGGCGCGACCAGCGTGACTAGCCCTGGCTTCGTCGACGTCCTGACCGGCGTGCCGATCAACGAGGGCTTCACCCAGCGCAACAACGAGGTCGTCTACACCGACCACGGCGCCAAGGGCTTCGTGCTGCTGACCCTGACCCGCGAGGCGGCGACGGCGGAGATGGTGGCGGTGTCCACCGTGTACGCCCCGCAGTACGCCACCCGCACCCTCAAGCGCTTCCGCGTCGAGCCGGCGGCGGGCGGCATGGGCGCGCTGACCGAGATTTCGTAACGCTTCCTTAGAGCCGCGCAGCCACCTTGTGCGGACATGCTTAACGTCCGCCGCGCCCCAACTTTAAGCCTCGTCGTGCCCGTCCATAACGAGACGGGCTCGATCGAGCCGTTCCTGGCCCGCGCCCTCCCGGTGCTCAGAGGCCTGGGCCGCAACTTCGACTATGAGGTGGTGTTCGTCGACGACGGCTCGACCGACGCCACGCTGGTTGAGCTGCTGGCGGCGCGAAAAGCCAACCCGCGCGTGCGGATCGTCACCCTGTCGCGCAACTTCGGCAAGGACACGGCGCTCGCGGCGGGGCTGGCCCATGCCGGCGGCCAGGCGGTCATCCCCATGGACGTCGACCTGCAGGATCCTCCCGAGGTGGTCCCCCGGCTGGTCCAACAGTGGCGGGCCGGGTTCGACGTGGTCAACGCCCGGCGGTCCGACCGCGCCTCCGACACCTGGATGAAGCGCACCACCTCGCGCGGCTTCTACAAGATCTTCAACCAGATGGCCGACCGGCCGATCCTCGAGGACGTCGGCGATTTTCGCCTGCTCAGCCGCCGGGTCGTCGACGTCATCAACCAGTTCCCCGAGCGGGCCCGCTTCATGAAGGGGCTGTTCTCCTGGGTCGGCTTTAGCCATGTCACCATCGATTACGAGCGGGCGGTGCGCCACACCGGCCAGACCAAGTGGCGCTACTGGAAGCTGTGGAACTTCGCCGTCGATGGCATCGCCAGCTTCACCACCGTTCCGTTGCGCATCTGGAGCTATTTCGGGGCGCTGATCGCGCTGGCCTCGTTCGTGTTCGCGGGGGTGCTGATCGTGCGGACACTGGCGTTTGGCATCGATACGCCGGGCTATGCATCGCTGATGGTGGTGATGCTGTTTTTGGGCGGCATCAACCTGCTGTCGCTGGGCGTGATCGGCGAGTATCTGGGCCGCACCTACACCGAGGTGAAGGGCCGGCCGCTCTACATCGTCGACAAGACCTTCGGCTTCGAGGGGCCGCTCAAGGCTCGTCCGGCGCCAGCGCCCACGCCCGTGCGAGCAAAAAGGTAAGCGGCGGCACGGTCGCCAGCACGACGCAAAGGCTCGCCCAGAACGGCCAGCCCATCCGCACCGTCAGCGCAGAGACGATCACCTGGTTGAGCCCGAACGAGGCCAGCGACAGCACGCAGAACCGCGCGAACGCGGCGCCCCGCCACGGCGCCACCTTGAAGGTGACGATGGCGTTGCCAAGGTAAGACACCCCCAGCGCGCAGACGAACGCCAGGGTGTTGGCGGCCAGCGGCGCCCAGCCGAGATAGCGGGCCGCGGCAAGGGCGATGATCAGGTGGGTGGCGCTGGCGGCGATTCCGAAGACGGCGAACCACGGCAGCTGGCGCCTGACGCTCACGCCTTGCGCCCGACGATGACGATGGAGAGGCCAAACGGCAGCGAACCGCGCCGCAGCCATGCCGCCTCTGAGGCGAACAACCGCTCCAGCAGCCAGTTCACCGGCTTCGAAGGCATGGCGTCGTCGGCGCCCTTCAGGCCCAGCCTGTTCTTGGCGATGCGGACGAGGGCTGCGGGCGCGAAGAGGACGGCGTTGAAATAGCTGGCCCGCTCGACCCTCAGCCCGGCCTGCTCGAACAGCCGTACCATCTGGGCCTTGGTGTAGCGGCGCTTGTGGTGGTGCAGCTCGTCGTGATGGCTCCACATCCATTGGTAGGCCGGGACGGTGGCGATCAACGCGCCGCCGGACGCCAGCAGGCCAGCCAGCGCCGCCACCGCGCCGCCGTCGTTCTCGACATGCTCGATGACGTCGAAGCAGGCGACAGCGTCGAAGCTGGCGGGCGGGTAGGGCAGGGCGTCCGGCAGCAGGCCGTGGTCGACGGCGATCCCCCACTGTTCGGCGACATACTGGCGGGAGGGTTCGTCCGGCTCCATCGCCCGCACGTCGCCGAACCGGCCAAGCAGGCGCAGGTTGCCGCCGGCGCCGCAGCCGGCCTCCAAGATGCGGGCGCGCTCGGGAAGCCTCAGGTCGCCGATCAGCCGGCCAAGGATCGCCCGACGTCCGGCGAACCACCAGTGGGCCTGCTCCAGCGCCTGTATGCGCTCATAGATGACGCGTTCCATGCGCCGCTGCCTAGCATCCAACCGGTTACCAGCCCACCAACGCGGTTAACCGTGAACGATTTGGTGAGAGGTTGCGCGCTAGCCAGCGTTCGTGGCCCAGGATCGTTTCTCCCAGAAGATACCCCCGCTCGGCGCAGCCATGATGGCGGCGCTGATCATGTATGGCGTCGTGCTGTTCGCGCCCCAGGTGCTCTACGACGCCGACACCTTCTGGCACATCGCCGCCGGCGAGAAGATGCTGGACCTGCGCCAGATCCTGCATACCGACCCCTTCAGCCACACCATGCCCGGCGCGCCGTGGCAGACGCACGAGTGGCTGTCGGAAATCTTCATGGCGCTGGCCTACCGGGCGGCGGGGTGGAACGGCATCGTCATGCTGGGCGGCGTCGGCGCCGCCGCCGCGGCCTTCATCATGGGCGCCTGGCTGTCGCGCTTCCTGCCCCCCTTGAGCACCACGGTGGCGCTGATTCTGGGGCTGGCGACCTTGAGCCCCAGCCTGCTGGTTCGCCCCCACCTGCTGGCCCTGCCGCTGCTGGTCTTCTGGACGGCGGCGCTGTTGTGGTCGCGCGAGAAGGATCGCAGTCCGCCGCTGTGGCTGTGCCTGGTGATGGTCGTCTGGGCCAACATGCACGGCGGCTATGTCTTTGGCCTGGCGCTGATCGGCCCGTTCGCGCTGGAGGCGCTGATCGCCGCGCCCAAGGAACGCCGGCTGGAGGTGGTCTGGCGCTGGGGCCTGTTCGGCGTGCTGGCGCTGCTGGCGGCGCTGATCACCCCGCACGGCGTCGAGGGGCTGATCTTCCCCTTCAAGGTCATGACCATGACCAGCCTGATGGACATCGTCGAGTGGCGGCCGATCAACTTCGCCAAGGCCGGTCCCATCGAGGCGGCTATCATCGCCACGATCTTCGTCTGCCTCTACCGCGGCGTCCGCATGCCGGTGCTGCGGCTGGCGGTCATGCTGGGGCTGTTCCACATGGCCCTGCAGCATGTCCGCCATGTGCTGGTGCTGGGCGCGGTCACGCCGCTGCTGCTGGCCAAGCCACTGGGGGAGGCGATCGAGCCGGGCTACGCACCAGACCTGAAGCGCAACGCCAAGGCGCTGCTGATCATCGCCCTGATCGAGTTCGCCGCCCTGACCGGCGCGCGCATTGCCATGCCGCTGGTGCGCGAGAACGGCTACCACGCCCCCATCAAGGCCTTGGAGGCTGTGCCCGCCGAGCTGCTCTCAAAGCCGGTGCTCAACAGCTACGGCCTGGGCGGCTACCTGATCTTCAAGGATGTGAAGGTGTTCATGGACGGTCGCGCTGACATGTACGGCGACGCCTATACGTCGAACTACATGAAGATCGAGCGCGGCAACCAGGCCCTGCTCGACAAGGCCATCAAGCAGTACGGGATCGAGTGGATGTTCCTCAGCCCCAACGGCGCGCTGACCCGCAACATGGCCACCAAGCCCGGCTGGAAGAAGATCTACGGCGACAGCCAGGCGGTGGTCTACGTCCGCGACGGCTCTTCGCGCTCGACCAGCACGCCGTCCTCGACCACCCGGTAGAAGCAAGACCGAAAGCCGACGTGGCAGGCGCCGCCGTCGCCCTGCGGCAGGACCTTGAGCAGCACCGCGTCCTGGTCGCAGTCGACCCGCACTTCGGTCACTTGCTGCACCTGGCCCGAGGTCTCGCCCTTCTTCCACAGCGCTTGGCGCGAGCGGCTGAAGTAGTGGGCCTGGCCGGTCTCAAGGGTGAGTTGCAGCGCCTGAGCATTCATCCACGCCAGCATCAGCACCTCGCCGGTCTGCGCATGGGTGGTGACGGCCGCGATCAGCCCATTGGCGTCGAACCGCGGCGCCAGCACGGCGCCGCGTTCAAGCTCTTCAGTCGAGGAGGCGGTAGGAAACATACCCGCCTTCTACGCCCTTAGCGCTTGTTGACGAAATCCAGGAAGCGCTGCTGGAGCGCGCGGTCGGTCTTGAAGACGCCGGTGAACTGGGTGGTGATGGTGGTGACGTGCCGGTGGTGGACGCCGCGGGTGGTCATGCACTGGTGGGCCGCATCGATCAGCACGGCCACGCCGGCGGGCTTGAGGCTGTCGGTGATGGCGTTGGCGATCTGCTGGGTCATCGTCTCCTGGGTCTGGAGGCGGCGGGCGAAGATCTCGACCACCTTGGCCAGCTTGGAGATGCCGACCACGCGGTTGGTCGGCATGTAGGCG
>Ga0190272_10000425_pt1 | contig 22529 bp, 21 predicted proteins | sample Popmic504T_FD_133746 | JGI IMG/M metagenome (GOLD analysis project Ga0190272, IMG submission 133746) | Populus adjacent soil microbial communities from riparian zone of Shoshone River, Wyoming, USA - 504 T | ecosystem: Environmental > Terrestrial > Soil > Riparian zone | place: USA: Wyoming... | reverse complement strand
GCAGACGTTCTGGGACGGCCGCGTCGTCATCGACGTGACCTACTTCAACTCGCGGCTCGAAAACGAGATCGTGCTGGTTTCGCTGCCGAACTTCCGCAGCTCGGTGCGTAATCTGGACGGCGTTTCAACACGGCAGGGCGTCGAGACGACCGCCAAATTCCGGCCGGTCGACTGGCTGATCCTGTCGGGCACCTACACCTATACCGACTCGCACGACGACACGGGCGCGCAGGAAATCCGCCGGCCGCCGCATGCGGCATCGGGGTCGGCCACCGTGTTGTTCGATCAGGGACGGGGCAAGGCGACCGTCAACGTCATCTACAATGGCAAGATGACCGACACGATCTTCACCTTCCCGTCCTCGACCACCACGCTCAATGCCTACACGCTGGTTGGCGGGCAAATCTCCTACGACACGACCCCCTGGTCCACGATCTACATCCGGGGCGAAAACGTGTTCAGCCAGCGCTACGAGGAAGTGTTCTCGTATCGCTCGCCCGGCGCCGCGGTCTATGCGGGCGTGAAGGTGCGCACGAACTAAAGTCTTGGGCGGATGAAACCGGCCCGCAGCCCGGCCGTATCGTCTGGGCTGCCGGCTGGTGGAACCGCGCGATCACGGCGAGTTGAAGGCCGCCGCCGGAATGCCGCGCGTCGTGCGCATGTTCCCGTCTTATGCTAGAGTCACGCGCATCACGCTCAGGGAGGAAGCCGAATGAACCGTCACAATCGCCTTGGCACGCTGGCCGTCGCATCCCTTTTCGCGCTCTCGCTCGGCGTCGGGGCTGCGTTCGCGGCCGGTGAGCCCGACCCTAAGCCGGCGCCGCCGGCGCCGTCCAAGTCATCGGGCGAGCCGAAGGCCAAGTCCGGATCGAAGAAGAAGAAAGAGCAGAAGTCCGAGCATGAGTTCCGCAACCAGTATCGCGCCGCCCATGCGCTGGTGCAGGACGGCAAATACGCCGAAGCGTTCGCGGCCTTCAAGGCGATGGACGAGGACGCTCATCCCGACGTCGCGAACTATCTCGGCTACACGGCCCGCAAGCTCGGCGACTACGACCTTTCCAGGGTCTGGTACGAGCGCGCGCTCGAATCCGACCCGAAGCATGTCCGCACCTGGCAGTACTACGGCATGTGGCACGTCGAGCAGGGCAACAGGCTCAAGGCCGCCGACTTCCTGGAACAGATCCGCCTGATCTGCGGCACGGAGTGCAAAGAGTACCAGGACCTCAAGGGCGGCATGGAAGGCACCGTCACGTACTGAGCGGCCCGCATCGCGCGGGCGCGAGCATCGGAGGAAGCAATGACCCATCGTCTTGGCGTTGTGACGCTTGCATCCCTGTTCGCGCTCTCGCTCGGCGTCGGCGGCGCAGTCGCGGCGCCCGGCGAACCGGACGGGCCGGCGCAGCGCAATCCCAATCCGATCCAGCAGCAGAAGCCAGCCGGCCAGCCAAAGGAAACCACGACTCAGCCAAAAAAAAAGAAACAGCAGAAATCCGAGCAGGATTTCCGCGACGGCTACCGCCTCGCCTTCACGCTGGTACAGGCAGGCGCCTATGAGGCGGCCTCCGCGGCACTCAAGGAGCTGGACGCGGACGAGAACGCGGATGTCGCGAACCTCCTCGGCTACACGGCGCGCAAGCTCGGCGACTACGACCTTTCCAGGGTCTGGTACGAGCGCGCGCTCGAATCCGACGCGAAACATGTCCGCACCTGGCAGTACTACGGCATGTGGCACGTCGAGCAGGGCAACAGGCTCAAGGCCGCCGACTTCCTGGAGCAGATCCGCCTGATCTGCGGCACGGAGTGCAAGGAGTACCAGGACCTCAAGGGCGGCATGGAAGGCACCGTTACGTACTGAGCGGCCCGCATCGCGCGGGCGCGAGCATCGGAGGAAGCAATGACCCATCGTCTTGGCGTTGTGACGCTTGCATCCCTGTTCGCGCTCTCGCTCGGCGCCGGCGGCGCTATCGCTGCCGGCGGCGGCGGCGGCCCACCGGACAGTCGCGATCCGAATCCGGTGCAACAGCAGAAACCGGCCGGCCAGCCGAAGGAAACCACGACGCAGCCAAAGAAAAAGAAGGAGCAGAAATCCGAGCAGGATTTCCGCGACGGCTACCGCCTCGCCTTCATGCTGGTGCAGGCCGGGCAGTACGACGCCGCATTCGCGGCTTTCAAGCAACTCGATGCCGACGACGTGCCGGACGTCGCCAACTATCTCGGCTACACGGCGCGCAAGCTCGGCGACTACGAGCTGTCCAGGGTCTGGTACGAACGCGCGCTCGCGTCCGATCCCAAGCACGTACGCACCTGGCAGTACTACGGCATGTGGCACGTCGAGCAGGGCAACAAGCTCAAGGCCGCCGACTTCTTGGAGCAGATCCGCCTGATCTGCGGCACGGAGTGCAAGGAGTACCAGGACCTCAAGGGCGGCATGGAAGGGACTGTGACGTACTAGCGAGCCTTGTCATTCCGGGGAAGAGCGAAGCGAGGAGCCCGGAATCCATAGCCGCGGAACGCGCGGATCTGGTGGAAATCGAGAGGTTCGTGGTTATGGATTCCGGGCTCGCGGGCTAACGCCCGCGCCCCGGAATGACAGCTGCCTCCGTCTCCTTCATCAGCCAGTCCAGATACCGCGGCTCGCCGCCCTCGATCGGCAGCACCAGGATGGCCGGCGTCGTGTAGGAGTGCATCTCCTTCACGGCCGCCCGCACGCCTTCGGCGAGAGAGGCGCGGGTCTTGATGATCATCACGACCTCCTCGCCGCGCTCGATCGCGCCCTCCCACCAGTAGTGCGAAATCATGCCGGGCAGGATGTTCACGCAGGCCGCGAGCCGGCGCTCCAGCACCGCCTTGCCGATCCGCTCCGCCTCGACAAGGGATGGATAGGTCGTATAGACGAAAACCGCGCGCTCGGCGTTCATGAGCATCCTCCCAACGGCCGGCTGCGCGCGATGCCGCCAGACCGAGACCGATGACCACTTCCCGCCGCCAGCGGATAGCCTTCGTCGCAAGCCCGATGCCCGAGGCGCAAGAGACGCGTGCCCGGCTCGCCAAGCGCTACGGCGACACGCCCCCCGAGGACGCCGATGTGATTGTCGCGCTCGGCGGCGACGGCGTGATGCTGCAAACCCTGCACAGGTTCATGACCTCCGGCAAGCCGATCTACGGCATGCATCGCGGGACGGTCGGCTTCCTGATGAACGAGTTTCGCGAGGAAGGGTTGCCCGAGCGCCTGTCCGAAGCCGGCACCACGCTGATCCACCCGCTCCTGATGTCGGCGATCGACGCCAAGGGCAACCGCCACGAGGCGCACGCCATCAACGAGGTGTCGCTGTTCCGCCAGACCTACCAGCTGGCGCGCTTTCGCATCCTGATCGACGGCAAGGAACGCCTCGCCGGACTCGCGGCCGACGGCGTGATGGTCGCAACGCCCGCCGGCTCCACCGCCTATAATCTCTCGGCGCAGGGCCCGATCATCCCGATCAACGCGCCGCTGCTTGCGCTGACCCCGATCAGTCCGTTCCGCCCGCGCCGCTGGCGCGGCGCGCTGCTGCCCGACACCGCGCGGGTCGGCATCGAGGTGCTCGAAGCCGACAAACGCCCGGTCGCGGCGGTCGCCGACCATGACGAGGTGCGCGACGTGCGCAGCGTCGAAGTCGGCATGGACCACAAGATCGCCATCCCGATGCTGTTCGACCCCGGCCACAGCCTGGACGAGCGCATACTGCGCGAACAGTTCGGGTATTAGCATCCTAAACGGTTCGTTAACGACGATTCCTTAAGCCTGAACGGGACGTGCCGGCGGCTATCGCCTTCGCGCGTCCTTCAGGCTGCCCATGGTCCGCATCGACTTCAACCGGCTGCGCTTCCTCGTCATCGACGACAACGCGCACATGCGCCGCATCATGAAGACGCTGCTGCACGGCTTCGGCACCCGCGAAGTGTACGAGGCGGAAGACGGCGCGGCGGGGCTGGAAGGCTTCACCCACTACTCGCCCGACATCGTCATCACCGATTGGGCGATGCCGATCTTCGACGGGCTCGAGCTGACCCAGATGATCCGCCAGCCGGGCGCCAACACCAATCCCTATGTGCCGATCATCATGCTGACCGGCCATTCAGAGAAGAAGCGCGTGATCGCGGCGCGCGATGCCGGCGTTACTGAATTCCTCGCCAAGCCGATCTCGGCCAAGGGACTCTATCAGCGGGTCCTCAACGTGGTCGCCAATCCGCGCCCGTTCATCCGCACCAAGAGCTATTTCGGGCCGGACCGGCGTCGCAATGCCAATCCGAACTACGCCGGCGCCGAGCGGCGCAAGGGCGGCAAGGCCGACGTGATCAAACAGCAGCCGCTGCTCGAAAAAGCGATGACTACCGCATGAGTGAAGCAGGAAGGCACGAATGAACGAGAAGAGGGCCAATCTGGCGGCCGTGTCGACGTTCGCCGATCATGAGGTGATCGTGCCGCCGAACAAGCTCAAGAAGGCGGTAGAGAAGCTCAAGCCCGGGGCCAGGGCCGAGTTCGATCCGGTCGCGCGCGCCGAGGCCGCGCTCGCCGAACTGGCCGACGATTTCTCCGTTTGGATGGATCAGGAATGCGCGCGGCTCGACATCGCGCGCAACACCATCAAGGCGTCCGGCGTCACGCCCGGCAATCGCGACGTGCTGTTCCGCGCCGTGCACGACATCAAGGGACAGGCCGCGACTTTCGGCTTTCCGCAGGTCGCGCCGGTCGCCGACAGCCTGTGCCGGCTGATCGAACATACGCCGGACATCGAGCGTCTCCCGCTGCGCCTGATCGATCAGCATGTCGACGCGATCCGCGCCATCACGCATCGCAACACGCGCGGCGACGGCAACAAGTACGCGGCGCAGCTCGCCGAAAAACTGCGTCAGGTGACGGATGAGTTTCTCATCGCTGAGAACCGCGACCGGCCGGATGCGCTCGAATCGATCCTGTCGCCGATGCTTTCGCCGCTGACCTGAGTTTGTCCGCTGTCCCCGCGAAAGCGGGGGACCCAGTTCTTGGCCCTGGATTCCCGCTTGCGCGGGAATGAGCGGAGCAAGCTATGGGAATGGGTTACGCCGCGGCGGCGGCGCGGCCGGTGTCGTTGGCGGGCACAATGTTGCTCATGTTACCCACCTCGACGAGGTCGTCGCAGAACAGCCGCGCCTCTTCGCGTGCCGCTTCCGTGGCATAGCGGCGCAACAGCGTCATCAGCGGCTCGACATCGCCCGCCGGCATGCGCGCACAGCTTGTCAGCACGCGTTCCACCATGCGGCGCTTGAGCCGCGTGGTGCCGCCCGGCTCCGCCTGCATACCGGTGTCCTGCATCGCCTCGATGGCGGCGCGGAACGCCGGGTAGACCGAGGCCGGCAGGCCGGCGCGCTGGTAGACCGCCTTGAAGCCGGCCGCGCGCCGATCATGCAGCAGCGCGCTCACGCGCGCGGCCGGCAACCCGGTCAGTTCGGCGAGCGCCTGCTCGAAGAAGTCGGTGTTGCCGGAGAGCAGCGAGCGCAGCACGAGACCGGCGGTAAGTTGTCCGGTCGCGCGCAAATGGCCGATCAGCGGCGAAACCTCGGTGCTCTCGGAGACGGCGGCGAGAATCACGGTCGCCTTCTCGCAGGCTTCCTGCGCGATACGCTGCGCCCTGCCCTCTTCCAGCCAGTTCCGCGCAACCACGAACCCGGCGAGCGTCTCCGACAGCTTGACCACCAGCACCTGCCGGATCGCAACCGGCAGATCGGGCCATGCGAACAGCGATTCCCGGATCGCGCCGAGATGGCCGAAGCGCTCCACGATGCGGTCGAGCGAGAACGCCGCCATGTCGGCGCCGGTGTTTTCGATCAGGACCAGGCACGCCTCGGCGCAGCCGACTTCGGCGATCGCGGCGGAGACCGAGCGCGGCAGCGCCGCGCGCCGCGCGATTGCGCTCTGGATGTCGGCACCGCCGACCGCAATCGAATCCACCAGGTCGGAGTCGAGCAGCAGCGGGGAGCGTTCCAGCACGATCGCGGCGATATGCGGCTGATCGTTGACGAGCGCATGCACCACCGCGGCCGGCGCGTCGCGGCTGGAGGCGAGCGCGTCGGCAAGCGCATGCCGCACCAGCGGCGACGGGTCGTCGAGCAGCATGATCATCGCGCCTTCGGCGGCGATGCGGTCATCATGCGACAGGTCGGAGTAAAGATAGGCGCGTGCCAGCGCTGACGTCGCTTCCGCACGCTCGGCGGCCTCGGCCGTCCGGATCCACTGGAGAAAATGGCGAACGATCATGACAGACGCTACGAACCCACAAAGCCGCAAGACATACGGCGATGGACGCAGCCTAAGCCCTGCGGCTTAACAAACGGTTCACCATAACTCTTTGGGATTCTTGCCGAATTATTAATGCTAAAAACCGCTGGCGTACCGCGCATGATCCGGCGAAGGGAGTCCCGGTTCGCCGAAAAAGATCGTGCGCCGTTAAGGCCTGGCGCGACCCGCGCCGCGTGACCTCGTCATCGCGAGGAATCGATCGACGCGAAGACCTTGTTCAATCCGCTCAGCAGGCGCTTGGGCTTGTGGTCAAGCTGCTTGCACAGCATCGTAAATCGCGAAATGAGTTCGGCGGAAATTCCGCCAGATGCAAGCTTCTTCAGCTCAATGATCTGGTCGTCGGCTGCCGCGAAGTCGCCGCGATACGAGTAGAATGCCGCCAGCGCTGCGCGGTTCATTGGTGAGCTGGGCATCAGGCGCACAGCCTGGGAAAGCCAGCGCTCGGCCTCTTCAAATTGGCCGAGCTCGAAATGAATCCGTCCGACATGCGCGCTCCACAGGCCCAGATAGTGATCCTTTGGGCTGAGGCGGATAGCGTACATCAGGTTGTCCAGCGCTTCCTGAAGCCGGCTCGTGTGAAGCAGAACGTATCCGATTGCTCCATAGGCGGGCGCGTAGCTCGGATTGAGTTCGAGGGTCCGCGCGTAGTAGGAGAGCGCTTCATCCGATTCTCCCCGCCACATCGCGAGGCGACCGAAAAAATACTGCGGCAGGCTCGCTTGCGGGTTGATCCGCATCGCTTGCTTGAGAAGGCTCTCCGACTCATGAAGCAACGAGTCGCGATCCCCCGTGGTCTGCCTTGTGTTGACGGCCACCAACTTGAAGGCGCCGAGCCCCGTCAAGGCTGAGACGTTCTTCGGATCGAGCGCGAGCACATCCTGAAAGAGCTGCTCGCTCTCGTGCCCGCCGCGAAAGAATGCGAACAGATTCAGCGCCGACCATCCCTTGCCGAGCAAGGAGTCGATGGTGGGGTTGGCGGGCCCTCGGCCGCGAACCTCCATCATGCTGACCTGGAGTTGGCGCGCGAGCGCCCTGGCGATCTCGTCCTGCACCTGGGGGCGGTCGGTATCGTCACGCTCGTAGCGTTCGGTCCACACGTGCAACCGCGTTTTGGTGTCGATCAGTGCGATATTGATGCGGACCTTCGTGCCGTCGACGCGCACGTCGCCCTCGACTACATATTGAACGCCGAGCTCCGTACCGATCGCCGCGACATCCACCGGCGGCTTCGCGTATTGAATTGACGTGCTTCTCGCTATGACGCGCAGGCTGGGAACGCGCGACAGATCGTTGACGAGATCGTTCGACAGCAGCCCAGCCATGCGGCTCGTTGGACCTGAGTCCGCCGGGACGGCGGCGAACGGCAGCACAAGCAGTGCCGACATGCCTCGCCCCTGGATCGCTTGCGAGACAGCAGCACTTGGCACGACGGCGCTGGGGGACCGCCAGCCATTGTCCGGGGGATACGCCGCAACGGCGCGGCTCGATGTCGTTTCCCACGGCATTTGCAGCAGGGCGTAGGCGAAAATCACACCGACGCAGACAAGTAATGCGACCGCAGACTGCCAGACCCGCCGCGCGATGAGGGGCTGCGATTGCGGCGCAGGCATCTGCAAATCGGCTTCGACCGCGGGCTGGCCGGCAAACTCATCGGTCCCCGGAGCAGGCAGCAATGCCCAATTCGGCGGCGGGCAGCTGTTCGCTATGCGAGGCTCTGTCGGTTGCAAGCCTCGCCGGCCGAACCATCGTCGCCGAAGATTTGAGCTTCTCGATCAATTGCGCGGTCTCGGGCTCGAGTTTGCTGTCGAACTCTTCGCTGACAACCCGCCTCGCCGTCTCCGCTTGGGCCAGCGCGGCCGTCCGCCCGCGATGGCGGGCCAGAAGATCAATGAGCTGCCGCTGCGGTTCTTCATTGGGAGGATCGAGCGCGACCAGCCGTTCGGCCGCCAAGATCGCGCCGTCTGCGTCGCCACTTTGTTCCCGCGCATGGATGCAGCGCTCGAAAACCTGCGCGGCGATGGCGCGAAAGCGAGCCCGCTCCTGATTGAGCCAGGTGTCGAAGCTCTCGGCCTCAAGGCTGAGGCCGTCCAGCAGATCGCCGCCGTAGAGAGTTGACGCAATCGCGAGGTCGTCTCCGGACGCGTCGCCGGACAACGCCGCAAGCTCTCTTGCGTCGACTGTCACGATGGCCGGATTAAGCGACAGTGTGTCGCGCCCGCTGATCAACAGATCCACGCCCGCGCTTTCGAGTTCGCGCCGCAGTCTGAGCAGGCTCTGCCTGAATCGCTTGCGCGCGTCGGCCTCAGGGTTGTCACCCCACAGCAGCGCAACCAGCCGCTCGCGCGACTCGGAATAGTCCGGCCGCAGCGCCAGGTAAGAGAGCAGCGCACGATGGCGCGGGCTGGAAATGTCGATGGGACAAGGGTTTTCCTGTCCCGCCACCGCGCTGAATCCGCCCAGCAGTCGAAGCCGTACGGAATTGTCGGTCGGCCCGCCGGCATGCGGGCTCTTTTTCACACTCAACATCATTCGCCAACGTAGAAGTACGGCTTACGCAACGCAAGGCGAGCCGCGGAGGCCGTCATCCGCGTGGTTGACGCCCCGCGACGCGGAATCTCACCGAAAACGAGCCACGCGACGCTCCACGCGACGCCCGCGCGACGCAGGTCCGCTTACGAATCCCTCAGCGGTCGGAGCCGCAGGCGGTTCATCGCGCGATCGGAGTTTCCTGATGCAGGCATTTTACGTCGTGACGACCGACCGGCCGGCGCTTTCTGGCGGCGGTCCGGACTTTTCGGCATTCGCGCCCGAGCGCGGCACGGCAACGCGGGATGCAATCGCATGAGCACCAACCTGTATTTCACAGCCAATAACTACTTCAACGGCAAGGAGCTGTGGCGGGTCAATCCAGACGGATCGGTTTCGCTCGTCGCCGACATCAACCCCGGCACCGGCAGTTCAAATCCGGGCTTCTTCACCCCGTTCTTGGGCGAGCTCTATTTTCAGGCGACCGGGGTTGGCGGGAACGAACTCTACAAGGTCGCCGGCGACGGCAACGTCGTCCAGGTTGCCGATATCAACCTCGGCCCCGACGATTCTGGACCGCAGGATTTCATCGAATACAATGGTGAACTGTACTTCACGGCGGTCAGCGCCACTGCGGGCGCCGAACTGTGGAAGGTCGCAGCTGACGGCACCGTTCACCAGGTTACCGACATTCTGCCGGGGTCCGGCTGGGGCCTCGCGGGCAGCGGATTCATAGTCTTCAACGGCGAACTCTATTTCACGCCGCGAAATCCGACCAACACGTTCAATGAGCTTTGGAAAGTCAAGGCCGACGGCACCATCGCCCAAGTGTCCGCCCTGCAGTTCGCAGATACGAACGCGGGCTCTATCTCCTCAAGCGATTATGATTTCCGCATCTTTAACGGTGAACTGTATTTCACCGCGACAACCACGGCCGAAGGGCTCGAGCTCTACAAGGTCAAGGCTGACGGCAGCGTCGCGCTGGTTGCCGACATAAACCCAGGCGGGGCCAGTGGTCCGGACCCGATCTTGCCCTTCCTCAATACGTTCGAATCCAATGGCGAGCTGTACTTTGCCGCGACCTCTCCCGACGGCGGCTTCGAACCCTGGAAGATCACGGCCGCCGGCACAGCCGTCAGGGTCGCCGACATCAACCCTGGCACTGTCGGCTCGAATCCGGACTTCCTTGGCACCGCCGGTGGCGAGCTTTATTTCAGCGCAACCACCGCGACGGCCGGCAATGAACTGTGGAAGGTCACGGCTGCCGGCACGGCGGTGCAGGTCGTCGACCTCAATCCAGGCACGGCCGGCTCCAATCCGTCCAACCTCACGACAGCCAACGGCATCACCTATTTCAACGCCACCACGGCCGCCAACGGCAGCGAACTGTGGAAGATCAATCCCGACGGCTCGGTTTCGCTGGCGATCGACTTGCGCCCTGGGCCGAACAACTCGCTTCCAGTGATCAAGGCCGTTATCGGTGGCGAGATCTATTTCGCAGCCGGTACGACGGAAACCGTCGATGGCAGCCCCACATTTTTGTACCGGCTCTGGAAGCTGACGGCAGACGGTCAGATCGTGCTCGCGCACGACCAAGCACAACCAGACTCGAATTCCGGCCAATATCCGATCTACAATGGCGAGGCCTATTTCACGGCCAATTCGGTCAGCCATGGCACCGAGACCTGGAAGATCAAGTCCGACGGCTCGATCGTCGAGGTTGCCGACATCAACCAGACGATCAATGCGACAAGGTCAGGCGACGCGACATCGTTCAACGGCAAGTTCTATTTTTCCGCCGAATCGTCCTCGGGTCTTCGGTTGTGGTCGCTCGACAGCAACGGCGTCGCCACTCAGACACCGGACATCGATCTGGGTGCCCCAAATCTAACATATCGGACGGAGTTCATCGAGCATGCCGGCACGCTCTACTTCAACGGAGCCCACGTCGGTGACAACTCGAGTGACTTCCCCAATCGCGAACTGTGGAAAGTGCAGAGCGACGGCAGCGTCATTGTGGCTGCAGAAATCAATACCAATGTAACCAACAACGGCGTTCACTACGGCTCGAATCCCACCGGGTTTACGGCCTTCAACGGCGAGATCTATTTCTCGGCCGGGGCGGATAAGGACCCAGTCTTCGTTGAGCCCGCCAACTTCGAGCTGTGGAAGTTCACCTCGACCGGCGCGGTCGTGCTGGCTGGTGACATCAACATCGGCTCGGACTCATCGTCACCCGATCATTTCTTCACGTTCAACAACCACCTCTATTTCGACGCGTTCACGACAGCTTCGGGGCGGGAGCTGTGGAGCGTGGACACATCCGGGACCATCCAACAGGTCGCCGACATCAATCCCGGTTCATCCGGCAGCGAAACCAGTCCTGGAGAAGGCCTGGTGCTGCTCGGAGCATTCAACGGAGCCTACTACTTCGCCGCCAGGACCGACGCTGCCGGCAGGGAGTTGTGGCGTGTCAAGAGCGACGGCACGGTCGAGCTGGCCGCCGACCTCACTCCGGGGGCCGGCGACAGCGTCTTTCACTTCCTTTCCGAACCCATCACCGTCTTCAATAGGGAAGGCTATCTCACGGGCGGCAACAGACAGTTCTACAACATCCAGGCCGACGGAACCGTTGTTGCCATCACGGTTCCGAACCGCGAATCTTTCATCGGAGGAACGTTTTACACTGAGTTCAACGGCGAGCTGTACTTCAGGGCCGCGACCCCGTCCCTCAATGCCGAGACGTGGAAGATCAAGGCCGACGGCACGCCGGTCTTCGTGTCCAGTCAAGGTCCGTCTTCAGAATACATTCCCTTCGGCGGCTCGCTCTATTTCATGAGCGAAATTGGCACCGACGGCCTGTGGAAGCTTGACGCAGACGGCAGCGTCCACCTGGTTTCGACGGCCGTGACGGAGCTCAATCAGTATTCTCAGTTCGGCAACAAGCTGCTCCTGGAGGATCGAAGCGCAGGTCTGTTCGTACTCAATCCAGACGGAACGGTGTCGAATGCCATTCCGGGCACCTACACAGACGTATTCGGCACGCACAACATCAGCACGGCATTCGGCGCGATCCATTTGATCGGCGAAACCGGCGGCGTGTTCTATTTTTCCGGCACCAATGACGAGCTTGCCGGGCCTTCGATTTACGGCTTGACGGCGGACGGGCGGCTGATCGTCACCACCGGCACACCGAACAACAGCAGCCCGGCCAGCGAGTTCGGGAAGTTCATCGAGTTCACGCCGGGGCTGCCCGGTAGCGCGACGGCACCGACGATCACGTCGAACGGTGGCGGGGCGACTGCCAGCGTGTCGGTGGCGGAGAATTCGGCTGCGGTCACGACGGTGGCGGCGAGCGACCCGGATACCGGCACGACACTCACCTATTCCATCGTCGGCGGCGCGGATCAGTTCAAGTTCCAGATCAATGGGACAAGCGGCGCACTGTCCTTCATCGCGGCACCGAATTTCGAGGCGCCGGGCGATGCGGACGCCAACAACAGCTACATCGTTCAGGTGCGCGCCTCGGACGGCAGCCTGTTCGACGATCAGACCATCACCGTCAACGTCGCCGACGTGAACGAGGGCGGCGGCAACCAGCCTCCGGCGATCACGTCGAACGGCGGCGGTGCCACAGCCAGCGTGTCGGTGACGGAGAATTCGGCTGCGGTCACGACCGTGGCGGCGAGCGATCCCGACGCGGGTACGACGTTGACGTATTCGATCGTCGGCGGCGCGGATCAGGGCAAGTTCCAGATCAACGGGTCAAGCGGCGCTTTGTCCTTCATCGCGGCACCGGATTTCGAGGCGCCGGCCGATGCCGGCTTCAACAACAGTTATCTCGTGCAGGTGCGCGCCTCGGACGGAAGCCTGTTCGATGACCAGGCGCTGACGGTCGCCGTCACCGACGTGGATGAGCAGCAGGTCAACCTGACCGGTACGCCGGACGACGATAGTTTCACCGCTTTGTCCGGCAACGAACGCATCGATGCGCTCGGCGGCATCGACACCATCACGTTCGGCTTCCGACTCGTCGACGCCACGGTGACTTATTCCGGCAATCAGGTGATCATCGACGGCCCGTCGAGCCACACCGTGCTCACCGGCTTCGAGGCCTATGTGTTCACCGACGGCACGGTGAACAACAACGACGGCAGCTGGCTGATCGACGACCTCTACTACTATTCGCAGTATCACGACGTGTGGAACGCGCAGGTCGAAGCGGATGTGCACTTCAATCTGTGGGGTTGGGGCGAATTCCGCAATCCGAACGCGTTCTTCGACACCAACCTTTATCTCTCGATCTATCAGGACGTGAAGACCGCAGGCGTGAACCCGCTTACCGAGTTCGACACGTCAGGATGGATGAACCATCGCATCCCGTCGTTCAACTTCGATCCGGACCGCTATTTGATCGACAATCCGGATGTCGCGGCGGCGCATATCGATCCACTCGAACATTTCCTGCACTATGGCGCGGGTGAAGGCCGCCAGCCGGCCGCGCCGACCGAGCTGATCGCCCCCAACGGCTTCGACTACGTCTATTATCTGCAGCACAATCCAGACGTTGCGGCGGCGCACGTCGATCCGTTCGAGCATTTCCAGAGCAACGGTTGGAAGGAGGGGCGCGATCCCAATGCGCTGTTTGATACGAGCGGTTATCTCGCGACCCACGCCGACGTGGCGGCGGCGAATGTCAATCCGCTCGACCACTATCACAACAGCGGCTGGACCGAAGGACGCGACCCCTCAATTGGCTTCGACACGACATCGTACCTGGCCGCCTACCCCGACGTGACGGCAGCTCACATCGACCCGCTCAAGCACTTCCTCCAGAGCGGCATCCATGAGGGCCGCGCGCCGTTCGCGGACGGCGTGTGGGGATAGTAGACGAGGCGACTTCTGCTTCTGGCCGCTTTTGGGAGACGAGCGGACGCCGTATTTATGAGTACACGCGCTAAGCCGGACGCCGTGCGGACGGCCGCATGAACTGGAACAGGTCGAGCGGCGCGTTAAGGCTTGGCCGCGGCCGGCGCTGCGCCGAAATATCCGTCGGCGGCGCGATCACTGCCTCGGTCTCGATGGATGCGGCGTGGCGGGCGCCCCACAATTCGCGCACGACCGGCGCGACGGGCCCGCGCTGGTCGGGGTGATAGAGCGTCTCGAACAGCGGACCTTGCGTGTTCTTCGATGGCGCGTCCGCGAAGGCCGCAACACGATCCGCGAATGTCGCGGACTCGTTTGCCGTCACGCTTGCGGTTGCACGCGAGGGCGCGACGGCCGCCGGGCTCACAACCGGACTCGCGGGCGCGACCGCCGCGACGGCGGATGCAGGCGCCGCCGGAGTGATCGCGAAGGTCTTCACGGTCTTCGGCGTCAGCACGCTGGTGTTGGCAACCTGCATGACCGGGGGCGCTGCCGGGACGGGAGCCCTCGTGGCCGCGACCTGCGCGGCGGGCTTGACCACGTCGGCCGGCTTCGCGGCCGCAATCTGCGTTGCGCTGCCGATCACGTTGTGGCGCGAGACGAGCCCCGCGTAGACCTGCTTCAAGCTGCGCGCCGCACCCGTTTTGTCATAGAAGATCGAATTGTTCGCGTGCGCGGCACGCGGGAACAGCGCCGCCGCCTTGCCATTCGGATTGGCTTCCGCCGCCTTGATGAAGCGCGATGCACCCGAGGCGCCGAGAAAATGCGCCATGTAGAGCTCGCCGTCGGTCGGCTTGCGGCCGAGGCGGTCGGTCAGCACCTTGGCGTTGGAGTTTGCGAACGCGCCCGCCATCACGGCATTCGCGGTGGGGTCCTTGCGCAATGCGAAGATTTCGTTGCGCATCGCCGGGTCGTTGACGACAAACCGCCCCGAGGAGGTCTTGCTGATCGCGTCCGCGAACTTGCCGTAGCCGTGCGCCGCCCCCGCCTGCTTCATCGTCCCGAGCCAGGTCTGGTCGATGAACTGGAACAGACCGGTGGCCGAGGAGGTCTTGGCCTTGGCGTCGGGATTGAGATTGGATTCGCGCAGCGCCGTGTTGAGCAAATACTCGAAACCGGCGCCGGTTTTGCGCGCGGCATCGCGGATCGCGCCGGTCATGCGGGTGGCGAGATCGGTCGTCGCCCCGCTTACCCGGGCCGTAATATCGATCGCTGCATCGGTGCCCATAGGCGCGCCTTGGCTGGCCGGAACGCCTTCCCGCCGCCTTGCACCATCGGCCGTTATGGTAAATGACGGGTTAATTCGGAACCGCGCCGGGCGCCCTTTGGTTCCGCACGGGAGAGACATAGATGGCCCAGATGACAGCCATGCGAAGCCCACGCGGAGGCATGTATTTCGAGGCTTTCGAGGTAGGGAAGCTCTACGAGCACACCTTGCGCCGCACGGTGACGCAGATGGACAACATGCTGTTCTCCAACATGACGCTCAATCCGCAGCCGCTGCACATCGACCGCGAGTTCTGCGAGAAGGAGACCGAGTGGGGCCAGCCGCTGATGAATTCGCTGTTCACGCTGGGCCTCATGGTCGGAATTCAAGTCTCCGACATGACGGTCGGAACGACCATCGCCAATCTCGGCATGACCGACGTGAAATTCCCCCACCCGCTGTTCGAAGGCGACACCATCCATTGCTCGAGCGAGGTGCTCTCCAAGCGCGAGTCGAAGTCGCGCCCCGGCGCCGGCATCGTCGACCTGCACATCCGCGCCTACAATCAGGACAACAAGCTGGTCGCGGAGTGCAAGCGCCAGGCGTTCATGCTGATGGCGCCGACGTAGATCGCGGCGCGTTTGTCCTGCCCAGGCTGAGTGCTGTCCGCCGTCAGGGGCTCGCGCCGGGCTGGTTGAAATGTTCCTGGGTGTCGGTCACCGCGCCCAGATACCCGTCCAGGAGTACAAAGCTGAAGCCGAAGCCCTTGGACTGGGCAACGCCGTGACATCCCATGCACCCGCCCATGTTGTAGCCCTTTCCGTTGAAGGCGGTGTTGGCGTTATTCCGGGCGAAACCCAGTGTGTTGTTGTTGGTGAGGGGATTGTTCGGATTTTTCGGCGTTTTCAGAAAGTTGCCGATTACCGTGATGGCCGGCGGCTGGCCCTTGAAGAACTGCAATCCAAGATTTGTCTCGATCGCAAGGTTGGACAGGAACACCGGCTGCCCGATGCCGGTCGGATCATTCGCCGAAACTGGAAATTTCGGACTTTGCGGGACCGGATTGCGCAGATCGACCGCCTGGAACTGCGTGCCGACGAGGTGATAGTTGAGCCAGACGGAGTTGGGATTCCTCGCGCGGATCGCGTTGTGCACGAGGGCCGTGACCTGCTTGGTATTGCCGAGCACCGGATATTGCCGCACGACGGGATACGCCGTTGTCTCGAGCGGTGGATAAAATCCAGCGCGCAGCCCGTGCTGCACAGCCTCCCCGGCAAAAAAGTTCGAATAGGAGTAGGTGGGGTTCGGCTGGTTCTTCAGCCCGACGACAGGGCTGTTGAAGATCGACGCATGTTCCCACGTCGCATAGATGAACGTCCCTCCCGCAGGACCTGACTGCGGTTGGTTTGGGGCGGTCGTGTGGATGCGCTGGATGATGTGCATGCCGACCAGGCCAAACAGGGTCGGCTCCGAGGGGACTGGGTTGCCGTTCGCATCGCTGATGTAGTTCTGCGCAAAGGCGGTGTGCCAAGCCGGAAAATCCGACGGCTTGGCGTTGGGGCCGCCCAGTTTCAGCCACGCCGCCTTGACCTGGATGGATCCCTGCAACGGCGGGAACGGGACCGGCGGCGGTTGCCTGCCCTGATAGACCTGATTGATGAACCTGAAACGGTCAGTGGCGGCCGCGGCCCGGTAGTTCACGACCGCGGGGTTGGCGCCGCCCGGCCGGCTCTGTGACGACGTGCGGATCGGCAAGTGGATGGCGGCGTTCGTCGCCTTCTGCGCCACCGGACATGTTTTCGGATTGCTGTTGTCGCAGTTCAACATGTTGGAGACGGCGTAATCGAAATAGTCGTAGTTCAGCTTTACCTCGTAAACGATCGGGTTCTTGCCGCCCGGCTGGCCCTGCCACACGCGCGGCGTCACAACGGGCGGAATCGCGGCAGGAACCGGATTTTTCGTCCCGTCCGGATAGGTTGTTTCCAGCGACTGCGATTTAACCTCGACGGTTTCGTCGAGGCCGTTCGGAGGCGTTGTCGCTCCGGAGTTCTGGTGAATGACTCTGGTGCCGGGCGGCAGGCTCACGTTCCCCTTTCGCAGCAGCCCGTAGTCGATCGGCGAGTACCAGATCAGTTGCCCGGGATTGGTCGGGTGATTGAAGATCTCGCGCTTCTCCTTGAAGGTTTCCCAGACCGCCAAATCCGAGTTCGCAGCTGTTGCGAAAGGCTTGCTGAGATCGGGGACGCCGCGGAAACGGCTGGGCGCGACCTCCAGCGCCGGCCAGTTCAACGCGACGAAGGTGTTCCACGCAAAGAAATCCCAATCGGGTTGCGCGACCGGAATCGTATCGGGGACAGCAGGCGTATCGAGGTAGAGCGTTGCCCGGTTCTGCAATGGCGCCAGCAGCGCGAGTGGCGGCTGATCCTGTGCGGCGGACATTCCGATGAGCGCGAGTGTGGCCCCCGCGGCCGCCACCGTGGACCATGCGGCGGCGCGCAGGATTGGCAGGGCTCGGTCGATCTGCATGTGCATGCTCCATTCGTCTGTTTGCCAAGGCGTCTGCAAGCGGCGAGCCGAAAGACGAACAACTCCTAGCATACGGCTTTAGGTAGCCCAAGCGGGCGGCCGTTCCTGGCAGAAAATGATCCGCGCATCCGCGCGATCCCGGCAAGCCGCGTGCGACGCCACGGCAAGCGGTTGCGCTCCTCGTGTGCTATCGATGAACAATCATTCTCGCCGGACTCAACAATCACATGCGCTCTTTTCTCTTCGTCCCCGCCGACAGCGAACGCAAGCTCGCCAAGGGGGCCGACTCCGGGGCCGATGCGATCATCCTCGATCTGGAGGATTCGGTGGCGGACGACCGCAAGGCCGGCGCGCGCGAAACCGCACTTGCCTACCTGAAGCAGCACGCCGCCGAGACGAAGCGTCCGCGCCTCGTCGTGCGCGTCAATGCGCTCGACACCGGCCTGACCGACGCCGATCTCGATGCCGTTGTGGCCGGCCCGCCGGACATGATCCTGCTGCCGAAGGCTGAAGGCGGCGCTGCCGTCACGCATCTCGACGCCAAGCTCACCGCACGCGAAGCGGTGCACGGCCTGTCCGAGGGCTCGATCAAGATTCTCGCACTCGCGACCGAAACGGCCGCCTCGCTGTTTGTCTGCGGCACCTACCGCAATTCAAGTCCGCGGCTCACCGGCATCACCTGGGGCGCGGAGGATCTGTCGGCGGAGCTCGGCGCCGAGACCAATCGCGACGAACATGGCCGTTTCACCTCACCCTACTGGCTCGCGCGCAATCTCTCGCTCGCGGCGGCGTCCGCGGCACGCGTGCAGGCGATCGACACGGTCTATGCGGATTTCCACAACATGGACGGCTTGCGCGCGGAAGCGATCGAGGCGCGGCGCGACGGCTTCACCGCCAAGATGGCGATCCATCCGGCGCAAGTCGCGATCATCAACGAGGTGTTCACGCCGGCAGCGGACGAGATTGCGAAGGCACAAGCCATCGTGAAAGCCTTCACCGACAACCCCTCATCCGGCGTCGTCGCGATCGGCGGCGTGATGTACGACCGCCCGCACCTCACGCGCGCCGAACGGCTGCTCGCGCGGGTGAAGAGCGGCGCATAAAAAAATGCGCGGGACCGGCCCGCGCATTCAAAGAAGAACTCAGCTCAGCCAGATATATGGATCGCTCGGATTACCAGCCGCAGGTATTGCAGCGCGGGCGGACCGGCACGACGACGGTGCGCGCGGGCGCGACCATCTGGGTGCGCTGCACGGTCGCGTATTGCGGCGGGACTTCCTCGTAACTCACGCCTTCCGGCTCGACCATCACGGTCTTCGGCACCATGATCGTTTGGTAGCGCGCCGGCGTGCGGTGCGCGATGCGGCGGCCGGGCGATACCATCACGGTCTCGTTCACGGTCTGATACTGCGGCGGGATCACCCGCTGCTGATAACAGGTGACGCACGGTTGCGGCGGAGGCGGCGGCGCATAGCAGCCATAGCACCCCGCGGAAGCGGCGGTCGGAATGGCGGCGAGCGCCAAAGTGGCGGTGGTGATAAGCGCGGCAAGAACGCGTGTCATGATGTTACCCGCTGGGTTCGAGATGGCCTCTGGCGCGTGAGTCATCGCGCCGATCTGAGCGGGGAAAATAAACGCGAGCGCGCACGCACTCAACGAGAGTCGCGAATTTACCTTGATGGACGCAGTTAACGACGCGCGAAGGATTCAGATCGCGTTCGATCAATTGGCCTTCGGCGCATACACCTTCGCGGGGTCGAACGCCTTGCCGGCCTCGCGGAATTCCAGCACGAGCGCGGCATCCGGCGCCTTGCCGAGCGGAACGCCACGATAGAAACACGAGCGCCGCCCGGTGTGGCACGCGCCGGGACCTGCCTGCTCGACCTTGATCCACACCGCGTCCTGGTCGCAGTCGATGCGCATCTCGGTCACGCGCTGGACGTGGCCGGACGTCTCGCCCTTGCGCCAGAGGCGGCGGCGCGAGCGGCTGAAGTACCAGGCCTCGCCGCTCTCGATGGTGCGCGCGAGCGCCTCGGCATTCATGTGCGCGACCATCAGCACGTCGCCGCTCGCCGCGTCCGTCGCGACGCAGGTCACGAGCCCGTCGGCGTCGAATTTCGGCGCGAGCGCGCGGCCCTCCTCGATCTCTTCGGTCGAGCCGCGTTCGGAGAATGTGTAGGTGGTCACCGCGGCCTCGCCGGGATCAGCGATCAGCGCGCGCCTCCGCGCACCATCATGATGAAGCGCGCCTGTTCCTGCGGATCTTCGAACAGGCCGGTGAATTTCGTCGTCAGCGTCATCGAGCCGGGCTTGGCGACGCCGCGCATCGACATGCAGGTGTGCTCGGCTTCGAGCATCACGGCCGCGCCCTTGGGCTTTAGAATCTCCTCGATCGCGGTCGAAATCTGCGCGGTCAGATGTTCCTGCGTCTGCAGCCGCCGCGCATAGACGTCGATCAGCCGCGCGATCTTCGACAGTCCCACCACGCGGCCGGTCGGCACATAGGCGATGTGCGCCTTGCCGGTGAACGGCATGACGTGGTGCTCGCAATGCGAATAGAACGGGATATCGCGCACCAGCACGAGGTCGTCGTAGCCGCCGGTCTCCGAGAAGGTGCGATCCAGCACCTCGGCGGGGCATTCCTTGTAACCGCCGAACAGTTCCTCGTACGCACTCACGAAGCGCTTCGGTGTCTCGACCAGGCCCTCGCGGTCCGGATTGTCGCCGATGAAGGAGAGCAAGGTGCGCACCGCGGCCTCGGCTTCCGCACGCGACGGGCGCGGTTCGACCGGCACGGGCGCGGCACGCACGTGGTCCGACATGGGCTTTTCGGGCGCAGTGGTTTTCGGGAAATTCTTGACGACAGCGTCCATAACGGTCTCTCCGTTCGACCGGCACAAAGTGCCGGAGGTGTCACCGGGTGGCCGCGGCTGGTGCACCGGATGGAACCCGATACGGACGCCGCATTCCTCAAGTTTCGCGCTTCGCCCGCAGGCGAGACGCCCCCAGAACCGCAGGCCCCCTTTTCCAGCCTGCGGTTCCACTCCTATATAAGTTGCGAGAAGCTGGCCGGCAATCAATGCCCCAGGCCGACTTTCCCGGAATCGAGCCAAATCCATGCTCAATGACGTCTACAACCGCCGGATTCTGGAGTTGGCGGGCACAATTCCCCGAATTGGCCGGCTGGAACACCCGGACGCGTCGTCGACCGCCCATTCCAAGCTGTGCGGCTCAACCGTGACCGTCGATCTTCGGATGGAGGGCGATACGGTCGCGGACTTCGCTCACGAGGTGAAAGCCTGCGCGCTCGGACAGGCGTCCTCGTCGATCATGGCGCGCAACGTGATCGGCGCGAAAGCGAGCGAGCTCAGGGGCCTGCGCGAGACCGTTCGCAAGATGCTGAAGGAAAACGGCGCCCCGCCCGCGGACGGCAAATGGGCCGACATCGCGGTGCTCGAGCCGGTGCGCGACTACAAGGCGCGGCATGCCTCGACGCTGCTGACTTTCGACGCGGTGGTCGATGCGATCAACCAGATCGAGGCGAAGCGTACTCCCAACGCGAAGGCGGCTGCGGAGTGAACCTGCTGCACGCCCCTCGCCTCGCCGGCCGCGGACTGGTGAAAATCTACCGCTACACCCTCTCGCCGCTGGTCGGATTTCATTGCCGCCATCTTCCGACCTGCTCGGAATACGCCGACGAGGCGCTCGATCGCTACGGGCTGTGGGCCGGCTCGTGGATGGCGCTCGCGCGGCTTGCGCGCTGTCATCCCTGGGGAACGTCCGGCATCGATCGCGTGCCTGAAACAACGCCGCCAGGGGCGCATTGGTACGCCCCCTGGCGATACGCGCGCTGGTCCTGGGTTCAGCGGACCGATTGAGCGAATTGCTCCAGCCGCCGCTTCGCCTCGCCCGAACCGAACTCCGCTGCCTTGGCGTACCACTCGCGCGCCTGGCGCGCATCGGCCGCGACGCCGAGCACGCCGAGCTTGCGCAGCACGCCTGATTCATAGGTCGAGCCGAGCGCGAGCGCAGCGCGGGCGTCACCCGCTTCCGCCGCGCGCGTGAGCATCAACCGCGCCGCCGCGATGTCGCCCTGCACGATCAGCTCCTCGCTCCGCTTCACCAGCATTGCGATTTCCTCGCGATCGAGCGCGCGGAGCGTCGGCACCGGTGCGGGCGGCGGCTCCGCCGCGACGGGCGATACCGCGACGGTCTTCACCGCTTGCGCGGGAATTGGCGCCTCCTGCGCCTCAGGCGCCGGACCCACCGCGGCAAACCGCTCGGCGAGCGCGACCGGCACGCTCCCGTCGGCCGAGGCCAGCTTGAACTCTTGCGGCCCTTGCCGGTGAATGCCGCTCTGCGCGGCGAACCGCGACCAGAAGGACGCCGGAGCCGCCTCGCCGTCCGCCTTGACGGCGAGCGACAGCGGCGCGGTGCCGACCATGAAGAACGCCGCGAGCGCCGCCAGCCCGACGGCGGCGGCGACGCGCGCCAGGATGCCGACCGTCGGCATCGGCGGCATCGGCGGCATCGGCACGGCGACCGGATCGAGCGAGGGCCGCTCGCGCAAATGCCGCGCCGCGATGTCGCCGTCGAACGGCTTGTCGCGCCAGCGGCGCTTGCCGCCGGAGGCCTCCAGCGGCGCCGCGGCCGGCAAGGTGCGGCGGAATTCCTCGCTCGCATTCAGCGCCTTGTCGACCGCCGCCATGCCGGCATCGCCCGGCGCGTCGCGCGTTTCCTCGCGCGCCCACGGTGGCGCATACATCGTCGGAAACATCGTAGGTGTATCGGCATCGCTTCGGATTGGAGCACTCATGACTTTTCCTCCCGCCGCCGGGTGACGGCCTCACGCAACATGCCCCCTGGAGGATCCTCGGCGCGCGATCGAAGCGAGTACGTGTCCGATCGCGCGGTATCGCTTACCTGCGCTCGCGCGCCTTCCACGCCAGAAATTCCTGGAACAGCCGGTCGCGTTCCTCGGCCGGCAGCGCGACCGCCTTCTCGCGCCTTCCCGCGACGAACCGATCG
>Ga0190272_10000424_pt1 | contig 22556 bp, 23 predicted proteins | sample Popmic504T_FD_133746 | JGI IMG/M metagenome (GOLD analysis project Ga0190272, IMG submission 133746) | Populus adjacent soil microbial communities from riparian zone of Shoshone River, Wyoming, USA - 504 T | ecosystem: Environmental > Terrestrial > Soil > Riparian zone | place: USA: Wyoming... | reverse complement strand
GGTGGGTCGGTGCCGGGGCCGCTCAGGCCGGCGTCGGCGTCCACGGACAGGGTCCGCAGCTTCAGGGTCACGAGGTCGATGTCGACGTCCGTGCCGAACAGTGACGGCAGCGCCAGCAGCGGCGGGGGTGGGTCGTCGACGGTGAAGGTCAGCGGCAGGACGCCGAGGACGGAGAGGGACAGCGAGGTGCAGTCGAGGGTCACGCCGACGCCGAGGACGTGCTCGCCGGGGGCGTGTGCGAGGTCGAGGCGGCGGCCGGTGACGGTCGGCACGCCGATGCGCAGCTCGTCGGCGTCGAGGGTGTCCATGGTGAACCGGAGGGCGCGGACCGTTCCGCCCGCGACCGTCGGCAGCTCGACGATGCCCTGGTAGACAAGGTTCTCGGCGGTGAGCGTCCCCATGGTCAACTCGTTGGTGACGGTCGGGGTGAGGTCGCTGTCGTCGGCGTCGATGATGGTCTGCTCGGCGTCCGGGTTCGGCTCGACCGGCAGCGGCGGCGCGGGGGCGTCACTGGGCGGGTCGACCCCCGGCAGGCCGGGCAGGCCGGGCAGCTCGGGGAACGGCAGCTCGGGCAGCTGCGGCAGCGGCAGGCCGGGCAACGGCAGCCGTGGCAGCACGGGGATCGGCAGCGGAGGCAACGGCAACCGTGGCAGCGTCAGCCCGGGAATCTGGGGCAGCGGGAGCCCGGGCAGCAGCGGGGCCGTGCCCTGCGGGGGCGCAGGAGGCAACAGTGGCACTGGAGGCACCAGCGGAGGAGCCAGGGGCAGCTGCGGCAGCGGCAACTGCGGCAGCCAGGGCAGCTGGGGCAGCGGCGTGCCGTCCGGCCCGACCGGCAGCAGCTGGGGCAGTACGCAGGTCTGGGCAGCGACGAGCTGACGGGTGCGCACCTCGTCCGCCGTCGGCTCCGGCGGTGGCGGCGGTCCGCCGAGCAACGGCAGCCGTGGCAGCAGCCGGATCAGGTCCGGCAGGAGCCCGGTCAGGCCGGGCAGCAGCTGCCGCAGGGCGGGCAGCAGCTGGTCGAGCAGATCGGACGGCAGGGCGGCCAACGCGGCCAGGCACTCCGGCGACGGCGACGGCGGTGGCGCCGGTGTCACCGCTGACGAGGGTGGTGAGGACGGGGCGGCGACCGCGGGTCCTGACCACGCGCCGCTGAGGGCGACCAGCACGACGACCACGGCCGACCGACGACGCCCTACCGGGAACCGCGCATCCCGAGACAACCGAGCGGTACGCAGCTCGGCGCTCGGGCCGGGCGTCGTCGGCGTCGGCGTCGGCGTCGGCGAGGGTGACCGGGGAACCGGCGACGGGCGCACGGACGCGACGCCCGCTTCGGACCCGGCGGCGTCCTCCGAGGCGGCCGACGAACCCGACGACGGGCCAGAGTCTGACGACCGGGTAGCCGACGGACCCGAACCGGCCGAACCAGAACCAGGACCGGGACGCGACCGGCGCCGGCGGGAGCGACGTGGCTGATCCGTCCACGCGAGCGTGAGCGCGCCGCCGATGATGCCGGCCATCATGCCGATCACCAGCCCACCCAGGTTCGACAGGACGAGCGAGCTGATCGAGAAGATGATGGCGAGCACCCCGGCGAGGGTGCGGTTGGACGGGGAGAACCAGATGAACGGGCCGAGGATGACGATGAGGAACCCGACGAGGATGCTCTGGGCCCCGACGACCCCGGCGGCGATGAGCTGGCTGACCGGCGACAGCGGCAGGTAGATGATCTCCAGCCCGCCGGCGAGGACGAGCAGTCCGCCCCAGAACGGCCTGCTGCGTCGCCAGTCGCGGAACCGCGCCAGGAAGCCGGTACCGGTGTCCGGCGGCATTGCCCTTCCCCTCAACTAGAACCGAGCCAGAACGAGAACCAGGACCAAAGTCAGCAGCCCGCGCCGCGGCCGGCGAGGTCGATGCTGATGCCGTCGACCTTCAGTGATCCGGCGGACAGCGAGTACGCGGTGCCCTCGAGGTCGGTGAACGTCACCAGCTCGGACTGGATGCCGTTGGAGCCGGGCTCACCCTTGATGCCGCCCTTGCTGAGGACGGAGGCGTCGCGGCCGATGACGATGTTGGTGGCGTCGAGGTTGCCGGTGAGCCGGGTCATGTCGAGCACCATGCTGCTGGCGGTGATCTGCCGGTCCGCGGGGGCGTCGACCAGGATGGTGAAACCGCCGAGGATCGGCACCGGCACCTCGATGGCGGCGCACAGGCCCCCGTTGATCGTCGCGTTGCCGATGCCCGCGGTGGCGACCTGCTTGTCGTCGGCCAGGGCGGGCGCCGCGCTGCCGAAGGCACCGAGCCCTTCGCCCTTCAGCTCCGACACCTTCAGCTCGATGGGCACCCCACCGACGGACAGGTTGGCGGCGAGGACGCCGGTGAGCAGCGAGGTCGCGATGAACCCGACGGCCACCATCGGCAACAGGAAGGCGATGGCGAAGCGCCCCCAGCGGGTGTGCCCCGCCGGACGGGAAGGGTCGACCTGGGTCATTCCTGGGTTCTCCTCACGGCATTGGTCTGCTCCACACCAACGACCGGGGGGACCCACCGTTACGGGGAGAACCTACGCCCTGCCGGGGAGTGAGGTGACCGACTGTGATCGACCGGGGTGGCAGGCGGCCCAGAACCGTGTGCCCAGCTCCGACATCGTCATCGTCTGCCGGATGATGCGGGCGCCGCCGCGACCGTCGATCCTCGCCTCCTCCTCGGCGGCACGCACCAGGTCGTCGGTCCGCAGGATGTCGTACTGGACGGCGAGGGAGCGGTCCTCCGGGTCGATGTCCACGAGCCCGAGGCGCAGTAGGTGGCCGACGAAGGTGGGGGTGTTCGCGGACAGCTGGGTACCGGCCGCCCGGCCCACCGTCGACGCGTTCTCCAGAACCAGCCGTTTGATACCGCCCATGGCGCCGCGTGACGCCACGTGGATCACCGGATAGGCGGACCCGTCGGACAGCGCGGCGAGCATCCTGGCCTCGTCGGGCACGAGCTGGCGCAGGATCCCGGCGTAGAGCTGGTGCTCGCTCTGCTGCCTGGTCTGCTCGACCGACCGGTTCAGCAGCTCGGCCATCGCGGCCCGCAGCGGGTCGAGGTCGTCCCCGACCGGCCGCACCACGGCCGTCACGTGCCGGTCGCCGAGGTGGCCGTCGAACCGGAGGGCCCCCGTCGGGTCGACCGTGCCGGCGGAGGCGCGGCCCAGCAGGCCGAACGAGCGCAGCTGCTCCTGCACCTGCCCGGCGACCAGGCGTTCGACGGGACGCACGACGCGCTCGGCCGTCGCTCCACCGGGCAGCCGGCGCGCGATGCCCCAGCCGGTGCGGTTGAGCCAGCCGGCCACGCCGACCGCCTGCGTCACCAGACCACCGGTCTGGCGCCACACGTCGTCGAGCGGGTGGGGCGGCGAACCCGGCCGCGCCGCCGGGTCGCTGTCGTCTGGCACGCCATCCTCCGAGGTCGGGATTCCGGACGCTAGCACCGCAGGAAAAGCTCCCGAACAGCACAACACATCGACGTCGGGGTGCGTGTCATTGTCGGGAGGTGGGTATGACGTTCGACGAGTTCGCCGCCGAACGGCTGCCGGCGCTGCTGCGCTTCGCCGCCGTACTGACCGGCGACCGCGGCCTCGCCGAGGACGTGCTGCAGGAGGTGCTGCTGCGGGCCCATCAACGCTGGGCGCACATCGGCGGGCTGGACGTGCCGGAGGCGTACGTGCGTCGCATGATCACCAACGAGTACCTGTCGTGGCGGCGACGCTGGGCCAGGGTGGTGCCGCACGCCGAGGTGGTACCGCCCGGCGGCGAGACCGGCGAGGCCGCCTTTGCCGACCGGCACGCCGACCGCGACGCCCTGTCGGCGGAGCTCGCCAGGTTGCCCAGGCGGCAGCGCGCCGTACTGGTGCTGCGCTACTACGCCGGCCTGACCGACGCCGAGATCGCCCTGACGCTGGGCTGCTCGGCCGGCACGGTCCGCGGGTACGCCTCGCGGGCACTGGCCACGCTGCGGATGGACCTGGCACCCGCACCCATCGCGACCATCGAGGAGGCCAGGTGATGCGGACCGAGGACGAGCTGCGCGCCGTTCTGCGCGGCCTGGAGAGCGAAGCGCCCGACGCGGCGGCCGTCCTGCCACGGCAGCCGGACAACCGGCATGGAGTGCGGCGGAGGGCCGTGCTGCTGGCCGGGGCCGCCGCGGTCACGGCTGCCGCGGTGCCGGTGACCGCGCGGCTGCTGACCGACCGCGGCTCCACCCCGGCCGTCGAGCCGAACAAGCTTCACCCGTTCGAGTTCGTTTTCACGGTGGAGCCGTACGACGGGTACGTGGTCTCCGGGTACGCGATCGCCCCCGGCAGCGGTCAGGTGATCAACCTGCGGAACGAGAACACGACCGGCCCGAGGGTGACGGTCTACCAGCGAGGCGAGGTCGACGGCGCGGCGCTACCGGCCGGCGAACCGGTCACCGTCGGCGGCCGCCCGGGCCGCTACACCGAGGACTCGATCGACGGCCTGCCCGGCGGTCCGTTCCCCGGGGTGTTCTGGGAGTACGCGCCGGACTCCTGGGCCACCGCGTGGGACCTCGGCACCGGCGCCGGCCAGCGAGTCGCGTCGCTGCGCGCGGCCGAGGCCGTCCGGTTCGGCCACGGCTTCCCGATGCGGCTGCCGTACCTGGCCGGCCCGCTGCCGCTGGGCCTGCGACCGGACAGCGGGCGGCTGGAGACCACCGGCTTCGGGAACGCCGGCTGGCACTCCCTCGTGAGGCTGACCGGCCCCGACGGCCTCGACGTGCAGCTGAACGCGATCGATCCGCGCGACTACGAGTCGTCCGGCGAGCCGGCCGTCACCGCGCCGATCGGCGAGCCCGTGCTGCTGGGGAACCTGGCCAGGGTGCGGTTCGAGACGTTCGTGGTGATGGTCGGCACGATCGGGCCCAACGGTATGCCGGGCACGCCGATCGACGCGCTGACGGAGATCGCCCGCTCCCTCACGCCCGCGCCGGACTTCGCCGACCAGAGCACCTGGTTCGACCCGCGCCGCGTGTTCCCGGTGTGACCCGAGGGACCGTTCAGAAGGCCATCGCCTGGGCGCGGCGCTTGACCTCACGGCCGCGGTCGGCGCGCAGTGCCTCGACGGGGGTGCCCGGCAACGAGTCGTCCGAGGTGAAGAGCCACCGCAGGATCTGGTCGTCCGGGTAACCGCCGTCGCGCAGGACCGTCATGGTGCCCAGCAGGCCCTTGACCACGACGTCGCCGTGGATGAAGTCGGTGGGGACGACGATGACGCCGTCCCTGCGCAGGGCCAGCAGCTGGTGGTCGCGCAACATCTGGTGGACCCGGGTGACCGGCACCGCCAGCCGCTCGGCCACATCGGGAACGGTCAGGACCTCGACCGCGACATCCAACACGTCGTCGGTAACAGGGATCGTGCTCACAACAGTGCACCTTGCCACAGCCGGACGGCGAGGTCATGGGCTGTTCGAGCAACCGTCTCGCCTACGATCGTGCCGTGCATGGCTCGGGGACAGCCAGGTCGGGTGGAGTGCTCGGCACGCTGCTGGACGGGCGGTACCGGGTGGACTCGGTCATCGCCCGCGGTGGTATGTCGACGGTGTACCGCGGGCTGGACACCCGCCTGGACCGGCCGGTGGCGATCAAGGTGATGGACCCGCGGTTCGCGGGCGACCCCACGTTCCTCGACCGGTTCATCCGCGAGGCCAGGTCGACGGCGCGGCTGCGACACCCGTCGGTGATCGCGGTGCACGACCAGGGGCTGGACAACACCGAGCACGGCGACCACGTGTTCCTGGTGATGGAGCTGGTCGACGGCGGCACCCTGCGCGACCTGCTCCGCCAGCGCGGCGAGCTGCCGGTGCCGCTCGCGGTCGCGGTGCTGGAGCCGGTGCTGTCGGCGCTCGCCGCGGCCCACCGCGAGGGCCTGGTGCACCGCGACATCAAGCCGGAGAACGTGCTCATCGGCCGCGGCGGCGAGGTCAAGGTGGCCGACTTCGGGCTGGTCAGGGCGATCGCCGAGTCCGGGACCACCAGCGACTCCGTCATCCTGGGCACGGTCGCGTACCTGTCGCCGGAGCAGGTGGCGACCGGAGCGGCGGACGCGCGCAGCGACGTGTACTCGGCGGCGGTCGTGCTGTTCGAGATGCTCACCGGCACCACGCCCTACACCGGCGACACCGCGCTGTCGGTGGCGTACCGCCACGTCAACGACGACGTGCCAGCGCCCAGCAGTCGGGTGCCGGGCATCCCGGCCGCGCTCGACCAGCTCGTGGTCCGCGCCACCCGCCGCGACCCGCGGGACCGGCCGGAGGACGCGGCCGCGTTCCTGATGGCCCTGCAGCGGGTACGGACCCAGCTCGACCTGCGGCGCGTCTCGGTGCCGTCGCCGGTCGGTCCGGCCGGTGCCCGCGACGAGGCCCCCACCCAGCCGGCGCGCGCCGTGCCATCCGGCCTCGGCTCCGGCGGACCACCCGGTGGTCCGCCCGGCGGGCCACCCGGTCGGCCGCCCGTCCGGCCCGGCCCGCAGGGCACCAGGGCGCTGACCAGGGCGGAGCAGGTGCACCAGCCGCACCGACCGCCCCCCGGGCGGCCCCCGCAGCAGCGGCCCCCCGACCCGTACCTGATGGAGCGGTCGCGGGACCGGAAGGTGTTCGTGATCTGGCTCGTCGTCGTGCTGATCATCACGAGCCTCGTGGGGTACGGGGCCTGGCACCTGGCCATCGGACGGTGGACCGAGGTTCCCCCGTTCGAGAACCTCGACCGGAACGGGATCGAGCTCGCGCTGAAGGACGCCGGGCTCGACCCCGACATCGTCGACGACCACCACGACGTGGTGCCGGCCGGGCTGGTGGTGACGGCCGATCCGTCCGTCGGGTCGAAGGTCCTGCGCGGCCGCGAGGTCACCGTCGTGCTGTCACAGGGCCGGCCGCGGGTGCCGAACATCGCGCCGGGCGCCACCGTCGAGGCCGCGACGGCCGACCTCGCCAACGTCGACCTGACGATGCGCCGCGACGAGGGCTCCGACGCCCACGACGACACCGTGCCGGAGGGCGCGGTGCTCCGGCTGGCGCCGCCGCCGGGCACCGAACTCACCGTCGGCGCCCCGGTCACCGTGCTGCTCAGCAAGGGTCCGCCGCCGGTGCAGGTGCCCGACGTGCGCGGGCGGACCATCGACGAGGCGGTGGCCGCGCTGCGCACGGCAGGGCTCACGACCAACGGGGAGCCCACCCGCCGCTTCGACCGCGACATCGCCGGTGGCAAGGTCATCACCACCGAGCCGGCCGCCGGCCAGCAGACCCGCAAGGGCAGCGGCGTGGTCCTCGTCGTGAGCACCACCCTGGTGGTGCCCGACGTACTGGCGCTGCCGCGGCCGGAGGCGTTGCAGAAGCTGCGCGAGGCCGGGTTCGAGCCCGTGGAGAGCTGCGACGGCACCTGCGACGACTCGGCCCGCGCCTACGGCACCGACCCGGCGGCCGGCACCCTCGTCGACCCGGAGAGCAACAAGATCACCGTGCAGGTGTCCATGCTGGCGCCGGTGCCGAGCGTCATGGGCCGCTCCGTCGGCGAGGCCAGGCAGATCCTCGCCAGGTACGGCCTGCAGGTGCAGGTGAACCAGATCGTCGGCGGCGACTCCAGCGTGGTCATCGGCCAGAACCCGAGCGCCGACACCCGCGTCCCGCCAGGCTCCACCGTCCAGGTGACCGCCTTCCCGTAACCCGCCGCCACACACGGGATGACGCCCGGCAGGCCCGAACCCGAACAACCCGCATGAACGTGACACCAGTCTGGTTCTGCCGGCCCAGAACCAGACCACCGTCACGTTCATGCGGCAAATGCGGCCGGCGCGGTCCGCGGACGCCGTCCGTGAACTCGACACCACGGCTGCCGGCACCCCGCCGCACTACCACCACGTCGAGTTCATGGACACCATGGGCGGCCGGACCCGGCACGCGCCGGGCGTGGAAGGGGTTGGGGTGGTCGAGGTCGTGGGGAGTCTGGACGTGCGGTGGCACGCGGGATGGCCGTCGCCGAAGCACGACACCGCGCCGGAGATCCAGGTGCACCGGTACGAGCCGAACACCGTGATCCTGCGGCAGAACAAGTCGGTGCACTACGAGGGGCCGTTCCTGTTCCTGCTGTTCGGCGACGAGCGGGCCCTGCTGCTCGACACGGGTGCGACACCGGAGCCGGAGTTCTTCCCGTTGCGCCGCACCGTGGACGCGCTCGTCGCCGAGTGGCTGGGCGTGAACCCGCGGGACGGCTACCACCTGCTGGTGTCACACACCCACGGCCACGGCGACCACGTGGCGGCCGACGGGCAGTTCGCCGACCGGCAGGACACCACGGTGGTCGGCGCCGCGCTGGACGACGTGGTGGAGTTCTTCGGCCTGGACGGCTGGCCGGACGGCACCGCCGAGCTGGACCTGGGCGGCCGGGTGCTCGACGTGATCCCCGGCCCGGGGCACCAGGACGCGGCCGTGGTGTTCCACGACCGGCGCACCGGCGTCCTGCTGACCGGCGACTCGCTGTACCCCGGGCGGCTGTACGTCCGCGACTGGGCGGCATTCGCGGCCACGGTGGACCGGCTGGTCGCGTTCTGCCGCACCCGGCGGGTGACGCACGTGCTCGGCTGTCACATCGAGATGAGCACCGCGGGCACCGACTACCCGCTCGGCACCACGTACCAGCCGGACGAGCCACCGCTGCAGCTGCCCGTGGACCAGGTCGACGCCCTGCGCCGGGCCGTCGACGAGATCGACGGCCGGCCGGGGGTGCACCACCGCGGCCGGTTCATCGTCCACGTCCGGTGAAGAACGCCCGGTGAAGACCGTCCGGTAAGAACGTCCGGTGAAGCAAGGGCTAGTTGCGCAGCATCTCGGCGACGAGGAACGCCAGCTCCAGCGACTGCTGGGTGTTGAGGCGCGGGTCGCAGGCGGTCTCGTAGCGGCCGTGCAGGTCGGCGTCGGAGATGTCCTGGGCGCCACCCATGCACTCGGTGACGTCCTCGCCGGTGAGCTCGACGTGGATGCCGCCGGGGTGGGTGCCGAGCGCCCGGTGCACCTCGAAGAAGCCCTGCACCTCGTCGACGATGCGGTCGAAGTGCCGAGTCTTGTAGCCGCTGGTGGACTCGACGGTATTGCCGTGCATGGGGTCGCACTGCCAGACCACGAGGCGCCCCGTGGAGGTGACCTTCTCCACGATCGCCGGCAACACCTCGCGGACCTTGGTGTTGCCCATCCGGCTGATGAGGGTGAGCCGGCCGGGCTCCCCGTTGGGGTCGAGGCGTTCCACGTACTCGACGGCCCGGTCGGGCGTCGTGCCGGGGCCGAGCTTGAGCCCGATCGGGTTGGCCAGCAGCTGGATGAACGCCAGGTGCGCGCCGTCGAGGCGGCGGGTCCGCTCCCCCACCCACAGGAAGTGCGACGACAGGTCGTACAGCTGGTTCTCGTGCAGCCGCAGCATGGCCCGCTCGTAGTCGAGCACCAGCGCCTCGTGGCTGGCGAACAGCTCGACGCCGTGCAGGCTCGCGTCGTCGACCCCGCAGGCCCGCATGAACCGCAGCCCGCGGTCGATCTCCCCGGCCACCGCGTCGTAGCGGGCACCGGCGGGTGAGCGGGCGACGAAGTCCTTGTTCCAGTCGTGCACCCGGTGCAGGTCGGCCAGCCCGGCGGCGGTGAGCGCCCTGGACAGGTTCATCGCGGCGGCGGCGTTGGCGTACGCCCTGATCATCCGGCCGGGGTCGTGCACCCTGGCCGCCGGCGAGGCGACGATCGAGTTGATCATGTCGCCGCGGTAGCTGGGCAGGCCGAGCGCGTCGTTGCGGGCCGAACGGGGCTTGGCGTACTGGCCGGCGATGCGGCCGACCTTCACCACCGGCAGGCTGGAGCCGTAGGTGAGGACGACGGCCATCTGCAGCAGGGTGCGGATGTTCGCCTTGAGGTGCGGCTCGGTGTTGTCGACGAACGTCTCGGCGCAGTCGCCGCCCTGGAGCATGAACGCCTCGCCGCGGGCGACGTCGCCGAGCTGCGAGCGCAGCCGGTCGACCTCCTCCGGCACGGTGATCGGCGGCACGCTCTCCAGCACCCTGCGCACCATCCGCACCGACTGCTCGTCGGGCCACTCGGGTTGCTGCTCGGCCGGGAGGGCCAGCGCCGTGTCGAGCTTGGCCCGCAGCTCCGCGGTCAACGGAGGCAGCTCGGGCAGCTCTTCGACCGGCAAGTCGACGGTCCAGTTCACAGCTCAAGCGTAGAGAGCCCCGCCCCGGCCCCGGACAGTGGCCGACCCGCCCCGTGCCCCCACCGGGTGGATGGCACATTTGACCGGTTCTACCGGCCGAATGTGCCATCCACCCGGTGGCACCGGACGGCCAGCTCCCACGCGGCCTCGACCACGGTGTGCGTTCTGGCATCCTGTGCGCCATGCGCGTGGCGATGTTGACTGGTGGGGGCGACTGCCCGGGGTTGAACGCGGTGATGCGGGCCGTCGTCCGCAAGGGCGAGAGCGTGTACGGCGACGAGCTGTTCGGCTTCCGCGACGGCTGGCGTGGCCCGCTGGAGGGGAACATCGTTCCCTTGTCGGTGGCCAACTTCCGGGGCACCCTGCCGCGGGGCGGCACCATCCTGGGCTCGTCCAGGACCAACCCGTTCAAGGTCGACGGGGGCCCGGAGCGGGTGAAGGCCAACCTGGAGAAGTTCGGCATCGATGCCCTCGTCGCGATCGGCGGCGAGGACACCCTCGGCGTCGCGACGAAGCTCGCCGCCGACGGCGTCAACGTGGTCGGCGTGCCCAAGACGATCGACAACGACCTGTCGGCGACGGAGCTGACGTTCGGGTTCGACACCGCCGTGCAGGTGTGCGTCGACGCCATCGATCGCCTGCACACCACCGCCGAGTCGCACGACCGGGTCATGGTGGTCGAGGTGATGGGCCGGCACGCCGGGCACATCGCCACCTACGCGGCGATCGCCGGCGGGGCCAGCATGCTGCTGATCCCCGAGCGGCCGTTCGACATCGACGAGGTGTGCGAGAAGATCACCCGCCGGCACGACAACGGCCGCTTCGCCTCGATCGTGGTCGTCGCGGAGGGCGCCATGCCCAAGGAGGGCACGTTCGCCACCACCACCTCCGAGCTCGACGCGTTCGGCCACGTGCAGCTCGGTGGCATCGGCGAGCGGCTGGCGCGGGCCATCGAGGAGCGCACCGGGTTCGAGACCCGCGCCATCGTGCTCGGCCACACCCAGCGCGGCGGCACCCCGACCGCGTTCGACCGGGTGCTCGCCACCCGGTTCGGCATCGCCGCCATCGACGCCGTGCACGACAACGCGAGCGGCACCATGGTGGCGCTGCGCTGCGGCAGCATCGTCCGGGTGCCGCTGGCCGAGGCCACCGCCGAGCTCAAGCTCGTCGACCCAGAGGTGTACGACGCCGCGTCCGTCTTCTTCGGCTGACGCACCCGTAGGCAACTCGCATCCGTGTTGTCGTTTTCGGGCCGTCGAAACGACCACCCGGATGCGAGTCGCTGCGGGGGGTCAGCGCAGGGGGAAGCCGAGGCGCAGGCGGCGGTCCTCCATGATCTGCCAGCGGACCAGGTTGTGCTTGGCGTCGGCGAGGGCGTCGTGGGCGTTGGACGGCGGCTGCGGCAACGGCGGCTTGCCGACGTCGTCCCATCGCTGGCGCAGCTCCCTGGTGAACCGCGGGATCGCCCGCGGCAGCGTCGGCATGGCACCCCACAGCTGGGCCAGCGCCACGTGGTCGTACGCCGCGTACCAGGCCCACAGCTCCACCTCGCCGCCGGGCGCGAGCAGGTACTCCAGCAGCGACTCGCGGATGGACGCGCGGCTGCGGTAGACGGGCGAGGCGGGCGACGGGAGCTTGGCCAGGACGTTCGCCCTGACCCACGGCCCCGCCTTGGTCGGGTCGAACTCAGTGGACACCGCGTAGTACTCGCGGCCGTCCTCGTCGACGACGCCGATCGAGACCAGGTCGATGGTCAGCCCGTCCTCGATGAACTCGGTATCGAAGAAGTACCGCACCGGGTAAACCCTACGGTCCGGGCCTACTGTGGGGTCGTGCGGATACTGCTGATGTTGATAGCCGGAGCGCTCCTGACCGTGAGCTGCGGTTCCGGGCAGGAACCGGTCGACACCGGCGCCCAGGGCAGCGGCACGGGAGGCACGAGTGATGCGACCGAGCCGGCCGAGACCACCACGCCGCCGACGACGCTGTCCGCGTCGCCGCTGACGCCGACCGGGCCGCAGACCCTCCCGCCGCCACCGCCGCCGGGGGGTGACCCCGCGGCCACGGTGCCGGCCGACCTCCTGGAGAAGGTGCGCGCCGACGCCGCCGGCCGCGCCGGGGTGGCACCGTCGGCCGTCCAGGTGGTCAGCGCCCAGGTGCAGTCGTGGAACGACGGGTCACTGGGGTGCCCCGAGCCCGGCATGTCGTACATCCAGGTGATGACAGAGGGCTACCAGATCATCGTGTCGGCCGGGGGGCAGACCCTCGACTACCGCACCTCCGACCGCGGCGCCTTCAAGGTCTGCGGCAAGCGCTGACGCCCGGCGGACCGCGATACGCGGGCTTGTCGCGGTTTCCCGCTGTCCCGTACCCGCGATACGCGGGCTTGTCGCGGTCAAGGCGGCGGTCAGGCGGCAGCGGCCGGCGGATTTACTGCCAGAGTCAGGCCGCGATGGGCTTCTTCCTGGCCGCGGCCTGCTCCTCGGCGGCCTTCGCCTGGTCCTCCTTGGCCTTGGCCGCGTAGACGTCCACGTACTCCTGGCCGGACAGCTCCATGAGGGAGTACATGATCTCGTCGGCCATCGAGCGTTCGACGAAGCGGTCGCCCGCCATGCCGTAGTAGCGGCTGAAGTCCAGCGGGGTGCCGAACCGGACCTCGATGACGCCGGGCTTGATCCGCCAGCGGGCCGAGCCGATGCGATTGATCCGGTCGGTGCCGACCATGGCCACCGGGATCACCGGCACCTCGGCCTCCAGCGCCATCCTGGCCAGGCCGGTCTTGCCCTTGTACAGCCGCCCGTCCGGGGAGCGGGTGCCCTCCGGGTAGATGCCGAGGAGGTCACCCTCCTTGAGGATGCGGACGCCGGTGTCGAGCGCGGCCTGCGCGGCCGAGCCGCTGCTGCGATCGACCGGCACGTTTCCGGTGCCACCGAAGAACATCCGCTTGGCCCAGCCCTTGATGCCGGGCTCGGTGAAGTACTCCCGCTTGGCCAGGAACTTGATGCGCCGCGGCGAGGCCATGGGCATGAAGATGGAATCGGCGACGGCGAGGTGGTTGCTCGCGATGATGGCCGCCCCGGACCTGGGGAGGTTCTCCACCCCGATGGCCTTCGGCCGGTATACCAGGCGCAACAGTGGGCCGAGCAGGACATACTTCAGCACCCAGTACAGCACCGTGCGCAGACTCCCTTACTGCCCCCGTACCAACGCGGGCTCCACCAGCCAGACTACGGAGCGCCGTTGCTCCGGCACAACGTCGCGACCTCCCGTCAGGACCGCTCCGCGTGCGACGATGGCCACACCTACCCAGAACATATCCTTGGTCGGAAGAACTTGCCGCGCAGGAGGTCCGTCCCGTGCCAGTGCTCCCCGGCGCCGAACCGTTCGTCCACGACGGTTCGGGCGACATCGGCGTCCTGCTCTGCCACGGTTTCACCGGCACCCCCCAGAGCCTGCGGCCGTGGGGCGAGCACCTCGCCGCCGCGGGCATCACCGTGCGCTGCCCGCGGCTGCCCGGCCACGGCACCGACTGGCGCGAGATGAACCGCACCCGGTGGACCGACTGGTACGGCCGCGTCGCCGAGGACCTGACCGAGCTGACCGGGCGGTGCACCACGGTCGTCGTGTGCGGCCTGTCGATGGGTGGGACGCTGGCGCTGCGGCTGGCCGAGGAGCGCGGACCGTCGATCGCCGGGCTGGTGCTGGTGAACCCGTCGGTGACGTCGCTGCGGCGCGAGATGGCGCTGGTGCCCGCGCTGTCGCGGGTCGTCGCGTCGATGCCGCCGGTGGGCAACGACATCATGAAGCCGGGCGTCACCGAGCTGGCCTACGACCGTACCCCGCTGCGCGCGCTGAACTCGCTGCGCGGCCTGTGGCGGGTGGTCCGGTCCGACCTCGGCAGGGTCACCCAGCCGGTGCTGCTGTACCGGTCGGCGGTCGACCACGTCGTGGAGGCGACCAGCTCGGAGATCGTGCTCGGCTCGATCCGCAGCACCGACGCCACCGAGGTCGTCCTGCACGACAGCTACCACGTCGCCACCCTGGACAACGACGCCCCGACGATCTTCGCCGGCAGCCTGGAGTTCGCGCAGCGCCTGCATTCCCAGCGGGTCGGTGAGCCGGCGTGAGCTACGAGCGGCGCGACCCCGACGATCCGGACGTGCCGGGAGAACCGACGTCGTCCGACGTCGACGCGGCCTTCGCCCAGATCGTCGCCGGCTGGGACGCCGAGGGGCGCTCCCGGTGGTCCGACGACGACTCCGCGCCGACCGAGGAGTTCCCCGCGGCCAGGGGCGAGCCCGTCACGGCCGGTCCCGCGTCCACCCCGATCGACGACCCGATCGATGACGACCCGGCCGTTGTCGACGCGGCCCCCGTCGACGAGGAGTTCGACGACCCCGACGACCACTTCGTCCCGCCGGAGCCGCCGCCGCTGCCGCGACCCCAGCCGGCGACGGTGGGCGCCGCCGCGCTGTTCCTGCTGGGGCTCGTGCTGCTGACGGTGCCGTGGTTGATCGGCTTCTCGTCGCAGTACGGCCTGCCGCTGGGGCTGCTCTCCATCGCCGGCTCGATCGTGTGGCTGGTGGCCAGGCTCCGGGAGGGCCCACCAACGGACTCCGGCTGGGACGACGGCGCCCAGCTCTGACCCACGCCGCCAGGTTCAGTGGACGAGGTCGCCGGCCAGGGCTGCCACCCCGATCATGCCGGCGTCGCCCCCACCGAGCCGGGCCGGCTCGACACGGGCCAGCGGGCGGTGGCCCGCGCCGGTGACCACGGTCGCGTAGTGCGCCCTCGCCTCGTCCAGGAACAGCGGCGCCGAGTCCGACACCCCGCCGCCGATCACCACGAGCTCGGGGTCGTACACGTCGGCGACGATGGCCAGCCCCTCCCCCAGCCATCGGGCGAGCTCGGACACCGCGCGCACCCCGACCGGGTCACCGGCGGCCGCGGCCTCGGCGACCAGGCGGCCGGTGACCCGGCCGACGCCGGTGACGGCGTGCAGCACGCTCGCCCCGGCGGATGCCGCGGCGAGCAGCTCGACGGCGGTGGCGGCCAGCGCGGTGCCGCTGCAGTACCGCTCCCAGCAGCCGCTCTTGCCGCACGGGCACGGCCGTCCGTCCGGGATCACCCGCAGGTGCCCGAGCTCGGGAGCGATGCCGTACGCGCCGCGGTACACCTCGCCGTCGACGAGCAGCGCGCCGCCGATGCCGGTGCCGATCGCGACGAGCACGACGACGCCGCTGCCACGCGCCGCGCCGTAGCGGTACTCGGCGACGGCGGCCGCGTTGCCGTCGTGCTCCAGCACGACCGGCAGGCCGATCCGGTCGCGGACCCGGTCGGCCACCGGGGCGTCACGCCAGGACAGGTGCGGCGCGAACCGGACCCGGCGACGGTCGGCCGTGACGAACCCGGCCACCGCCAGCCCGACGGCCGCGACCGGGTGCCGGCCGGCGAGCTCGCGGGTGACCGAGGCGATCGCGTTCTCCAGCGCGTCGTCGGTGGTCGGGGTCCGCACCCGGACGGTGTCCAGCACGACACCCTTGGCGTCAACGACCCCGGCCCGGACGTTGGTGCCGCCGACATCGATCCCGACCGTCAGCAACCGCCACCGGCCCCTGGGTCAGCGCGGTCCACCTCGATGCGCTGCACCCGGGGCGGACTGCTCGGCTCGGTCGGTGGCCGGTCCTGCAGGACGGCCCGCAGCGCGACCAGCAGGCCGCTCGCGTGCTCTGCGACGCGTCCGGCCAGCTCGGGCCGGTCGCCCCGCGCCAACGCGATCAGCGAGCACAGCGGACACCACTGGCACGCGGCCTGCGGTGTCGACGCTGCCCCCGAAAAGGCACCAGAAGCGGCACCCGGGGCGGCACCGGGACCTCCGTCGGAGGAGCCGGCGCCGGAAGGAGCTGCGGCAGCCTCGGCCGCCTCCACCCGCAGCCCGGCGAGCACGGACTGCACCCCGGGCTCGAACCGGTCGAGCAACGCCAGCGCGAGCAGCCGCAGCTCCTCGCCGACCTGGCCGTGCTCGTCGCACCCGGCGGCGCCGTGGGTGCCTGACGGGCCGCTCATCGCATCCACACATCGGGGTCGGGGTGGAACCGCACGGTGAGCCCGTCGTCGTGCTGCCGCGCGCCGACGACCAGGCAACGGCGCAGCACCGACGGGAGGGCGATCAGCCTGCGGTGGCCGTCGATGGTGACCGCCAGCTCGTCGCCCACCCTGGCGAGGTCGACGGCGGACGAGCCGGTCAGCGACAGGGCGAGGCGCAGCTCGAACTCGGAGTCCGGCGACCGCCCGGCCCCCGCGGTGCGCCGCACCGACACCGGCGCGCCCGGCCGGGCAGCGGCCGCGCCGGGAAGGACAGCGGGCCGGACACCGGCCGCACCCGGAAGGACAGCGGACCCGACGGCGACCACGTCGGACAGGTCCAGCTCGTCCGCGACGGCGGCCAGCGAGGCCAGACCGATCGGCTCGGCCGACCGGTGCCCGACGGTGCACGGCGTCAGCTCCGGCGGCAGGGAGGAGCGCAGCCGGGCCAGCACGTCGTCCTGCTCGGCGCGGCGGGCTCGCAGCCACGAGGCCGACTCGCCGCGCTCGGCAACAGCGGGCGCCGGCACCAGGCGGTTGGCCACCAGCCCGTCGACCCGGATGCCCAGCAGGGACAGCGCGGTCAGGGTGCGGCGCACCTCGGCGACGACGACCCGCTCCGGGGTGAACACCAGCCGCACGCCGGTCACGGCCGGGTCGGTGAGCATGGCCCGCAGCCGGCCCAGCCGCACGGCGAGCCGGGACAGTGCGTCGGCCGCGGCGGCCCACCGGTCGAAAGAGGAGGCACCGGCGCCGCCGAGCAGCCCGCGGACCATCCGCCGGTGCGCGGGGAACAGCCGCTCCAGGTAGCCGGCGACCGCCTCCGGTAGCGCCAGCAGCCGCAGCGTCTCGGCCGTCGGCGCGCAGTCGACGAGCACGACCTCCCACGGGCCGTCGTCGGCCAGGTCGTGCACCTCGGCGAGGGCCAGCAGCTCCTCGACGCCGGGGAGCACGGTGAGCTCCTCGGCGGCCACCTCGTCCACCCCGGCGCCGGCGAGGACCGCCCCGAGGTGCTCCCGCAGCGCCGGCCACGCGTCGTCGACCAGTTGTCTGGCGTCCACCTGGGCGGCGTACAGGCCGGGGGCGCCGTCGACCTCGACCGGGCGGGCGCCGAGCGGCACGTCGAGCACGTCGGCCAGCGAGTGGGCCGGGTCGGTGGAGACGACGAGTGCCTTGCGGCCGGTGGCCGCGACCCGGGCGGCGGAGGCTGCGGCAAGGGTGGTCTTGCCGACCCCGCCCTTGCCGGTGAACAGCAGGACGCGCACCGTCAGCCGGCCTCGACCCGGCGCCTGAGCTCCTTGAGTGCGGTGTCGATGATCACCTTCTCCGCCTTGCGGCGCAGGAGGCCGATCATCGGGATGTTCAGCTCGACCGACAGGGTGTAGGTGACGGTGGTGCGCCCGTCGCGCTCGACCAGCACGTAGGAGCCGTTCTGGGCCTTCTGCATCTGGCCCTTGACCAGGTGCCAGTGCACCGACATGCCGTCGTCGGCCCAGTCGTAGGCCAGGGTGTACTCGTCCTTGACGACGGCCTTCTCCAGGGTGAGGTGCACCTGGGTGGGGCGGCCGGCCTGGTCGGTCTCCAGCACGTCGGCGCGCGTGATGCCGTCGGCCCAGGTCGGGTAGCTGGGCAGGTCGGCGATGACCGCCATCACCCGCTCGGCCGGCGCGGCGATCTCGATCGACTGGGTGGTCTGGTCGGCCATGCGCCGCAGGCTACTCGGTCACCACCGCAGCACGTGCGGCGTCTCGGTGCGCTGGAAGTGCCCGACGTTGACGCACTCGGTGCGGCCGACGCGCATCCGTCGGCACAGCGGGGCGTGCACGTGTCCGAACAGCGCCAGCGAGGGCCGTCCGTCGTTGATGTACTCCAGCAGCCGCGGTGAGCCGCGCTCCGGGTGCCTGGCCACCACGTCGTAGCACAGCTCGGCGACCGCCGGCGGGATGTGGCTGGCCAGCACGTCCACCGGCGGCAGGGCGGCGACCGCAGCGTCGAACTCGACCGTGGTGCGCAGGTACGGCCGCCACGGCCCGAGGCGGCGCCGGGCGACGACCTCCGCCGTGACGCCGGCCGGCAGCACCCCGCCGCCGACGAACCCGAACACCCGGCCGCCGATCTCGACCGCCCGGCCGTCGCACAGGGTGACCCCGTTGCCGGCGAACTCGGGCCACAGGTGGGGCATGTCGACGTTGCCCGGCATCGCGTACGTCGGCGCGGTGAGGCTGCCGAACAGCTGCCGGTACTGCTCGCGGACCTCGCCCTCGACGACGGCGGCCGGGTCGTCGAGCTGGGCCCACAGGGAGCGGACGAAGCCGACGAGGTCGCCGCCGTGGCCGGACCGCAACTCGGCGAAGCGCCGTACCTGCTCTGGCCCGAAGATGCGTCCGAGGATGCCGGCGGAGTGGTCGTGGTAGTCGACGAAGTCGATCAGGTCGCCGAGCACGATGAGCGCGTCCGCGCCGTCACCGGCCCTGGCGAGCGCATCCGTGTTGCCGTGCACGTCCGACACCACATGCACCCGCATGGCGCCACGCTAGCGCGTGACCTGTGAGTGGAAACCGGTGCTGGAACACCAGTTTCTACTGACGAGGCGGGAGGCCGATCTCGCGCCCGCCCTCGACCTCGTCCTTGAGGGCGAACGCCAGCCGCCTGGCGGCCAACTGGCGCCGGCGGGTCTCGGCCGCAGCGGCCCGCGACGGCACGGTGGCCACCGTGCCGTCGGGGTCGGCCGGGTCGGCCCGCAGGTAGAAGTGCAGGACGGTGCCGTCGAGCACCGGCTCCAGCCACACCTCCATGGTGCCGACGAGGGCGCCGCTCACGGTCCAGCGCAGCCCGTCGTCGCCGCGGTCCGCGTACACCGACAGCCGCAGGTCCGGCCAGAACTCGCGGCACCTCGCGGGGTCGGCGAACATCACCGCGAGTGATCGTCGGGGTACCACGAGGAACGTCTCGTCCAGCACATCGACCGATGACACGGCCCGCAGCCTGCCAGTCACCCTGATGCGCTGTCGTCGCGGGGACGGCAGGCGCTAAATTCCACGGGATACCTGCTCGTCAGCGGCCCGGAGGTTTTCACGTGCGTGAGTTCAGCGTTCCCCCCAGCGTCACGGTGTCCGCCGAGGACAACCTGTCCGACATGGTGTTCGCCACCGCTGAGCGGTTCGGCAGCTCGATCGTCTACCGCCGCAAGGTGGACGGCACCTGGACCGACGTCACCGCCCAGGAGTTCGCCGGTCAGGTACTCGCGGTGGCCAAGGGTCTGGTGGCCAGCGGCCTGCAGCCCGGCGACCGCATCGGCCTGCTGTCGCGGACCCGGTACGAGTGGTCACTGGTGGACTTCGCGATCCTCGCGGCAGGTGGCGTCACCGTGCCGATCTACGAGACCTCGTCGGCCGAGCAGGTGGAGTGGATCCTCTCCGACTCCGGCGCGAAGGCCGTGATCGTCGAGGCCGCCACGCACCGCAAGGTCGTCGAGAGCGTCCAGGAGAAGCTCAGCGAGCTGACCAACGTGTGGCAGCTGGAGGGCACGCCAGGGGCGATCGACGAGCTGACCGCGCTCGGCACCGACGTCGCCGACGAGGACCTGCACGCCCGGCGCCGCCAGGTCGGGGCCGACGAGCTGGCCACCCTGGTCTACACGTCGGGCACGACCGGCCGCTCCAAGGGCTGCGAGCTCACCCACCGCAACCTCATCTCCGAGGTCAGGACCGTGGTGGCCGGGGCGCCCGAGCTGCTCAACGGCAACACCCAGATCCTGCTGTTCCTGCCTCTCGCGCACATCCTGGCCCGCGTGGTGCAGCTGGCCGGTTTCCAGTGCCGGGCCACCGTCGGGCACACCGCCGACGTGAAGAACCTGCTGCCCGACCTCGCGGAGTTCCGTCCGACGCTGATCCTGTCGGTGCCGCGGGTGTTCGAGAAGGTCTACAACAGCTCGAAGCAGCGGGCCCACGCCGCCGGCAAGGGCAAGATCTTCGACGCCGCCGAGGCGACCGCGGTGGCGTGGAGCGAGGCGCAGGACGCCGGCAACGTCGGGCTCGGCCTCAGGATCAAGCACGCGGTGTTCGACAAGCTGGTGTACAGCAAGCTGCGCGCCGCCCTCGGTGGGCGCTGCGACTCCGCGGTGTCCGGCGGCGCGCCGCTGGGCGTGCGCCTCGGCCACTTCTTCCGTGGCATCGGCGTGACGGTGTACGAGGGCTACGGCCTCACCGAGACCTCGGCCGCGGCGACCGTCGGCCTCCCGAAGTACTTCAAGGTCGGCACCGTCGGCCGCCCCATCAACGGCGTCAGCATCAGGATCGCCGAGGACGGCGAGGTGCTGATCAAGGGCGAAGTCGTGTTCCGGGGCTACTGGCACAACGAGGCGGCCACCACCGAGTCCCTGACCGACGACGGCTGGTTCCACAGCGGCGATATCGGTGAGCTTGACGCTGACGGCTACCTCAGGATCACCGGCCGGAAGAAGGAGCTCATCGTCACGGCCGCCGGCAAGAACGTGGCGCCCGCCGTGCTCGAGGACCGGCTGCGGGCGCACGTCCTGATCAGCCAGTGCATGGTGGTCGGCGACAACCAGCCGTTCATCGGCGCGCTCATCACGATCGACCCGGAGGCGTTCCCGCTCTGGCGCGACGCGCACAGCAAGACCGGCGAGGTGGCCGACCTGGTCGACGACGCCGACCTGCGGGCCGAGATCGACGGCGCGGTCGCCGAGGCCAACAAGGCGGTGTCGGCGGCGGAGGCGATCAAGAAGTTCCGCATCCTGCCGGTCGACTTCACCGAGGACGGCGGCCAGCTGACGCCGACCCTCAAGCTCAAGCGCGCCGTCGTCGTGAAGGAGTTCGCGCACGAGATCGACGCGATCTACACCCGCTAGTTCTCGGTCAGCAGGGCGGTGTAGGTGGACACCCTGGTGTAGTAGCCAGGGCGTTCACCGCACCCCTTGCCCCACGACACGATGCCGACCAGCACCCCGTCGACCACGAACGGACCGCCGGAGTCGCCACGGCAGGAGTCCTTGCCCCGGTTGAAGTGGCCGGCGCAGAACATCGCGTCCCGGTCGTAGCGCAGGTCGGTCGTCACCATCGAGAACTGGCCGGCGCACACCCGGTCGGCGACCATCGGCAGGTCGACCCGCCGCAGCTCGGACGACGACGGTCCGTTCTCGGCCAGCCGCCCCCAGCCCAGGGTGGTGCCCATCCGGCCCGGCCGGTACAGCGCGGCATCCCGCTCCGTCGCCACCGGCACGGTCGCGTACGGGAAGGCCCTCGCCAAGGTCAGCACCGCGATGTCGCCGCCGAGTTCCACCCGTTCGTAGGCGTGCTCGACGACCGCGGCCGACACCGAGGTGAGAATCTCCCCGTCCGCCGGGGTGGACAGGTCGGCCCGGCCGCCGAGTACCAGGATGTCGTCGGCGGAGTGCTCCTCGAGACAGTGCGCGGCCGTGGCGACCCGATCCGGGGCGATCAGCGCGCCACCGCAGAACTGGTATCCGTCCGACGAGATCAGGGCGACCATCCACGGGTGGTCGGCGAGGTCCGCGACCTCGCCACCGACGATGCGTGGTTGGGCGGCGGCCGACCCCGCCGGCGCCATCAGCGCGGCGACGGACAATGAGATGGTGACAACACGAAGCCATCTCGGGTTTACTCGCACGGCGATCTCCTGATCTCGGAAACGTGGCGACGACGGCCCCAATGAACCCACGGCGACGCCGGCACACAAGGGGACCTCACCCCGACGAGTGAGCCACGACCCTCCCACTCAGCGCGAATACACGGACCGGGTAACCCAATCGACTGGACGCCGCCGGAGCCATAGCCAGCCGTCCCGACGTGGTCTAGCGTCGTCAACGGCGCGGGTAGTAGGGCTCCCCCTCTCACTGGGAAAGGGTGGAGAAACCCGAAAGGCATACATTCATGAGTGAAATGCGACGCTCCTCCTCCGGTTCCATGGTCGACGTCAAGGCTCATATCGACACCATCAATCCGAACAGAGGGCCGGCCGGCGGGGGACAGCAGGTGACCCTCAAGGGAACCGGCCTGGGTACCATCGAGCAGGTCCTGTTCGGCGAGGAGGAGGCGACGGGGGTACAGGTCACCAACACGACCACCGTCACCTGCATCACCCCGCCGAACTCGCACGGTCCGTGCAAGGTGTTCGGGATCGCCTCCGACAACAGCAAGACCAACACGGTGACCTACACCTACGAGTAGGTCCGGCGAAGAAGCCAGTACGACACAGG
>Ga0190272_10000423_pt1 | contig 22557 bp, 19 predicted proteins | sample Popmic504T_FD_133746 | JGI IMG/M metagenome (GOLD analysis project Ga0190272, IMG submission 133746) | Populus adjacent soil microbial communities from riparian zone of Shoshone River, Wyoming, USA - 504 T | ecosystem: Environmental > Terrestrial > Soil > Riparian zone | place: USA: Wyoming... | reverse complement strand
TCTCGAATAATGCGCCGTCGCGCACCGCGGGAATTGTGCCGAAGCCGGGCCGGCCCTCGAGTTTTGCGCGGACGAATTTCTTGCCGCACCAGGAGGCGATGATGATATCCGGCGCTGCCGCAATCACTTCCTCGGCCGTCACGATGCGGTCCTTGGCGCTCTTGTTTTCTGCAAGGTCAGGGAACGCTTCAATCCCGCCCGCTGCTTCGATCAATTCCGACACCCATTTGATGCCGGAGATCATCGGCTCGTCCCACTCCTCGAAATAGACGCGCGGGCGGCGCAGAAACTCCGCGGCGCGCTCGCGCACAGCGTCGAGCCGGTCCTCCAGCGAAACGGCAAGCTCCTCGGCTTTCTCTACTGCTCCAGCCAGCGCGCCGAGCGTGCGGATCATGTCGAAAATGCCGGCGACGTCGCGCTGGTTGAACGCATGCACCGCGATGTTGCGGCGGATCAGCTCGGCCGCGATATCGGCCTGCAGGTCCGAGAACGTCAGAACCAGATCGGGCTTGAGCGCGATGATCTTCTCGAAATCCGCCGAGATGAACGCCGAGACGCGCGGCTTCTCGCGCCGTACCTGTGGCGGGCGCACCGCATAGCCCGACACGCCGACGATGCGCTTCTCCTCGCCGAGGAGGTAGAGCGTCTCGACGGTCTCCTCGGTCAGGCAGACGATGCGCGAGGGCGGGAACATCCGCCGATATTAGCCCAAAGCATCCGCATCCGCCGTATCGATGATCTCGGACCCGCCGACGCCGATCACGCGGCCGTCTTCGATGCGCACGACCGTGCTGGCGATGCGCTTCACCTCGGCGGCATGGTGGCTGACATAGATCATCGGCACCGCCTCGTCGCGCAGGCGCATGAGATACGGGAAGATCTCGCGCTTGCGCGCGGCATCGAGCGAGGCGAGCGGCTCGTCCAGCAGCAGCAGCAGCGGCTGCAGCAGCAGCGCGCGGCCGATGGCGACGCGCTGGCGCTCGCCGCCGGAGAGCTTGCCGGGGCGGCGAGCCAGCAAATGCCCGATGTCGAGCACTTTCACGATCCGTGCCTGCGCGGCGGCGTCGTGCGTCAGCCGGTACATGCGCCGCCCGTAATCGAGGTTCTGTGCGACCGTCATGTGCGGAAACAGCCGGCCGTCCTGGAACACGTAACCGATATGGCGGCGGTGCGGCGGCAGGTTCACGCCGGCGGAATCGAACAATAGCGTGCCGTTGCACAGGATGCGTCCGCGATCCGGTGTCACCAGACCCGCCACCATGTTGACGATCGAGGTCTTGCCCGAACCCGAAGGGCCGAACAGCGCGGTCACGCCGTCCGCCGCCTCGAACTTCGCCGCGACCGTGAACTCGCCCAGCCGTTTTTCGACATCGACGATCAGCACATCAGCCCCCGTGCAGGCGTGTGCCGGCGCGCCGCGCGAGCCATTCGGACGAAACCAGAGCGATCAGCGAAATGATGATGGCGACGATCACCAGCCGCGCGGCCGGCGCGTCGCCGCCGGGGACTTGCAGATAGGTGTAGATCGCAGCCGAAATGGTTTGCGTCTCGCCCGGAATGTTGGAGACGAACGTGATGGTGGCGCCGAATTCGCCGAGCGCCTTGGCGAAGCACAGCACCATGCCGGCGATGATGCCGGGCAGGGCAAGCGGAAGCGTCACGGTGACAAAAACGCGGAACGGGCTCGCGCCGAGCGTGCGGCTGGCGTCCTCCAGTTTCGCGTCCACTGCTTCGATCGACAGGCGAATCGCGCGCACCAGCAGCGGGAACCCCATCACGCCGCAGGCGAGCGCTGCGCCGGTCCAGCGAAACGAAAACACGATGCCGAACGTGTCGGCGAGGAACGATCCGATGACGCCGCGCCGGCCAAACCAGATCAGCAGCAGGTACCCGGTGACAACCGGCGGCAGCACCAGCGGCAAATGCACGAGGCCGTCGACGAGTGCCTTGCCCCAGAAGTCCTTGCGCGCCAGCAGCCAGGCAATCGCAATACCGAACGGCAGTGCGACGACGGTCGCGACCGCCGCGATGCGCAGCGACAGGAGAACTGCGGTCCATTCATCGGGGGTGAGGGAGAACACAAATCTAACAGTACATCACGACGTCGGCCGCACCAGGAAGGAGAAGCCGTATTGCTCGAACACGGCTTTGGCGATGCCGGAGCGCAGGAAGGCGAGATAGGCGCGCGCCTCCGGCTTCGCCGTCACGGTCGCGGCGACCGGATAGACGATTGCCGGGTGCGAGTCCGCCGGGAATGTGCCGACGATTTTCACACTCGGCTCCACCTTGGCGTCGGTCTCGTAAACGATGCCGAGCACAGCTTCGCGGCGCGCGACCAGCGCAAGCGCCACGCGCACGTTGTCGGTCATGGCGAACCTCTTTTCGACCGAGGCCCAGATGCCAAGCTTCTCCAGCGCACTCTTGGCGTACTTGCCGACCGGCACGGAATTGACGTCGGCCGTCGCGATACGGCCGTCGCCGGCGAGCGCGGCAAAATCGAATCCCTTGCCGACGGCAACCTTGTCGACCTTCGACTCCTTCGGCGCGATCAGAACCAGCCGGTTGCCGAGCAGATTGACGCGTGTGTCATCCCGGATGGACTTCTTCTGCGCCGCGTAGTCCATCCAGTCGAGGTCGGCCGAGGCGAAAATGTCTGCCGGTGCGCCCTGCTCGATCTGCCGCGCAAGGGCAGAGCTTGCCGCGTAGCTCGTCACAACCTTGGTGCCCGTTGCTTTCAGGAACGCCGCGTTGATGTCGTCGAGCGCATTCTTCATCGAGGCGGCGGCGAACACCGTGATGGTTTTGTCCTGAGCGGAGGTGGGCGCGGCATGCGACAGCCCGAGGCTCAAAACAACCAAAGCAAGAAGCCAATATCGTCGGGAAATCATGGCGGCTCTCCGTTCGTTCGCGCTCGCGCGCGAACCCAGTGTCTCGTGATCTTTACGGCCGCCCGGGAACCGCCGTTCCGGGCCGTTGGCGCGCGCGCAGCGCGCCGTCGGTCGCGAGCCGTATCCTAGCAATCCGCTCCGCAACGTCAAAGCGGAAAGCGCCGCGCGCGGTTGTCAGGTCTACCCGATTGAGAGTTAACTCCACGAGAGGGGACCGGAATGCCGGACGCGACGCCGATCGAGGGCGACTACGACTACATCATCGTCGGCGCAGGCTCGGCTGGCTGCGTGCTCGCCAATCGGCTGTCCGCCGATCCGAACAACCGCGTGCTTCTCCTTGAAGCCGGCGGCAAGGACAACTGGATCTGGTTTCATATTCCGGTCGGGTACCTGTTCGCGATCGGCAATCCGCGCTCCGACTGGATGTTCAAGACCGAGCCCGAACCGGGCCTCAATGGCCGTGCGCTGAACTATCCGCGCGGCAAGGTGATCGGCGGCTGCTCCGCGATCAACGCCATGATCTACATGCGCGGGCAGGCGGCCGACTACGATCACTGGCGCCAGCTTGGCCTCACCGGCTGGGGTTGGGACGACGTGCTGCCGCTGTTTCGCAAGCAGACCGATCATTTTCTCGGGGCAAGCGATCATCACGGGACGGGAGGCGAGTGGCGCGTCGAGGCGCCGCGCGTGCAGTGGGAATTGCTCGACGCGTTCCGCAAGGCCGCTGAGGAATACGGCATCGCGCCGATTGACGATTTCAATCGCGGCGACAACGAGGGCTCGGCGTATTTCCATGTGAACCAGCGAACCGGCCGGCGTTGGTCGGCGGCGCGCGGCTTTTTGAAGCCGGTGTTGAACCGTCCGAACCTGCGCGTCGAAACCGGCTGCCTCGCCGAGCGCGTGGAGTTCGACGGGTGGCGCGCGACCGGCGTGACGTGGCGCCAGGACGGTGCGACGAAGACGGCACGCGCCAGAGGTGAGGTCATATTGTCGGCCGGCTCGATCGGCTCGGTTCAATTGCTGCTGTTGTCCGGCATCGGGCCGGGGCGCGACTTGCTGAACCTGGGGATTCCGGTCGTGCTCGACCGGCCGGGCGTAGGACAGAACCTGCAGGACCATTTGCAGATTCGCATGATCTACAAGGTCTCCGGCGTGAAGACACTGAACGAGACCTATCACTCGCTGTTCGGCCGTGCGGCGATGGGGCTCGACTATGCGCTGCGCCGCCGGGGGCCGCTCACGATGGCGCCTTCACAGTTGGGCTTGTTTACCCGGTCCGATCCTTCGCGCGAGCGCGCGAACATCCAGTTTCACGTGCAACCGCTCTCGCTCGACAAGTTCGGCGACCCGCTGCACGCCTATCCGGCCTTCACCACCAGCGTTTGCAATCTTCAGCCGCAAAGCCGCGGCGTCGTGCGCCTGCGCTCGGCCGGTCCGGCCGACAAGCCGATCATCGCGCCGCATTATCTGACAGCCGGCGAAGACCGCCGCGTTGCGGCCGACTCGATCCGGGTCGCGCGCGCCATCGTGGCGCAGCCGGCGCTGCAGAAGTTCAAGCCGGTCGAAACGCTGCCGGGCGAGCAGGTGAAAAGCGATGACGAAGCGGCGCTTGCCAAAGCGGCCGGCGACATCGGGACGACGATCTTTCACCCCGTCGGGACGGCGAAGATGGGGCTCACCAGCGATCCGAACGCGGTGGTCGATGCGCGATTGCGCGTGCTCGGCATCGAGGGCCTGCGCGTGATCGATGCCTCGGTGATGCCGACGATCACGTCGGGCAACACCAACGCGCCGACCATGATGATCGCCGAGAAGGGCGCCGCGATGGTGCTGGCCGATCAAAGCCGTTGATAGTCACCAAAGCCCGCGTGACATCGGCTCTGCCGGGCGAAACAATGCGCGACACCGTGGAGGGCGCCCATGGACCTCGTCAACCGTGTCAAGAACATCCTGGTCAGTCCGATCAGCGAATGGCGTGCGATCGATGGCGAACCGGATAGACCGAGCGACATTCTGAAGAACTACGTCGCGATCCTCGCGGCGATTCCCGCCGTCTGCGGCTTCATCGGTCTTGTACTCATCGGCGGCAGCATCGTCTTCGGTCTCATCAGCGCAGTCATCCAATATGGATTGACGCTGGCCGGCGTTTACGTCGTCGCGTTTGTGATCAACGCGCTTGCGCCGATGTTTGGTGGAATCAGGGACTTCAGCCGCGCCTTCAAGGTCGCGGCCTATGCGCCGACGGCGGCGTGGGTCGCGGGCGCATTCGCCCTCATTCCGGCGCTTGCGGTTTTTATGATCCTCGGTGTCTACAGCATCTACCTTTTCTTCATCGGCCTGCCGATCCTGATGCGCGGCCGCGTAGACAGTTCGGTTGCCTATATTCTGGTCGTGCTTGTCACCGTGATCATCGTCTACATGGTCATCCTGTATCTACCGATGACGCTGCTCGGCGCACGGTAACGTGAGCGTCACGGCAGCGCCTTGAGATATCGGATCGGCCGCCCCGGCGCGATCGCCTGCGCGCCCGCGACAATCGCGTTGGCGTCGATGCCGTAGTGCCGGTAAAGCTCCGGGATCGAGCCGGTCTGGCCGAAATGCTCCACCCCAAGCGCGCGCGTGCGATGGCCGTGGATTGCGCCGAGCCAGCCAAGCGTCGCCGGGTGCGCGTCGCACACCGTCACGATGCCGCAATGCGGGGCCAGGTCCGCCATCAGCCGTTCGATGTGCGAGCGCGCGTGCACGAGCCCGCGCTCGCGCGCGCGCTGCGCCGCGGACCAGCCTGCATTCAGGCGATCCGCTGACGTCACCGCCAGCAGCCCGACGTCGCGGCGGTCCTCGCCCATCAGGCCGACCGCTTCGATCGCCTCGGGCGCGACCGCACCCGTATAAGCGACGACGACCTGGCAGTTCGGCCCGGGCTTTCTCATCCAGTAGGCGCCGTCGATGATCGATTGCCGCAGCTCCGGCGTGACCGCGCGCTTGATCTGCTCGACCGGACGCGTGGAGAGCCGCAGATACACGGAGCCGCCGGTTTCGTCGCGCAGCCAGTTGCGCTCGGAGGGCTCGGCGTCGCCCCCTTTCTGGATGTAGTCGAATGACCACGCAAGGATCGCGGCCAGCTCGTCCACATAGGCCGGCTCGAACGCCGCAAGCCCATCCTGCGCCATGCCGATCAGCGGCGTGCCGATCGACTGGTGCGCGCCGCCTTCGCCGGCGAGCGTGATGCCGCTCGGCGTCGCCACGAGAATGAAGCGCGCCTCCTGATAACAGGCATAGTTCAGCGCATCGAGCCCGCGCGCGATGAACGGATCGTACAGCGTGCCGATCGGAAACAGCCGCTCGCCATTGATCGAATGTGACAGGCCAAGCGCCGAGAGTGCGATGAACAAGTTGTTCTCCGCGATGCCGAGCTCGATGTGCTGGCCGGTCGGCGCGAATTCCCAGTTGAAGGTCGAGGCGATGCGCTCGCTCTTGAACGTGTCGGCCATCTTCTCGCGCGCGAACAAATTGCGCCGGTTCACCCACGGGCCGAGATTGGTGGACACCGTTACGTCCGGCGATGTCGTCACGATGCGCTTCACGAAATCCGAGTCGCCGCGCCCCAATTCGTTCAGCAGCGCGCCGAAGCCGAACTGGGTCGACATCGTCGGCTGGATCGAGATCGCAAGCTCGCTCGGCACCTCGACATGCGGCGCGACATGGCGGCGAGACTCTTTCGTTGCAAACGGCACGCGGTCGAGAAATTCCTGCAACTCATTCGCGGACGTCTTCAGCCCTTCGAACTTGTCCCACTCATGCCCGCTGCGGACGCTCATCGCCTCGCGCAATTGGTCCATCTGCGCGGGCGTCATCATGCCGGCGTGATTGTCCTTGTGGCCGGCGAGCGCGAGGCCCGATCCCTTGATGGTGTAACAGATGAAGCAGGTTGGTCGATCGTTCTCGGCGGCTTTGTCGAAAGCCTCGACCAGCGATGGCAGGTCGTGCCCGCCGAGATTGCCCATCAGCCGCGCGAGCTCTTCGTCCGAGCGCTTGTCGAGCAGCTTGCTCACGGGCCCCTGATCGCCGAGGTCGTTCATCAGCCGCTTGCGCCACGCCGCGCCGCCTTGGAACGTGAGCGCCGAGTAGAGCTGGTTTGGGCAACCGTTGATCCAGGTGCGCAGCGCCTCGCCGCCCGGCTCCTTGAACGCGGCTTCTTGCAAAGAGCCGTGCTTGACGATCACGACGTCCCAGCCGAACGCCTTGAACAGCGCTTCGTAGCGCGACCACAGGCCTTCGCGGATCACCGCGTCGAGGCTCTGGCGGTTGTAGTCGATCACCCACCAGCAATTGCGCAGGCCCTGCTTCCAGCCTTCGAGGATCGCCTCGAAGATGTTGCCCTCGTCCATCTCGGCGTCGCCGACCAGCGCCACCATGCGGCCTTCGGGCTTGTCGGTCGGGAAATGCGAGCGCACGTAGTCCTGCACCAGCGAAGAGAACAGCGTCTGCGCGACGCCAAGCCCAACCGAGCCGGTGGAGAAGTCCACATCGTCGGCGTCTTTGGTGCGCGAGGGATAGCTCTGCGCGCCCTTGTAGCCGCGGAAGGCCTCGAGCTTCTCGCGCGTCTGCTTGCCGAGCAGGTACTGGATTGCGTGGAAATTCGGCGACGCATGCGGTTTCACGGCGACGCGGTCCTGCGGGCGCAGCACGTGGAAATAAAGCGCCGTCATGATGGCGGCGAGCGAAGCGGACGAGGCCTGGTGCCCGCCGACCTTCAGCCCGTCGCTGCCCTCGCGGATGTGGTTGGCGTGGTGGATGGTCCAGCTCGAAAGCCAGAGCACTTTCTTCTCGAGTTCCGCCAGGATGCGCAGTTCCGCGTCCGTGATCCGCTTGCGCGGCGCCTGGGCCTTCATGAGCGTCCTCGGTTCCTTACATCCGCCTTGTAACGCCCCGCATTATGAACGCAAACGGGACGCACCGGTAAGCCGCGTTGACGCGCCCTGCCGAAAAATCGTTCGATGGGGCGATTCGGCCTGACCGCCGAAGGCTTATGCGGCAACGGAGAGCGGCCGGTGCTGGCTGATCATGTGCTGACCGACTATGTGGTGATCGGCCTGATCGGTTTCGCCGCGCAGCTCGTCGACGGCGCACTCGGCATGGCGTTCGGGGTCGTGTCAACGACCGCGATGCTGTCGATCGGCATGGCGCCCGCGCAGGCGAGCGCCATTGTGCACACGACGGAAATCTTCACCACCGGTGCGTCGGCCAGCTCGCACATCTTTCATCGCAACGTCGACTGGCGGCTGGTGACGCGCCTCGGCGTCGCGGGCGTGCTCGGGGCCATATTGGGCGCGTGGGTCCTGTCGAACATCGATGCCAGCATCATGCGGCCGTTCGTGGCGGCCTATCTGGTGCTGCTCGGCATCTTCATCCTGCTCAAGGCGTGGCAGCTCGCACCGGGACGCGATGCGCCCGGGCCGTGGGTCGGGCCGATCGGCTTCGTCGCGGGCTTTCTCGATGCCAGCGGCGGCGGCGGCTGGGGACCGGTGGCGACAGCGAGCCTGGTCGGCTCCGGGCACGCGCCGCGCATCGCGGTCGGCTCGGTCAACACCACCGAGTTCTTCGTCACGGTGGCCGCGGCCACCACGTTCTTCGTCGAGCTCGGCGCCTCGCCCTGGCGCGAACTGCTCGCGCTGATCGTCGGCGGCGTGCTGGCTGCCCCGCTCGGCGGCTGGGCCGTGAAGCACATTCCGGCGCGTGCGCTGATGATCGCGGTCGGCTGCCTGGTGATCGCCCTGTCGCTGTGGCAGATCGCGCGGGCAATGAAGCTGGTGTGACTCGCGCCTGATGGTGAGGAGCTTTCAGGAGGCCTGAGTTTCGTTGGCAATCCACACCTCCCATTCAAGCTTCACCGCAATTCGGGAAATCGCTACCATCCACGCCAGTTCGGGGTTCATCCGGGAATCCCGGCCCGATCAAAATCTTGGAGGGGTTGCGTGGGGCCGAATGTGACCGTGTGCATTCCGGCCTACCGCTCGGAAGCATTCATCCACGATACCTTGCGGTCCGTACTCGCCCAGACCCACTCCGACTTTGTCGTAGACATTGCGGTCGAACCGCCCGCCGAGGAGACGCTGAGCGCCTGCGCGCCTTTTCTGCGGGATGACCGCGTCAGATTGATCGTCAATCCCCAGGTTCTCGGCTGGGCCGAAAACATGAGGAGCCTCCTGCGGCGCGTCGCAACGCCGTATTTCTTCATTCTTCCCCACGATGACATTCTCCAGCCAGATTATATCTCCACTCTTCTTGCCGAGTTGATCAGTCGACCGCACGCCAGCATCGCGTACAGCGATATCGTTTGTTTCGGCCATGAATCCTTTCGCCTGCGGATTTGCCTGACCGAAGATCCGATTTTTGACCGGCTCATGTCTTACTTTCTGGGCGGCATGGAAGCACACGCCCTGCGGGGGATGACGCGTTCCTCAGCGTGCGACCATGGCGATTTCCCAACCGATCGATACGAGGGGTTTGCGGTCGAATGCGAATGGGTGCTGCATCTGCTGATATCGGGCGCGGCGGTCCATGTGCCGCGATCTTTGTATTTGAAGCGCACCTTTGGGCCGGACCACGTCTCCGCATCGCGAAAGCGGCTGCTTGGCCGTTCCAGAGAACATCTGTTCGAAGCGCTGGAAGATCACCGCGCGCGCATGCTGACACTCATACGGCAAGCGGATCTGCCGAAAACAATGAACGATACGGTCGAGTTGGCCGCGGAAGCCGCGATACTCAGGCGTCACATGACATTCAACATGGGCGCATTCCTGCCGGTGCAGCTCGCCCGGTCAGAGCAAATCATGACGGCTGTGGGTGCAATACCGGACCAGTATGGCAAGAGAATTCAAGCCATGAACCTGTTGGCCATGTCGCAACATGCGTTGATCGAAGGTGATGCGAAAGCCGCGCTGGACCTCGCGGTTGCTGCGGTCGATGCCGATCCGTCCCAATGGGAAGGACTGGCTCATCTCGCCGGACTACAGCTCGATGCCAATCGTGGCATTGAAGCTCATGGTACGGCTCTCCGTGCATGGGCTGTGGAACCGCATGCGCCAGGATTGCGGGAATTGATGGCTGATTGTGAGTCCAGCATCGAGGGCGCATTCCTGTTGGACAGGATGCGGAGCGGGCGGGCCGAGATGCTGGCCAAGCGCTTCGATGCCGCTCGCTATCTGATCGATCATCCCGATATCGCGGCAGCCGGCCTCGATCCTTGGCGGCATTATCACGAGCACGGGTGGCGCGAAGGACGCAAGTTCAGGCTACTGTCGATGAAGCGCGATCCACTGATCGGTTCCCCGGCGAGGGATGGTATTCACCGCGATCCAATTGACCTCTAGGAGTTGAATTCGCGTGGGAAAAGTAAATCTGCGTGTGGCTGTGCTTGGTGGGGGCCTCCTGGGGTGTTGCACTGCGCTGGTACTTGCCCGGCGCGGCGCCAGCGTTACCCTTTTCGACCGGACCGACCAGCTCATCAGCCGAACCAGCGTTCATAACGAGGGAAAGATCCATTTCGGCTACGTCTATGCCGGGGATTCGAGTCTCGCGACGGCGCGAATGATGATCCGCGGAGCGCTGCTCTTCGCGCCGTTCCTTAGAGACTGCCTGGACCTCGTGCCCGAGCGCATCGCGCTATCCTCCCCGCACGTATATCTCGTTCACCGCGACAGTCAGCGCAGCGTCGATTATCTTTCCGGATATTTCGATGCCGTTCATGCCCTGGTCGAAGATGCCGCCGGCGGCGCGAAGAAAGACTATTTCGGCGCCGATCTTCATCAGGCTCCCCGCAAGTGGTCGGCCGCTGAAATCGGCGCCGCGTTCGATCCCGCGACGGCGGTTGCGGCTTTCGACACCGAGGAGCTCGCGGTCGATCCGTATGCGCTTGCGCGGGCGTTTCGGGAGCGGATCGCGGCCACTCCCGCCATCGAAGTGCGCCTGCGCCGCACGGTGCAGTCGGTCGGAGAGTCCGGCGCACGCCTTCGCGTCGTCAGCGACGGGCCCGAAGGGCTTGAACGCGGCGACTACGACCATGTGGTCAATGCGCTTTGGGACGGGCGTCTCGCCGTTGACGCCACGCTCGGCATCCGCCCCAAGCGGCCGTGGCTCTATCGCTTCCGATACGGCCTGCGCTTCGAGTCACGCGAGGTCTTCAAGGTGCCGCTCGCTTTGACGATGGTGCACGGGCCGTTCGGCGGCATCGTGTGCTATGGGAATGGCGCAATGTACCTGGCTTGGTACCCGGCCTGCAGGGTCGGCTCCTCGGACAATCTCGAGCCACCGGCTTGGCCGACGCACGCCGCCGAGCCGCTGCGATCTCGCATCATTCGGGACACGATCGGCGCCCTTGCCGAAATCGTTCCGGCGCTCGGCGCTGTCGATCCGCGCACCTTTGCCGATGCTTTGGTTGTCGGCGGCAACATCTTCGCCTGGGGCTCAACCGATACCGACGATGCGGCAAGCGAGTTGCATCAGCGTCACGACATCGGCGTGGTGTCGGTCGGGAATTACCACTCGGTCGATCCGGGCAAGCTTTCGCTGACGCCCTATTTCGCTGAAATTTGCGCCGATCGTATAGCGCCGCCGTGAGCGAAGTCGCTGCACCCTTCCAGCTGCTGAACGAAGATATTCGAGGCCCCCGCGCCGGAAGAAATGGCACTATTTGACGAGCGATTGGTTCGGCATCCCGGCTCCTATCGGAGCCGGTCTGATAATGTCATTCACGGCGCCAGCAGCACCTGCCTGCACCCCGCGGGCAAATCCGCCATCGTAATCGGTGGGCGCGGCTTGGGCGGTCCTTTGGCGGGTTGAGCACGCGACGCCCGTTATGGGACGCTTTCGGGTCAACAAAGAACCAAGCGGCACCGATCGAATGCGGCGCTGCCCGGAACCCTTCTCACACATGCGGGTTGGAGAACGTGGCCGCACGCGCAGTCATCGCCTTCGCATGTCCTTGAAACAGGGAAACCTATGGCAAAAAAAACTCGCGCTTCGTCAAACGGCACTTCCGCGCGAGCGAAGGAAACCGGGTTGGGAGCGGGTAGTGGCGGCGAAACCCATCAGGTAGCTTCAGCCACCGGCCTAACGCTTACGACGAACCAGGGAACGCCGGTCTCGGACAACCAGAATTCGCTAAAAAGCGGCGCGCGCGGACCGACGCTGTTGGAAGACTTCATTCTCCGCGAGAAGATCACCCATTTCGACCATGAGCGCATCCCCGAGCGAATCGTGCATGCGCGCGGCTCGGGTGCACACGGCTTCTTCCAACCTACGAAATCTCTCTCGCGCCTGACGAAGGCCGCATTTCTACAGGACCCGAAGAAAAAAACCGAAGTCTTCGCGCGCTTTTCCACGGTGGCGGGCGGCGCGGGGTCGGGCGACCTGCCCCGCGACGTGCGCGGCTTCGCGGTGAAGTTCTACACCGAGGAAGGCAATTTCGATCTCGTCGGCAACAACATCCCGGTGTTCTTCATCCAGGACGCGATCAAGTTTCCCGACCTGATCCATTCGGTGAAGATGGAGCCTGATCGCGGCTATCCGCAGGCGGCCTCCGCGCATGACACGTTCTGGGACTTCGCCTCGCTGATGCCCGAGAGCATGCACATGCTGACCTGGGTGATGTCCGACCGCGCGATCCCGCGCTCCCTTCGCATGATCGAAGGCTTCGGCATCCATACGTTCCGCATGATCAATGCGAAGGGCGAGTCCACTTTCGTGAAATTCCACTGGCGCCCGCTGCTCGGCGCCGCATCCTGCGTTTGGGACGAGGCCGTGAAGATCAATGGCGCGGACCCCGACTTCCATCGCCGCGATCTTTTCGAGGCGATCGAAAAAGGCGATTTCCCGGAATGGGAATTCTGCATCCAGTCCTTTGATCAAAAAACCGCCGACAGCTTCGACTTCGATGTGCTCGATCCGACCAAGCTGATCCGGGAAGAGCTCGTGCCGCTCGAAGTGATCGGCAAGATGGTGCTCAATCGCAATCCCGACAACTTCTTCGCCGAGACCGAACAGGCTGCCTTCCATCCCGGCCACGTGCCGCCCGGCATCGACTTTAGCAATGATCCGCTGTTGCAGGGCCGCCTATTCTCCTACACCGACACGCAGCTTCTGCGTCTCGGCGGGCCGAATTTCCACGAACTGGAGATCAACAAGCCGCGCTGCCCGATGCATAACTTCCAGCGCGACGGCATTCAGCGCCAGAACGTGCATACCGGCCGCGTGTCCTATGAGCCGAACAGCCTCGATCCGGCCGGCCCGCGCGAGAGCCCGGAGCGCGGCTTCAAGACCTTCGCGGCGCAGAGTTCAGAAGACGAGCAGGGCGACAAGCTCCGCATCCGCCCCGAGAGTTTCGCCGATCACTACAGCCAGGCAAGGATGCATTTCCGCTCGCTGGCGGAGCCGGAGCAGCGCCACATCATCTCGGCATTTGCATTCGAGCTTGCCAAGGTCGAGACCGTACCAATCCGTACACGCATGCTCGGCCACCTCATGATCATCGACGATGCGCTTGGCACGGCGGTCGAGCAGGCGCTCGGAATGGAGGGAAGGGCCGACGACATTACGCCGGCGCAGGACCCGATCGACATGGAGTTGTCGCCGACGCTCAGCATGATCAAGAAGGCCGAGCCCATCCTGAAGGGTCGCAAGGTTGCGGCGCTCGTGACCGACGGCGTGGATGACGCGGTGCTCGACGCGCTGCGCAAGGCGGTGGAGAAAGAAGGCGCGCAGCTCGCGATCATAGCCCCCAAGATAGGCGGCGTGACGACCGCCAAGGGCAAAAAACTACCCGCGGATCAGGCGCTCTCAGGTGCGCCGTCAGTGATGTTCGACGCGGTGGCGGCGTTGCCTTCAGAGGAAGGCGCCTCGCTGCTGGTCAACGAAGCAGCCGCGATCGACTGGCTGCGCGATGCCTTCGGCCATTTGAAGGTCATCGGTTTTGTCGACGCGGCCGCGATCATGTTCGCCAAGGCCGGAATCGCGCGTGGTGCCGATGAAGGGGTCGTCGACCTTGACGCTGGCATTGCGGCGTTTATCAAGGCCGCGAAGCAGCACCGCATCTGGGCTCGCGAGCCGGAACTGCGTACGCCGGGATAAGTGCCTCTCCGACCGCATGACCCCCAAACGCAAGAGTATTCATTCGGGCCGCTCACTGTGGGAGCACTTACGTGCGCCGGGCGTACCGCAGCGGCAGCTTGCGCGCGATATCGACACCGAAGTTCTCATCGTTGGCGGCGGTGTCACGGGGGCGATGATCGCAGATGTCTTGTGCGAGGCGGGCTTCGAGACGACGGTGGTCGAACGGCGCCGTGTAACGCACGGCGCGACGGCGGCAAGTACGGCGCTTGTGCAGTATGAAATCGACACGCCGCTGCGCGAGCTTGCCCGAAAAATCGGACATCGTGATGCAGCGCGCGCATGGCGGCGGTCGCGGCTCGCGGTCTTATCTCTCAAGGCTCGCCTCGACGAAGCGGAGGTTCCGTCGGTTCGCCGCAGCACGCTTTATCTTGCGGGGAACAAGCTCAACCGTGCTGAACTGATCCGCGAAGCCCAGGCGCGCAACGCTATCGGTCTCGAAACAGTCGTACTCAATCGCGCGGCGCTGAAGCAGCGTTTTGGCATCGCACGATCGGCGGCTCTGCTGGGCTTCGATAACCTCACGGTCAACCCGCGATACATGACAGCCGCAATTCTGAAGCGAGCATGCAAATCCGGCCTGCGAATCTTTGCTCCGGTAGATGTTGTCGACATCGACGCGACAAGGACGCGCGTGATTGCCACCACGCGGGATGGCCTCCGCATCCGCTGCCGCCGGTTGGTTCTTGCCACCGGCTATGAGCTGCCGAAGATCATTCCCGCAAAAGGGCATAAAATTGGTTCGACGTGGGCGCTGGCAACCCGGCCGCAACGCCGGCGCCTGTGGCCGGAAGAATGCCTGATCTGGGAAGCTTCCGATCCTTATCTTTACATGCGGACGACCGACGATAGCCGCGTGATCTGTGGGGGAGAAGACGAAGAGTTTTCGACGCCTGGACACCGGGACGCACTCATCCCCCGCAAGATCGCTACGCTGCAACGGAAGCTCGGAAAGCTGTTTCCCCAACTGGACGTGACCGCCGAGTTTGTGTGGGCATCGTCCTTCGGCGAAAGCAGCACGGGTATTCCAACCATCGGCGAAATTCCGGGCTACCCGAATTGCTGGGCTACGCTTGGGTATGGCGGGAATGGCATCACCTACAGCCGAATTGCCGCTGAAATCCTGCGCACATCGTTTCTTGGTGGCCAGGACGAGGATGCGGACCTTTTTGCCTTCTGAGTTTCGCTCTCCCGGTACTATTGCCCAACCATCAGCCTGCCGGCGGCCTTGCTCTAATCCCTCACGGCGCCAGCAGCACCTGCCGGCATCCCGCCGGCAAATCCGCCATCGTGATCGGCGGGCGCGGCTTGGGCGGCTCCTTCGGCGGCGCGGGATTAAGCACGCCAGGACTGAACCAGTAGTCGAGATCCTTGCCGCAGCCTTCGGTCTCGCCGGCCGGGTCCTGCGCCTTGCACTCCGGGCTGCCGGGCTGGCAGGCGATGCGCACGTGGAAATGATAATTGTGCCCCCACCACGGGCGCACCTTGTTGAGGAAGCCGCGGTCCTTGCCGGCCTCGCGGCACAGCGCCTTCTTGATCGCCGCGTTGACGAAGATGCGCTCGACCTTGGGGTCTTGCGCCGCGGCCTTGATCACGGCGAAATGGCCCTGCGTCCAGATTTTCGGGTCGACGTCCTTTTTGTCCTCCGCCACCACGTTGGTCGCCGACATCTCCTCGCGCTGCTCGCGCGAGAGCGGCGTCTTCGGCATCGGGGTGAGCCAGATGTCGGCATCGAGCCCGACCTGATGGCTGGTGTGGCCGGTGAGCATCGGCCCGCCCCGCGCCTGCGCCATGTCGCCGACCAGCAGGCCCGGCCAGTTGGATACCTTCGGCACCTTGTCGGCGAGCCGCTCCATGAACGCGACCAGCTCCGGATGGCCCCAGTTGCGGTTGCGCGAGAGCCGCATCACCTGCCAGGTCTTGCCGTTGATCGGCAGCGCGACGCCGCCCGCAAGGCAGCCGCGCGTGTAGAAGCCGATCGAGCGCGCCTCCAGTTGGGCCGGCTTAAGCTTGCGGCCGAACAGCTCCTTCGCCGGATTCTTCGGATCGTCCGGATTGGCAAGCGGCGGCAGCGGCTTTGGGTCGACCGTGCCCTTGTCCTGCGCGAGCGCCGGGATCGCCAGGATTGCGGCCGTCAGCAGCGCGATCGGGAGCGTCCGGCCTAGCGTCTCTGAGATGCGGTGAATCATGGCGCGGATTCTCACGATCCCGGCCGGAATGCCAAGGGCTGTCTTTACCAAGAAATCGGAACTCGGATGCGAGCCGCGCGGCGAACGGGCAGAAATGCCCGCATGCGCCGCCTTGTTCTCTTTCTCATCGCTGTTGTCGCGCTCGCGGGCTCCGCCATCGAGGCTTGCGCGGGCGTGCAGGTGCACATCGACAAGTCTTCGCAGCGGATGCTGGTCGCGGTGAACGGGCGCCCCGCCTATCTATGGCCGGTATCGACCGGGCGCGGCGGCTTCGGCACCCCGTCCGGGCGCTTCCGGCCGCAGTGGATGGCGCGAAGCTGGTTCTCGACGCGCTACTATGGCTCGCCGATGCCGCATTCGATCTTCTTCCACAAAGGCTATGCGATCCACGGCACCAATTACATTTCGCGCCTCGGCGGGCCGGCCTCGCACGGCTGCGTGCGGCTGCATCCCGGCGCCGCCGCGACCTTGTTCATGCTGGTGCAGCGCTTCGGGATGGCGAACACGTCGATCATGATCACCGGCGCGAACCCCGGTTTGGCAAAGCGGCGACGGTGGGCGCAGTACTGACCCCGCGCCGGCTCACTCGATCACGATCTCGCCCACCATGCCGAGCTCGGCGTGCGTTTTGCCGTCCTTGACGATACCGCAGCGCAGATCGGTCACGCGGCCCGCCGCGACCGGCACCAACCACCACTCGGCGGCGTGGCCCGGATAGACCTCGATCTCGCGGATCGCGCCCTTGAATTCGGCGAGCGTGACCGGCTTGCCGTCGCGCTGCTGCGTCACCTGCACCTTGCGGGTGAACACCATTCCGGAGAATGCATCCGACGTGAAGTAATGCGGGTCCTCGCTCGGGTTACGCAGAATGAGCTTGTAGAGCTTGCCGGTCTCGAACTTGATCTGGCTGGGCACGAAGGCGTGCTGCCCCGGCTTGCCGAGGTCGACGGTGATCTCGATCGGGGTCTGGCGCGAAAGGTCCCCGGCACTCCAGAGGGCGGTCGGCAGACCGACCGTGGCCCCGACCGCCGCCGCCACGAGCAGCGCCCGCGGCCTGATTTCATGAAAGATTCCCATGGCTTGCGCCCCCGGTCTCGGGATCGCGGGTGTCGCGATCCTGCTATTGCAAATTATTTGCAAAAAGGAGGTGTATGGAAAGGGGTCGGATTGCCGCAGCGGCTCAGCCCGCCTTACGCCGTTCGCGCGTTGCTGCCGCCGATGCCGCCGATGCCGGGAACATCCGCCGCGCGCGTCCGTTAGGCGCACAGGGGAGCAACGAAAAAGGAGAGACATCATGGCGAGCGCAACCCTCGAACGGCGCGAAACCGCGGCCCTGATCGGCAGCGACAAGGTCGAAGGCACCAACGTCTACCGCTCCAACGGCGACAAGATCGGACAAATCGAGCGCATCATGCTCGACAAGCACTCCGGCAAGGTCGCCTATGCGGTGATGAGCTTCGGCGGATTCCTGGGGCTTGGCCACGAGCACTACCCGGTGCCGTGGTCGCTGCTCACCTACAACACAAACCTCGGCGGCTACGAGGTCAACATCTCCGACCAGCAGCTCACGGGCGCGCCGAGCTACGCCAACGATAACGACTGGGACTGGGAAGACCGCAAGCGCGCCCAGCAGGTGTACGACTACTACCGCGTGCCGCCGTACTGGATGTAGCTCGCGCGTCACGTCGTTCGAAAGCCGCCCCGCCGGATTTCCGCGCGGGGCGGTTTTCATGTTAGGCCGCAGGCCACATGCTGGAGCTTGCGGATGCGGGCGTACATTTCGGAAAACTGGAACCAGATCGTCGACGGACTGCTGTTCGGTCTCGGCGTGCTCGCGGTCTATCTCGGCGCGGTCATCACAGCCTCAATCGTCCGCTCGCTCGGCGGCGCGGGCAGCAAGGGCCTGACCGTTCTCGGCCGCTATGCGACCGGCTGGTTCGACTATGTGCGCGGCGATGACCGCAACACCATCAACGTCACGCTCAACATGGTGGTGGAGAATCACCTGAAGTTCGACACCATCGTGTCCGACCGTCGCGTCTGGCATGTGTGGCCGAACGCCTATCGGGTCTACCTGATCCGGCGTGCCGCGAAGCTGACCACGATCGACAATCCGGTCATCACGTTTCCGCCAGCCCCGCCCGAGCGCAAGCGGCGCGGCGTCGGCGAGCGCATTACCGACATGCTGGCGAGCGTGACCGTCACCGAGAACGGGAAAAGCCAGCGCATCCGCCTCGTCCGCGAGGATGAATATCGCGCGACCTATGGGCCGCTGATCAGTCTTGTCAGCGAGAAGTGCACCAACGACGATTCGATCGATCTCGCGCTCGGCCGGCCGATGGAGGAGCACCGCTTCGTCATCGCGCTCACCTTCGAGCAGCTCAACATGCGCCGTGCGCGCCACCTGCGCGCCATGGTGATCCTGGAATCGATGCTGCTCAACCTGCCGGCCGAGATGCCGCGCGTCGATTTCGAGGAGCACAAGCAGCGCTTCCGCACGCTGCAGGCGATCGCGAAGCTGTACCGCGCGCACCCGGAACGCTTCGGCATCGTGAAGGTGTGGCGGCCGCGATATCTGAGCGCGAGCGCGACAGTGCAGAACGTGATGGCCGGCGCGCTGCGCTAGAGTAGGCGGCTCACACATCCACCTTCAGCGCCGCGCCGCGCACACCATGGTTAGCCGCGGTACTCCCCATTCGAGGTGTTGAGCCCGCTTCTTTGTCAGAAAGCATAGCTACCCATCGTCCTTTCCCTGACCAAAGATACTGGATACGAACAGGCCGAACGAGGCACCGAAGAAAATCTCGATGACGCCGATCCCTCGCTTCACGAACTCGACGTCATTAATAGCGCTCGTGTCGTAGGCGCCGATCAGGATGAAGATTGCGACGAGGAATGGAATGACCGCTGCCAGCATGGCAGCCGCGAACAGCACGTTTACCGTTTTGGTCGGATCGAAAATATCTCTTTCCCGGTTGTCGATCGCATACCGGATTGTCACGACGAACGCGCTCGCGGTTAGCGGAGCAACCAGGAACGCAATGTCGAGTCTGTCAGTTGGCAGCAGCCGGTCCGTAAAAAAGAAGATGTAAGGCAGGATTGCGATGTGACCGATCATGATCAGAAACGCCGCGCTACTCACGACGTAACCTTCGTTGACTCTCATCTTGCCCCTCAGCGGTGTGTTCCTGGATATTCTCTGGTTACCCCTTTGACAAACGCCTGCAAAACAAAGGTCTCGGCCTCCGTCACACTCTCCCTCGGAGGGCTGAACTGCTTGGTCGCGTTGTCGTAGTCAGTCTTGGTGTTGTTTGCTGTTGCGCTTCTTGCCGACAGCGATAGGAGCGTATAGTTGGTCTCATTGGAGGCAACCATCGTGATCGAAATTAAAGTTCGATACCAGAGGGCCTTATCCGATGCGAAAAGGTCGCGGAAGTAGTCGCAAACGATAATCAAGCCGCCTTTGGCGAGTTCCTCGCGGCAACCCTTCGTACCCATTGCCTGGTAAATATTTGAGAGACGCTTCGTGTCGTCTTCCGTAAGCTTAAATTCGGTTAAATAGCGGCGGATGAGGTTCGGGTTTGGAACCTTGATAACGTCGCTGCTGGTTACCAGGAATGGGGGGATACTGATCGCGCCGCCGGCTCCGGCCAGCCTTACGACGTCGTCCGGCTTGACAAAGACCCTTGCGTTTTCGGCATCAAGTGTCTGGATGTGTAGGGCGGTGGGCTGCAAGCCCATCTTGGCGGCCGCGGCACTCAGATAAGCGGCGTTTGTCCGCGAAGTGGAAAATGTGATGTAGCCATAAGGGTTGGGTGCCGTACCGGTGATTGGCAGGCTCGTAATGCCGGCCTTGTTGAAGTACTCATTCATTTGGTCCTGGGCGCGTGCATATACGTCAAAGTTTACGCCCGGCTTCATTCGCGGCGCCTTGGCGCTCGTGATGAGATCAGAATAAGGAGCATCCGCAGCGCCGATAATCAGTGATTTGAAGGAGTCCAGTCCGTATTTGGACAGATCCTCGTTGGATGCGCCCTCCTGCGCGTTCCAGTGCGTATAGACCTGACTACCGAAGGCGCTCGGCTCCTTCGTCGCGGTCCTTGAGTAGTTGATCGTATCGAGTATCTTGCCGCCCTTATAGAAATTCAGCTTGAGCGTTCCATCGCGAGGGTTTTCGCCGACAATGGTGATCGGATCATCGTTTGGTTGGCCGATCTTGAGCAGGCGGCCGCCCAGAAAGGTGCCCCCTTTCTTGTCGAGCTCCAGGACTGCCCCGCTGTCGGTGAAGTAGGTACCAAACTTCAGGCCAGATTGCGCTGACGCCGCGCTGGTGGAGCAGACCTGAGCGGCCACGACTAGGACGATCGCTGCGAACCACGGCGAATGCATGACCCCCGCCACCAAGGTGCACCTTCCGCAAAACTATACGTCAAGCTTAGTACACTGCATCAGCAGTGACAAGATTCAGCGTGTAACTGTAGGGCGATCGTCCGGCGATGCGGCCGCCGGCCACACCCGCATCCGAAGTAGCCGGAACCTTCTACCGGCACCCTCACACATCCACCTTCAGCGCCGCGATGAACGCCTCCTGCGGGATGTCGACCTTCCCGTACTGGCGCATCTTCTTCTTGCCTTCCTTCTGCTTGTCGAGAAGCTTGCGCTTGCGCGAGATGTCGCCGCCGTAGCACTTCGCCGTCACGTCCTTGCGCAGCGCGCGCACGGTTTCGCGCGCGATGATCTTGCCGCCGATCGCGGCCTGGATCGGCACCTGGAACATGTGCGGCGGGATCAGCTCCTTGAGCTTCTCCACCATGGCGCGGCCGCGTTGCTCGGCGCGCGTGCGATGCACCAGCATGGCGAGCGCGTCGACCGGCTCGTTGTTGACCAGAATCTGCATGCGCACGAGATCGGCCGGCTTGAAGTCGGTGAGGTGATAGTCGAACGACGCGTAGCCCTTCGACACGGATTTCAGCCGGTCGTAAAAATCGAACACCACCTCGTTCAAAGGCAGGTCGTATTTCACCATCGCGCGGTTGCCGACGTACGTGAGCTCCTTCTGCGTGCCGCGCCGGTCCTGGCAGAGTTTCAGCACCGAGCCGAGATAGTCGTCCGGCGTCAAAATCGTCGCCTCGATCCACGGTTCGTGGATTTCCAGAATCTGCATCACGTCCGGCATGTCGACCGGATTGTGGATCTGGATTTCCGTCCCGTTGCGCAGGTTCATCTTGTAGATGACCGACGGCGCGGTCGCGATCAGCGCCAGATTGAACTCGCGCTCGAGGCGCTCCTGGATGATTTCCAGATGCAACAGCCCGAGGAAGCCGCAGCGGAAACCGAAGCCGAGCGCCGCGCTCGTCTCCATCTCGAACGAGAAGCTCGCATCGTTGAGCCGCAGCTTCCCCATCGCGGCGCGCAGATCCTCGAATTGCGCGGCATCGACCGGAAACAGGCCGCAGAATACGACCGGAACGGCGGGCTTGAAGCCCGGCAGCATCTCTTCGACCGGCTTGCGGTCGTCGGTAATCGTGTCGCCGACGCGCGTGTCGGCCACTTCCTTGATCGAGGCGGTGAGAAATCCGATCTCGCCCGGCCCCAGCTCGTCGGCCGGCACCAGCTTGGGCGTGAACACGCCGACGCGGTCGACGTCATAGGCCGCGTTGGTGCCCATCATGCGGATGCGCTGGCCCTTCTTGAGCGTGCCGTCGACGATGCGCACCAGCACCACGACGCCGAGATAAAGGTCGTACCAGCTATCGACCAGCAGCGCCTTCAGGGTCGCGCCGCGGTCGCCCTTCGGCGGCGGCAGGCGCGTGACGATCGCCTCCAGCACTTCCGCCACGTTCTGACCCGTTTTGGCGGAAATCTCGATCGCCTGCGAGGCATCGAGCCCGATCACGTCCTCGATCTGCTGCTTCACCTTGCCGACCTCGGCCGCCGGCAGGTCGACTTTGTTGAGCACCGGCACGATCTCGTGGCCGGCATCGATCGCGTGATAGACGTTGGCGAGCGTCTGCGCCTCGACCCCTTGGGAGGCATCGACCACGAGCAGCGAGCCCTCGCAGGCGGCGAGCGAGCGGTTCACCTCGTAGGCAAAATCGACGTGCCCGGGGGTGTCGATCAGGTTGAGGATGTAGTCCTTGCCGTCGCGCGCGGTGTATTTGAGCCGCACAGTTTGCGCCTTGATGGTGATGCCGCGCTCGCGCTCGATATCCATCGAATCGAGCACCTGCTCGACCATGTCGCGCTCCGCGACGGTTCCGGTGAGCTGGATCAGCCGGTCGGCGAGCGTCGACTTGCCGTGGTCGATGTGGGCG
>Ga0190272_10000422_pt1 | contig 22567 bp, 23 predicted proteins | sample Popmic504T_FD_133746 | JGI IMG/M metagenome (GOLD analysis project Ga0190272, IMG submission 133746) | Populus adjacent soil microbial communities from riparian zone of Shoshone River, Wyoming, USA - 504 T | ecosystem: Environmental > Terrestrial > Soil > Riparian zone | place: USA: Wyoming... | reverse complement strand
GCGTCTACAAACACTTCTGGGTCAAATGGCGCGAGGTCGTCTGCGCCTTCTCCGAGTCCCACGAGCTTGACGGGAACATTGAGCTCGTTTTGCACGGCGATGACGATTCCGCCTTTCGCGGTGCCGTCGAGTTTGGTGAGCACTACACCGGTGACGTCTACAACCTCGGCGAAGACCTTCGCCTGCAACATCCCGTTCTGCCCAGTCGTGGCATCAAGTACCAGCAGGACCTCATCGACGGGTGACTGCTTCTCGACGACTCGCTTGACCTTGCCGAGTTCGTCCATCAGCCCGGTCTTGGTGTGCAGGCGCCCCGCGGTATCAATAAGGACCACGTCTGCTTGGTTGGCGATGGCTGCTTGCACGGTCTCGAACGCGACGCTTGCCGGGTCGCCGCCTTCCGGACCCCGAACCACGGGGACGCCAACGCGGTCTCCCCACGTCTGCAACTGCTCGGACGCCGCGGCCCGGAAAGTGTCGGCTGCACCCAGCACGACGTCTTTGTCTTCCGCAACTAGTACGCGCGCAAGCTTTCCAGTTGTCGTCGTCTTGCCGGTGCCGTTGACACCGACCACGAGCACGATGGCAGGGCGACCAACCGCCGACACCGACAGCGTTCGGTCGAGTGCAGGGTTGACTTGTGTCAGTAGTTCTTCTCGCAAGCGGCTCCGCAATGCCGACGCGTCGGCGGTCCCATCGATGCGCACTTGCTCGCGAAGCCGGTCGACGATCGACGTCGAGACCGAAACGCCGAGATCGGCGCCGATCAGCGTTTCCTCTATCTCGTCCCAGGTCTGGTCGTCGATGTGGTCGCGAGACAGCAGTGCAAACAGCCCTTGGCCAAGTGCCCCGGATCGCGACAATCGTTGACGCAGTCGCGCCATCCGGCCGGCGGCTACGTCTGGGCGATCGAGCGTGATTCCCGGTGAGCCCGATGGCTCGGTCTCCGGTAGGTCGAGGTCAGAGATTGGTCGCTTTGGGGTGTCACGCGGTGGGGCGGCATCGTCGCCCACGCCGGGTGGGTAGTCGACTCCTGGTTTGGGCTTGGTGACCGTTGTGCTTGAACGGTCACCCGAGCGGCCACCACGGGTAAACCCGATGACCGTGGCAACCACGATGAGTAGCACCAGGGCAATGACGACGATGAGAACGATTTCCACGACTGGTGAGTCTTTCAGACCGAGTTACGCGGCCGCGGGGGCGTCGAGGAGCCGCCGGGCAAGGACGCCGAATCCGCCACTGGCGATGGCAGCCAGGACAAGACCCGGAAGACCCAACCCAACCAGGACCAGGGTCGAGGCCAACGTGCCAAAGAACACCGACAATGCGCCCAAAAACTTGCGGCCGGTCTCAAACCGAGCAACGAACAAGAAGGCCAGCGCGGCGGCCAGGGCGGGAATCGGAATGACGATCAGGCCGACGGCCAGGGGTGCTTGCTCTCCCTCTCCCCGAAAAGATCCGAAGATAAAGGCACCCAAGAAGACACCGAACAACGTCGCTACCGAAGCAGTCACGAATGTGAGGAGCGCCATGCGGCTCTGCTCAGCAGAACTCACGCGGACTCGGCTTCGCGTAGCCGCTGACTAATCACTGCGCTCACACCATCGCCGCGCATGGAGACGCCGTAGAGGGCGTCCGCCACCTCCATCGTGCGCTTTTGGTGAGTAATGACGATGAGCTGGCTGTTCTCTCGCAGCTCTTCGTAGATGTCCAACAGCCGCCCGAGGTTGGTGTCGTCGAGGGCAGCCTCCACCTCGTCGAGCACATAGAACGGACTGGGGCGCGCCTTGAACAGGGCCACCAAAAACGCGACAGCAGTGAGGGAACGCTCGCCGCCAGAAAGCAAAGAGAGTCTTTTGATCTTCTTCCCGGGGGGACGCGCCTCAATGTCGACGCCAGTTTCCAGCATGTCCCCAGGATTGGTGAGCAGAAGCCGGCCCTCGCCACCGGGGAACAACCGCGCGAACACGTCGACGAACTCACGCGCAACGTCGTTGTATGCCTCAGTGAACACTTGCTCAACCCGCTCGTCCACTTCACGAATGATGTCGAGCAAATCGCGTCGAGTCTTTTTCAGGTCTTCCAACTGCTCGGACAGGAACTGTTGACGCTCCTGCATTGCTCCGAACTCTTCCAGCGCGAGGGGGTTGACCTTGCCGAGCAGTGCTAGCGCTCGCTCAGCGGAGCGTAGGCGCTTCTCTTGGTCGGCGCGGACAAACGGAATTGGCTCGAGCGGCACCTCGGGCGGTTCTTCGTCGGGCGCGAGAGGCGATGGAGGCACCAGCTGATCGGGGCCGTACTCCAGCAGCAGCGTTTCGCCGTCTATACCGAATTCTTCCATGGCGCGGGTCTCGATTTGCTCGATTCGCAACCGCTGCTCGGTACGAGCAACTTCATCGCGATGAACGGAGTTGGTGAGTTGCTCCAACTCGGCGGCGAGTTCTCGGCCACGCCCTCGCACCGCGAGCAATTCGCCCTCACGTTCGGTGCGCGACAACTCAGCCGCGGCCCGCGTTTGCGCCGCACGTGCGATGGACCCCTCAATACGGGCGGCGACGACGTCGCAGGCCCGCAAGACCGCTCGGGCGATTTCGGCTTGCTTCAGCGCTCGCTCACGCAACCGCCTGGCCCGCGCCCGCGCCTGACGAACGGCCGCCGCCTCTTGCTCCAGATCGTCGGCGCGCCCGTGCAGTGCCCGCGCCCGCTCCTCACCGGTGCGCACCGCGAGGCGCGCCTCGGTCTCTGCGTGGCGGGCCGCTGCGACATCGGTCGCCAACCGGTCGCGTTCGGTCGTTGAGGGCTCGTCGATGTCCGGAGCGTTCTCGGCTGCGCTGAGGCGCTGTTCCAGCGCTGCCAAGGCCGCCATGGCGTCTTCGTGGCGAAGCCGGACCTCTTCAATGGCCTGCGCCTGCCGATCAGCTTCAGCCGTGGCCGCTCGCGCCGCGGAACCCAACTGTCCGAGTTGCTCGGCGACGGCTGCCAAACGTGCATCTGACTCGTGCAGGCGTGCCAGCGACGCTTCCACTCGCCCGCGCGCTGCCTCGCGCTCTTCTCCCGCGCGCGCCAACGAGAAGCGCAGGCGCTCACATTGGTGTGTGGTCGCCTCGAGCTGTTCGCTTGCTTCGTCTACGGCTGCCTGCACCTCGAGCAGACTCGGCGTCGCCGAGGATCCACCGTGGGCGAACGAACGACCCAAAATGTCACCATCGCGCGTGGCAGCAACGACGTCGGGGAACTGCTCGACGAGTGCGCGTGCTTCGGCCAAACCATCCACAACAGCAACCTTGTCGAGCAAGGTGCGCAACGCGGAACGTAGATGTTCAGGTGCGCCCACCAAATCCACGGCATAAGTGGCGTGCGCGGGCAGCGATGGCCACCCACCCGAGCCGTATGTAGTACCGCCGCCCACGACGATGGCGGCTCGCCCGCCATCGTCAGACTTCAGCAGCCGCATAGCGTCAACGGCGCCTCCCACGGACTGAACGGCAACAGCATCGGCGGCACTCCCCAGGGCTGCCGCCACTGCCGGTTCTGCCCCGGGTTCGATCGTCAGTAGTGCGGCCACCGAGCCCAGCAAACCCGAAACACGGTCGGATGCGGCGAGCAATGCACCCGAGCCGTCCTTGCGAGACAGGCCGAGCTCGAGGGCCTCTTTGCGGGCGATAAGTGCAGCTCGTTCTTGCTCAGCGGCACGTTCTTCCTCGCGCAAGGCGGCGATTCGCTCTTCGGCAGATGCCAGAGTGTCGGAAGCGGACTCGTGTTCGGAATCCAGATCCACTTCGCCAGCGTCCATGCCCGCGATATCGGCTTCCAGAGCCGCAAACTCTTCTTGGGCTCGGCGGGCGCGAGCGTGCGCTTCGCTCACGGACCCCTGCAAGCGTCCTTTTTCTGCGGTCGCTGCTTCGGCGGTGCTTCGCGAGGCATTGACCTGACCGGCCAGCCGGGCCAGACCTTCGCGGCGGTCGGCGATCGCCCGAAGTAGGCCAGCAACGCGCTCCTCTTCCTCCACGAGCAGACGTTCGACGTCCATGCGACGCTGCTCCAGTTCGCGCAAAGTGACTCGGTCGGCGTCAACCTGTTGAGCAAGCTCGGTCTCCTGCTCGCGAATGCCGGCTGCCTCCCGATCCATGTCGTCGGGTTCACGAACCTGGTGCTGACTGGGCTCTTCGATCTCACGCCGAACGCGCTCGGTGGCCAAGGTGGCCATGCCACGGAACCGGTCGGCGAGCGCGGTGAGCCGAAACCACGTTTCCGATGCTGTGGTGAGCGCGGGCAGCGACTCCGCCACCGCCACCTCAAGCGCCGTTTCCTGCTGTTGCACGGTGGCCAGCTCTTGTTCGGCGGCGGCTCGCAATTCCAGCAGCGCCGACTCGTCGGCGACCTCCTGTTGCAGGGCGGAACGTAGGGCCGCGAGATCGTCGCCCAAAATGCGCAACCTGGCGTCGCGAACATCAGCTTGGATGACGTTGGCTCGCTTGGCGACCTCAGCTTGTTTGCCCAACGGCTTCAGTTGACGACGCAACTCGGTGGTGAGGTCGGTGAGGCGAACCAAGTTCGCCTCCATGGCATCGAGTTTGCGCATTGCCTTTTCTTTGCGCTTGCGGTGCTTGAGCACACCGGCTGCCTCTTCGATGAATCCGCGACGGTCTTCGGGAGTTGCGGACAGCACGGAGTCGAGTTGCCCCTGGCCGACGATCACATGCATCTCGCGGCCGATCCCGGAGTCGGAGAGCAACTCCTGGACATCGAGGAGGCGACACGGCTCACCATTGAGTGCGTACTCAGAGCCACCGTTGCGGAACATGGTGCGCGAAATGGTGACTTCGGTGTAGTCGATGGGCAGTGCCCCATCGGTGTTGTCGATGGTGAGCACGACTTCGGCGCGTCCTAGGGGCGGACGCCCTGACGTCCCCGCAAAGATGACGTCTTCCATTTTCCCGCCGCGGAGCGACTTGGCGCCTTGTTCGCCCATCACCCACGAGAGGGCGTCGACCACATTCGACTTGCCAGACCCGTTAGGGCCGACCACGCAGGTGATGCCGGGCTCAAAGCGCAGCGTCGTGGTGGATGCAAAGGACTTGAACCCACGCAGCGTGAGGGTCTTGAGATACACCGGCCGTCTCCTCGCCGACCGCAACGGTCGGATGGGCGTCTACATGGAAGCCAGGGGAAGGCTAAAAGGGAACACTAGACAAGCGCTATCCAGCGCTCTCAATGTACCCGCCGGGCGGCGCTGAACTGCGTTATGCCAACGCTGGCGCGCCCTGGCTCACTCCGTCGCGGTCGCCGTCCAAACTGATGATCTCGTCGGCCGCGCTAGCCACACTGGCCGCGAGCAGTGGCTCGCGGTGGAGTGCGTCGTTTTCGGCGGACAGGCGAAGCACTTCCGCCTGCAGGTCTTGCACCCTGCGACGCAGCATCGCCACCTCGGACATGAGTCGGGTGTCGGGTCCTCCGACGTGGCCATAGAGCGCCTTCGCCATGGTGTGCCTTTCGCGCTGCTGTGAGCATGGTGGCTCACTGTTCAACAGAAGAGGTCAGCAGACAATGGGGTGAGTGCCTGCGAGGATCTCAAGGGGTCCCTGACGAGCAGGGGAATAGATCAAGGGTGACATTGTGATGACGAACAGGTCAAGGCGCGGTCACAAAGTGTGCTCGGCACTCACTCAATTGGGCTAGGAATGATCATGGTCGTGACCCGCATCCTCGGAATTCCCATCGATTCGGTGGGCGCTGCTAGCCCGGCCGCCAGCCCCTTCGGCACCGAGCAAATGCCCACCGCGCTGCGCCGAGCTGGTCTGACGCGCGCCCTGGCCCCCCATGGCGTCAGCGATGACGGTGACCTCGCTGTGCGAGTCATTGATGGGCACCGGGACACCGGAAGTGGCTTGGTCGGCTGGCCTAGCGCAGCCGACATGACCAAGGCGGTCCGGGAGGCCGTTGCCGCGCGGACCAGGGCTGGCGAGTCGCTGCTGCTGCTTGGCGGGTGCTGCGCCCTGCTTCCGGGAGCGGTTGCTGGTCTGCGCGATGCCTTGGGTGGAGTCGGCGTAGTGAATATCGACGGCCACCTCGACCTCTACGACGAAGTGTCCTCACCCACGGGGGAAGTTGCTGACGTCCCGATCGCCGCCCTGCTCGGCCTCGGGGTGGAGGCGTTGCAACCGGCGCTGACCCCTACGTCACCCTCCTCCTCCATCTCCTCCCCTTCCTCTGACGCGTTACGTCATCCGGTGTTGGACGTCCAGGACGTCGCGCTGGTGGGCTACCGCGATGCCGATGAAGCGAAGGAGCATGGGTCAGTTATGCCAGCCGACATCGGGCTCACTGGTACGTGGGACTCGCGGGCGGTGCTCGCTGGTGCACAGCAAGTGGCGCGCGAAGTGGTAGAGCACATGCAGCGCCCCTACTGGGTCCACCTCGACCTCGACGTGCTCGACGAAAAAGTCTTGCCTGCCACCGACTACCTCATGCCCGGTGGACTAGGTTTCGCCGAGCTGGAACCCCTATTGCGCGGCATCGTGCATGGCGAGAGGTTCGCCGGGATGTCCGTGGCATGCCTGAATCCCGACAAAGACCCCGAGGGTCGAAACGCCCGCCAGGTCACCGAACTGCTCGTGGACGTATTCGTTACGCCTTAGGGGCTGTGTGCAGAGCCAGCTGCCCGACGCGGAGGTGGCTGGCAACGAGTGCAGAAGTACGAGGACCGATTCGCGAAGGCAACCCGCCGAATAGCCCGTCCGCATCGCGAGCACGGCTGACCTTCGCGGCCGTACACCTCAAGCGAACGCTCGAAGTACCCGCTCTCGCCATTGACGTTCACATACATCTCGTCGAAAGACGTACCGCCCTGGACAAGAGCTGCCTCCATTACCGTCCTCGCTTCACTCAAGACTTTCACCGCCTGCGCGTTCGTCAGCCGTTCGCTGGCCCGACCAAAATGCAATTGGGCTCGCCAGAGGGCCTCGTCCGCGTAGATGTTGCCGATGCCGGACACCAGCGTCTGGTCGAGGAGGGCCCTTTTCACCTGCTGTTGCCTCTTGCGTAGTCGGCGGGCGGTCTCGTCGACGTCATACTCCGGATCGAAGGGGTCGCGGGCGATGTGTGCGATCGAGGTAGGAAGCCCGCTCGCATCCATCTCGTCGATGAATAGACCGCCGAAGGTACGTTGGTCGATGAACTCGATGCGTTGTCCACTTGCCAAAGTAATGCGCACCCGCAAGTGGCGGTCGTCAGCAGCCGAACTGGCAGAAACCTTGAACTGACCACTCATCCCCAAATGCGCAATTAACGCACGCCCATCATCAAGGGGCACCCACATGTACTTGCCGCGGCGCCCCGGTAGCAACATCGTGCGGCCACGCAGTTGTGCGGAAAAGTCTGATGCGCCGAGCACATGGCGCCGAATGGCTCTGGCGTGAAACACCTCGACGTGGACGATCCGTTCGTTCTCGACGAAGGGGGCAAGTCCGGTGCGGACCGTCTCGACTTCAGGAAGTTCCGGCATCAGGTGTCGAGCGTTCAGCCAGCGACTGCCAAGTAGTAGCGGCCGCCGCCTGCTCCGCTTCTTTTTTCGACCCGCCGTCGCCCTGTCCATAAGAGCCGTCTCGTAGCACCACTGTCGCGACAAAGGACTTCGCGTGGTCAGGTCCCGACTCAACGATCCGGTACTCCGGCACGCCCAGACCCATCTCGGCGGTGAGCTCTTGCAGGCTGGTCTTCCAGTCGAGTCCCGCACCGAGTTCGCGAGCGGTTTCAATGACTGGATCGAAGAGCCGATGCACGAGCAGCGTGGCATCGTCGATGCCGCGGTTTATGTACACAGCACCAATCAGTGCCTCAACGGAATCCGCTAGAATCGACGCCTTGTCGCGGCCGCCAGTGGCTTCTTCGCCCTTGCCCAGTCGTAGATAGCGGCCCAGACCTAGGTCGCGGCCGACGGTGGCCAATGCGCGCATGTTGACGACAGCAGCACGCAACTTGGCTAACTGGCCTTCCGGGAGGTCTGGGTGCTCGCGGTAGAGGGTCTCAGTGACTACCAATCCCAGGACGGAATCACCGAGAAACTCCAGGCGCTCGTTGGTGGGTAGGCCACCGTTCTCATAGGCGAAAGAGCGATGGGTGAGTGCCTGCTCCAACACCTCGCGAGAAAGGGCAATGCCGAGATGCGCGATAAGTGCGTCTGGTGCCTGCGGCCAGGGTTCAGCCGTCGCCTGGTCGGTGACCGTCATGTTGGCCTTCGATGACGTTAGACGTCGAGGACCTGGCGCTTGTTGTACGTCCCGCACGTCGGGCAGGCCACGTGGGGCCGCTTCGGCTCGCGGCAACGGTCGCAGGCGACGACCTGAACCGGTGTCGCCTTCCAGTTGGCCCGGCGCGAGCGGGTGTTGGAGCGCGAGGTCTTCCGCTTGGGGACGGCCACGACTAGCCCTTCTTCTCATCTGACGCGGCGTGCGTCACGTTTAGCTGTTCAAGACCGGCCCAGCGTGGGTCGATCTCCGCGTGCTCGTGCGTCGGATCATCTGCCAGGCGAGCGCCACAGGTGACGCATAGCCCGGGACAGTCATCCCGACACACGGGTTGCAGCGGAAGCGCCAGAACAACGGCGTCCCGGAGCAACGGTTCGAGGTCGATTAAGTCGTCCTCAAGCTGCGAGATCTCGCTGGCCTCCGCCGAAGCAGAGCCCGGGTAGGCGAACAACTCCTGGACTGGAAGTTCCAGTTCAAGGGTGAGCGGATCTAAACAGCGAACGCACTCACCGGTCGCCTGCCCCTGGCAGGAGCCCGACACCAGCACACCTTCGACGACTGACTCCAACCGCAAAGACAACTGGAGTGGGGCGCCTTCCGGAACACTGATGACGTCAAGCCCGAACCCGGTCGGGGCCGGCACACTCGATGCGACGGTGTCCATCTGTCCCGCGCGGCGCACCAGGGTTCGCGTATCGAGAACCAGTGGTTGGCGCGGGTCGAGATGAGACACGATCTTCCTCGGGCGTGGGGCAACAGCCAGGCTTGGACTCAAACAAGACCAGCCAGCAGGGTAGCCGAGGGCTGCGGGTACGCCCAAACTGACGTCGCGATGGCCGTGCAGGGCTCTACGCCTTTCCGCTGGGCTCGTCTTCATCGAGATCCGGAAGACCGATTTCGCTGAGGTCTTCCACGGCACGGCGCCCTTGGATCTTGTCTCGCCCGCGGGCCACTGCGTCCAGCGTCTTGCTCAGCACGATCTCGAAATTGGCGAGCTTGGCGTCGATGTAGTCGTCGACCTCGCGCTGCATTCGCTCTGCCTCTTGCTCGGCGGTGGCGATGATCCTCCCCGCCTCCCGTTCGGCCTGCGCCTGGATCTGGGTATCGGATACCAGGTGCATCCGCTCTTCTTGCCCGCCAGCGATGATCTGCTCCGCTTGCGCTCGCGCTTCGGCAAGCACGCCGTCAGCATCGGCGAGCAGTGAGTCGGCCCGCTGCATCTCGATCGGTAAGAGCCGACGCACCGCGTCAATCTGGCCGAGCACGTCGCTGCGGTTGACCACGCATGACGCAGACATAGGAACCGACCGAGCGCCCTCAACGGCCGCCGTCAGTTCGTCGAGCCTTTCGTGGATCTCCACAGTTCTCCTGCTCTCGGATGTCCCTAGCTCTTGAATGTCTCTTCGCGCAGCCGGGTGACCAGTTTGTCGAGCACCGGCGCGGGAACCAAACCGCTGACGTCGCCGCCATACGCCACGACTTCCTTGATCAAGCTGCTGGAGATAAACGAGTACAGCGGGTTGGTGGCGACAAACAGGGTGTCGACTTCGGTGAGACGGTGGTTCATTTGGGCCATCTGCAACTCGTAGTCGAAGTCGCCAACAGCGCGCAGTCCCTTGACGATGGCCCGGGCACCTCGGTCGCGGCAGTAGTCGACGAGCAGACCTTGGAAGGACTCAATCTGAACGTTCGCGCGATGACTCATGCAGTCAGAGAGCATGTGAATACGCTCGTCCGCGGTGAACAGCCCGCGCTTGTTTTGGTTGACCATGACAGCCACGAAGACTTCATCGGCGAGCCTCGAGGCTCGTTCGATGATGTCGAGATGTCCATTCGTCACCGGATCGAACGATCCTGGGCAGACAACCTTCAGCACGGCGGCGACGCTATCAAAGTGCCCAGCCACAGGTGTGCTTCCCCGTAGCGGCGGTCCCGCTGCGGAATCCAGGGATCGGGCCACGTCACCGGGTCCCCCCGCGTCGAGCGCTCGACGACGGCGATGCCCCCCTCCCGGACATGACCCCCAGATTGGAGCAAGGAAAGCACGCGGGTCACCTGTTCGTCGGACTCGTCGTAGGGCGGATCGACAAACACCAGATCCGCGGAGGAGGGCGGGGTAGCCACCAGCCAGTGAGTGACATCACGTTTGTGGCACACGGCACCAGTAAGGGCGACTACCTCGATGTTGTCGTTGATAACTCGACACGCCCTGGCATCGTGCTCGACTAAAGCCACGCGGCTGGCACCACGCGAGAGCGCCTCGAGGCCTAGTGCCCCTGACCCGGCGTAGAGGTCAAGGACCACCGCATCGACCAAGGACCCCAATTGCGATTCAACACTGGAGAAGACCGCCTCACGCGCTCGATCCGACGTGGGGCGGGTGCCAACGGGCGGGACTGACAGGCGCCGACCACGCGCATGCCCCGCGATGATGCGTGTCACCGCGGTCCCGTACCGGTCACGCCCACCCCGCCGTGGACGCCCATGGCCATTAGGTCTTCTCCATGAATTGTGAGCGGTCGTCTGCCAGGGCAAGCCAGACCTGTTCCATAAGTGCCGGCTCTGAATCGAGGTCGGGATCGTGCTCGACGAGGTGAGTCGCGTCAGTACGCGCCTGGTCGATGATGGCTTCATCGCGTACCACTCGCAATATCTGCAGACCTGAGCGAGAGCCAGACTGCGAGGTGCCCAGCACGTCACCCTCGCGCCGTTGTTCGAGGTCAAGGCGCGAAAGCTCAAAGCCGTCGGTGGTCGCTGCAACAGCATCAAGGCGTTCACGCGCCGGACTGCCTGCCTCGGCACGAGTCATCAGCAGACATAGCCCGCCGCTACTTCCTCGTCCGACTCGCCCTCGCAACTGATGCAGCTGAGACACACCAAAACGATCGGCGTCCATCACCACCATCAACGTGGCTGCCGCAACGTCAACGCCAACCTCGATCACGGTTGTCGCGACGAGTACATCGACGGCACCATCGGCAAAGCGCCGCATCACCGCGTCTTTCTGGTCGATGGGAAGTCGGCCGTGCAGCACCTCGATCGCAAGACCAGCGAGCGGCCCTTCGGACAGTCGCTTCGCGACATCGAGTACTGACTCGGGTGCCGCATTGCCCTCAGCAGCCTCCGGCCCGGAGGTTTCCGAGTCGTCGACCGAAGGCTCAGCATCGTCGCCATCGATACGCGGGCAAACGATGTAAACCTGGTGGCCGGCGGCCACCTCCTCGCGCACCCGTTCCCAGGTTCGAGCCACGTAGTTCGGTCTTTCGTGGGTGGGCACCACATGGGTGGCGATAGCTTGTCGACCGCTTGGCAACTCAGCCAGTGTGGAAATCTCCAGATCGCCAAAAACAGTCATGGCCACGGTGCGTGGGATCGGGGTTGCTGTCATCACCAGCACGTGTGGAGGTTGCCGTCCCTTCGCGCGCAGCGCGTCCCTTTGCTCAACACCGAACCGATGCTGTTCGTCGACGACGACGAGACCGAGGTCGAAAAAGTCGACGGTCTCCTGAATCAGCGCGTGAGTACCGACCACAATTCCGGCGTCTCCCGACGCAATCTCCAGTAAGGCCCGTCGACGCTGAGCAGTACTGAGTGAGCCAGTGAGCAGCGCAACCTGCGTGCCCTCGCTGCTGCCCCCCAGCATTCCGGCTTCTGCCATCGGACCGAGCATGGCGCGAATCGAACGAGCGTGCTGCTGCGCTAGCACCTCCGTGGGAGCCAGGAGCGCGGCCTGGCCACCGCTGTCGACAACGGTCAACATCGCCCGCAGCGCGACCACGGTCTTGCCAGCTCCGACCTCACCTTGCAAGAGCCGGTGCATGGGATAGCTGCGTGCCATGTCCTCGGCGATCGCGGCAGCCACCTGCAGCTGACCATCCGTCAGGGTGAACGGCAGTTGCTCGTCGAAACCAGCAAGCAAACCGTCGTCACGAGCCAAGCGAGGTACAGAGGTCAGTCCCCTGAACGCCGCGCGCCGCCTCGCGAGCACGGTCTGCAAAATGAGCGCCTCCTGGTACCGAAACCTCTCAAGCGCGCGCGAAACATCAGCCTCAGATTCGGGACGATGCACCAGCCGCAGGGCGGTGCCGATGTCGTCAAGTCCGCGCTCAACCCGCAGCTGTTCGGGGATCGGGTCAAGAAGATCGGGGACCCTCGCTAGTGCGATGTCCACAGCCTTCGAGATGCGCCACGTCATCAACTTTGCGGTCGCCGGATAGATCGGGATGAGCTCACCAACGAAAGACTCGATGGCTATCGACTCGGTCGCGACGTCGACAGTGTCATCGCGGGCCCCATCGTCGTCCTTGACCAAGCGGAGGTGGCGTTCGTCTCCGCTGCCGAGTCCGTCTACGTCACCGTCTCCCAGAAGTTGGTATTGGGGATGGGTGAGTTGGCGTTTCCCGTTGTAGGTGCTGACGGTGCCCGCGAACAGTCCCTTCACGTCCTTGACGAGTTCTTTCGCGCGCCATGCCTGATTGAAGAAAGTGAGTGTCAAAGACCCGGTGTTGTCGGTGACAACAACGTCCAGAATGGTGCCTTTCTTCTGTCGCATTGAGCGCACCTCAACATGAGAAACGCGAGCGAGAACGGTGACTTCGTCGCCCTCTTTGAGGCTGGCAAAGTCAGTGAGGTTGCCACGCTCGGCGTACCTACGTGGGAAGTGATAGAGCAAATCACCCACGGTGTGGAGACCGAGGCCCTTGGCAAATTCTTTGGCAGTCTTGTCGCCGACCACGCGTCGCAGTGGCTCGGCCAAGGGGTCAGTTGTTGTCACTCCGACGGTACCTACTCCACGCCAAGCAACAGCGGATAGTGCTCCTGCCCGCCGTCATAACTCACGACTTCTACATCAGGGCGTGCCTGCCGCAGGTGCAAGAGCAACGCGCCCGACACTTCGCGCTCGCGGATCTCGTCAGCACCCAGTACGAGGGTGACCAACTCACCACCCGCGGAAAGCATCCGATCGATGACATCCGCTGCCACCGAAACCAGGTCGTTGCCTATCACTGCGATATCGCCGTCGACGAGCCCGAGAACATCTCCGGGGCGGCAGATACCCGCAGACGTCATGGCCTCCTTCACGGCGAGCGTTACCGCACCGTGGCGAGTTGACGCGGCAGCGGACGTCATGGAAACAACGTCGTCGTCAAAGCGCCGGGCGATGTCGTGCACCGCAAGTGCTGACAGACCCTGAACCGGGTCTCGAGTGGGAATCACTGCCACCCGCCGGCCATTCGTCCGCGAATGTTCGGCAGCGGCCTCGGCGGCAACCAGGTGATCGCTGTCGTTGGGGAGCAACACCACGTCCTCCCCCTGACACTGCTCGATGGCCGACAACAAGGCCGCAAGCGAAGGTCTGGCTCCCGGAGCACCAATGACCGCAGTGGCCCCAACCGACTCAAAGAGATCGGCCAGCGCTTGACCTGGAACCACTGCGACCACTCCCCGCTTGCGGGTTGTTCGAGGTAAGCCGCTGGTGGTGGTATCCCCAGGAGCACCACCAGAAGATTCCGGACGCAATGAAGTGATCTGGATACGAAAAGGCCGCCCCACAGCGACAGCTGCCTCAACCACAGTGCCCGGCTCGTCGGCGTGGACATGCACATTCCACAGGTCCTCCCCGCCGACCACGACGACTGAGTCGCCAAGGGTGGCTAACTGCTCGCGAAGGTTGGGAATGTGAGATTCACCCACCTCCAACAAGAACATGACCTCGTACTCGGGACCTTCTGGGTCTGCACCGTGCACGGGAGCGCTTAAGGCGGTGGCCACAGACGGTCGTTCCCAGGCCGACGCCAAGGCGTCGTCAGGACGGTTGAGCACCACCGACTCCAGTGCGTCGAGCAGTACGACCAGACCGCGACCACCGGCATCGACCACGCCCGCGCGACGCAGTGCCGCCAGCTGGTTGGGGGTATCTGCCAGCGCTACTCGGGCGGCGGCCGCCGCTCGACTCACCGTCTGCGCCAACGATTGCGATTGCGACTGCGACTGCGCTGGTTCTGCCGATGAACCCACCGATGACAGGGCAGCCGCGACGGCAGCGGCTCGCGCCACTGTCAAAACCGTGCCTTCTACCGGGCGTGCGACCGCTGAATACGCCAGATCCGCTGCTTGGCCAAAGGCGGTCGCCAGTTGCGCTCCCCCCACCGGCCCCGAGGCGTCGGTAAAAGCCTGCGCCATGCCGCGGAGCAACTGCGCCACGATGACACCGGAGTTACCGCGTGCGCCCAGTAATGCGCCCTTAGCAAAGGTGTGGGTCAAGGCGGCCAGGTCGCTGCCCAGCGGCGCCCTGGCGGCGGCCAGCACCCCGGCCTCAAACGTCAAGAACAGATTGGTGCCGGTGTCGCCGTCAGGAACCGGGAAGACGTTGAGTGCGTCGATCTCCGCCCTGGCCCGACCCAGGTGATCAAGACCCCGGTCCCCCCAACGCCGCAGCACGGCGGTGTCCAACTCGCCCACGGCTAATCCGGGGGCCGGTTCGGGTGCTGTCTCATGCTCACTCATCGCCTGGCAGCCTAACCGGGGATTTGGGGCCGACCGCCGCCGTCAGATATCCTGCCCCGGTTGTTCCAGGTCGACTCCGGTTCATCCCGTTCCATCCAGTTCATCCAAGTCCCATCCAAGTCCCAGCGAGGAGAGTTACCCGTGGCCGCCAAATGTGATGTCTGTGGCAAAGGCCCGGGTTTCGGCAACCGTATTTCCCACTCGCATCGCCGGACCTCGCGCCGATGGAACCCCAATGTGCAAACTGTGCGCACCACCATCAACGGCACCCCCACAAAGTTGACGGTCTGCACCTCGTGCATCAAAGCTGGAAAAGTCTCCAAATAGCTCTAGGTAAGCCACCGGGTTACCGAGAAGTGGCTGGGGCTACCTAGACCTCGCCGGGGGGCTACCTAGAAGTGTCTGTGCCCAGGGGCTGCCGGAAAGACAGCTCCATCGACCAGGACCCCATTGCCGGGCGCTGACTCACTTTCTTGCTGCGCGATCTGACCTACGCCGACAAAGCCCAGAGGTAACGGGCCGCCCTCAGGGAACGTGGCAACCAATGCGTGGTCCTGACCGCCGGTGAGTACCCAGTTCATCGGATCCGTGCCATAGGCCGCCGCAACCGCAGCGACGGGCTCCGCCACCTCGAACGAGGCTGTCCGCACGTGCGCGAGGACTCCACTCGCCTGGGCAATGTGGCCCAAGTCGCTGAGCAACCCGTCGCTCACATCTGCCATCGCCGTTGCCCCAGCCGTCGCTGCTGCCGGCCCCCGGTCGTACGGGGGCTCGGGTCGTCGGTAGGCAGACACGAGCTCTCGCGGTGAACTGAATCCGCGAGAGAGCACAGCCAGGCCGGCCTCCGCCCACCCGAGCCGACCTGCAACCGCCACGATGTCTCCCGGTCGCGCACCCGTCCGAAGCACCGGCGCCCGACCTCCGAGATCTCCCAAGGCGGTCACCGTCAGCGCCACAGTTGTTGAGCGCGTCAGGTCACCGCCGATGACGGCCGCACCTACGACTTCTGCCTCGTCAGATAGCCCCTGAGCGATGCGCAGCGTCCACTCAAGGTCTGTTGTCGCCGGCGCCGACAGAGCAACGAGCAAGCCAGTGGCACTCGCCCCCATAGCGCTGATGTCCGCAATGCTCGTGGCAGCAGCCCGACGGCCAATGTCGTAGGCGTCCGCCCAGTCGGTGCGAAAGTGCACGCGGTCAATCAAGGTGTCTGTGGTGACGACCACGCGACCATCAGGCACCTGCAACACGGCCGCATCGTCCCCGGGGCCAACGTCGACCAGAGGGGAACGGGCGAGCCGACTGCGCAGCGCCTCAATGACCCCAAACTCACCAACATCGCCGAGGGTTTGGCTCGCTCTGCCGCCCAGGGGGTCGCTCACACCATGCCCCTACCGGTACCGTCAGGGGCTACCCGCGATGGAGGCTCACTGAGCCTGGCCGAAAGGATGCTGGCGATGGTCACGGCATACATCCTCATCCAGACCGAAGTCGGACGCGCAGCCGAGGTCGCCGACCAGATCGCCAAGATCTCCGGCGTGACCTTGGCCGAGAATCTGATCGGCGCCTACGACGTCATCGTGCGCGCCGAGGCGAACAGTGACGACGAGCTCGGTCGCTTTGTCGTCGCGCAAGTTCAAGCGGTCCCCGGGATCACTCGCACGCTGACGTGCCCGGTCATCAATCTGTAGCGACGAAGGCTCGGGCACCGACACCGCATCCCGCCTTCGAAACACGCCGCCAGCCATGAACCGTCGCTACGTTGCTGTCTTTCCGTTCGCAGCCTTGGCAACCGGCGCCGTACTCTGCGCCTGCCACAGCGGAATAGCCATCGACCCGCCAGACACCGTTCAAGAGGTTGAGTCGGCATGCGTGGAGTTAGCAGATTCCCTTCCCGACACGGTGATGGGTGAACTCGCCCGCGAGACCAAACCTGAATCAGAACTCACCGCAGCTTGGGGGACTCCGGCCATTGTGTTGCGCTGCGGTGTGAGTCGTCCTGGTGGCGCCACCCCGAGCGTCGAACTGGTCTCGATCGAGGGTGTCGACTGGTTCGCGGAAGAAGTCCCTGAGGGTTACATCTTCACTTCGTGGGGCCGCGTGGCGAATGTCGAAGTCACGGTTCCCGATGACTACTCCCCCGAGGCTGACCCCTTAGTTGAATTAGCTCCCGCCATCAAAACAGCAGATCCGAAAATCTAGCCGCCAGGGTCAGCGCAGCCCCACACCTTTGCGCAGGGCACTGCGAATCAGTCGCTCAACTAGCTGCGGGTAGTCGATGCCGCTGGCCGCCCACATCCGCGGAAACATGGAGATAGGTGTAAAGCCCGGGATGGTGTTGACCTCATTAATGACGACCTGGCCCTCGCCGGTAACGAAGAAATCGACGCGCGCGTAGTCTTCGCAACCCAACGCGTCGTACGCGGCGCACGCACTGGCGCGAATAGCCCCAAGAATGGCCGGCGGAAGGTCTGCCGGGACTCGGAGTTCGGTGACGTCGTCGAGGTATTTGGCCTCGAAATCGTAGAACTCATGATTACCCTTCACGATTATTTCAGCGCATTCACTCGCCTCCGGGCCGAGTCCATCTTCACGTTCCAGCACGCCACACTCGATCTCCCGGCCTTCAACCGCCTGTTCGACGACGACTTTGGGATCGTGTTCGCGGGCCGCCTCGATGGCCTTAGGTAGTTCACTCCACGCGGTGACGCGGGCGATTCCGACGCTCGACCCTGCGCGTGCGGGTTTGACGAATACCGGGAGGGGGAGTGCGTCGTGGACGCGATGCAGCACGGACGGTTCGTCGACGGTCCATGCGCGGTCGGTCACCACCACATAAGGCGCTTGTGTGAGCCCCGCCGCTGCCAAGAGCGGCTTGGCCATGGCTTTGTCCATCGCGGCCGCACTAGCAAGCACCCCCGATCCGACATACGGAACTCCGGCAAGCTCCAACAGCCCTTGAATGGTGCCGTCTTCTCCGTAGGGACCATGTAACAAGGGAAAAACAACGTCGACAGCTGCCAGCGACGAGGGCACCTCACCGGGCGCCTGCACCACGAGGTCGCGATTGGTGGGGTCGCCAGCAAGCACCACAACTACGCCCTCGTCGGCGACGGCCGGTAGCTCTCCGTCCGTGATGGCCAGCCGAGCCGGTTCGTCGGGGGCAAGGACCCATCGTCCTTCTGTGGTAATCCCCACGGGGATGACATCAAACTGATCGCGATCGAGCACTCTCAGCACGCTGCCCGCGGAGATGCACGAAATCGCATGCTCGGTGCTACGACCGCCAAAGACCACGGCGACCGAGATGCGCTTGTCGCTGCTACCTGAAGCCATGAATTGACCCTAAGGGTTGATCGAGGCGTACCCCGGCTGCCATCGCACTCACCATTCGGGTTTGGCAACTCGGCTCATGAGTGAGCTCACCATGTCGCGCGGGGATCTCCCCTGCTCAATCACCCCGGCAACATGTTCGGCGATGGGCATGTCGACGTCGTGACCGCGAGCCAAGGCGAGCACAGCCGCACTCGATCGAACACCCTCGGCGGTCTGCATCGACCTGGCCTCGACCTCTGCGACCGAAAGCCCCTTCCCCAAGTTCTCGCCAAATGTCCGGTTGCGGGACAGCGGCGACGAGCAGGTGGCCACTAAGTCGCCGATTCCCGCCAGGCCCATGAAAGTCATCGGGCTGGCCCCCATGGCCTGTCCAAGGCGGGTCATCTCGGCCAATCCACGCGTGATGATGGCCGCCTTGCTGTTGTCCCCAAATCGCATACCTTCGGCGATGCCAGTTGCCAAGGCGATCACGTTCTTGACCACGCCTCCCAACTCGACCCCGACGACGTCGGCGTTGGTGTAGGGACGAAAGTAGGCGGTCTGACAGGCACTCTGGATCAATTCAGCCGTCTCGGAGCTGGAACTGGCGATCACACTCGCTGCGGGTTGGCGAAGCGCAATCTCGCCAGCGAGATTGGGTCCCGAAAGCACGGCAACGCACTCTGGACTCGTCGAGGTAACGTCGACGATGACTTCGCTCATCCGTGCGAGGGTGCGGGCCTCAAGGCCCTTCATCAAACTCAGCATCACTGCGCGCTGGGGTATTTCGCGCCGCCAAGCTTCCAAGTTGCCGCGTAGTGACTGGGCCGGAACGGCGAAGACCACCAGTTCCGCTTCGGTGAGTGCTTGGCTGGCTTCGGTGGTGGCATGGACGCTGGCGGGAATGGCAATACCCGGATGAAACCGCGGGTTGACATGCTCGTCATTGACGGTGGCCACTAACCCCGCATCGCGACCCCAGATGGTGACATCGTTCCCAGCGTCGGCCAACACCATGGAAAAGGCAGTCCCCCACGAACCCAGTCCCATGACCGCAATGCGCATCAGCTGACTCCATCTCGATGGGGCGACTGCTCCCCGACACCACCGCGGGGTGGGGCGTTGGTGCTTCGAATCTGGGCAAGCAGCGCCACGATGGAGTCCATGATCTCGGCAGTTGCCGCAGGTAGTGCCTCCGGGGTGGCGGGACCACGACGATATGGCGTCAGATCTATCGGCCCACCGGCACGCACCTGGATGGTTCGCGGTGGGAGTAGCCGTGGCACCTTCTGGCCGCTACCCAGGATGTGCTGGGCTCCCCAATGGGCCACCGGAACAACCGGACATCCCGTGGCAAGTCCCACCCGGGCCGCCCCCGTTTTTCCTTTCGTGGGCCAAAGATCAGCCGAACCCGTCAGCGTGCCTTCTGGGTAGATGACCACACACTGACCATCGTGAACCGCAGCGATGGCGGCATCAAGTGCCTTCGCCGCGTCCACCGTGTTGCGGTACACCGGAATCTGTCCGGCGTTGGCAAGCAACGCACCCAGCACCGGGAGCTCGAAAAGGTTGGCCTTCCCGAGGAATCTCGGGGCACGTCCGGCTGCGTCAAGAAACTGCGCAACGATAAGCGGATCGAAGTAGGACAGGTGATTGGCCACCACCACGCAACCGCCACTGCGTGGCACGTGGCGCAGCCCATGCCACTCATGACGGGTGGTGACAGCCACGAAGGGACGAAGCACCGTGCGGGCAAAGCGAAACGCGCCGCCTTCTCCGCCGGACGCCGCCACCGCCCTAGGTTAAACGGCAAAGCAAAGGCAGCCGAGACCAAACACGGTGAGACTAGAGTTGCAGCGTGCAGGCAACGATCTCCGCGTTTGACGAGCCCAGCAGGAGCGGCCGAGTACTCCTGGACGACGGTCAGGAGTTGTCGTTTAGTGCGGATGCATGGGCGACGAGTCGCATGCTGACTGCCCGTCTTGGTCAGCGGGTGGAGCTCACGGTCACGGCAGCGGGCGAGCGACCACAGGTGACCGCCCTTCGTCTCATCACCTTTCGCTAGCCAAGACGACGAAGGCGAGCCCGAGCACCCAGAGGTGCCAAGGCTCGCCTTCGGGTCGTACTAGCGGCGAGTGGTCTTCTTCGCCGTACGCTTGGCGGGAGCCTTGCGCGCGGTGCTCTTGCGGGCAGTGGTCTTCTTTGTGGTCGTCTTGCGGGTAGTGGCCTTGCGAGTGGCTTTCTTCGCCGGAGACTTCCTTGCGGTGGCCTTCTTCGCGGTCGACTTCGTGGCCTTCTTGGCGACCGGTGCCTTGATGGCGGCTGGTGCCTTCTTTTCGCCGTTGACGACAGCCTTGAAGTCGGCGCCTGGGGTGAACTTGGGCACTGATTTCTTCTTGGTCTTCACAGTCTCACCGGTCTGCGGGTTGCGTGCCTTACCCGCGGGGCGAATACGGCGGTGGAACTTGCCGAATCCGGTGATCGCGACGTCTTCACCCTTGGCGACGTGACGCGTCACGGTGTCGACAACGGCGTCCAATGCCTGCTGGGCCTTGCGGCGGTTTCCCTCGAAATGTGTCGAGAGTTCATCAATTAGTTCAGCCTTGTTCACTGCTTCCCCTTCGAAGCTGGATGGCCGGGCGTATCCCGACGCAGGAACGTTAGGCAATTTATCGCCCGGGCACAATCACCTACCGGGCGTGTTTGCCCTTGCGTTGTAAGGAGATTCGTCACATTTGCAGACGCAGGGGCCGATCAAGAGGGTGACATTGATGGCAAAAAGTGTGGACGCGATGCCTCAAATGCGGTGATTTCGTCTGCCTGTTGCAACGTCAGGTCGATGTCGTCCAAGCCTTCGAGCAGGCGCCAGCGTGAATATGCATCGAGCTCGAATCCCCTTGTCTGGCCTGCGAAAACGACGTCTTGACTCTCAAGATCGACCACAACCTCGGCTCTTGGATCTGTCTCAGCCAAGTGCCAAAGCGCCTCGACATCCTCCTCGGCGAGCATGATGGTCAACAGCCCGCCCTTCAAACTGTTGCCACGGAAAATGTCGGCAAACCGGGGGGAGATGACGACCCGGAAACCGTAGTTCTGCAGCGCCCACACCGCATGCTCTCGCGAGGAACCAGTCCCAAACTCCGGACCAGCGACCAAGATGGTGGCCCGTTCGTACTCTTTGCGGTTCAGCACGAAGTCGGGATCGTTCCGCCATGCTGCAAACAAGCCGTCCTCAAAACCGTCCCGAGTGATCCGCTTGAGATAGACCGCGGGGATGATCTGGTCGGTGTCGACGTTGCTACGCCGAAGTGGGAGTACCCGCCCGGAATGTCGAGTGAACTTGTCCACGGTTTGCCCTTCTCTCTCTAATCCCGTTAAACCTGGAAATCGGACCCGCTAGGTCAAGTCGGAAGGACTGGCCAACCGACCAGTGACCGCCGTCGCGGCAGCCACCTGCGGGGAGACAAGGTGGGTCCGACCACCCTTGCCCTGCCGGCCTTCGAAGTTGCGGTTCGAGGTGGATGCGCTGCGCTCCCCTGGAGCGAGTTGGTCGGGGTTCATGCCCAGGCACATCGAGCATCCGGCATGCCGCCACTCCGCCCCAGCCTGCAGAAAGACCTCATCAAGGCCCTCTTCCTCCGCCTGTAATCGAACTCGTACCGAACCCGGCACCACCAACATCCGTACGGTGCTTGCCACCTGTCGCCCCTCGATGATGTCCGCTGCGGCCCGCAGATCTTCGATGCGACCGTTGGTGCAGGATCCGAGGAAGACGGTGTCCACCGACACCTGTTTCAGTGGTGTGCCAGCCTGCAAGCCCATGTACTCCAGCGCGTTTCTGGCCGCCGACCTGGCCGATTCGTCGGAGAAGCTGGCTGGGTCCGGGATCGAAGCGTTCAACGGCGCACCTTGACCGGGATTTGTCCCCCACGTGACAAAGGGTGCAAGTTCGGCCGCGTCAACGATGACCTCGTGGTCGAACGTCGCGTCGTTGTCGGTTCGCAGCGTCTGCCAGTACGTGACGGCGGCGTCCCACTGTTCGCCGTGAGGCGCGTGGGGTCGACCGGCGAGGTAGTCGAAGGTGGTTTGATCTGGCGCAATCATCCCTGCTCGCGCGCCTGCCTCGATGGACATGTTGCAGATCGTCATCCGCGCTTCCATCGAAAGTTTCTCGATGGCTTCTCCGCGATACTCGATGACGTATCCCTGACCACCACCGGTACCAATCTTGGTGATGACGGCCAAGATGAGATCTTTGGCCGTGACGTCAGCTGGCAACTCGCCATGAACCGTTACTGCCATGGTTTTAAACGGGCGCAAGGACAGGGTCTGGGTCGCCAATACATGCTCAACATCGCTGGTGCCGATCCCAAATGCCAGAGCGCCAAACGCCCCGTGCGTGGACGTGTGACTGTCTCCGCAGACGATGGTCATCCCGGGTGCCGTGAGTCCTAACTGGGGACCCACGACGTGCACAATGCCTTGTTCCGTTGAACCGAGGG
>Ga0190272_10000421_pt1 | contig 22619 bp, 22 predicted proteins | sample Popmic504T_FD_133746 | JGI IMG/M metagenome (GOLD analysis project Ga0190272, IMG submission 133746) | Populus adjacent soil microbial communities from riparian zone of Shoshone River, Wyoming, USA - 504 T | ecosystem: Environmental > Terrestrial > Soil > Riparian zone | place: USA: Wyoming... | reverse complement strand
GCGGTGGCGATCATGAGCTACAACGGCCGCATCTGCTTCGGCCTGCTCGGCGACTACGACTCGATGGACGACATCGAGGAGTTCTCCCTCGGCCTGATCAGGTCGCTGCGCGAGCTGGAGGAGGCGGCGTCGGCCGCCACCGCAGCCTGACTACGCTTGGCAAGTGGCCCTTCTAGTAGTCCTCTTCATCGTCGTCCCGATCGTCGAGCTGTACGTGATCATCCAGGTCGGCCAGGCGATCGGCGTTGTGCCGACGCTGGCGCTGCTGGTCGCTGATGCGGTGCTCGGCTCGCTGCTGTTGCGCCAGCAGGGTCGCGGCGCCTGGCGCCGCTTCAACGCCGCCCTGGCCGAGCGCCGCTTCCCCGGCCGCGAGGTCGCCGACGGGTTGATGATCGCCGTCGGCGGCACCCTGCTCCTAACCCCGGGCTTCGTCACCGACATCTTCGGCCTCGCCCTTCTGATCCCCCCGAGTCGAGCGGTCCTGCGCGGGCTGCTGCGTCGGGTGGCGGCGCGCCGCTTCGTCGTCGTCGGCGCGGCGAGCCGCATGCCCGGCGGATGGCCGACCGGCGGCGCCCCGCCCAACGGCGGCGGCAGCAGCTACGACTACGAGGGTACCGCCGAGGAGGTCGACGCCGACGACCCACAGCTGCCGCGCTCCCAGTCCCAGGAGTGACGTGCAGATCGAGACCGAGCGCCTGCGGCTGCGCCCGATGGAGCCAGGCGACCTGGACGCGTTCGTCGCGCTGCACGCAGAGCCCGAGGTGACTCGCTTCATCAGGCCGCTCGGCCGGGCGGCGGCGGAGGAGCGGCTGCAGCGCGACGAGCGGGAATGGGCCGAGCGCGGCCACGGCATGCTCGCCGTGCTCGACGCCGAGGACGCCTTCCTGGGACGGTGCGGGCTGAAGCACTGGCCGCAGTTCGACGAGACCGAGCTCGGCTGGGCGCTGCGGCGAACCGCCTGGGGCCAGGGATACGCGACTGAGGCGGCGCGCGCCTGCATCGAGTGGGGATTCTCGACCCTCGACGTGCCGTACCTGACGGCGATGATCAACGCCGAGAACGCCCGCTCGATCAAAGTCGCCGAGCGCCTCGGCCTCGGCCCGCTGCGCGAGGACGAGTTGCTGGGCGACCCGGTGATCGTGTACTCGCGAGACCGGGCGGCGGCAGAGCAGGCGTCCCAGCCGTGACCGAGCCGGACGAGCCGATCCGGCTCGTTCCATACGACCCCGCCTGGCCGGACCGATTCGCCGAGGAGCGAGACGCGCTGGACGATGCGATCGGCCCCTGGGCGACGGGCGGCATCCACCACGTCGGCAGCACGGCCGTTCCCGGCCTCGACGCCAAGCCGGTCATCGACATCCTGGTCGGCGTCGACAGTCTCGAAACCTCACGAGCCTGCTTCGACCTCCTGGCGACACTCGCCTACCTCTACGCCCCCTACCGAACCGACGAGATGCACTGGTTCTGCAAGCCCCACCCAAGCCGCCGCACCCACCACCTCCACCTCATCCCCACCGACTCACAACGGTTCCGCGACGAGCTGGCATTCCGTGACCGCCTGCGACAGAGCGCGCAAACCGCCAAGGAATATGCCGCGCTGAAGCGCGACCTGGCGCAACGGTTCGCCGACGACCGCGAGGCCTACACCGACGCAAAGGCGGACTTCATCCGCCGCGCCGTCCCTAGAAGCCAAGTGCAAACTTGGCGTTCTAGGCGATCCGCGAACCGCGAGACGGACGGTCGACGGCGCTCGAAGCATAGGCGTGAAGCTCTTTCAGAAAAACCCGCAAGGGCAGGGCGAGCCTGTGGTCCGGAGCAAGCCGATAGCGGCGCTTGGCGTCGGGCGGCTCGACCAGGCCAAGGTCGAGGAGGACTCGCACGACTTCGTATGCGGTGGCTTGTCCGCACCCGGTGCGCTCGGTTAGCTCCGCCACGGTCCAACCCCTCTTCGGTCGCGTGATGATCGCCTCCAGTAGCAGGCGCCGCCGTTCGCCGCCCAGGAACCAGTTGGGAACCACATCCGCGTGAGGAGTTTCGGCGTTGCCTGTGTTCGCCATCCGAGCAGGAGATTATGGTTTAACCATAATGAATCTGCAGCTAGTCAGCTCGTCGCCACCATCAAGCGACGGCTTCGAGATCCCCAAGCGCGACCTACGGCACATGCCGACGCGTCCGGGCGTCAGCCAGACGCGGCTCTCCCTGACCATCACGGCGGCATTGGCAGAGGCAGCCGGAGACGTGGCCCGAGAGGAGGGGCTTCGCGAGGACGCCTGGATCGGCCTTGCGATCGAGAGCGAGCGAGCCGTGTGCCGTTTGGCGCGGGACGATGCCAGTGCTGCGCGGTTCCGTGACGTACTCGATGTGGCCGCAGCGAATCCCCTCCCCCCCGCTCCCGGATTGCCGGTTCGGGCAAGTGACTTCGCCGCCGCCCTACGCGGCCTTCGCGGTCACCAGGATGCAGAAGTTGTGCGTCTGAGCGCGCCCGGACAGGCCGAGGTCACGGTCAGTGCCCGCATTCCGTTCCACTCGACGGCAGCCTGGCAGCGGGGTGCCATTGCAGCCGGGCAGACGCTCGGAGAGTGGGCCGCCGAGCATCTGCAAAAGCTGCCCAAGGGCAGGCTGCTCTGGGAAGCTGCGGCGGTCGAAGCTGGCGAGACCCTCGCCGAGTGGGTGCTCGGTCAGGCGGTGCGGCGTCCCTCGGCGCGCTGATCGAGCGCTTTTGCCCAAAGTAGCGCCATCGGCGATCCGATCACACGTAGCGTTTCGGCGAAGCGGAGACCCGCATCGGCGGCGAAGTGAGACATGTGGCGCAGCTCGTGGAAGTTGTGGACGCGGATCAGCGCAGGCTCGTCCTCTGAGCCAGCCGCCCGGCATTCCGACTCCGGGCAGATTGCCTGCAGGGCGGCTTCCTCGCCGGGAGTGACGCTGTCGAGGAGTCCCGGCAACTCGTAGCGAAGCGGCCGCCCGCCACCGTTGTTCTTCTTACTTCCCTCATCGCTCTGAACCCTCTTCTTGGGGCGGGTGAGAAGAGGCGAAACGGTGCGGAAGTAGCGGGCGCCCGCGGTCATCGCATCGGCGCCGCCCGCGACGGCCACAGTCCCGAAGTATCCCGCAGAGTCGGCCACGGGCCGGGCGCCGTTGGCCTCGATCGCCTCCACAAGCTCAAGGTAGGCCACAATCTGATCGAAGTTACCCGAGTCAAAGCTTCTAATACGGATGAAGATCGTCTCCGCGCCAGCCTCGACAAAGCGCTTGGCCGCCTCCGCGACAACACCGCTCCGAAGGCTCCCGGGCAGAGCCTGTAGGTAAGCGAGGACCCGCTGGTCAGCCGCGCGCTCAGCGGTCGCAGTGATCAGATGGCAGTTGATCGTGGTCGAGCGGAGATCGCGGCGGTCAACCTCGACGTAAGGGGCAGCAAGAGGACCAGCGGACTCTTGCAGGGAGACGGAGCGATCGATCAGCTCGCCGCGTATCTCCGCATCCGCGAGACCCTCAAGGGTCCAAGGCAGTGGCAGAGCCTGCGCGAGCGAACAGTTGCGTGCCCTCGGGGAAGTCCATTCGTGTGCGCGATGGTGAATGTGGGGAGCGGTATGGGGATCGAGCGCCCACGACCATCCCTTGTCCTCCAGGGCGCTGCTAAGCAGGTCATGGTCCTGCCCATGCCGGCCATCCTCCGGCGGGTAAGGAGCGAGATAATTGGCCCGGATCACGCAGCCGTCGAATGGCGGCTCATCGCCCAGCCCTTCGATGAAGGTCCAGTCGCGATCCTCGAGCCGTGCATAGAAAAGGCCACGCGAAGGCATTGGATCGAGAATTTAGAGCCGCAGGAGGACGGAACGGCGCACATCGTCGGGCCCTGAAGCGTGAAGCTCCCTCTGGCCCTCGGCTACCAGCCCGAGTCTCTTGCTGTGAACCGCCCAAGACGTATCCCACCGGGGGCCCCAATCCATCCCGACGAGGAGGCGCGGGCGATGCTGAACGCCTAGAAGGGGGTCGAAAAGCTAGTCCGTTAAGTCAGCGCAAGCCGGATGGCCTCAACTGTCCAGCCAGAACGTGCCCTCTGGGAGTGTGTCCACGTACTGCGGCAGGACAGCCTCAACCAGAGGCATAAATGCAAGGACGTGCCTCAGCAGTTCATCGAGGTAGGCAGCCATCAGCTCGCCGTCTTCCTCATCATCGTCAATGTCTACCGGGAAGCTGATGTTGATCGCAACATCGTCTGCGAACTTCGCGCGGAATCCCGTAATCGGAGGCGCAGAATCCTCGATTTCGCCGAGCGCTTTTCCTTCCTTAGCCTCTTTTTTCGCTAGTCCTCGCAGCGCATTCTTGACCGGGTCGTGCTCCTCCCCGTCACCAACAACTAGGCGCTGATAGTGAAATATCTTGTCGCGGGCCTGCTTGAGCTGTAAGGCAAACTCGCTGGTTCCCCCCTCGCCAATTGCCTTGAGCATTTCTAGCGACTCTCGCGGCTTAGGCTCCAGGCTGGCGAGGAAATCCCGGATCTCGGGGAGGTGATCCTTGTCAGTCCGTTTTAGAAAAGTGCCCAGCTCAAAGAAATGGGCGCTGACGAGCCTGCCGAGGTAGGCATTTTGGGACGGCGTTTCCTGTTCGAGCCCCTCGATCAGCCATCGATTAACAAGCAGCAGATCGTTGACAGACATGCAGAACACCGAAAACCACCGAGCCAACCGCGACTCATGCGGAGTTCCATCGGCGAACTTGAACTTGACGACCCGCTTTTCAATCATGAGCGAAGCGTAGGCCCGATCCGATGATTCCCGAGGGGATAAGATGGGACAGATCCCGCCCGGTCACATCCATCAGCGGAGAGAAAGTCGAAGCCCGGGCGATGCTGGACACCTGCCTCAATGGAATACCACTGGCTTGAACAAAAGGTGGTCAGTCAGCTCTTGAGCGAGAGCCACCACTTGCGCAGCGCCCCGCCAACGAGATGCTCGAATACATGGAGGTACATTGGTAGGCGGTCGTGAGTCCATTGTCCGCCCATGCCAGAGACAGCAATCGCCGGAAAGCACTCAGACGGAACATCTCCATTGGGAGGCATCTCAGGAGGCTCGCAGAGAGGCCATGGCCAGGCGATACCTTTGTGCAGATCCCGAGACCGGTGGTCATAGATAACAGTGATCGCCTCCTCAAGAGAATCCCAATCGACTTGCCATGCAGGATCAGGTCGAAGCGTTGGAGGTCCCGGGTTGAAGGCCTTGACGAACGACCAGACCTTCACCTCCTGCCAGAACAGACTCGAGACCTTCTCTGCTATGGCTTCCAGTGTCTCTGTCGGACCCTGCTCAAGAATGCGATAAAGGTCTCGCCGGTGTCGCTTGAGCTGGGCGACCGGATCGGGATGGCGGGTATCGTCCCGACGATTCGAGGCGGCCTCAAGAGCGCCAACGAACTTGATCCACGCGAGACGGGGATCGGAGTCGGCAAGCCAGAGTCCGTCGCAATACTGCCGGGCGCTCCGCACGAGGGCAATGGCGTCTCCCGCCTCAAGCGTCGGATAGATCGCGAGAAGCTCCTCTGCAGCTTTGAGAGAGGTCGGGTCAGCGACGGTCGCAATCATCGGTCGCCGATGCGGCAACTCAAGCCCGGGCCGTCGATGACGGTTTTCGTCAGGCATGCCGATTGGAAGAGTCTCGATGGGCAGTCCTTGGCGAACCAGCCCTCCTGAGCGAAGTCGTCTGCCAAGGGCAAGACCTACAAGCGCCGCCATCTCGTCCCCGACGTCACCGCCAAAATAATCCTCATCGTCATTGCGCGGCTCCCTTGGGGCAATAGGCGCATCGAAGAGGTGGTCCCAGCGCTGCAAGATCACCATGCGATGGGCCCGACCAAGGATCGCCTGATTGATGCGCTCATTGATCAGGAACTCGTAGGGACCAAGGCGCAAATCAGTCCCCTCCAGCTTGGCATCGGTGTAGAGGGCGAACTCTTCCCAGACCGGGTGGATGACCATGTTCTCCGGATGCGCCGCCTCTCGTCGGGGAATTCCGCGACGCTCTGCCTGCCAGTTGACCCAGCCGTGCGGACCTCGCAGAACCTCGACCTCTTTCGAAGTGCTCGCTTGGCCACCCTCAAGAGTCATGGCGGTCATGATGCCGAAGTCGACTTCCCGGGTACCGGAATCGGATCATTAGTCCGTGGAGACAGCCGTGGGGACGGGACGGGACAGAACTGACCCCTTATGAAACCCCTATGAACCCCGCAAACCGCGCTTAGAAGCCCAGCGCGAACTTGGCGTCCTCGGTCATCATCTCCGGGGACCAGGGGGGGTCGAAGACCATCTTGGGGTGGACGGCGGAGACGCCGGGGAGGTCGCCGACGAACTCCTTCATCTGCTCGGAGACCTGGGGGCCGATCGGGCAGGCGGGCGTGGTCAGCGTGAAGGTGACGAAGACCTCCTCGCCCTCCAGTTCGACGTCGTAGACGAGCCCGAGCGAGACGAAGTCGAGCCCCAGCTCGGGGTCGATCACCTCCTCGAGCGCCTCGATCACGTCGTCTTCGGTGAGCACGGCGGCGTTGTCGTTCTCGGACATGCGCAAAGAATAGGCTCTCGGCGATGGCGGACTCGGACAAAGCGGTGCTGCGGCGGTCGATCGGGGTCGTTTTCTCCGACGGCGGGCTGCTGGCGCTGAGCGCCGTGCGGCCGGCCGGCGCGGGCGGTCATGGCGAGGAGACGGTCGCCGCCGTGCTCTGCGGGCCGGACGGCGCGCCGGTGGAGGTCTCCGAGGCGCTGCTTTCGACCGAGTACGGGCCCGACGGAGTGCAGAGGCGGGCGACCTTGGAGCTGTGGACGGACGGCGAGGAGGCGCAGCTGCTGCGCGGCGCCGGCACGCTGATCAGCGCCAGCTCGGTGCGCCGCGAGGGCCTCGTCGCCGAGATCGCCTTCTTCCGCTGGTCGGTAGAGGGCCGCGAAGGGCTCGGGCACTACGAGATCGTGCGCGCCGATGACTGAGGGCCGGATCGAGGCGGTGATCTCGGACTTCGGCGGAGTGCTGACGTCGCCACTGGTCCAGTCCTTCATGGCCTTCCAGGACAGGGTCGGAATCACGCTCAAACAACTCGGCGAAGGGATGACGGCCGCCACGGAGGCGAATGGCGAGAACCCGCTCTTCCAGATGGAGCGCGGCGAGATCAGCGAGGACGCCTTCCTCGCCCAGCTCACCGACAGCCTCGAGCCGCTGCTCGGCCACCGCCCGGAGATGCACCGCTTCAAAGAGATCTACTTCGAGGCGCTCGAACCGAACCCGCCGATGATCGAGCTGATGCGGGAGCTGAAGGCGGAGGGCTACCGGATGGCGATGCTGACCAACAACGTGCGCGAGTGGGAGCCGCTGTGGCGCTCGATGCTCCCCGTCGACGAGATCTTCGAGACCGTCGTCGACTCCGGCTTCGTCGGCTGCCGCAAGCCCGAATCGAAGATCTACGAGCTGACCCTGGAGCGCATCGAGATGCCCGCCGAGGCCTGCCTCTTCGTCGACGACGTCCTCGTCAACTGCGAAGGAGCGCGCAAGCTGGGCCTGAGCGCCGTCCACTTCCAGGACACCGAGCAGGCGATCAATGAGATCCGCGGCGCGCTAGGCCTGCGACAAGGACGCTGACGCCAAAGGGGACCAGCCAGAGCTCCGCGGTGATCATCCCGGCAGCGACCACGGCTATCCCGACCAGGGCACTCAGCGCCAGAATGCCCAAGGAAAGCCCTTCTCGGGTGGCTTCGTACGCGGTTTTACGGGCTTCGGCTTCGACTTTCGCCGCTTCTGCCTCCTGCCTGCGCTGCTCGGGCGGCTTAACCTCAGGATCTATGAAGCTCTCTGGCTGTCCCGGTTCCACGGAACCCCTTCCGCGCGGCATGAAGCCGCAGTCGTCCTGCCTGGCAGGCGACGCAATAAAGGGGCGGACCCGGTCTAACTACGCATCAACGCAAAGCTGAAGCTCTCGGGCGAAACCTTGACTGCTGTCGTTTAGGCAGGGCTGAATGTCAACCTGCTTAGTGCATTAGTCCTCGTCGTTGCTGGTTGGATTCCTGTTCGATTGCCGCCGATTGCTCGTGGCTCAGTAGGGATCGGCGCTCGAACTGTTTTGGTGAGCGAGCCGACGTAGCAATTCAGGCCAAGGAACGGGTTTTCGAGTAGTTCTCTGACCTGTATCCGTTGGTCATCGCCTGCGCGACCAAGGGTTGTTGTCTCTACTGAGAAATCGATTTCGGAATCGTCATGAGGACAATGTTGGAACCTGGCGAATTCACCAGTTAGCTTTGCCGCGACTGAGGCTGCGAATGCCAGTGAGGTCAGCACCGCGGCTATCAGCGCAGAGCTGATAATCCCGATTCTCTTTCGTGCTTTCACGTTGAATGCTCCTTTTCTGGGCTGTCACCAGCCCATTGCTTTCTTGACATAGAAAGAGCTTCCTCTCGAGTAACTAGAGGATCCCGCGAGAGGGCTCCACTTAGAGGCGAGCCGGGAGGCAGGGTCGCGCTGGCCTCCGAAGTACCAGGTGAGACCTGAGCCAAGCCAAGGCTTGGCATCCCTGCACGTTGGCTTCATAGGGAGTGCCTCCTGCTCGCATCCTATCGGTACGAGTGAAGGCCCAGCAAGAAAAAGAGGTCGGATCTGGGCGAAGATCAGCCGCTAGTTGTCTGAGCCGGCGCGGTCGATGCCTCAGGGAGGTGGCGACGGAGGAAGTCGATCTCGTCGGCGACGAGCGCCTCGTGCTCTGGGCCGTCGTAGACGTCGAAGTGGTGGACGCCGGGATAGGTCCGTAGCTCTCCCAGCGGCGCGCGGCGCGCGGCGGCAATCGCCGGGCCTGGCTTGGCCACACGGTCGGCCTCGCCGACGCAGACGAGCCAGGGGCAATGAAGCCTCCGCGCATGCCGAACCGGGCGATATGGACGGCCGAAGAGCCAGCGCGAGGAGACGCGGTTGCGCCAACGCGAGTCCTCGCCGATGGCGACCACGTGGCGCCAGCCTTGCTCGGCGCCGGGCGCGTTGATGAAGGCGGGCTCATCGGTCTGGCCAACCGCCGGCACGTATCGACCTCGGGCTGCCGCCGCAACCATGCGGAGCGTTACGAGCAGCGAGGACCGGTGCGCTTGGCGCACGATGTCCAGGAAGGGAACCTGGCTGATCGCGGCCGCGATCAGCGGGTCGTCGGCGGCAGCGGCCAGGGCGTTGCCGCCGCCCATTGAAGAGCCGAAGGTCACGACCCTGCGAGCATCGATCCGCGGCAGCGCGCGAGCGCAGGCGATGGCCGCCCGCCAGTCCTCGAGCTGGCGGGCGGGGTGAAAGAGATCCGGCTGGCCGTCGCTGTCGCCGAAGCCGCGATGGTCGAAGACGAGCGCCGCAAATCCCGCCGCCGCGAAGCGCTCTGCGAAGGGACCGAGGCGATCCCGCCTAGTTCCTGACAGACCGTGGGCCATGACGACGATGGGCGATTCAGCCGCCGCATCGTCAGTCGCGTAAAACCAGGCAGCGCACGAATCAGCACCGGCAGCAAAGGTGAGATCCTCGCGGTCCATCCCCTGTTCAACGGGCGCCGGCGCCGAAACGTGAGATCGGTGCGGTGCCGGGTCGCTCTCTAGTTGTCTGAGCCGGCGCGGTCCCAGATGTAGAGCTCTACGGCCTCGAGGGCGAGCTCCATCAGGCGGGGGGGCGAGAGCAGGCCGAGGACCAGCTCGAGTGCGTCCTCCTCGGTGAGGCCGGCGTCGACGGCCTCCTCGCCGCGGAAGCCAGCGGCCAACTTCAGGGCCTCGCGGCGCTCCTCGCCGAGAGAGCCGAAGGCGCCCATGAGGAAGTCCCGGTTGGGAAGCGGGGTGCCCAACTCCATCGAGCCGTGCCAGGCGGCGAGCATCGAGAGGTCGTGCTCGTCGAGCTCGGAGAGGGCTTTCGCGTAGTGGACCTCGAGCTCGCCGTCGGGGATCTCGTCGACCCAGGCCCGCACCGCCTCGCCGAGCAGCTGGCGACGCGCCTCGCGGCCGATCGAGTCACCGATCGCCCGGATTGCGTCAGCTGGGTCTACAAAGCAGAGTGCCATCCGGAAACTCAATTTAGAGACGGCGGTAGACGCCAAACCTGGGTGTGATTCCGCCCTCGTTGCGGCTTCTTCGCGCGCCGGGCGCAGACCTATGCTGGGACGCTCGCTCGCATGCCGCTCAAACTGATCCAAGGACCCCCGAACTCCGGCCGCGCAGGCCGGATCCGGCGCGCCCTGACCGCGGTCCTCGACCGCGACCCGGTCCTCGTCGTGCCCACCGTCGACGATGTCTATGCCTTCGAGCGCGAGCTCTGCGCCGAGCGAGCCGTTCTCGGCGCAGAGGTGACGACCTTCGACGGCCTCTTCGCGACGGTGGCGGTCGCCGGCGGCTCTCCCCCCCGCCTCAGGCTGACCCCGGCCCAGCGCCTGGGCGCGGTGGCGGCGGCGATCGACGCGCAGCGTCCCGGCCTGCGCTCGCTGCGCGGCTCCGCCGCCCAGCCCGGCTTCCCGGTCGCGCTCGAGCGGTTGGTCGAGGAGCTGCAGGAGGCCGGGTTGGAGCCCACCGACGTGGAGGCGGTGGCCGGGACCCTCGAGGGGTCGGCCTACCTGGGCGATGTGGCGGCGCTGTTCGCGGGGTACGCGCGGGTCCGCGACCGGCTCGGCCGCGTCGACAGGCACGACATCGCCGCTGAGGCGATCGCCCTGCTGAAGGCCGGGGGCGGCGAGTGGTGGACGCGGCCGGTCTTCGTCTACGGCTTCGACGACATGACCCCGAACCAGCTCGAGCTGATCGGCGCGCTCGCCACAATCGCCGAGGTGACCGTGGCCCTGCCCTACGAGCAGGGCAGGACGGTGCTCGCGGACCGGACCGCACCGCTGCTCGCCAGCCTCAGCGAGATCGGCGTCGACTCCGCCGAGGAGTTGCCGGCCGATCCCGCCAACACGCCGGACGCGCCGCTCCTCTTCCACCTCGAGCGGGAGTTCGGCGATGCCGACCCGCGCCGGGCGCCGGCAGACGACAGCCTCGTCCATCTGCGCTCGGCGGGTGAGCGCGGCGAGGCGGAGACGATCGCGGTCGAGGTGGCGCGTCTGCTCGCCGGCGGCGCCCAGCCGGGGCAGATCGCGATCGTCGTCCGCGACCCGGCCCGCCGGGGTCCACTGCTGGCAACGGTGCTCGAGTCCTGCGGCATCCCCACCGCGCTCGAGGCCGAGGTCCCGGCCGCGACCAGCGCGGTCGGCGGGTCGCTGATCGCCCTACTGGAGGCGATGCTGGGCGCCGGACGGGCCGCGGACCTGCTGCGCCACCTGCGCGGGCCGTCCGGTCCGCCGCCGGGGCGCGTCGACTGGTTCGAGCGCCGGCTGCGCCGCACCCGGACCCTCACCGCGACCGACGCGCTGGCCCTCTGGGAGGAGAGGTTCGGCGAGCTTCCCGACAGCGTCGTCCGCGTCAGGGAGGCCGCCGCCCAGCCCGAGCGGCTCGCCACGGCGATCGGCGAGATGGCGGCGGTCATGGGCGCGCGGGCCAAGTCGGAGCTCGAGGCGCGGGCGGCCGCGGCGATCTCCACTGCGATGGCCGAGCGGGCCGAGCTCGACGGCCTGGCGCCGCAGCCGGGCGCCCTCGCTGCGGCCATGGCCGGGATCGCCGTGCGGGTCTGGAGCGGCCCGGTCGGCGAGCGGGTCAGGATCGCCGACCCCTACAGGGTCAGGGCGGCGCGCTTCGACCACGTCTTCGTCGCCTCGCTGCAGGAGGGCGAGTTCCCTCGCGACACAGCGGTGGGCGACCCCTTCCTCTCCGAAGGCCAGCGGCAGTCCCTTGGCCTGCCGCCGCGCCGCGACACCGAGGCCGAGGAGCGCTACCTGTTCCACGCCTGCCTGGCGCTGCCGCGCCGGCGGCTCTTCCTCTCCCACCGCGACAGCGACGAGAACGGGGCGGCGGAAGCTCCCTCCCTCTTCCTCGACGACGTCCGCCGGCTGCTCGAGCCGCCGCCCGCAGCCGGCGAGCCGGACTCGGTAGAGGCCGGGATCCGCGGGCGGGACCTGGCCCAGGTGGTGCACCGGATCTCCGACGCTCCCTCCGAGACCGAGCTGGCGCGCGCGATCGCGGCCCACGGCGCCGATGCGGACGCCGGCGCCCTGCTGGCGCCGGCGGGAGCGCAGGGCGAGCTCGCGGCGCGAGTCGAGGCGCGCCTGGCCTCGGCGGCGCGCGCTGAGGCCGCCAGCCGTGCGCCCGGGCCGCTCTCCAACCCGGCGGTGATCGCGGCGCTGGGCGAGGTGCCCGCCTATGGCGGCACCACCCTCGAGGGCTTCGACCTCTGCTCCTACCGCTGGTTCGTCTCCCACGAGCTCTCCCCGCAGGCGCTCGACCCGCCGCCCGACCCGCTGCTGCAGGGCGGCATCGTGCACGAGGTCCTCAACTCGCTCTACCGGGAGCGCCCCGGCGGCGACCCCCTCCCCCGGCCCGCCTCGCTGGACGCCTGGATCGAGCGCGGCCACCAGCTGGTCGCCGAGGTCGCCGCCGCGAGGAGGATGGGCGAGCACCCCGCCGAGCGGGCGATGCTGCGCCGCACGGAGGGCCTGCTCGCCCGCTTCCTCGCCGAGGAGGCGCGACGCGACGCCGCCGGCTTCGAGCCCTGGCTGCTCGAGGCCGGGTTCTCCGACGCCGAGGAGACGGAGCGCCCGGCGCTGGCGATCGACGGCTGGCGGCTGCACGGCGCGGTCGACCGCGTCGACCAGGCGGCGGACGGCCGCACCCTGGTCATCGACTACAAGCTCTCCGGCTCGGTCACCTCGCGCGAAAAGCTCGAGGAGGAGGCGAAGCTGCAGCTGCAGCTCTACCTGATCGCCGTCGCCGAGCTCTGGGAGACGGAGACGGTTGGCGGCCTCTACCACCCGCTGCGCGGGACCTCGTCGCGGCAGCCGCGGGGCGCCGTGCTCGAGCAGGAGGCGGCCGAGCTCGTCGCCTCCTACGGGATCTCGCGCACGGACCTGCTCGACCGCGAGGGGTTCGAGGAGCTGCTCGCCGACGCCCGCCGACGCGCCGGCGAGATCGTCGCCAGGATGCGCGCGGGCGGGATCGACCGCGACCCCGGCCCCCGCGTCGGCCTGCGAGGCCACGGCATCTGCCCGCGGTTCTGCGACTTCGCGCCAATCTGCCGCCGCGACCGCGCCCCGGTCGAGGCCGGCGACGAGGACGAGGACGAGGAGCGGTGAGCGGGCGGAAGCCGACAGAGGAGCAGCGACGGGCGATCGACGCCAAGCGGCCGGAGACGCTGGTCGAGGCCGGCGCCGGCACCGGCAAGACCGGGGTAATGGTCGACCGCTACTGCCGCCTGGTCTGCGAGGAGGGCGTCTCCCCCGACGCGGTGCTCGCCTTCACCTTCACCGACAAGGCGGCCGCGGAGCTGCGCCAGCGGATCAGGGCCGAGGTCGAGCGGCGCGCCACCGCCGGCTCGCAGCGGGCGCAGGAACTGCTGCCGGGACTCGGCAGCGCCCCGGTGACGACGATCCACGGGTTCTGCAACCGACTGCTCTCCGCCCACCCGGTCGCGGTCGGGGTCGACCCCCGCTTCCGCGTGATCGACGCGCCGGAGGCCGAGCGCGTGGCCCGCGAGGCGTTCGACGAGGCGCTGCAGGAGTTCCTCGCGGAGGGCGACCGCGAGCGGGAAGAGACGGTCGCCGCCTTCGACATCGGCGGCCTGCGGGGGGTGGTGATCGGCGCCCACGCCGAGTTGCGCAGCCGCGGTGCCGCCGAGCCCGAGCTGCCCGACCCACCCGCGCCGGACCTGCCCGGGGCGCTGCGGCGCGCCGCCGAGGCGGCCGAGCTGGCGCTGGAGGAGTTGAAGCCCGGCAGCGCCAACCACGAGCTGGCCGAGCGCGCTCTCGCCCTGCTCGCCGACCCCGACCGCCCACCGGCACTCGACGAGCTGGCGGCGGTGCGAACGAAGAGCAAGGCGAAGCCGATGGTCGCCTACCGGGAGGCGACCGAGGCGGCGCTCGCCGCGGTTGCCGAGGCCGGCGCCGGCGGCCGCGCCTACGACCACCTGGGCGAGCTCCTGAAGCTCTTTTCCGCCTGCTTCGCGGCGGCGAAGCAGCGACGCGCCGGCGTCGACTTCGAGGACCTGCAGATCCTCGCGGCGCGGCTGCTCGAGCGGACCGAGACCGGAGCCGCCTACCGGACACGGTTCAGCCACCTGCTCGTCGACGAGTTCCAGGACACCAACCGCCTGCAGCTGCGGCTGATCGAAGCGCTGCGCGGGCCCCGCTGCCAGCTGATGGTCGTCGGCGACGAGCTGCAGTCGATCTACGGCTTCAGGCACGCCGAGCTCGAGGTCTTCCGCGAGCGACGCGCGGCGATCGAGGCGAGTCGCGACGGCGAGGCGATCCCGCTGAGCGGCAACTTCCGCTCGCGGCCGGAGGTGATCGGCGCCGTCAACGCGATCGGCGCCGAGTTGCTCGGCGACGACTTCCGGCCGCTGCGGGTCGGCGCCGCGCCGGAGCGTCCCGATCCCCCCGGGGAGGGGCCCGCGGTCGAGCTGCTGCTCACCGCCCGCGACGGCTGGGACGACGGCGATATCCGGCTCGAGCCGGCGACCGACGGGCGCACGCCGGCCAACCAGTTGGCCGAGGCGCGGTTCCTCGCCGCCCGGCTGCGCGAGCTGACGGATCAAGGCGTAGAGCGGGGCGCGATGGTCGTGCTGCTGCGCTCCTTCACCCGGCTCGACGCCTACGAGGACTCGCTCGAGCGCGCCGGGCTGCGCCCCTATGTCGTCGGCGGGCGCGGCTACTGGTCCCAGCAGCAGGTCGCCGACGTCTGCGCGCTGCTCGCGACCGTCGCCAACCCGCTCGACGACCAGGCGCTGCTCGGGGCGCTCGCCTGCCCCGCCTGCGGCGTCGCGCCGGACACGCTCTGGCTGCTGCGCGCGGCCGCGGGCAGCAGGCGCCACCTCTGGCCGACGGTGGAGCAGGCGGCGGGCCTGGGCGAGGACGAGGAGACCGACGGCGAGCGCCTCGCGGCGATCCCCGGAGAGGAGCTCGAGCTGCTGCGCGGCTTCGCGCAGACGCTCCAAGGCCTGCGCCGCCGCGCGAGCTCGCTATCGCTCGCCGGGCTGATCGACGCCGCCGTCACCGAGGCCGGCTACGACCTAGCCGTGCTGATGCGGCCGGCCGGCGAGGCCCGCTTCGCCAACGTGCGCAAGCTGATGCGCCTCGCCGCCGAGTTCGAGCGCGCCGAGGGCCATGACCTGCGGGGACTGCTCGACTTCCTCGCGGCGCGCGCCGACGCCGATGCCGACGCCCAGGCGGCGACGGCGGTCGAGGGCCACGACGGGGTGCGGATCATGACCGTCCACAGCGCCAAGGGGCTCGAGTTCGACGTCGTCGCGATCCCTCACCTCTCACGCGGCCTGCTGCCCTTCTCGGGGACGCCGCTGCTGACCCTCGGCCGCGAGCGGGAGGAGCCGCGCGTCGGGATGCAGCTGCGCCGGCTCGGCGCCCGCGCGATCAACATCTACTCCCAGCGCGAGCTCTGCGAGGAGGCGCAGGCGCGCGAAGCCGAGGAGGAGCTGCGCCTCTTCCACGTCGGCGCGACGCGCGCGCGCGAACGGCTGCTGCTGAGCGGCGTCGTGAGCCCTACGCCGAGCTCCCAGACGAACCACGGGAAGGCGGTGGTGGAGCGCATCGTGGCCGGCTTCGAGATCGACCGCGAGCACGACTCCCCGCTCGAGATCCCGGCTCCCGAGGCCCGGCCGGGCCTCGACCTCTCCTTCGAGCCTTCGCAGATGGCGGTCCGGGTCAGCCACCCCTCACCGCAGCGGGCGCGAGAGCTGACCGCCGTGCACCGGGAGCCCGTCCTCCCGCCCGACCCCGGCGAGGGCCCCGCTCCCCTGGTCGGCCGGCTCGCCCCCGAGGCGCCGGCGCGGCCGCTCTCCTACACGGCGATCGCCGCCCACGGCGACGCGGCGCCGGCCGATAGCGACGTGGTGCTGCGGGAGGGCGCCGGCGAAGGCTCGCCGGGAGGCGAGCTGGCGGCCGCCAGGGGCCGGGCGGTGCACTCGCTGCTCGAGTGGAGCCACGCGAACGATTGGCGTGAGCCCTCGTTGGGGCTGATCGAGCGAATCTCGTCCTCGGCCGAGGTCGGCGCGGAGCTGGCCTTTCCCGCGGAGGATCTGTTGGAGCCGCTGCGCGCCTGGCTCGGCTCGAGCCTCTTCGCCGAGCGGGTGCGGGGTGCGTTGAGCAGCCGGGCCGAGGTCCCGATCCTGGTTGGGGTCGACGGCACCGTCCTGCGCGGCTCGATCGACCTGCTCGTCGAGCAGCCGGGATCGCCGCCCCTGATCGTCGACTACAAGACCGACGCCGCCGCCAGCGCCGATCTCGGCTCGTTGGCGGAGCGCTACGAGATCCAGCAGGCGATCTACGCGCTCGCCGTGGCCGAGGCGCGCGGCGCCGCCGAGATCGAGCTCGCCTACATCTTCCTCGAGCGCCCCGAGGAACCGGTGCTCACAGCCTGGGGCCCAGCCGAGATCGAAGCGGCCCGCGCCAGGATCGAGATGGCGATCACCGCCGTTGGCAAGGGCTGATCAGGCGGCCGAGGCGTCCAGCTTCGCCGCCAGCTCGTCCAGTTTCAGCTCTTTGAGTCCCTCGCTGACTGCGTCGAGCTCTGCCGTGCAGTAGGTGACCAGCTCGCGGCCCTCGCGGCAGAGGTCGAGCGTCTCCCGCAGCCCGGCCTGGCCGGAGTCGAGCCGATCGATGATCTGCTCCAGCCGCTCGACCGCGGCCTCGTATGAGTCAGGCGTCTCGCTCATCGTCCTCCTCGATCTGGGCACCGACGCGCCCGTCGGCGAAGCGCAGTGTGACGTGGGAGGCGGCGCGTGCGGCGGCGGCGGCGGTGACCGGCTCGCCGGCGCCGTCCTCGACCAGGGCGTAGCCGCGCTCCAGCGTCCGCTCGGGCTGGTGGGCACGAAGCGCGACCTCGGCGCGGCGCAGGGCGGCCCGCTGGCGGTCCATGTCCGCCCCCACGGCACGGTTCCGGGCCCGCTCCAGCACCACGGTGGCGAGCCGCCGCTGGAAGCCGAGCCGCTCGGCGACTCCGCGTTCGGAGGCGGCGCGGATCTCCCTCGTCTTCTGGTTGAGGCCGAGCCGCTCGCGGCGCAGCGCCCGCGCCGGGCCGCGGGCCAGTGCAACCAGGTGGGGGATCCGGCCCCGCACGGCGCCCTCAGCGACGCGGCCGAGCGAGGCGGTGTGGGCACCCAGAGCGGCGCGGGCGGCAACGCAATCGAGCGGCACCGCCGCCTCGGCGGCGTGGGTAGGGGTCGAACAGGCGACCGCGGCGACGTCGTCGATCAGGGTCGAGTCGCGCTCGTGGCCGACCGCGGCGATCACCGGCACCCGCAACATCGCCACCGTGCGGCAGAGGGTCTCATCGCAGAAGGCCCAGAGGTCGGCGAGGCTGCCGCCGCCTCTGGTGACAACGATCGCCTCCACCTCGGGCCGGGCGGCGAGGTCCTGGATCGCCCCGGTTATCGCCGGCGCCGCGCGGCGGTCCTGCACCGGCGCGAACCCCCAGACGACCGTTCCGGCCCAGCCGCGCCGCTCAAGCCCGGCAAGCAGGTCGCGGCGCGCGGCTCCCCCCTCCGCGGTCACCACCCCGATCGTCTTCGGCAAGGCAGGCCGTCGCAGCTGTTTCTGCAGCGCGAACAGGCCCTCCCCCTGCAGCTGCTTGCGCAGCGCCTCGAGCCGGGCGAGCAGGTCGCCCTCGCCGGCCAGCCGAATATGAGACGCACGAAAGAAAAAGGAGGGAGACGCCTGCGCGCCCCCGCGGTAGTAATCGGGACCCCCGCCGATCACGACTTCGGCACCGTCCCGAAGACCTCGCTCCGGGAGATCGAGTTTCTCCAGCTCGTTGAGCCAGATTGCACAAGGGACGGCACCCTCGCTGTCGCGCAGCTCGAAATAGGCCTGGGCTTTACTGCGACCAAGCCCGGTTACCTCGCCGATCAAAGAGACCCGTGCTCGGCGACGCATCTCTTCCTCCAGCTTGCGGGCATAGCGACCCACCGCGTAAGGACCCGGAAGCTCCATGCCCCGAGGCTAGCCCCAGATGGGGACGCGCTCAGCCGGTCTTATGCCAGCGTTGAGCCCAGTTGCGCAGCTCGGCGATCGCCGGGCGCAGCTCGGCGCCCTTCTCGGTCAGCGAGTAGGTGACCCGCACCGGCGCCCCCGCCTCGACCAGCCGTTCCACCAGGTCTTCCTCCTCGAGCTCGCGCAGGCGCTGCGAGAGCAGGCGGTCGGAGAGACCAGGGACCGCCTTGGCGAGCTCGCCGTAGCGCAGCGGCCGCTCGGTCAGCGCGCAGACGATCGCCCCCGTCCAGCGCTTGCCGATCAGCTCGATCGCGGCATGGAAATGCGGACAGACTCCCTCTGCGGCCGTCTCTCCAGCGGCCGACGTTGACTCCATGTTGAGAGAGCTTACAGAACGTAAGTGTCAGCTCAGCGCGCGCAGGGGCCGGTATCGACCGGGACGGAGCCGGTCTTGCGCAGTGCGCTCCGGACCACTCCGTTGGGAATCGCAAAGCCGCCGCGTGGGCCCGAAGTCGTGGCGGCGAAGACGGTGCCGAGGACGCGACCCTCGGCGTTGACCAGCGGCCCGCCGGAGTGGCCGCTGCGAACCACTCCGCGCAGTGAGGCGATCGTGCGCCGCACGGGACCGAGGCCGTAGGAGTCCTCGCTGATCACCTCGCGCGTCTCGCCGAGGCGGGCGGCCAACACCGCGTAGGGGCCGTTCCCCGGATAGCCGAGGACCGCTGCGGGGGTGCCCCGCTGCGCCTCGGCCGCGATCGGCAGACTGGCAAGGTCGGCGTCGACGCGGAGCAGGGCTAGGTCGTTGCGCGTGTCGAGGCGGACCGCGGAGGCCGGCAACGAGGCCGCACCCCGAGTGACGACCGAGGCGTCCTCGACGCCGGCGAGGACGTGCGCGTTGGTGACGACAATCCCCGGCGCCGCGACCCAGCCCGAGCCCTCGACGCCGAGGCCGCAGGCGGTGCCGAGCACGCGGACGACGGAGCGGCCCGCCCGGCGCACGTCGGGATCGGCGGCGATCGCCGCGTCAGGGGCCGCCACCGGCGTCACCCGGCCGCGGATCGTCGGCGCCGGATCGACGCGCCGCAACGCCTCCAGTACCGATTCGGACGGCGGGAGAACGTCGTCGAGGCTGCGCAGGATCAGCGACTGCCGCGCGTCGCGTCGCAGCTCCGCCTTGACCGGCCCGTGCAGGGCGACCGCGCCCAGCAGCCAGACGAAGCCGACCGTCGCCGCGGTGAACAGCACGCCGATGACGAGGCCCTCTCTGAACCCCCACAGCGCGATCGCCAGCACGAAGGCGACTATCCCCCAGTCGAGAACCGTCACATGCGAATACAAGCAGCCGCTGGCCCCGCCACTACCTTTCGCTCGTGAGCAATTCCCCCACCGAGGTGGAGCGGCGCCGCCGGCTCCTCACCCGCATGCTCCCCCTGGGCGCCGTCGCCCTCGTCGCCTTCGTCGCCGGCGCGGCGACGGGCGCGCCGGGCTCCCCCGAGCGGGACGCCGCCGCGCGCTACGCCGAAGCCTGGGCGAGCGCGGACTTCGCCCTGATGCACAGGGAGCTGAATGACGCCTCGCGCCGGCAGATCACCGTCGACGAGCTCGCCGCCGCCTACCGCGAAGTGGCGGAGACGGCGACGCTGCGCGGCATCGATCCGGCCGACCCCGAAGACTCAGTGTCGGCGGAGGGCGTGACGCTGGTGCCGATACCGGTCGAGCTGGCCACAGTCGCCTTCGGCCGGCTCGAGACCGAGCTGGCGCTGCCCTACGCGGACGGCGGCATCGTCTGGGACCCCCGCCTCGCCTTCCCCGGGCTGCGGCGCGGCGAGCGCCTCGAGGCGAGGGTCGAGCTGGCGGAACGAGCGCCGATCCTGGCGCGCGACGGCTCGGCGCTCGCCGAAGGGCCGGCCGAAGCGCGTGAACACCCCCTGGGCAGTGCCGCGATCGACGTCACCGGCGAAATCGGGATGGCCGACCCTGAGGACCTCGAGCGGCTGGCACGGCAGGGCTTCCCGCCGGAAACGCCGGTCGGGGTGAGCGGGGTCGAGCAGGCGCTCAATCAGCGCCTCGCCGGCAAGCCGGGTGGCTCGCTGATCGCGGCCGCCGAAACCGGCGGCGCCGAGCGAGTCCTTGCCCAGTCTGAGCCCCGCCCCGGCGCCCCGGTGAAGACGACGATCGACCCGGAGCTCCAGTCGGCCACGGTCGCGGCCCTGGCGGGCAGGTTCGGCGGCATCGCCGTGCTCGACACGCGTAGCGGCGACATCCGCGCCCTCGCCGGCCAGGCCTTCTCGGCGCCACAGCCGCCGGGGTCCACCTTCAAGATGATCACCACCGTCGCCGCCCTGCAGGAGGGGGTCGTGATGATGGACGAGTACTTCCCGATCGTCGACGGCGTCAACGTCGGCGGGCGTTTCATCCACAACGCCAACGGCGAGTTCTGCGGCGGCACCTTCCGCGAAGCGTTCGCCGAGTCATGCAACGCCGACTTCGCGCCGCTCGGCCCGGAGATCGGCAACGACGACCTGGTCGCGGCGGCGGAGCGGTTCGGCTTCAACGCTCCGCTGACGATCTACGCGCCGCGCATCGTGCGCGAGCTGGACCCGGCGGAATCGACGATCCCGGCTGATATCGGCGAAGAAGTCGACCTCGGGGTCAGCGCGATCGGCCAGGGCGAGGTGCTGGCGACGCCTCTGCAGATGGCGAGCGTCGCCCAGACGATCGCCAACGGCGGCGTCCGCATGCCGACCTCGCTCGTCGCCAACCGCAAGCTGCGCCCCGAGGCCGCGCCGGTGCGCGTGATGTCGAAGAAGACCGCCAACCAGCTGACCGAGCTGATGGTCGGCGTGGTCGCCGGCGGGACCGGGACAGCAGGCGCGATCGCCGGGGCGCAGGTCGCGGGCAAGACCGGCACCGCCGAGCTCGGGCCCAAGCCCGGCCAGGAGAACCTGCCCAACCCGGTCCAGGTCAAGGACGCCTGGTTCGCTGCCTTCGCCCCGGCCGAGCGGTCCCAGCTCGCGGTCTCGGTGCTGTTGATCGAAGCCGAAGCCTCGGGTGGCGAAGTTGCCGCTCCCGCTGCGTCCGCGGTGCTCTCGGCCGGGCTCTAACGAAGCCCGAGGGGCTAGAGGTCGAGCGAAACCTCGCCCGGCCCGTCCGGGCCCTCGATCTCGAGCACCAGCGGCCGGTTGTCGGCGACCGTGTCGGGCAGCAGGAAGAGGACGAGCGAGCCCTCGATCGGGCCCTGCTGGGCGGTCGAGTCGAGGACCGGGACCTGTTCTTCGGCTTCGACTTCGCCGCCGAGCGGGAAGGCGTAGAGGCTCTCGCTCTCGATCGACTCGTAGGCGGTGTGCTCAGCGTCGTGAATCGTGAACGAGTCCGGCAGCGGCTGCGGCTCGCCGTGTTCGTTCTGGACTTCGAAGAAGACGCCAAAGTAGCTCGAGCCCGGCGGCGGCGGGTCCTGGCCGACCAGGTAGGCGGAGTCCTCGGTGTCGTTGGGGTTGAGGAAGCGCGAGAAGACGACGTTGTATTTGACCTCGCCGAGGGTCACCGGCTCCCCCTCGGCGACCTCCTTCTCGTGGCTCTCGTAGCCACAAGCGGAAACGCCGAAGGCAATCGCGCCGAAGACGAGGGCGGCGAGCAGCGGGGTGAGTGTCCTGCGCAGGGAGTTCATCGAGGCGGCCGGCAGTCTATTAAGCGATGCCGGTCAGATGCCGGTTGCCGCCCGCGATCGCCACCCGACCCTCCCCCAGCGCGTCCGCCTCGAGCAGATCGCGCAGCTGGCGCAGAGTCTCGCGCCAGTGGCGCTCGTAGGCGATCGAGGCGCCGCTGAGCAGCTCGAGGGCCCGATCCAGCGGGTTCGGCGGCTCGGTCCAGTAGGAGACCCGCACGGTGGTCAGCGAGCCGGGGCCCTCGGTCAGCTCCCAGAGCGTCGTGGAGGCGGTCCGGTTGGCGCGCCCGCCGCGCCCCCGCTCGCGGATGAGGTGCGGCCCCTCGAGCTCGACGATGGTCGTGTCCATCCAGACCGATCGCGGCCTGACGGCGAAGCGGAAGCGCGCCCCGGCGCCCACCCCGGCGGACTCGATCCGGGTGAGGTGGAAATCGGCGAGGAAGTGGTCGGCGAAGGCCGGGCGCAGGGCGAGGTCGGACAGCGCCGCGAAGGCGCGCGGTCGCGGCACGTCGATCTCGACTTCGGCGCTGACAGGGCCCATCCGGCGCAATTCTATGCGCCGGGTTTGCCGCAAAGGCAAACGGGTACACGCCTGCAGCGTCTCTGCTATCGCGCTAGCATCCCCGTTGGAGGCGCCGGGAAGGAGAGCATCATCGTCACCAGTCTCGGCACCAGCAGTACTGCCATAGGTGGATTTGAGTCCGGCACCCATCCCGGTCCGGGCACCTATTTTTGCCTCGGTTGCGGCTCGCAGCTCTCTCTTCGTGAGACCGACGACCTCCCCGATTGCCCCCATTGCAGCGGCACGAGCTTCCGTCGCGACTCGATGTTCGAGCCGATGCAGGAACACTCGAGCACGGCCGAATTCGCCGTACCGAGCCCGCTGGAG
>Ga0190272_10000420_pt1 | contig 22643 bp, 14 predicted proteins | sample Popmic504T_FD_133746 | JGI IMG/M metagenome (GOLD analysis project Ga0190272, IMG submission 133746) | Populus adjacent soil microbial communities from riparian zone of Shoshone River, Wyoming, USA - 504 T | ecosystem: Environmental > Terrestrial > Soil > Riparian zone | place: USA: Wyoming... | reverse complement strand
TCAGAAAATCCAATGTTCAGAAGTTAAATCGCGGAAGAGGGCGTTTGAGATTTTATTCAGATCCGCGTTTATCCGCGTAAATCCGCGGCTGGTTTTCTGAAGCCGGCGGCTCACTGACGTTTGCTAATAATTCAGCTTACGCGCGAACCAATCCCACATCGGCGTCGGCTTTGTTCCGGCAGGATTGTAGCTCGCCCCAATGATTATGCGTTCGCCCTCCTCGCTGGCAGTCACTCCGCGGTGAAGCACTTCCCCTCCCTTAATCGCCACCAGATCACCCGGCCCACACTTGACGGGTTTTGGCTTCGCAAACTCGAGTAAGCGTGCGAATGGAAACAGGAGATAGGGAACGGGAAAAAGAACGCGGCTCCATTCCGGTGACAGCACCTCAGTGGAACCTTCGTTTGTATTTACTAAGGTCAGAATGATGCTGTAAAGGCCGCCGTCCAGATGCCACTTGAAACCCTCATGAGTTGAACGGTAACGCTGGATACGGAGCGAACGCTTGACGTCGGCCATCGGTTCGAGCTCGATGCCAAACGTGTCTTCCAGAATTCTCAGGAGTGGGCCATTCGCAGCTGCGCGCAACTCGGGAAGATGTTCATTGATCTTGATCCCATCCATCACATTGTAAGCCAGGCTCATACCAGCTTTCGCGGAGACCGGCGCGAATAGTTCGCTGCGTGCTCTGATAAGCCCCAGCCAATTTTCGGTTTCGTCCGGCGAGAGATAGCCGCGAAACAGGCGATAGCCTTCAACAGGCTGGGCCAGGGAACCTGATGGCTCGGGATCGTGCCGTCCAGTTGTTAGTTCAACTACGGCGCGATTAAGTCGGGTAAGTGAGTTGCCGGACATGGAGCGTTAATTCTTAGGTGAAGTGGATGGGGTATCGGATACGGTAAACCAATCACCTTTTCCATCATTTGTACGAAGTAAGCGCATCATCTCGCCGAGATTGAAAGGCCGGGCCCCGCGACGGCCAAATACCGAAACCTGGTTGCCGCTTTCGTCTACCGCGCGGTCTCGATCAAGTCCCTTGGAAATCGCCAGCGCCTCGCCCTTCGTCTTAAACGTCGCAATTAACACGGGACTCGGGCGCGGACTGAACCCTGCATATTCGGGCATGGTTTCCGGCGAGGTTAGTTGAAGAATTCGCAATCCGTTCTTTCCGTCGGCCACATAAGCAAACAAACTTGCATTAGTCATCGCGACCTTTACCTGGTGCGCATCGTTGAGTTTGCCATCGGCGTCGTACATGCGATCGAGTCGGGGCTTTTCAGGCTGCTCTACGTCAATGATGGCGATTCCGTCTTTTCCATTTGCGACATAGGCATAGGTCCGGGCCACGTAAACATCGTGCGCATGCGCGAGCGAAACAAAGCCATCCTTAATCAGCTTCGGAGAGGTAGGCACACTGACGTCCAACACTTTCAGGCCCTCGTCGTCTACGACAAAAGCATAGCGAAACTGGATAGCAACCGCGCGCGGGCTCTTGAAATCCGGTGCGCCAAACTGTTTGACGACGCGTGGATTGAGCGGATCATTTATATCGACGACGACCAGGCCGTGTCCCGTGGTGATGTAGGCAAACGTGCCGGCAATTGTGATGTTGTTTGCGTCAGCCAAAGCGCCGCCGGGATTGAATGCTCCGTCCGGAAACTTTTTCGGATCGAGAGCACGCTTCAGATAATTGTTGAGTGGGTCGCCATCAAGCAGCGTGGCCGCGTTCACCAGCACCAGGCCTTCGTGTTTGTCGACGACGTAGAGATAAGCGTATAGCGGATGAATCGGTTGCTCCTGGTTGACGAGCTGGTGGCGCGCCTCGCCGGTTAGCTGGCTGGCGCTGACCGGATCGATCATCGTCCCGTCTCGCTTCATCCTCCACCGCGCCGGGTCAACCGCAAGCGTGGTGGGGGCCGCCACTGCAGTGGCATATTTCGTTTTGACCCAAAACTTCTGCCCAAAACGCGACACCGGCGCAGTAGTAATTCTTTCCGAAAACCCCTTCTGATCGATCTGGGCCACATCGTAAACGCGCAGCCCGCCCTCGCCAGCGGCAACGTAGGCATATTCACCACGCAGTTGGACCTGCAAGACGCGCGGATTGCCGGCATGCTCGTAAACAGTTTTTAGTTCGCTCCCTCCCTTTACAAACTTTTCGTAATTGTCGGGATAGGCGATTTTCTGCAACGTGCTACCGTATACAGCCTGCGGCTCACTCTGCTCCGTTACCACGACCGCTTCGATCGAATGCTCGGCAGCAACATAGACATAGCGACCCATGAAGTTAACGAAGTTTGTGCCTTGCAGCAGGAGTTGAGCTAACCAGGCGTTGTTATCGTTCTTATTGGAAACATGACAATCAGAGCAGGCTTTGGTTTCGGTGGACCTCACTGTATGCGGAACGTGCGTGTTGAAAGCCTGACCGGCAAAGCCTTCGGCCGATGTCGTTTGTTGTTGTGAATAGATCCATTCTCGATTCTGATTCTGCGAACTGACCAGCACCGCCGATGAAGAGCGCACGGGCGCGATGCGATTGCCGGTGACGGTGCCGTCGCGACCCAGCATGAAAATATCATCACGCAGGACCTGGAAATTGTATTGCGTGAAGTTGCGGGAATCCCCGCCTTCATTATGACGGTTTGGCATCTTGCGATTTGCCTGCATCGACAGATGACAACCAAAACAACTCGTGACCCAGGATGAATGACAAGCCACGCAGGTCATCTCGCTATCGCGGTGCGCCAGCTCTTTTGAGTCCCCGGGAACGTCGCCCCAGCTCACATTGTCTTCTCGAATCGTCTTTGAATAGCGCGACTTCTCGTTGTAGTCGCGCGTGCCCGGCGTGACTGTGTCCTGTGTTTGACTGACGCGCCACCAGCGGCCGGGAACTACCATCGAATTCTGCACGATGTCGCCGTTCTTGAGATCCAGATCAGCGCCCGCTTCGTCCTTCTTCTTCCGATCTCGAGTGATACGTTGAAACACCGGCAACTTGGCTCCGCTCTCATCTCTGGTGGTCAATCCGCGCGTCAAATTTCTTCCGGTGGCGGCGGGCCTGCCGGGCTGGGCCACGGAGACGGGCGCAGCTGGGCCGGAGGTAATGAGCGCCGCCCTTTTCGAAATTGATCCATGGCAATCTTCGCAGGCAATCTCGATGGCTGCGCGCGGTTCGTTATACAGATTCCCGTCGCCGTGTGAATCCTGACCGAAATGGCAGTCGACGCAATGCATCCCCCTTTCGAGATGAATGTCATTGAGGTGAACTGCCTTCTTAAACTTATCCGGATCATTGGAGGAGACTGTGTTTCCCGCAGCATCAAGCATGTTCCCTTTTCGATCGCGCTTGAACACTTTGCGAAACAGCCAGCCGTGTCCATTAAACTGGCCAAACTGAGTGTTCTTTAAACCAGCGTTGAACTCCGAAGAACCCGTCTGGGCCAGGAATTCAAGATCGGACCAGAGTCCACGCAGGCTGGAGCCCTCGGGATTTCGATTCAGCTTTTCGCGCTCCTCATCCTGCGACGGGTTGTGCTGCCGCGCGGGATACATCTTGCCGCCGTCGCTTTCGTTGTCCCACCAGGTCATGCCGAGATAACTGGCGACCATGTTGGTGCCCGGGTGCATGTGACAGACCATGCATTGTGATGTTGGGATGCGCGAAGTGAATTGATGTTTGATGGGATGGCCCGATTCATTCTTCGGGATACTCGTGTCAGCGGTCTCCGAACGGCCGAGATTTCCCGCGGCCGCATAAAACGCCGAATGCGACATGCTGCGATCGTTCGCGTAAATCACGTGACAGGCGGAACAGCCCGAGGAACGATAGTCGCCCGGATGATCGTTTGTGCCGAGAAAATTCAAAGTTGGGTCCATCAACCGCGTTTTTTGAATTCCGAGGACAACGGGATCGGTGCGCTGAGCGGAACCGAATCCGCGTGCGCTTAGCCCCTTGTCTGGTTTTCCCGCTTCCTCCTCACGATCGGGAAGTCCAACTTCAAGCCGGCGTTTGCCGCCGCGCTCGAAGACGCGGAGCACGTTCCCCGGTTGCGAGATTTCCCAGCGCGGAAGCGGATCGAGAAACTCGAGCAAGCCCCGGGTGCGCTCATCTGCTTCGGAGGGAGACGGATTTTGAATCAGAGTCTGCGGTGCACCGCTTTCGCTGTAGCTTTCGCCGAAGCGCGAATCTTTCAGCGGGAAGCTGCCATTGTTGTATAGCGCCGCGCCCCAGAGCATCGCCCCGTGAGTCATCATGCTGCGCGCCACGTTTTTCGATTCCACTTCATGGCAGCCGCCACCGCCGCACGTTGCACTCGCCACGCGCAGATCTCCGGGGTTCACAAACCGGACAAACTCCCAGCTTTCTCTCGCGAGCAGTGTGTTGGTGCGTTCCGGGTTCGCACCGGTGTATTTGCCGTTGCGCTTCCATTCGTTGGGAAACTTCGGCCGCACATGCGCTGCGTCTTTGGCTTGATGGACCGACTTTGGATCGTCGCTGGTCTTGCGTGGGACAGGGTTGCCACCGTGGCAGCCGGTACAGGAGAGGCCGACAGCATCCTTGCCATTGTTTAATTTTTCGAGTGTTTCAGTGGCGCCGTATTTGTGCATCGGCTCGATCAGGCCGTGGCAGGTGATGCAGCCCTCGAGTTTGAGCATCGGAGGGGCCTGATTTTCCAGTTTATTTGAGGCAACGGTCTTGGCGCTGGTGGCGAGTCCAATGGATTGATTCGCAATTGTGAGCTGTTTCTTGGCATTCGACACCACTGCAAAGCCCAGCAGTAAGCTGAGCAGGGCAACGAGGAGCACCAGAAAGAACCCTAATCTACTCATTTGAATAGCCCGCAAGATCTTTCCTCAGATAGGAAGATTTACCACAGAGACACAGAGAACACAGAGGGGGCACGGAGATCAGTTGCCATAGCCGACAATTTTTCTATGGATCCCGTTCTTAAGAACTACGACGTTGAAATTTATTAGCAAGCCAACTCGCCATCCACCGAGCCGAAGATATGTCAGAACCTGGGCATCGTGAATGGGCGCAAGCGCCTCAACCGCTTTCACTTCCACCACTACGACGCCGCCCACCAAAATATCTACTCGATAGCCACATTCCAACTTAATTCCTTTGTACTCCAGGGGCAACGGTCGTTCGCGCTCAAATGGAATTCCCCTCAAGAACAACTCGCGACACAAGCATTCCGTGTAGGCCGACTCCAATAACCCTGGCCCAAGTTTCCGATGAATCTCAATTGCTGCGCCAATCACTTCGTGCGTCAGCTGGTTTATCCGAGGGCTCATTCCTCCACAGCCTACTAGTCTTCTCTGTGCAACCTCTGTGTCCTCTGCGTCTCTGTGGTGAGCCTAACGTCCGCCACTCAAAAGTTACAGGGAGCATGTTCTGGAGACACTCTACGAAAGATGCCCGAAGTCTTGCACTTCTCAAAACACCAGCTTCAGTTGCGCAAACAACGTGTACAGCGGCTTGCGCGGACTGATCACATCCGGCTCACAAAAGTCGCTGACGTTTGCCGGACAGTTGCGCGAGCGGTCGGTGAAAATGTCTCGAAAGCCGCGGCCCGTTTGCAGAGTCGCCGCGCCAAACGTCATCGTCACGTTGTTAACCAAAAACGGCCGATACGCTACCCCAAGACTGTAGTCAAAACCAATGTTATGCCGGATCCGGTTTTGAAACAACACATACTCGAGTGGTTCCGTCCGATGAAACCGCAAGTAGTTTGCGTTGAATACTGCTTTGATTCGTTGTGTTAGCTCCACGTCCACCCCAGCGTTGAAAATGAAGATGCCTGGGTTAACGAAATTCGCCTGGCCCTGGGTCTTACTGCTGCGCAAACTCGGCAATAAACTATTCGGCTGGACCAGGCCCACACCGGTTTGGGTGAGACGAATTCCGTTGCGATTCCAGTAGGAGAATTGACCCCCGACGAAATTCGGATCATCGAAGATTGCGTCGAAACCAGAAGCTTTATTGTCAGTTGGATTGCTGTCGCCCTGCGCCCAAAAGAACGAACCTTTGTAACGGATATAATCGAAATCAATCGATGCCTCAACCGCCGCCATGCTGGATTTGATCCGGACTTCACGTCCGGCGATCGGATTTCGTTCGTCCTTTCCAAAGGCGTAGTAGTAAGCATGCGATAGATTCAACCGGCCCAGATGTCCATCGCCGGTCAAGCCGAGGTACCCAACTTTAATTGCGTGAGGGCGAACATCACCGATCAATGCCGGACGGACTAAAAAACCATTGCGATCATATTCCACTCCGCGTCGATCGTCGTTGTAATGGAGGCTTCCCTGAATCGTATAACCCTTGCGAATGAAGTCCTGGCGGAAGACATTTGCGACGTAAACATTCTGATGGCGCGTGTCGAAGCGGTTGAGCCCGCTGTTGGTGTCTTTTTCCAACATCGAAAACCAGGCAGCATTAAATTGGACGCGATTGTTGTCGGCCGCGCCGAAGAGACGAAGTCCTAGATTGTTATCGGAGAAAATGAAACCGCGGAAGTCGGAAACAAACGGCTGAATCCCGGCACGCACGGAAACGAAATCGTAGTTTGCGTTCACGTCAAAGAGCTTAACTTCGCCGAAGGCCTCCTCTAAAGAAATATGTGTGTCGGTGCGGTTGGTGCCGCGTCGCACGTCGATGTTAACGACACCGTTTTCTCGGGCGTTGAGATAATTTGGAATGCTGAAGGTCGGCGAGATCTTGATGGCCCAGTCGCGAGGTCTGAAGGTGCTGTCGCCGTGAAAAAGCTCAAAACTAAATTGCAGCGTTTGGGTTACGCCTAGTTGCTCCGGTTGACCAAAAAACTCCGCGCTGCCCGGTTCGTCAGTGCTCACGTCGGAGGGCGTTGGCGCGCGCCGCAGTTCCACTGTGGAAGTACTGACGGCAGATAGAATCATGAAGAGTTCGTTACCGCGAATTGGATAGTCGCCCTTCAAGACGCTTTGATTGTAAGGATCCCACCAGCGACCACGCCTGAAGGGAATGTCCCGACCACGAGCTGCGCGATCGCCGTAGCGATCATATTCAGGAAACCCGATGCGCCAGCGGTCACGGGCTTCGCGCCGGTCAGCGCTGATTGGTGGATCGCTCTTTACTGTTTCACTGCCGGCGTGGCCGGTTGGCTCATTTAAGGCACGGGATGGCGGCTCGGGAATCGGCTGAAGTTCAACCTGGTCCAGTGGAATATCTACGCTGACCTCAGTGCTCGGTTCGATGATCACATTCTCGAGTGCGCTCCCACGCGGGATTGCAAAAGCACCATAATCTTTGTCTTTCTGAAATGCAGCTACGTGAGGAGCAGCGACTTTCAAACGATATGCTCCCGCAGCTAATTGAAATGAATAAGCGCCGCCGGAGTTGCTGCGCGTTCGTTTCCACTTGCCGTTGACCTGGTTCGTCACAACCACCACTACTCCCGCAACGGGGGCGCCCGAGGCAACTCGCACTGTACCCTTCAGCCGGCCCGAACTTTGGCCCATCACTACGCCGTCCAGCGCATGGCCAAGCAATGCCAGGAATACCAAGGAAACAATGCTGGGAAACTTAGACTTGGTCATGAAGTGTGGCCCAGGAAACAGGTGCCTGCCTTGTAGCATACGAGTGGTTTTGAGGCAATTGAATTCTGAAGCGCGATCAACCTATTGAGGCCGCATTCTTTGTGATACATTGTGCCGCAGTTTGCCACAGCGCTTCGACAAACTTTCTAAAACTGTATTGGTGAGTTCTTCGCATGAGTTTAGCCCCCGGGTATAGCTTTAGACGACTAATCCTCGTCGGCCTCAGTCTGATTTTAGCTGGCGCCGCTGTCTTCCAGTTTCGCCCGAGCTCGGCACAGACCACTGGGCCAATTCTCATCAGTCACGCGGATTCCACTCGCGCGATCGCGTTTGATTCGGTAACGCAACATCGCGAACCCTTCAATGCCATTTCCTCAATACGCTTTGGCTCGGATAACCACGTGCGCGTCATGCTCTTCGCGATGAATCTAACTCTGCAGCCCGGAGATAACGCGAGCGACCTTAACGTTGAAGCAGAAGACGCGGCGCATAATGTTTATCCCCTGACGGTTGAATATGCGGGACCGGTGCCTAATCAGCCATGGGCCACTTCGCTCGTAGTCCGGCTCAATCCTGGGATGGATGATTTAGGTGATGTGCTGCTGCGTCTTCGGTACAAGAACCTTTCGTCTAATCGTGTTCGGGTGGGAATCGGGCATCTCGGAGGTGGACTACCCGATGATGAGGGTGCGGTGCCGACTCCGGGTTCAATCGGACAAATTAATTCAGGCGCCACTGCGACCGCAGGCAATTTAACCGTTGCAGAAGTTGAAAAGATCATCAGTCAGGCAGTCTCAGCGGCGGCTTCTCTGAGTCGCCCGGTCACGGTGGCCGTCACGGATCGCGAGGCGAATGTGTTGGGAGTCTTTGTTATGACCGGCGCGCCGGGCACAACAACTATCCGGAGTGTGGGCACGCTCGGTCGAGGTCTTGAAGGCACAATTGCTCCTGCTTCTCTGGCCGCAATATCCAAAGCCGGCACGGGATCGTTGTTCAGCACAACCGGAAACGCGTTTACCACGAGAACCGCTGGTTTCATTATTCAGGAACATCTGCCGCCGGGAATCGACTTCCGCTCAGGTGGACCACTTTATGGAGTGCAGTTTTCTTCCCTTCCCTGTTCAGACATAAAAATGCCGGGTGTGCCGTTGGGACTGTCTGCAGACCCTGGTGGCCTTCCAATTTACAAAGATGGAGTCGCCGTTGGCGGCGTCGGAATTGAAGGCGACGGAATCTACACGGTGGATCGCGATCCGCGCGACGACGATCAACCGATTGAGGAACTGATAGCTGCGGCGGCGGTTCGCGGTTTTGAAGCGCCTCCGCTGATCCGTGGCGACAATATTCTGGTGGACGGAGTAAGGCTCCCTTATTCCAACATCGCCAACCCGCCGGCGCCCGCGACTATCGCGTTTGGAAGTTTACCAGGAGCGGTGCTGGGCGCTTTCCCGATTCGCGCAGCTCAGCTCTCGGCCTTTGTGCCGGCGAATGTGGGTGGGGTCAGTGGTGAAGTTGATACGCGATTCTTTCCGTTTATCGCCGGCGTGTCACCGGCTGGACCAAACTTGCTGAGCGCAACTGAAGTCCAAACCATAATTGCGCACGCGGCACAGCAGTCAAACATCACCCGGGCTGCGATTCGCCAACCGCTCGGGAGTAACGCGCGCGTCACGATCGCAGTGGTCGATGCGGCCGGCAAGGTGCTCGGCGTATTTCGCCAGCAGGACGCGCCGGTTTTCGGTTTCGATGTTTCGGTACAAAAAGCACGGACGGCGGCCTTCTTTTCGAATGCAACGGCCGGTGCGTCACTGAGCAGCGCGGGTTTCGGTGCTTACGTTTCTCGAGCATCCGCTGACGGCCTCGCGCTTGGCGGCACGGTGGCTTTCAGCGACCGAGCGATCGGATTTTTACACCGGCCGTTTTTCCCCGACGGAATCAACAACACTGCTGCCGGACCATTCAGCACGGAGTTAGGTGAGTGGAGTCCGTTCAATGTCGGGTTACAACTCGACCTGATCAAGACAAATCTACTGGCCTCGATCGGCGGCGCAGCCGTTCCCTGCACGTCGATTCCCAGTTTGCCGAACGGCATACAAATCTTTCCCGGAAGCATCCCGCTTTACAAGAATGGCGTGCTGGTGGGCGCGATTGGAATTAGCGGAGACGGCGTGGATCAGGACGATATCATCAGCGCCGCCGGCGGCAATGGATTTTCGCCTTCGGCCGGAATTCGTTCGGATCAATGTTTTGTTCGCGGCGTGCGCTTACCATTTCTCAAATTTCCGCGTAGTCCAAATTTGTGATTAGAAGAACGGCAAACAAAGTGGCGCGTATTGTTCGTAGCCCATGGCTGACCCTTTCACTCGGGCTCTGGTTCGGTGTGATCATACTTGTCCTTCCGCATTTAGCCACGGGACAAGAGCCCGCGCCGACAGGAGTTATCCGACTGCGTGTCCGAGTTGCCACCGGCGACGGCAATAAAGCTACCGGCCTTTCGCGCAAACGCTTTTTCCTGATCAAGGGTTCTCTGGAGCAAAACAAAACCCTGGTTGAAGCTATCGAGCAACAATCACTGATCTCGCGCGATTGTTACTACCGGAGCATTGGCGCGAGCGAAGCTCTAATTGCCTGGTTAAAGGAAAAAGATTGTGAATCGGTTTATTGTCGCGAGGTCGAAGCGGAGCACATCAACGGCGCTTCAGCAGTGCCTGAATTCCAACAAGCAGTCGCCGCCGGCGAAAAAGAGTTTGGCAGCCCGGAGCTGGCCCGAAAGTGGCTCGTGGTAAACCTTAATGCAAACTTGCGCAGCGGTTTCTACACCCGTCAGCAGCAGCGCCTGACAGACTTGCTCCACAAGGCTGAAGAGATATCCAAGGCAAAAGTGTTGTCTGTCATGACGGATAGTTTTGGCACTGCCTATTTCACCGATATCGAGCCGGGTACCTACATTATCTCGAATTTAATCGCGACCGAGGTCGGAGCGGTTGCCGAAGTTTGGAATGCCGAGGTCAAAGTAAAACCCGGCGACCTGGCCACCGAGCTTCCGTTCCTGATTTCTAATCCGGGCAACAAAGATCCCAGGGACAAGAAAAATATCAAGCGGGTCAGCTTGGAAAAACCAATGCCTCCCTGTGGTTGAGTTGTTTTCTCCTCTGTGAAATCTCTGCGTCCTTTGTGTCTCAGTGGCGAATCTTCCGCGGCACAAAGCTACACAGCGACAAGAGAAGCCGAGGGAGCCAGAGTTAGTCGAAACAGGCTCACCTGATACCAACGAATGAAACGATACATATTCACAGCATTCGTTCTCGCATCGGTGGGGCTATTTTGCTTCTCTTTTCCGGAATGGTTTTCTGACAGTGGCATCGTGGCAGGACAAAGGCGTGGCACGCGGCCCGGCGCTCGATCACCCTCGGCGCGTAAGCCAGCCATTGATTACTCGCGATTCTCACACGCAACCAAAGAACATCAGTCGTCATGTAAGACCTGCCACAAGACGCCAACCTCGAATTGGAGAAAGGTCGCTGAGTTTCCTGATGTCGCGGACTTTCCGGATCATGACGCCTGCGTGCGTTGTCATCGTCCGCAATTCTTCAAAAGCGCGCGACCGGCGATCTGTTCAAACTGCCACCAAAAAACTTCACCCCGCGATGAGGCGCGATTTGAGTTTCGCAATGCGAATCGGCCCAGGCAATTTGCAATTGAGTTTCCGCACGACAAACATCAGGACGTGATCGCACGCGCTCAGCCCGCTGCAACGCAAACTGTTAGTTTGCGGTTTTTGGCGCACGCAGTGAGGCCCTCAACACAGACGCAAACTAGCCCGGGGTCCCCGCGCGTGCAGCCCGCGTGGGGTGGTGGCAGTTTGCGTTACAACAACTGCGAGCTGTGCCATCTGGCGAATACCAGGCCGCCTGTTGCGCCGGCCGCCGGCTGGCCGGATACCTTCAATCCGGCCGCCAATCTTTTCAAGACATCTCCGGAGAGTCACGCCTCGTGCTTTAACTGTCATTGGAAAAATGTGGAGCCCGTTAAAGACAACTGCGCCGGTTGTCACAAACTAACTTCACCTTACGTGCCCGATGGTGTTCCCGTAAGAAAGTCGATGAAATTCACTCACGCGCGCGAGCAACATGTGAAGGAGTGCACGGCGTGTCATATCAATATTACCAAGGCCGCATCCTTGAAAGGGCTAAAGCCTGACGTGCCTATCACGACCTGCACCGAATGTCATAACAAGGAAGGGCTGCGATTGGACGTCAGTGGCGAGCTGGCTGCTTTGGATAAGGGTCGAGACTTCGCGTGCGTCTACTGTCACACTTCAGCCGTGGGGCGCCGGAATCCGCCGTCGAGTCACTATCTAATTTCCGGTCGCCCACCATTAAAGCTCAGGGAATAAAGTGAGTTCATCGTCAAAAAACATTACTTGGTCCATTCGCTTGCCCACGAACGCCCGTCGCGTCATCGGACGTGCATTTGTCAGGCTAGCCTCTCTGTGGGTCGTCTGTGCCCTCTGTGTCTCTGTGGTGAAGGTAGCGAGTCCTATGGTTAACACAGAGAACACCGAGACACAGAGCGGACAGAGGATGCACAGAGTGTTATCGGCTTCACTTCAGGGACCCGGCCTGGACTATTCAACCTTCAAACACTCCACTCAACGTCATGCGTCGCAGCCTTGCACCGCATGTCATCAACGCAACGACAACTCGGCGGTACCGCGCTTTCCCGGACACAAAGCATGCACTTCCTGTCATCTCGCGCAGTTTGTCACGCCCAACGTTCCGATGTGCGTGATTTGTCATACGGATGTAAACAGTTCAAACCCCGGCTTGAAAAGTTTTCCGGCCCGATTCAACGAACGCTTCAACATGAAGTTTGATCACGCCCAACACATGACTGGATCGGCCCGACCCGCAAACGGATGCTCCGCCTGTCATAGCCGAGTGAGGAACCGGCCGGCTGCGCTCAGTATTCCCGCCGGTCTTTCGGCGCATAACCAGTGCTACTCCTGTCACACTCCGAGCAGTAAAACTAATTCCGGACGCGAGATGGCGTCGTGTGGTGTTTGCCACGATCAGCGGGCTTATTCACGCACCAGCACCAACGCCAGGGCTTTTCGTTACGCGTTTAGTCATGTGAAACATGCCGGTCCGCAGCGCCTAGTCTGCGCCGACTGCCATTCGGTAACTGCCGGCGCCGCACAATCGCGTCAGGTGAGTTCCCCGGCAACCGCGGAACATTTTCCGACCTCGCGCGGCAAAAGCTGTGTCACCTGCCACAATGGTGGACGCGCGTTTGGCGGCGATCTGTCATTCAAGGACTGCCGCCGTTGCCATACCGGCGCAACTTTCCGCATGCCGGTATAGGCCGTTTGCAGCCCACTGGTAACGGTGCAGGTTGAACATCTAACGACTTTCCTTGCGAAATTTTGCGTCTCGCTTAGCGATCTTTGCGGTGGTTCTTCGCCTTAACCGCAAAGGTTGCGAAGGTCTCGCCAAAGAGCGCAAAGGAAACTGCATGTGTACTCATCCACTAAATTGTTTGACACCGTTCGACCCTCTATCTAAGATTGCTGACTCTCCCCGCTAGTTCATGGCGCTACTCTTAATCTGTCAACCTGAGGTCGTTAAATGAGAAAGCTGTTGGTAGTGATCGCTTTGCTTGGCTTTGTCGCCGTCGTGCTGGTAGCCGGCAATTCGAGTTTTTCGGCGGGCCAGGAAATTCCCAAGGAAAGCAAAGTGCAGCCGAAGGAAGTGGTGCTTGGCAAGGATAGCCAATCTGATAAGTATGGCGAGGTGCCTTTCAACCATGAGACGCACTCGACCAAAACTTATTCCATTGATGGCAAAAGCGTCCTCTCGTGCGTGGAATGCCATCACACCGATCAACCCGCCGCAGGCATGAAGCCCCCGCTCAAAACTTCAGAGCGAAGTGTCGTTTTGACGACGGCGCACCTCGCGGCCGCGGATTCAAAACCTGTGAAGTCGTGCCGTGTCTGTCACCTGCAGGCAGGTGACGACAGCGCCGAGATGCCGGCGGTCACTTATGAAGGCAAACCCGCGCCTACCAAACTGACAAATGAAGTGGCTTACCATATGAACTGCAATATTTGTCACGATAAAGCTATTGCCGCGAGGCCTGCACTAAAAGGAAAGATTCCAGGGTCGACTGACTGCCTCCCCTGTCACAAACCAGCCAGTTAACGGTGGGCCGACTGTCAGGGAGGGCTCGTAACTGTAAGTTGCAGGCAGGAGCTGCTTCGCCCTTACGGTTGGGGTTCTGTCTGATTTGCCAGTAACACTTGATTCCAATGACCCTTGCCCCTGATGTGCTCGACGTGGCATGAGGTGCAGTTCGGTTTGTCCGCTGCAATTAGAGTTCGCTTTGTCTTAGGATCAACGCGGCCGTTATGACATCCCGCACAGGTAGTGCGCGGTGAGTCTCTGTCGATCGGGTTGAAGGTCTTATGGCAGCTTGAGCACGACAATTCGCCTTCCGCATTTCCGCGCAAGCCCGGCACCGTACGCACCCGCTGTACGTGCAGCGCGTGAAATTGTTTACTGCGCCACTGATCATCTGTGTCCGTGCCCAAACGTTCTATCTCGATCTTCTTCAGCGACCACGCAGTTTCATTCAGGCCCTTCCATTGCCATTTCTCGGCGACCACCGGATATCCCAACGTACCTCCATGAGGCGTCGAGACGCGCCGGCCCTGATAGTCTGCCGAATTGGAATCGTTGTGGCATTCGGTGCAGGTTGAAAGCGCTGCTTCGGCGGGATTGAATTCTGCGCCTCGGTGCTCGGCGTGACAGGAAACGCAGCCAACGCCCGATGCTGCATGAGGCTCGGTAACTGTCGCAACAAATGCCTCCGCTGTGTGACATGCTGTGCAATTTGCTTCCATGCTTCCCGAGAATGAATGACAGCCGGTGCAGGCATTCGCATTCGGCCTGACGGCGATGGGTGGCACCATTTGCATGGTAGCTGCCGCGTGGACTTGAGAAACCGGCGCAGGCGAGTAGGCGCTGGTGTACCAAAAAGCGGCGGCCACCGAAAGCAGGCCGACGACAATTGTCCCCCAGATAAAAATTGAGACTGGCCAATGCGCAATCAGGTCGGTAGTTGGCGTCCAGTTAAACTGAGCTTTGCCTGAGCGCCGCTGACTTTTTGGGAAAAGCGGCGACGGCCGAACCATCTTTCCCGCTTCACGGATTCGTTTGTCCCAAAAAATGTCGAGGGCCTTGTCGCCAGGGAGAGGCGCCGCGCGCGGCGCTTTGGGAGCACGCTTCCCTTCTCCGACAATCGCAGACGGGAGCACGAGCTTCGTAGTGCCGAGATTGGGACTGCTGTGCGATGCGGTCTCAACAGTCATGCCGATGATCAGCGAGACTCTAAGCACCAGTCCGTCATCATTGCGGTCAACATCGAGGATGAATGGTCCTGCCTCAATAATGTCGCCGGGAGCGAGGGCTTCATTTTCCTCCACCGGTTTTCCATTGAGTTTTACCGGGTTGGAAGGACGAAGATTAAAGAGATAGTAGTTTCCGCGCGCTGCCTTAATCCCTGCCTGGGCGCGCGAAACTGCTGGATGATTCAGCAACAACTCACACTCGAGCAACCGCCCGATGAGGAGACCCTCAGTGATAATGGTCACCGGGTCCTGCACCAGATCTTCGCGAATGATGATGTACTTGTTCTGGGCCATCACTACGCCACAGCTATCCTCATCTACTTCACCGCGAAATAGATCACCTGGATCACGTGAACAATCATCAGCGCCAGCATTAAGGAAGTGGAAATTACATGAGGCGCAATCCAAAGTTTCAATATCTTGTGCAGGTAGATCAATGCGTCCAAACGCCGAATTGTCACTGCCGTTTCAACAGCCTTGAGTAAGAGTTCCCTTTCTTCCGCCGTCGCCAACCGCGTCAGGCGTTCCTTAAACGGCTGTCGCGCCTCAGCCAGCAGTGCCGTCAGGGATTCACGACGGATCACTTGCCGAGCCAAAAAAGAAACGGTGCGGAAACGCTTGGCAATCTTCTCTTCAATCTCTTCTCGCAACCAGCCCTCGCTCTGTTTGGAGATTGCCTCAAACTCTGCGCGCAGCTCCACCCGTCGCGCCACTAGATCTTCAACCAACAGCGGGTCGCCTTCGATACTCGTCAGGATTCTCGGAGCGATGATGTACGACGCAATGCCGAAGAGTCCCGAAATAATTACCACATCAAACGCAAGATAAAGCGACGTGGTAACAATTCCGCCAGTGCGCGTTCCTGCGTGCAACAACAAAACGACGCCGGCGATCGCGCCGAAGTAAACATGGGCCAGCATCCAATAACGAAGAGCACCGGCGCGCCGGCGGTAAACCTGCTTACGCAGTGGATAGGTCATTACGGCTGCTACACCAAACAGACCGACGAGGCCCGTTAGCCATCGCATCGTCAGCCATGATCCGGCCAGGACCCCATCAAAGCCGTGTGTGCCGAGCCCCCAAATTGTCATCACTGCGACGGCCACACTGATAGCGGCGCCCGCAATATGAAATGCTCGCGAAAGTGGATCGCTCTTGTGAATGTTGCGGCCAAATGCCTGCGTATCGCTCCGGAAGATTAGTCCGCGAGTGCTTTCAATTTCAGCAAAATACTTTAGTGGATCGACGCGTACGAGCGCTCCGGTTGGGCAGTTTTCTTCGCAGGAGTAAGCCTGGCGCGCTACGCCCTGAGGATTAAGTGGTGTGTGCTCGCAGAGGTTGCACTTGATGGCGACTACATCGTCTGCAGGCGCTGGCACAGGAGCAGTTTGTGGAACGCGCAGGCTGAAGGTCCGCTTCAGGCTTCCCATTAGATCGAAGTTGACTCGGGGCTCGACGCCGCCATTTCTTGGCACCATGGTGATGGCGTCGTAAGGACACTGGGTGGCGCAATCAAAGCAGCCGATGCAGGTGGCAGGTTCGATATCGACGTAGCCGCGAGGGTCGCGGAAGATTGCGCCGGTAGGACAACCAGTTAGACACTCCGGATCTTTGCAGTGCATACACACCTGCGGAGAAAGCACGTGTTGAATTCGTTCGCTGCCGATTGCGACCGGCCGCGTGATGTGAATGCCTCGCCTCAAGAGACGCGATTGCCCGTGTACTTTGTGACATGCCAGCGAACAATTCCCACACCTGACGCAAAGGTCCATGTCCATGACGAGGAGGTTTGCCCCGTCAACCACACCGGTCGAGATTTCATGTTCGGCGGCTGCCAGCGCCCGCAGGTCTTTCACAGCTTCGATTGCTGGCGGTTGATCGTCGGCGCTGGAGAAGCCGGCAAATGCTGCAACCAGACGCTCGCGCAGGATTGGATCGGCCGCCAGAGGCGCGATGGGGATCTCGAAGGCTTCAGTGCGGGCCATGCAGGAAGCACTGTATTTCCATGTTTCGTTTTCCTGGGCCCCTTCGAGTCCGAGGCAATTCCCCGAACCAAGGAAATCAACGCCGATGGCCCCACCCATGCTGGAGATTCCGCTGGACGCGGGATCAAGAGGAATTCCTCTAACTCTTCGCACCCAACCACTCTTGATCAGGACGATACTCTCGATCGGATTTTGCTCCTGGCAAATCACATGGTGCTTGCCATAGACCATGAACCTCGCTATGCCGCGAAGCTTCTCCACCATCACCTTATCGAGTGGATTCTTAATGCCCTGATTCAGGTCCGCGAGCACGCGTGCGAATCCGTGAGCGCGATAGGTATCGTCAAGCGTCTGGCCAAACTTCGGCAGCTTCCGCAAGAGACGAAGGGCGGGGCGCGTAACTTCCAGCACGGTGGCGCTGCCACGCCCGGCCGGCACACCCACCGTTGCGTTGCGCTCCACTCCGGCCAGCACCGCCATCTCACCGAAGCAGGTTCCAGGGTGAAGTTCGCCAATCTTTTGTTCGACGCGAGACGAATCAGAGATCGAAACATCAAGCAGGCCGGCGACTGACATGTAAAAAGTGTTTCCGCCCCACTCGCCCTGGCGCATGACGGTCTCTCCGCCCTCATAGACCAGCAGGCGCACGTATGGGCCAACCTTCTTGCCATTGTCGTAAGCGCGGCCATGGAGAATTACCTCCTTGTCGCCAGCATGCTTTGCTTTACCATTTAACTCTTCGAAGAGTTCGGCGGTGAGGCTCAGGTTTTTGACCGCGTTGACAAGTAACTCCTGATCGACGATTTCACGGGGCATGGTCGATTTATACTACGTTGGTGAGTAAAGCAGAAGCCCGCGCGCTAGCAAGGGCTCGCCCCAGCATTTAGCGGTAAGACAAGAATGGAGCGCTTGCTTACGCGCGCGCTTCTGCCTGGCTTCACGCAAATTCGAGGTTAAACATCCGCCGAAAGTTGGTCGTGGTTATCTCTGCAATTTCCTCAATCTCCAGACCACGAAGACCAGCCAGGCAACGCGCAACTTCAACAACATATGCGGGCTCGTTTCGCTTGCCGCGATAAGGTATGGGGCTCAGGAAAGGACAATCAGTCTCAATCAGCAACCGTTCGAGAGGCACTTGCTTCGCCACCTCCCTCAGCTCCTCAGCTTTCTTGAAAGTTACAATCCCGGAAAACGAGATGGAGAACCCCAAATCGATTGCCTTAAGGGCTAATTGTGCGCTTCCGCTGAAACAATGCATGATGCCGGGAAGTTTAGACTCGGCCCAGTGGGACTCAAGTATCTCGGCGGTCTCAGTTTCAGCCTCACGTGTGTGAATGATCACCGGCAAACGCAGTTCTCGTGCGAGGCGGAGTTGCCATTGGAAGACGTCAATCTGCACTTCGCGCGGTGAGTTGTCGTAGTGGAAGTCCAATCCTATTTCGCCCCAGGCAATCACTTTCGAACTGCCCGTGGCAAGTTTCCAAACTCGTTCCTCAGCTCGTTCGTCGAACAGGCGAGCATCGTGCGGGTGCGTCCCTACCGCAGCGTAAATATCCGGATGGCTTTCAGCTAATTCAACCGCGCGCTCCAACACGCCGCTGTGCGGATCGCCGGTGCCAACATTGAGAATTGCCGAGACCCGCGCATCACGAGCACGTTGAATAACCTGTTCTCTATCTTCGTCAAACTCCGCCCCATCGATGTGTGCGTGTGAATCAATGAACATGGGTTTGTCAGAACCGCTGCGTGGGCGGGCGGGACCCGTTATTCCGGCTTTAGACCAAGGCCCGCCCGCTCACGCAGGCGGTTCTGACAGGACGGACCCTTCGCCTAGCTGCCTTGCTTACGGGCAGGCTTCGGTTCGCTCACTGGAAAGCCGCGCTTCTTCATCAGCGCTTCAACCTTGGGATCGCGCCCACGGAACCCTCGATAACCCTCCGCCGGGTCGATCGTGTTGCCAACCGAGAAGACATACTTTCTCAGCCGCTCCGCCACGCTTGCATCATAGGCGCCCTTCCCATCAACGAAAGCGCCGAACGCATCGGCGGTAATGACGTCTGACCAGAGATAGCTGTAGTAACCCGCCGAATAGGAGTCACTGGAAAATACGTGACTGAAATGCGGCGTGCGATGGCGCATCACGATCTCTTTCGGCATGCCTAGTTCAGCCAACGTCTCTCGTTCAAACGCATCCGCGTCGATCTTCTTCGCGCCTGCGAGGTGCAGCTTCATATCAACCAGCGCAGCCGACAAATATTCGACCGTAATGAACCCCTGATTAAACGTTGAAGACTTCAGGATTCTATCGACCAGCGGTTGCGGAATCGGTTTACCCGTTTGGTAGTGAACCGCAAAACGCTGAAGCACTTCCGGAGTTGGCAGCCAATGCTCCAGGAGTTGCGAAGGAAACTCGACATAATCACGGGCCACCGCTGTACCGGAAAGTGACGGATAGGTCACTCTCGAACTCAAACCATGGAGCGCATGACCAAATTCATGAAACATCGTGGTCGCATCATCCCAGGAAATGAGCACCGGTTCGCCGGGTTTACCTTTCACGAAGTTTGAATTGTTCGAGACGATAGTCGTGATCTCTCCGTTGACTCGTTCCTGTGTGCGGTAGGCGTTCATCCATGCCCCGGATCGTTTTCCCGCCCGCGCATAGGGATCGAAGTACCAGAGACCGATGTGCTTCTTAGTGGTTTTGTCTGTCACTTCCCAAACGCGCACATCCGGGTGATTCACCGGCACATTAACCGCCGGTGTAAAGTTAAAGTTGAACAACTCTCCGGCCACCCAAAAGATGCCCTCGCGCAGTTTCTCGAGTTGCATATACTGCTTCACTTCATTCTGGTCCAGGTCGTAACGCTCCTTGCGCACCTTCTCGGCATAGTAGCGATAGTCCCAGGGCTCGATCGTGATCTTTGCGCCTTCTTTGTTGGCGAGCTTCTGCATGTCGGCCACTTCCTCATGCACGCGCGCGACCGCAGGCTTCCAGACAGCTTCCATCAACTCCATGGCTCGCTCGGGCGTCTTGGCCATTGAATTCTGTAGACGCCAATGCGCATGCGTCGGAAACCCGAGCAGTCCCGCGCGCTCGGCACGCAGCTGGAGGATTTCCGAGATGATCGCATTGTTGTCGCGTTCATCGCCGTTGTCGCCGCGATTGATGAACATGCGCCAGGCCTTTTCGCGCAACGGTCGCACTTCCGAGTAAGTTAGAAAAGGATCGATCGACGATCGCGTGTTGGTGATGACCCACGAGCCAGGCATCTTCTTCGTCACGGCGGCTTCGGCAGCGGCCTCACGAAGCGATTGCGGCAGTCCAGCGAGCTCGGGCTCCGTTTTTAGAACCAGGATCTGATCGGTCTCTTCGGCCAAAGTATTTTGGCTAAACTTTGTGAATAGTCCGGCAAGTTTTTGATTGATCTGCGAGAGACGAGTCTTGGCCTCCGGGGTGAGTTGGGCGCCGGCGCGGACGAAGTTTGTGTAGTAAAGCCAGGTGAGCCGCTTCTGCTCCGGAGTCATCGTCTCCTTCGACTCGTAAACGGTCTTGATACGCTTAAATAATGCTTCGTTCTGAGTGATCTTGTCGTTGAAGGCTGAAAGGCGAGGCGCCATCTCGCGCTGCACAACCTGAAACTCAGGCCCACTCATCGTTCCTCCCCAAACTGCATAGACGGTCCCAACGCGATTGAGCGTCCTCCCCGTGCGTTCCAGGGCTGCGATGGTGTTTTCAAAGGTGGGCGCAGCGGCGTCGTTTGCGATTCGATCTACGTCGGCGAGGTTCTCAGCCATAGCTTCTTCGAGGGCCGGCTTGAAAAAAGCCACCTTGACTCGATCGAAAGGAGGAACACCGCCGTAAGGGCCTCCCCATTTTTCCAGTAATGGATTCTGATCGTCAGGCGCGGTGCCTTCCGGGTCGGCAGCAATGCTTCCTCGTCCATCCATCGCGCTTGAGTTTTCCATATTCTTATTTGCGGCAAAGATGATTAGGCCGGTCGCAGTGAGCAGCAGCAGGCTGCGAATAATTATTTTGCGCATAGATATTCACCATTCAATAGAACGAGACGCTAGTCCCATTGCTTCCTTTTCACTTTTTCGGATTCGAGCGCCAAAACGAGCCGGCGCGGAGGAGTTGCGAATTAGAGCGATTAGTATATTTAAGGCGGGTTATGGTTGTACAGGCGAGCTGCGGAATGGGTGTAGAACGGAGAATGAAATCCTCCGCGCTCCTCTGCGTTCTCTGCGACTCAGCGGCGATTGTTTTCGGTAATGATTCACCGCCGAGCCGCAGAGATCGCGGAGCTTACGCAGACAAAACCGAGAATAGGAATCTACTGTGATTGCTTCTGGCTATTTGGTCCTCAAAGCATCCCCCACTCTTACGGCTTTACCGGTTGCGCCGGCGTGGGCGTCGCAACAGCGGCAGGCGGGGTTGGCACTGTTGTGATTGGAGTTGGAATTTCTGGCAGAGACTTCTGCTGAATGCCAGCCAACAATGCGGTTAACCCAACATCCGAATCCTTGTTACGGAATTTATAGAGGTCAGTCACCGTTTGCATCCAGGTCACCTTACCCTGCTGAAACTTAGGGTCAGTGCCGGCCAAAGCAATTGCTCGTGCGTACGCATCAATCATGCGGTCGACGGTCTGATAAATATTTTGCAAGGCGAGCAGTTGTTCGGGGCTTTCATCCTTACCGCTGTACTGCTTGTAGTCCGCCTCCTGTTTTGCGTAAATCCCCAGCTCATACGCTTGTGCGATACCCACATAGGTAAGAGGATTGGATTTGAAAACGCCCGGATAGCTGGCGGACTTCAACAAGTAGGGCAACGCTTCAGTGGGCGACGCCTTTAATGCGTGACCAATTGCGGCGTTCAGCCAAGCCAGGGCATCCTCTTTTCCCGCATACGGTTTCCAGTCGTCCGGCGCCTTGCCGGCCTCGAGCAATTCAATCGCCTTTTTTGCGTAGGGTAAGGATTCCGCGTTGAGCGAATTATTACCGGCAGCCGAGGCCACATAGCCGACGATGCCGAGCAGAATGTATGCCCTGTTGTACTCCGGATCGTCGGTAAGGACCTGCTTCCCCAGCACCATCATCTCGGCGTATTTCTTTTTATCGTAAGCGTCGAGAAACTGCGTCTTGCGCGCGGCGACTTCGTAACTTCCTGCCCACTTGGCCATGTACTTCGCCTGTTCCGACTCGTCTGCGGGACAGAGCTTCTTGTATTCGTTTGCTGTAGCGAAAGCCACCGCCTGATCGCCTGCTGCGTTCTCAGGGGTTGCCCCTTTGCGGTTCGCAAGAAATTTTGCGTAGAGGGCGCCCTTCGCCTCCGCGGTGCAAGGATCTGCCGGCGTAGCCGGCGAAGTTTGGGCAGTTGCCGCCGCCGGCAATGCGGCTGCAAGCATCACGCCCGCCATAAAGAGTTGGACACGTAACTTCATCGTCACAGCAAAGCCTCCGAGATTGAACTGGGTGAAACGCGCAAATCGCGTTGACGCATTTGGGAGGGCGTATCCTAACATGCCAATTGTCCCGCCGTCTTGCAATCCGCGTTAGATTCGTAGTTTTAGATTAAGCTTGAAAACAGCACGCGGTCGTAGAGCAGTCAACGCCAGGCGGCGATAGAGACTTCGTGGTGGCTCGACAAATTCAGAACCGGGAGC
>Ga0190272_10000419_pt1 | contig 22654 bp, 18 predicted proteins | sample Popmic504T_FD_133746 | JGI IMG/M metagenome (GOLD analysis project Ga0190272, IMG submission 133746) | Populus adjacent soil microbial communities from riparian zone of Shoshone River, Wyoming, USA - 504 T | ecosystem: Environmental > Terrestrial > Soil > Riparian zone | place: USA: Wyoming... | reverse complement strand
GCCGGACTTCATTCGCTTCGCAATGCCGGACAACTTCATTGATGAACTCAATGAACACATCGCTGACTTTGAAACGGCGTTGACAACTCAGCGAAGTGGCCTAACCAATCGGGTGGAGGCTACTGCCGCGATAGATGAGACACTCGCCGAGGTACTTGACGCTATCCGACAACTTGATCCGATCATTCGGAACACGTTTCACGGCAATGAGGCGAAACTGGCGGCATGGGCCAGTGCCCGCCACATTGAGCGAGCGCCCCAGAGACAACCGCCGACCTCTTCGCCCGGCAGTACACCTGCTCCGCCTTCGCCGTAACAACAGTAGTTGGTGGTTTAATGAAAGAGGGTTGGGAACCATTCCCAACCCTTCTTTGCCTTCAAAGTCAACGCACTGATCCACGCGGCAGCGTTGTCACTTGCGCTGTGACTTCAGCCCGGGATCATTGAGCGTGATTTGCCCCACCCAACCGTTTCAATATAGTTGACTCCCCAGCCTGCGGAGCGGGCGACAGCATAAAGCCTGGGGCGTCAGCCCCAGGATCCAAAAGGAACGAACGTGTCGAGCCCGCGGAGCGGGCGACAGCTCTTCGCGAGTCATTCTTATGTTCAATCCTGTGACTCAAAAATGAAATACTCTCGGCTAAATGGAGTTCCTTGGAGGTCTGTCGCCCGCTTCGCGGGCTTGGTAATTCTTGTGCCCTGCTCCCGGGGCTCACGCCCCGGGCTTTATGCTGTCGCGCGCTCCGCGCGCTTTTCTGACACGTTACGCCAAGCTTGGTGAGTCAACGATGGTACGTGGTGATCTGATTACTTAGGTGTTCTCGGTGGCGGTACTTCTTTTTTGACAGTCTCCACATCCGTTGCAGTTTGTCCCGCCACCGCGTCGCTGGAAACTCCAAGTTGTTTCAGAATATCCGGCACGTTGAGTCCGAGCGCTTGTAGTTGCTGGAGCAGTCCGTAAATCATCGTTGGACCAGTCTGTGCGAACCGGTTAAGCCCGCCCGCACCCCCACCGTTTGAGTCGCCGCCGCCGTGATCGATCATGACAACTTTGTCGATGTTGCTCAGCGGTTCGGAGATCGCCCGCAGCGCCGGCGCGGTTGCTTCGATGATGCTGGGAAGCTTTTCCAGAATCGTTTGCAGTCGCGCGGCGTCGTTGAATTCACGCCACGCCGCTGCCTTCTCTTTAATTGCGGTGGCTTCAGCGAGGCCCTGAGCTTCGGTGGCTTTTGCGTGGGCCAGACCCTGCGCCTCAATCTTCTCTGCTTCCGCCAAACCCAGCGCTCGAATTTTTTCAGCTTCTGCTTTGCCCTCCGCTTCGATCGCCGAAGCGCGTCCGAGTCCCTCGCGTTGCAGCTTCTGGCTTTCGGCTTCGGCGGTGGCAATCAAAGCCTGCTTGCGTCCTTCAGCTTCGAGAATTGCCGCTTCCTGTTGACCCTGGGCCAGCAGCACCGCCGCTCTCCGCTCGGCCTCAGCTTTTTTCACTACCGTGGCTTCGAGCTCTTTCTCGCGCCTCAGCACTTCCTGGTGTTGAACGGCGATCTGCTCCTGCGTCCGAATTCTCTCGATGCGAACTTCTTCGGCGACAACCTCCTGCCGTGCCTTCGCTTCCGAGAGCGGTCCGGCCTGTTCAGCAGTGGCTTGCTCGCGTTTAATCTCGGCCTGGAATTGCGCCCGCTTGACCTCCGTCTCGCGGGTTGAGGCTGCGATGTCGGCTTCTGAAGCGAGGCGAACTTTCTCACCTTCCTGCATTGCCAATGCGGCCTTGATCTTGGAATCGCGCAGGGCTTCGGCCCTGCCTATCTCTGCGTCGCGTTGCACCTCGGCGGTTCGCCGCTGGCCCAGCGCGTCGAGATAGCCTTCCTCGTCGGAGATTTCCTGAATAGTCAGCGCGTCGAGCCCGATGCCCATCTTCTCCAAATCGCCTGCGGCTTCGGTAGTCAACTTCTGAGCGAAACTCTGCCGGTCGTTGTTGATCTCTTCAACTGTGAGCGTTCCAAGAATCGCGCGCAGGTGTCCTTCAAGTGTTTGGAAGACGAGTTTGTGAAACTCGTCAGGCTGCATGCCTAGAAAGCGTTCCGCCGCCGAGCGCATTGACTCGTCGTCGCCCTTGATCTTTACGTTGGCTACAGCTTTGACTGAAACCGGGACACCTTGCACGGTGTAGGCTCGCGTAGTGGCCAGGGGTACCGTGATCACATTCAGACTAAGGTATTCAACCTTTTCCAGAAACGGAACGATCAAAGTCGCGCCGCCCCTGACCAGCCGGTAACCCACGACAGTCCCATCCGCGAGTTTGCGCGAGCGTCCGGAAATAACCGCTGCGCGGTTGGGCGAAACTTTGATGTAGTTTCGGCTGAGCAACATCAGGGCGATCAGAAAGCCGATCACCACCACCAGGATCACAACGGGGATTAGTAAGTTTTGAAGTTCAAGTTCTGGCATTCGCTGTTTACCTCAATCAGGGGATCAATATTTATCGTTGTAGGGGGTGACGATCACGGAGTCTCCCGCGACTTCCTCCACTCGGACCATCGCACCGGCTTTTATTTCCATGTTGTCTCTAGAGCGAGCCAACTTTTCAATCCGCTCTTCGCCCACGCGGCAACTAATCTGGCCCAGATTCCCGGGCGCAATCGAGACGATGACCTGCGCCGTACGGCCAACCATTTGCGCCGTGGCGACAGAACTCGACGACTGTTGTTTGTATAGGAAACGCGCGAAGAGTGAAACGAGGCCACCGAGCACAATCCCACCTGCCAGTGCCATGAGAGAGCTGGCCACCATGCTCAGTCCCATCTGTATCCCGATGGCGCCGAAGCCTCCAAACGAAGTTACAAAAACACTGATGACCCGGCTGTCTAACAAGCCATGACCGTCGGTGCCTCCATCCAGTCCGGTCTCAAATCCGAAACTATCGAATAGATCCCCCACCACCAAACTAATGAGCAGGAAGATGAACCCGATCGCGCCAATGGCGAGAAAGATCCCCAGCGGGCCAAAGTTCGAGAATTCAGGCACTTAGTGACACCTCGCGTAAATGTTTGAGCCGAAGGAGCATCGAAGTCAGAGAGCGATCGTCGCTTAGATTCCTGAGTAGGCTATCATTTGGCGCGCACAAGTTGAAAGGTATAACTGCCGCAGGCGGAATCCCGGGTTACACAATGCTCAATCGACCCCCCCCGGCTCGCCACATACAAAATCTCTTGTGTGATTCGAATAGTTCCGATTAAGCGATCAGGCTTGACCTGTTCATCCTTGTAGCTTTAACACTTCATTGCGAGTCTGCCGGCGGCGGCTTTGCCGCGTTGCCCGGAACATCTTGAAGCGCAAAAAGAGTCGCCGGAGAGTCTTATGACTTCTCCGGCGAAACACCCACCCGCTTTGTCGATGATGTGACGAGGACAGACAGGAATGTCCGTCCTACTGAGTGCGCAGATTAGTTGCGCGGTTTAACTGTTTCTTTCTGCCTTCCCTGTTCGAGCGCATCGAGACGTTGGGCCAAAGCATGCGTAGTGGCGCGCAGCGAGTTCAGCTCCGAACGAAGCTGGTCCACCTCCGCCGTTTTCTGTTCGAGGCCCGCACTCAGCTGAGCGTTACTCTCCTGAAGTTTTGTCGCTCGCACTTCCAGGGCTTTAACTGCCACGAGACTGACACCCGCAAGATCCTGCACGCCGATCGACTTACTATCAGTTCCGAGGCCGAACGCCTGATGGAAATCTTCGGCCATTGGGCCAAGGTGACGCACCTGGCTGCCTTCGTTGATGTAGTTCCAGCTACTCACCGGAACTTTACGTAAGCGGGCGAGTACGTCGTCGCCATCTACGGCGAGGAAGTTTTCCTTCGTGCTGCGACTCGAGGTGCAATTGAAAACTCCCGATCCGGCGGGCAAGTTACAGCCTGTTGTTCCACCCAGGTTCGTACGAAAGCGGAACCCGCCTGTCGCACGCGCCGCGAATTCGTTGTTGGCAGTGTTACGGAACGTGTCGGCAGATGCCTGGGCCGAACCGTCGCTCCAGACGAACGTGCCGGCGAAGCCATTGTTCGAAGCAAACTTGCCCATCGCGGTCGAGTGGTCCTGGTCCGCGGTCACGTTGTAACCAATCGCCACCGCCGCGAGTCCTCGGATGTTGAATGTCTCAGGGTCACACCTGCCGTTGATGTATGGACCACCCGAGCGGGCGTTGTTGCCCAGGGCCACGCCATACGTATCGCATACGCGGTTGCCGGCGCCGGCCGAAAATCCAGCCGCACCCTTCACCTGATTGCCGCTGCCGAAGACGATGGACGAGGTGCTCTCGGCTGAGTTTGTGTCGCCGAAGGCGAGCGCGTAGAGGCCGCTTGACGTCGAGTTGCTGCCGCCCGCCCACGAGAAGAACCCAACGTTGGCGTCATCCCATTCGTTGTCAGCATAGCCCGATCGGAACGCGCCTTTGTATGTGTGCCAGGAAGTGCGGTAGCCCTTGCCCTCCATCGGCGAAGTGCCGATGCCCAGGTTGCCCGTCGCGACGAAGCTGCCGTTTTGGAAAACTTTGAAGAACGCCGGTGTGTGACCTCCGGGGCCGCTGCAGCAAGTTGAACCGCCGCGCAGGTTGATCATAGGAGCGGTGCCGTTGGCGTCGCCGACCGACAGTTGTTCCGCACCGGGAACGAACTTAACAAAGTTTCCGTCTACGTAGGACTTGTTAGCGGCATCGCCTGCGTTTACAGGATTACCTACGTTTGTGACGAGCGCATTGTTGGCTGACAGCCCCGAGCCGAAGACGTTTGCGCCAGACCACGCGTTCGAGCCATTCAACCTGCCAAGATTTAAGGAGAGACGGCTATCACTGATGACTCCCGCAGTCGCCGGATCATTGATCGCCGAGACTATGCTGGTGCCAGTCATGCTGCCACCGGCGTTGGCGGTGGTCATCTTGGTCCCGTCTGGAAAAATAAAGCCGTTGCCGGTACCACTCACCCTGACATTGCCGACGACCTCCAGCCGTTCAGCCGGCAACACGGTACCGATGCCGACGTTGCCGTTCGCCAGCTGATTGAAGAGATAATCCGCGCCGTAGAAACCGAATGATATGCGATTGTTTGGGCTCCCGTTTCCAACGTGTACGTAAGAGAACGCTGCCCTGTTGTTGATGCTGGCCGACTTGCCGAAAGCGATATAAGCACTGTCATTGTTTCCCATGTTAGGAACAAGACCTTGAAACAGCCCGTGAAATCCTCCACCGACCGGGCCGGTCGTGTTGTTGATCAAGAGAGGCGTTCCAGCTCCTGTTTGTGAATCATTGATCTCCAACCGGGTAGACGGACTGGTTGTGCCGATGCCGACTTTGCCGCTGGACTCCGTGATTGTCGAATCGCCCAGCACGCCAGTGCCGTCGATCCATTTCACGACCTTGTTTGTGGTGCCGGACCCGGTCGCGTCGGCACTCGTCGTATCGTTGCCAGCCGGTCCGACCAATGAGGTTTTTCCCGTCGAGTTGCGCCCCGCCGACGTCAGCATCGTGCCATCGTCGAACCGGATTCCGCCGCGAGCGCGGATGGTTCCAGCCACGTCGAGCGTTGCTTCGGGTTTGTCGGTGCCGATGCCGACATTACCCTCTGGCGTAATGCGCACTTGTTCTTTATCTCTTCCGGTCAGCACGTCGCCAGTGCTCAGTGTGAGCGCGCCGGAAGTGCTCGTCACTTGTCCCTTCGTGCCGTCGTGAGTAGTGACAGTCACCGCGCGATCTTTACCGTCGCGCAATATCGTCAAGGCCGAGTCATCAGCCGCAGGCGATTCGATCTTGCGCGATTGTCTTACGGCGCCGACTGCCTGTGCCTGCGCAGCGGACAATTCACCGTCCGCCGCGCGTGCCAGCGTCACATTGCCCCCCTGCAACGTGACTGAGCCGAGCCGCTGGCTCAGCTTCCCCCGCAAATCTCTAACCGTCACCACCGAGAGGTATGACCCTTCAGCCATGCCCTGCTGCACGTCAGCAATCTTCCAGTCGATGACGCTGCCCGCACGCTGGCCCGAGTCGAAAACAACGTCGCCTGTCGCGCTGTAAATCTCCAACCGGATTTGCAACACTTCGCCGGGCGCCGTGTAACGCGCGCCAGCACCTGACGCCGATGCGGTTACGGCCGGAGTGGCCGTTTTCTCCTGCTGCTGCATGAGCGCTGTCTGCGCGCCTGCGTAGCTGGTAAGAATTGCGGTCAACAAAATGGTTGCGATGAAACGACGTGCTTTTGACATCTGACTGCTCCTCAGTGGTGAAATCTTTTTAACCTGCGGGCCAAGTCCCCGCGTTAAGTTCCCTTCACCAAACCAACGCGCATTCCATTGCCGGATGGGATCACGCAAGGAGGAATTTTCTTGTCAGAATTGCCGGACGGTATTGTCAGAACCGCCTGCGTTAACGGGCGGGTTGGGTGTGGGCACCTGCCGGGGGGGATGGGTGAGAAGCCGCCCGCTAACGCAGGCGGTTCTGACAAACAGTGCTTCCGAGCGGAGGTTTTTGGAATAATAGGAGCGGTTGTTTATACTGCCGTTTCAGAATTGACTGACCGTATTATTCGTTAATAAATTCGGAATTCCTCCTGTGACCACGTCCTCGCAACACGAAGTAACCAAACTGCTTTTTCGCCTGACGGATGGCGACGGCGCAGTGCTCGATGAGTTGCTGCCACTCGTTTACGCGGAACTGCGCCGGCTCGCGTCAAGCTACCTCCGCCGTGAGCGCCACGACCATACGCTGCAACCTACTGCGCTCGTCCACGAAGCCTACATCCGCATGATCGACCAGACACAGGCGCAATGGCAGAACCGCGCTCACTTTTTCGGCGTCGCCGCGCAGATGATGCGACGCATTCTGATTGACCATGCGCGCGCGCAACAGGCCGATAAGCGCGGCGGCGAATTTCAAAAGATCTCCCTCGACGAGAACATCGACGTCTCAGGCAATCGTGCTGATGAATTGGTTGCGCTCGACGATGCTCTCAAACGGCTCGCCGAAATCGATCCTCAAAAGAGTCGCCTGGTGGAACTGCGCTTTTTTGGCGGCCTCTCGGTTGAGGAAACCGCTGAAGTGCTCGGCGTGAGCGCGCCGACAGTGAAACGTCACTGGCGCCTGGCTAAGGCCTGGCTGTATGGAGAAGTGCAGAAAGGGTGACGGGTGTCGGGATGTCGGGTGACGATAAAGAAAAGCACTTCTTGTCGCCAGGCACCTGACACCCGACAACTGACACCCAGGACCCGGCACCCGACACCCGCTTCTTATGACCCCCGAACGCTGGCAAAAAATTGAGGAACTATTTCAGGCGGCGCTCGACCTGCCTGAGGACGAGCGGCACTCGTTCGTGGCTGACGCCTGTGCCGGCGATGCCGAGCTGTGCGCCCAGGTTGAAAGTCTGATTGCGCAACACGAAGACGCCGGAGATTTCATCGAGGCGCCGGCAATCGTCGAGAGCCGCGAACGGTTTACCGTCAACCAGGAAGACACCATCCCAACTACTGCCTGGCCCAATGTGCCCGCAGATCCTGCCGTGGGCCGCCGGATGGGCGCCTATCGCGTGGTCCGGGAACTGGGACGCGGAGGTATGGGAGCGGTCTATCTCGCAGAGCGAGACGATAGCGAGTTTAGTCATCGGGTCGCCATCAAGCTCATCAAGCGCGGGATGGATACTGATTTCATCCTCAGGCGATTTCGTAACGAACGGCAAATCCTCGCCACGCTCGACCATTCACACATTGCCAAGCTTCTTGACGGCGGAACGACCGAAGACAGCCTTCCCTATTTCGTCATGGAATATGTCGAGGGACTTCCAATCTACCGGTTTTGCGACGATAACAAACTAACAGTCAAACAACGGCTCAGCTTGTTTCGACAGGTGTGCGAAGCGATCCATTACGCGCACCGCCGGCTCGTCATCCATCGCGACATCAAGCCTTCCAACATCCTTGTCACGGGTGACGGCGTCCCGAAACTCTTGGATTTCGGTATTGCCAAGGTGCTGAATCCGTCGCTTGTCGCCGATATCACCGCTGATCCGACGGCAACCTCAATGCGCCTGATGACGCCGGAATATGCTTCGCCGGAACAAGTGCAGGGTCAGCAGGTTTCACCCGCCACCGATGTTTATTCGCTCGGAGTTTTGCTTTACGAACTCCTGACCGGCCACCGGCCCTACGCGGTTCGCAACCGAGCGCCGTACGACATGGCGCGCGTAATCTGTGAGGAAGAACCGGAGTATCCGAGTGTCAGAATCACGAGCCCCGACGACCTCTTATCGACGCCATCTCTGGCGCACGACCAAGCTGCGCTGTTGAGTCATTTGTACAGAAGCCGCGGTGCGACCGGCGATTCCCTCCGACGTGAACTTTCGGGCGACCTCGACCGGATAGTGATGAAAGCGCTGATGAAGGATCCCGCGAGGCGCTACCAGTCTGCCGAAGCATTACGCGAGGACATCTCCCGCTATCTTGAAGGCCAACCAGTTTCTGCGCCGTCATACATTCCCCCCGCCCCGGTAGTGCAAACACCGTCAGGCGAACTGGCGACAGGGGAAAAGTCGCTCGCCATTCTTCCACTCAAGCTGCTCAGCCCCTCTCTGGGAAAAGACACGGGTGACGAATACCTGGGCGTCGGCCTGGCAGACGCACTAATCACGCGGCTGAGCGGTGTGCGCCGTTTCGTCGTTCGTCCCACCAGTAGCGTGTTGCGTTACGGCGATGCTGATCCTCTTGAGGCCGGACGCGAACTCGGGGTTGACTATGTAGTTTCAGGGACCATTCGCCGTGCAGGTGATTCACTCCGAATTTCAGCGCAGTTGATGAGTGTCAGTGAAGGCGCAACCCGATGGGGTGGCAGGTTTGACGAAACGAGCGCCGACGTTCTCCAGCTCGAAGATTCCATATCGGAACAGGTCGCGAGGGCAATCATTCCGCACCTGACCGGCGACGAGCAACGACAACTTCACAAGCGCGGCACCGACTCCGCCGAGGCTTACGAAGCCTATATGCGTGGCCGTTATCACTGGAACACTTTCACCGAAGAAGGATTTGCGCAAGCGCTCTTTTGTTACAACCAGGCCATCGCGCTTGACCCGGATTACGCCCTGGCGTTTGCCGGTATCGCCGACTATTACAACTGGGTCGGCGTTTATGGCGTGATGCCGTTTGATGAATGCTCCGCAGCCGCAAAGGAAGCGGCGGAGAAGGCTGTCGCTCTCGACGCCGGACTTCCCGAAGCCTACAGCGCGCTCGGGTTTGCCATCGTCACACATGATTTCAACTTTGCCTCCGCCGAGAGGCAGCATCGACGCGCGCTCGAGTTAAACGCAAACTACGCCACAGCCCATCAGTGGTACGGCTTTCATCTGCTGATGGAAGGACGCTTCGACGAAGCGGATGCGGAAATGCGGCGCGCCAGAGAGCTCGATCCCCTTACCCCCAGCGTCATGCAATCACTCGGCTGGTGCAGATACATGTCGGGGCGCTTTGACGAATCGATTAGCGCCTACCGCCGGCTCCTCGAGACCGCGCCAAATTTCGCATACGGCCACATCACCTATGCCTGGGCCCTCAGGCAAATGGGCAGGCTCGATGAGTCAGTCGCTGAGGCAGAAAAGGCGGTAGAGATTGCGCCGGGTGGGCAGTTTTTCCTGTCAGTGCTCGGCGCTTCCTATGCCGCAGCGGGACGAGAATCCGACGCTCGCGGCGTGCTGAGCCAACTGAAGAAGATGTCAGCTACCCGCTACGTTTCTCCATATCACCTGTCGCTCATACATCTTTGGCTTGGCGAACGGGAGGTCGCGCTGTCACTGCTGGAGAAAGCACAATCAATTGGCGATGGATGGCTGGTTTGGCTCGCAGTAGAACCGCAGTTTGATGCGCTTCGAGACGAACCTCGTTTTGACGAAATTCTGAAACGCACTTTGAACCCTAAACTCGGGCGAGTTGCCGGAAACGCCACCCTCGAGCCTTCGGCAAGCGAAATTGCAGTTAAGGCAGCTCCAAAAAATGAGGGGAAGTCTTCTCTCGATGTTGGCGAGCCGATCATTTTGCCCGCCTCACCAGCGCCCAGCGTTCCGAAGCCGACTGAAAGCGAAGAGGCATATCAACTCTACGTTGCCGGCCGCTACTACGCGACGCGGCGCACAGCGGGAGGCCTCTGGCAAGGTATCGAAAGGCTCGAGCGTGCGGTTGGCATCGATCCGTCATTCGCGCTCGCACATTCCGAGCTGGCTGATTCTTACTCGTTATTGAACTGGTATGTTGAGCCGCCACCCCTCAACGCCTGGCCGCTCGCGCTCGAGTCGGCCCTCAATGCCGTTGCGGCCGATCCCCGCCTGGCTGAGACACATGCATCGCTCGGGTTCGTCAGGTTCCACTACGAGCGCGACTGGATGGCTGCGGAGAGCGAGTTTCGGTTGGCGATTGAACTAAATCCCGCGATTCAGGTGGCGCGCCGTTGGCACGCTTTGAACTTGTCAGCAATGGGCCGTCACCAGGAAGCGCTCGCGGAGATCACTCGGGCCCAGGAACTGGCCCCACGTTCAACCGCCGTGGCAAACGCACACGCGAACATTCTTTTCTTTGCCGAAAAATTTGATGCGTGTATAGCCCAATGTCAGAAGACGATGGAACTGGATCCCGGCTCGCTCTCGGCACATATCATTCTGCGCTGGACCTATGAAATGAAAGGTATGTGTGTAGAAGCGCTCGGCGTCTACGAACGGGAGCGAGCGTTTGCCGGAGATTCGGCAACCACGCGAGCGAAGCGCGCGCACGTCATGGCATCGTGCGGACGTAAGGATGAGTCCCGCGAAATCCTTTCAGAGCTGCTTTCGCAACGCGATCTGGAATGGGTGACCGGTTACGAGATCGCCGTGATCTATTCCCTGCTCGGCGAAGCCGATGATGCTTTCAGGTGGCTCGCAGTTGCCGACCGCGAGATGGCGGTTGGACTTTCGTTCGTGCGCGTTGACCCTCGCCTGAAGTCGCTTCGGAGTGATCCGCGCTTCGATGACCTCCTGCGCCGCACGGAAATTTCCGGAGCCCACAACACCGTGGAAAGCGCGTGAGCTCGCGCCGCTAGAAATTCTTCGTCTCGAGAATTTTGGTGAGTGCGATTGCTTCCGGAGCGAGACTCTTGAGTTGCTCTGTAACTTGCACAGCTTGCGCGGGCGAAATATGCACCGCGAGGATACGTTTTGGTTTGATCAAGTCTCTGACAATCGAACGCCCCTGACTCGACAGTAAATACCAGTAGGGAATAAACGCCACGTCAATCCCTTCCTGATTTAGGCGAAAGCTGGCGAAGTTTTCCGCAGTCAAATCAGCGTCACCGAGGTGCAGCAGTTTCTTGCCGTCTATCTCCAACAGGTAGCCGAGATTTTGGATCCAACTAAAACGCTCGCTGCCGTGCCGCAAGCCCAAGACAGAGAGCTTCATCCCGGCGACTTCGTGAACCTCCTTCGTCTTCCACTCCGGAGTAGAACGCTGAACCCGCGATTCAATTTTTTGAAAGTCGACAAAATCTTTCTTCACCCCATCGGCAACCTGGTCGGAAGAAATCAGTATAGCTTTCGGATTATTTGCCAGATGAAGACCGGTTGACTGTGGATGAAAATGGTCTAAATGAATGTGGGAAACCAGGATGAGATTTAGTTTGTCATAAGGCGCTCGTGCAGACTCAAGCGATTCCAGTAAAACGGGCGGCGGAAAAGCATAGTCAGGTTTGTATTCGCGATGGAGCCCATCGATCAATACTTGTTTGCCGCCCGATGAAATCAGCACGCCTTCATTGGCGATGTAGGTGACCGCCAGATTCAATTTTTCCGCGGGTACGACCGATTCGTTTGCGACAGGTTTGGGAGAGCTACAGAGAGCGAGGATGCCAAGTAGACATAGCGAAATCGCTTTGAAAAATGTGTTCATGCTGCGTGAGATGCATGCGCCTGGGTGGCCACAGCTAAGACGTCGTAAGCGCTGGTTGCGCGCGAGTCTACTATCGCGGTCTAACTGACCCGCTGATCTTTTTCTTCGTGGTCTTGCCCGTTGTTAAAACCGGCACACCCTGGTCGACATCGTCATGCGGCTGAGGAATCACATGTGTGGCAACCACCTGGCCGACTTTCCTGCCCGCCGCCGCGCCGGCGTCAACCGCGGCGCGCACTGCGGCCACGTCGCCGCGCACGATTGCTGTCACGAGACCGGCATCGATTTTCTCCCAACCGACGAGTCGCACGTTTGCGGATTTGACCATCGCGTCGGCAGCTTCGATCATTGCTACCAGGCCCATGCATTCAACCATGCCAAGTGCTTCTGCCATATCAGCTCCTCTTAAGGACTCACGGTTATTCTGGCCGGCTCGTCCATTATGATGGGCGGTGCCTCAAGCTCCAGGGCCTCCAACAGAATGTCCTGGTGCTGATAGATGAAATCGTTGCGCTCCGTAAGTAGATCGTCAAGCACTTGCTCGCGACCCTTTTCTATTTCTTCCGGATCCCAGTGGTGTTCACGATCGTCTGAGTAAACATAGGTGAGATCCTCAACCACGTTGAGCAGGAGGTCGTTGCTCGTTTTAGTAATTCTGCGAAGGGTCTCTAAATAATCAGCCATACCCGCCAAACTAGGAAAGAGGCGTTCAATGATGGCCACTTCGTGCCAGGCAGTTCCCAATTGAAGCGTTACAGCCTCCAGCCCATGAATCCAGCCCTTGAGACTTACCACCTGAGTGAGTCCTTCGTAGAATTCTGAAAGCCTGGGATCGAGAAAATCGTAATCGGGATTGCAAACGTCGCCGAGCAACCGGCCAGTCCGCACCAGTTCATCTTTGATGGGCGTGCCGTCATATGGAAGCATGCGACAGAAGGTTACGGGAAGACAGCCGTCAGCGAGTATGGTCCGCAGAAAATTCAGATTTTCACGGACTGACTCAAACGTGCTCGACGGATCAAGCAACATGAATCCGTATTCCCACATTAACCCGATGCTCTTGAGTAGTTCCACCGCCTTAAGGTTTTGTTCGACGGTGATCTGCTTGTGGAGCGTCTCCAGCCCTTGCTCGCTGCCGGATTCGAGTCCCATATAGACAAGGTAGAGTCCTGCATCGCGCATTCTTATGAAAAGCTCGCGGTCGACGGCATCGGCACGACAATTCATTTTCCAAATAACCTTGTCGGGCAAGCCGCTGCGGTGCAACTCATCGACAAAGTCGTTTGCCCACCGGCGCCACACAGTGCCAAACAGCGGAAAATCATCATCCTGAAAGAGGAAGATAGTCACTCCCCGCTCCTCATAAAGCTGGCACATTTCTCGTACAACTTCGGCAGGCTTGCGAGTGCGCACTATTTTTCCCGGAGCTGCGCGATAGAAGGTATGAATGGAACAGAATGAGCAGGTGCGAGCGCAGCCACGGCTAGCCAGTATGGGCATAATACTTCGACCCAATACTTCTACCGGCTCGTAGTTGCGCTCGGGATAGGGTAGTTGATCGAGGTCTTCGACCAGTGGGCGCGCGGTCGTAACAGTCACCTCTTCACCCGTTTGATATGCCAGGCCGTTAATTTGACGCCAGTCCTGGCCGCTGCTTACCGCGTCGACCAACTCGACGAGCGTAGTTTCACCCTCGAAGCGGACAACGGAATCCAGTGCCGGAACCAGTTCGAGAGTTTGTTGGTAACTAAGACTGGGGAAGTGGCCACCCATGGTGAAGTGACAATCCATCCCGTTGGCGCGCAGGAGGAAGATCAGCAATGCGTAGCGATCAAGATAAAACTGAAAGATGAGGGAAAACCCGATTAATACGGGATTGAGTTCCTTTGCTATCTGCAGGATTTCTTCAGGCTCTTTTTCGATGTCAACCACGTGTACGGAGTAACCGTACTGCCGCAACACCGAACTGAGATAACCGAGACCCAGGTTTCCCATATTCTGAAAACCGATGAGCATGACGGGACGCGAAGTATCGCGCGCGCGATCGGCTTCAGTGGGGCCCTGGAAAATGCGTAGCGGAATCGGCTGGCGCATACGTCCTCCTGAGCCAGTACCGCCTTAGCAACTCACTCTCGGGAGAGTTTGGTGCTAAGGCGTCGATTAGTAAAAAGCTGGTTCGCGTGCTAACCCTTCTTGAGGATCTCGTTCACACGATCACCAAACTCTTTTTTGGCCTGAGCCAGCTGCTTCAAGGCTGCAGCACTCAGTCTCGTCTTGAGTTCTGGTCCCGGGTCGACAACCCATTCCTTCAGGAATATGAGTTTCTTTTGAAGTTGATGTGGGATTTTCTTTGATGTTGCCATAGTGGCCTCCTTAGCCGGAAAGTTCCAGGTTGGTAATACAACAAAGTGTTCGCGCGCTGGCTAATATACACTGAGCGGCAAACCTGTCAACAAATCAGTTTCTCAACGAATGGATCGGCGCCGGAATGCGCCCACCGCGACGAATAAAATCAGCGGATGAAAACGCGTTCACCGCCATGATCGGCGCGCTGCCCAGCAAGCCGCCAAACTCGACCATCTCGCCCACTTCGCGACCGGGCACCGGAATGATGCGCACCGCCGTGGTCTTGTTGTTCATCACTCCGATGGCCATCTCGTCGGCGATAATTGCGGAGATGGTTTCCGGTGATGTCGAACCGGGCACCGCCACCATATCGATGCCGACCGAACAAACGCTGGTCCAGGCTTCAAGTTTATCGAGCGATAGCGCGCCTAGCCGCGCCGCTTCAATCATTCCGGCGTCTTCAGAAACAGGGATGAACGCTCCGCTCATACCGCCCACGCAACCGCTGGCCATCGCTCCGCCTTTCTTGACCGCGTCAGTAAGCAAAGCGAGTGCGGCAGTGGTGCCGTGCGTGCCGGCTCTTTCAAATCCCATCGCCTCAATTATGTTTGCTACTGAATCCCCGGGAACCGGCGTGGGCGCCAGGGACAGATCGATGATGCCAAATGGCAAGCCCAGTCTTCGCGCGGCTTCTCGGCCGACGAGCTCGCCGGCGCGCGAAAGTTTGAACGAAAGTTTCTTGATGATCTCCGCCAGGTCCTGAAGCGGTAAGTCTTTTCCCGCGCGAGCCAGCGCATAATTAACTACACCCGGCCCGGACACACCGACGTTGATCACCGCTTCCGCCTCGCCCACCCCGTGAAAAGCCCCAGCCATGAAAGGATTGTCTTCAACTGCATTGGCAAAACAGACAAACTTGGCACAGGCAATGCCGCCTTCGTCGCGAGTGAGCTCGGCCGCCTCTTTGATTATTATCCCGACTTGCCTCACCGCATCCATGTTGATCCCAGCGCGCGTGGTGGCGACGTTAACGGACGAACAGAGACGCTTGGTCGTCGATAAGGCTTCGGGAATGGAATTAAGAAATCGGGATTCAGAATCGGTGGCGCCCTTATGGACCAGAGCGGAATACCCACCCATGAAATCGACACCCACAGCCACAGCCGCATCGTCGAGCGCTCGCGCCAGAAACACCGGATCCCCACTGGCGCCTTCCGTAATCATTGATGCTGGAGTAATCGCAATTCTCTTGTTTGCCACCCGGATGCCGAGCTCATCGCCTATCTGATCCACAGTGGCAACGAGCGTGTCGGCATAACGCCGGATTTTAGCAACCGCGCGTTCGGCAGTGCGTTCGATTGATTCGCTGGCGCAGTCGCGCAGACTTAGCGAGAGTGTGACGGTGCGAACATCGAGGTGTTCCATCTCCGTCATCGCTACTGTTTGCAGAATCTCTGCTTGCGAGTATTCCATTTTTAAGTTTCGAGTTTCGAGTTTCGAGTTCTTGAGTTGAAGCTGTTAACTCGAAACTCGAAACTCGAAACTTTTTTAGGCGATAAAGCGGTTGAGCAAAACAATGATCAGAAACAAGACAAACAAAACAGCTGCCACGAGAACAAAACGCAGACTCGGATCATAGCTGGCCTCATCCAGCACCACACTCGATATCTCCCGAAGTTTTTGCCCACGGTGGACTACATCACCGCCAACATTTTTTGCCAGCCCGGTGGCGCGCTGGACTTTGTCGCGAGCTCCAGCAACCAAATGCGCGCCGTGTGCTCCCGCAGTTTTTTTGGTGGCTGAGTCCGGTTGTTGGGACGATTGCTTGGGCTGGCTAAGCCGAGACCTGGCTGCGCGGGGCGGCGACTGCGCAGCTCCCCTTTCGGCGGAGCGGTCAATCTTTGGCTGTTCGCTCGGGACATCGATGGCCTCAAGCGGAGCCGTATCAAGCGCAGCGGAGCTTAGTTTCTTGCCACACTGTGGACAAAAAGCTGCGTGGTCACGAATTGACGCCCCACACGCGTGACAACGTCGAGCAATTTCAGGTTCAGACATTCGAGTAAATGGTAAGTGGTAAATGGTAAATAGTCACTTCGTGTTCTCAGAGAAGGATTTGAAGATGATCGAAAAGTCGGTCGCAAGGCCTACTATTCACCATTTACTATTCACCATTTACCACTAAACCCGGTGCATCGCATTGAAGAGGTCCTCACGTTGAGCGTAAATGCGCACACCCAGCGTCTCGCCCTCACGCCGCAGTCTCTCTTTTAACTCCGTCGAGCTTTCGCGGGCGCGCGCGGTGTCGGCAATGATCACCATCGCAAATTTGCCGCGCACCACGGTTTGGTTAATGTCCACAATACTGCAATCGGCGCCGGCCAGAATCTGGGCAACACCCGCCACTATGCCCGGATGGTCAACGCCAAACACGGAGATGACCATTCGATCTGAAGAACCTTCCTGTGATTGCGAAGTGGAGGCGCTGCTGGAGGGTAAACTTTGAAACGAAGAATAGGAGGCGCCGTTGGTGCTGAGAAAAGGTTCGACCTCGCGATAGAGTTCTGTTACCAGCTGTTCCACCGCTTGCTCGTCTGCTGTAGCACCCAACCGGCTATAAACAGCTTTCGTGAGCCGGTAAATCAGATCTTCATTTGCCATGGATTACATTGCCGATGCCGATTGCCAATTGCCGATTGCGATTTTGAGAAACACGTCATCTCAGACGTCCTCTCAATCGGCAGTCGGCAATTGGAAATCGGCAATGCTCTCAGGGTCTGCCGTTGTCGTGCAACTGTCTGGCCGCTTCTCGCATTTCCGGGGACCCTGTGTCAGTGATGTCTACACGATCCACGATGCCCACCACTGCTGCCTCAATCGCCATCTCCTGATTGCCGATGGCCGTACGTGCGGCTTTTCCAAAAGCGCAGATCACCATTTCACCAGTTCCCGCGCCGAGCCGGTCCGCCACCACCACAATGTTGCGCGTCGGTTCCTTTTCCAGATCGTACGGATGGACCACCAGAAACCGTATGCCCTCGAGATCAGGCGATTTCTTGGTTGACCAAACTGTGCCCACAACTTTGCCGAGGAACATGAGTTTCGAGTTTCGAGTTCCGAGTTTCGAGTTCCGAGTTTCGAGTTCCGAGTTTCGGGTTCCGAGTTCCGAGTTTCGAGATTCGGGTTCCGAGTTTCGCTTTCCGGTCTAGAGTTTAAGGTCAGGGCTGGTGAACACAGAACTTGAAACTCGAAACTCGTAACTCGAAACTCGTAACTCGAAACTGTTCTTACCCTTTAGCAAACACTTCAGCTGGATCCGCCATGTCGCGGGCCGCTGGCGTGATAATCGTTTTCGCGTTGATGTAAATCTTCTCGCCCTTCTGAATGGCGCGCCGGACATCATCTTCGCTAACAAAATCCACTGTCTTGTGTCCGTTGGCTTGCGAACCATTTGCCGGCGCGGTTCTGGGCGCAGGCGCCTCGCTTCTGCTCGACGCGTTTCGGTTGCCCCCATTGCCCGAGGGCGAGGCTTGCGCGGCGCCGGTGTACATGCTCCCAGCTTCAGCTTCCGCAGGTTGAACCGGAGCTGCGGTTGCCGGTCGCGACTCAACTTCTTCCGGCTTTCGTCCCGCCAAAAAGCGATCGACTATCGCCGCGATCTCCTGACGATTAATCTGTCCCGGGCCGGAACCAACCACCGGCGGGGTTTGTCTCGCTCGTTCCATTGTCAACGGCGGCGCCGTGGCAGCTGCCGAAACTGAACTTGCCGGACGTTTACTCTTCACCGGCCTCGTTTCAAAAGCCACTCGTTTGATGTCCATCAAATGAAGCGGTGACACATTGTCTGACGTAACGTTGCCGCCCCACGAACCACAGCCCAGCGTCATTGACGGTGGTAAGGCGGTAGAAAAACCAATTGCCCCTTGCGTGGTCGGGGTGTTAACAGTAATGCGCGACGCCGGCATCTCTGCACCGAAACGCACCGCCACTTCGCGCGAACGCGTGTGCACGCCGGCTGTGTGGCCCATACCGCCATATTTCAGAATTTCAAAACTACGTTCAGCGCCACGGGTCACTCCATCAGCAACATAGAACGCCAGAATCGGCGACAGTTTTTCCATCGACAGCGGATACTCTCGGCCGACGCCGGCCACATCGGCGATCAGACACCTTGTGCCCTGCGGCACGTTGAGGCCGGCTAGTTTGGCAATCACTTCCACTGACCTCCCGACGATTGCCGGGTTCAGATGCCGTTGCGGCGTGGCGACCACCTTCCCAAGTTGATCGGCTTCCGCACTTGAAAGAAAGTAAGCGCCCTGTGCTTTGAATTGTTCACGCACGGCCTGTTCAATTGGCGCATCGCACACCACAGCCTGTTCAGATGCGCAGATGGTTCCATTATCAAACGTCTTACTCGTCAGGATGTCCTGCACGGCCTTGGCCACGTCAGCTGTTCGCTCGATGAAGGCGGGCACATTGCCTGGACCAACGCCAAACGCGGGCTTGCCTGACGAATAGGCAGCGCGCACCAGTCCGATACCTCCCGTTGCCAGGATGACAGCGGTTTGCTTGTGTTTCATCAAGGCTTCGGTGCCTTCGATGGTCGCCGTGGTCATGCAGGCGATTGCTCCTGCCGGCAGTCCTTCTTTTTCGCCTGCCTCACGCATCACTCTGACTGTTTCGTTTATGCACTTCGCCGCGGACGGATGCGGCGAAAGCACAATCGTATTTCTTGATTTGATTGCGATCAGAATCTTGAATATCGCTGTTGAGGTGGGATTGGTGGAAGGAATGATTCCGGCGACTACGCCACGCGGGCTGGCAATCTCAACCACGTCTTTCGATTCGGAAACAACTCCGACCGTGCGAAGTCCGCGAAAGTAGTTCCAAACATCTTCGGCTGCAAAACGATTCTTCTCCCGCTTATCGTCAGGAATGCCGAAACCCGTTTCCTCAACCGCCATCGCACCGAGGCGCGCAGCATCGCGTAACGCGGCTTTCGACATCGTCTCGCAAATACGATCGATCCTGGCTTGATCAAAACGCGCGAGTTCGGCCTGGGCCTGGAATGCCCCTTCGACAAGATCACGCGCCTGTTGAACTGATACTAGATCCTTGTCTGACGACACGATCGCCTCCATGCCTGTTATCAGGGGTCAGCGGAATGAATGCCACTGGCACTGACACCGGCCACTGACAACCATCTATCGCGCTTTTTCCTTGCTGCCTTCACGCGAACCCGACAACGAGCGTCCCTGATCGCCCTGGCCCAGTTGACCGCGAGCCGCTCCGCCAGAAAGCGCGTTCTCGTCCGGACTAAATCCGGTACGTCCATCAACCGGAAGCACGCGCTCGACTTCGGCATGCGGGCGCGGAATTACGTGTACGCTGATCAGCTCGCCTACTCGGCGCGCCGCCGCAGCGCCAGCATCTGTCGCAGCCTTCACGGCGCCAACGTCTCCGCGCACGAAGATCGTTACATAGCCGGCTCCGATATATTCCTTCCCCAAGAGTGTTACGTTGGCGGCCTTGACCATCGCATCCGCCGCTTCGACGGCTCCCACGAAACCTTTGGTCTCGATCATTCCGAGTGCTTCTAAGGGCATCTCATGTATCCTCACTTTGTCTGGTTGTAGAAAATAAAGTTGGTGCTTGGAATCCGACGTCAACCTATCACCGCAGGGACGAAGAATCAAGACATCAGGGGTCAGGAAGCAGAATGCAGGAGACAGAATACAGAAGTCAGAATCCAGCGCAGAGCCAACCCAGCGAGCTGACATCGACCCGGGGGCGATACTTCAGACTTCGTATTCTGTCTCCTGTATTCTGCCTCCGTATTCCGCCTTCTTTTATGGTTGAAAGTTTGACACTCATGGCAGCGCAAGTTATATTCGGCCAAATAGTTAAGTTGAGTTCTTGCTAATCAACGGGCCGCCCCCGAAATCGAGAAAAGTGAGCCGCAGTTTACTTCCAACCGGCAACCCTCGGCGGTTCACATCCGCCGAAGTGGCAAAACGCAAAGGCTAACAATTCGTGATGGCAGCGACGATCGGTGAACAGTTGCGGTCCGCGCGCGAAGAGCGTGGGATTTCGCTGCGTGAGATATCCGATCAAACACGAATTTCCGTTCACTACCTCGAGCTGATAGAAAACAACGAATATAAGCGTTTGCCTGGAGGCATCTTCAACCGCAGTTTTGTTAAAGCCTATGCTCGGAGCGTAGGATACGACGAGAAGGCTGCCGTCGATGGATACACGCAGTACATGCGTGAAAAGGGCGAATCAGGCGACGAGATTTCGACGACCCCTTACCAATCCAAGGTATACACAGATGCTAAAGCCACGCGGTCACCTATTTTGACCGTGGTGATGGCAATCGTAATCCTGGGTATCTTAACGGCCGTGGTCCTGGTGATACTCAATTGGGCGCAAAAAGGTTAAGCGCAATCTATGCTGCCTACTTCGAGTGTTCTTAACGGCCCGCTACGAAATAGCGGGCGATTCTTTTAATGAAGGTCTAATGCTCGAACTTCTCTCTGTGTAACCTCAGTTTTCTCTGTGTCTTTGTGGTTAACAGTCGGTCAGAAAAATTCACCACAGAGACACAGAGAACACGGAGATGGCACAGAGAAAATTGATGGTCCGGTTTCGTCTTGAGGAGTGAAATAACGCCAGTATGATTTCAGCCGAAATTCCCGAGGGTCTAACCTTCGACGATGTCCTCCTGCTGCCGGCGCGTTCTGACGTGCTGCCCTCGGAAACTGACGCGTCCACTCAATTCACGCGCAACATCCGGCTCCAGATTCCGCTCTGCTCCGCCGCCATGGATACCGTGACCGAAGCGGCCCTGGCGATCGCACTCGCGCAACAAGGCGGTATCGGGGTGATTCATAAAAACATGAGCGTCGAACGGCAGGCCGAAGAGGTTGACAAGGTTAAACGTTCAGAATCGGGAATGATTGTCGACCCGGTAACAATTCTCCCCACTCGGCCCGTTCGCGACGCGCTCAACGTGATGGAGCGTTTCAAAATCAGCGGTGTTCCCGTTGTTGATGAAGACGGCCACCTCGTGGGCATCATCACTAATCGCGACCTGCGCTTTGAAACACGTTTTGATATTCCCGTTTCGGAAGTGATGACAAAGCAGCCGCTGGTCACAGTGCCGGTGGGTACAACGCTCGAACAGGCCAAGGCCGTTCTGCAGAAGCATCGCATCGAAAAGCTTCTCGTCATCGATGGGGACAAACGCATTAAGGGGCTGATAACAGTTAAGGATATTCAGAAAGCAATCAAATATCCGACTGCGGCCAAAGACGATCTTGGTCGGTTGCGCGTGGCTGCGGCCATTGGCGCCACCGGCGATTTCCGCGAACGAGCCGAAGCACTCGTCGCCGCGCGCGTTGATTGTCTCGTTATAGATACGGCCCACGGCCATTCAGTGCGCGTAATTGAAGCCGTTAAGGAAGTCAAGAAACGCTATCCTGAAACCGAACTCATCGCAGGCAATGTCGGCACGGGCGAAGGCGCCAGGGAATTGATTGACGCAGGAGTAGACGCCGTCAAGGTCGGCATTGGACCAGGCTCGATTTGCACGACACGGGTGGTAACCGGTGCGGGCGTGCCGCAGATCACTGCGATTAGAAACTGTGTCCAGGCGGCTCAAGGCAGCGGCGTTCCGGTCATCTCCGACGGCGGCGTTAAGTTTTCCGGGGACGTGGCGAAAGCGATTGCTTCGGGCGCCGACACCGTGATGATCGGTTCGCTTTTCGCCGGCACCGAAGAAGCGCCGGGCGAAGTGATTCTGTTTCAGGGACGTTCCTTCAAGACCTATCGAGGCATGGGCTCGCTCGGTGCGATGCGCGAAGGGTCGCGCGATCGTTATGCGCAGGAGATGGCCGAGAACGAATCGAAACTGGTGCCCGAAGGAATCGAAGGACGCGTCGCCTACAAAGGCACGATCGCTGAGATGACGACGCAACTTGTCGGCGGCTTGCGTTCCGGCATGGGCTACACGGGTTGCCGATCCATCAAAGAATTTCAGGAAAACAGTCGCTTCATTCGCATCACTTCCGCAGGCCTGCGTGAATCTCACGTTCACGATGTGATCATCACCAAGGAAGCGCCAAACTACCGGCTTGAGTAATTCGGATGGTGCCTGACCCGGAATTCCGCCTCACCATGGGTCGAAGTATTCAGAACCGGGAGCGGTAGCGACCGGGTCAAACAATCAAGTTTGCTCAATCGGTTGGGCCAATATTTCCTAACGGAACCCGGTCGCTACCGCTTGTATGTTTAGCGCATGCAATTCATTCTTGGTGCCAAGCGCCGGCTACGCAAAAGCGAGAGGCACGAGTGGGTGCAACAGATCGAGTTCTACCGCTTGGTTGCTTC